>Ga0102593_1003321_pt1 | contig 10631 bp, 10 predicted proteins | sample AraplaCol_mMS_r2_2_FD_76862 | JGI IMG/M metagenome (GOLD analysis project Ga0102593, IMG submission 76862) | Arabidopsis root microbial communities from North Carolina, USA - plate scrape MF_Col_mMS_r2 (SPADES assembly) (version 2) | ecosystem: Host-associated > Plants > Roots > Endosphere...
CCGCCGGTGCAGGTGCAGGCCCCGGTCGCGCCGCCGGTGCAGGCCGTGGCCGCCCCGGTCGCAGCCCCCGTGCAGCCGGCCCCCGCCCCGGTGCAGCCCGAGCCGCCGGTCACCGAGCCGGCCGCGCTGGAGCCGGTCGCGACCGCCCCGGCCCCGTTCATCGAGCCGCTGGTGCCCAGCCCGGCCGCGGTGCCCGCCGCCCCGGTGGTGGCTGCGGCCCCGGCCCTGACCCCCGCTCGCGCCGCGGCGCAGGCGGCCCAGCCTGCCGGCGACATCGACTGGTCGCGCTTCGCCGCCACGCCGACCGAGGTGGTCGCGGTCGACCAGGCGGTCGCCCCGACGCATTCCGCGGTGCGGGTGCGCGGCCCGCTGCTCGAGCGCCTGGTCAACCAGGCCGGCGAGGTCAGCATCACGCGCTCGCGGATCGAGGCCGAGGTCGGCAACATCCGCGGCTCGCTGTCCGACCTGACGGACAACCTGGAGCGCCTGCGCGGCCAGCTGCGCGACATCGAGCTGCAGGCAGAGACGCAGATGAGCTCGCGGCTGGAGCAGGCCAAGGCGCAGGCCCAGTCCTTCGACCCGCTGGAGTTCGACCGCTTCACCCGCTTCCAGGAACTGACGCGGATGATGGCCGAGTCGGTGAACGACGTGGCCACCGTGCAGCGCACGCTGCACCGCACGCTGGAAACCACCGAAGACGAACTGGCGGCCCAGGCCCGCCTGACGCGCGACCTGCAGGACGACCTGCTGCGCACCCGGATGGTCGAATTCGAAAGCGCCTCCGACCGCCTGTACCGCGTGGTGCGCCAGGCGGCGAAGGAAACCGGCAAGCAGGTGCGCCTGGACATCGTCGGCGGCTCGATCGAAATCGACCGCGGCGTGCTGGACCGCATGACGCCGGCCTTCGAGCACCTGTTGCGCAACTGCGTGACGCACGGCATCGAGCGCCCCGAGGTCCGCACCGGCATCGGCAAGGAAGCGGCCGGCAGCATCGTCGTGTCGCTGCACCAGGAAGGCAACGAAGTCGGCGTCGAATTCCGCGACGACGGCGCCGGCCTGAACCTGATGCGCATCCGCGACAAGGGCGAGGCGATGGGCCTGATCAAGCCCGGCGAATCGCACAGCGATGCCGAGCTGGCCAACCTGATCTTCACGCCGGGCTTCTCGACCGCCGACCAGGTGACCGAGCTGGCCGGCCGCGGGGTCGGCATGGACGTGGTCCGCTCCGAAGTGAACGCGATGGGCGGCCGGATCGAAACCGCCACCTCGGTCGGCCAGGGCACCAGCTTCAAGCTGCTGCTGCCGCTGACGACGGCGGTGACGCAGGTCGTGATGCTGCGCTGCGGCGGCACCGTGGTGGCCGTGCCGGCCACGCTGATCGAGATCGTGCGCCGCGCCAAGCTCGACGAGCTGGAGCATGCCTACGCCAGCGGCACCTTCACGGTCGGCGACCGTTCGCTGCTGTTCTTCTGGCTCGGCGCGTTGCTGCAGCAGACGGCCATCAGCCAGGAAGTGACCCGCATGCGGCCGGTGGTGGTGGTGCGCAGTGCGCAGCAACGCATCGCGCTGCACGTCGACGAAGTGCTGGGCAACCAGGAAGTGGTCGTGAAGAACCTCGGGCCGCAGCTGTCGCGCCTGCCGGGTCTCGCGGGCATGACGCTGCTGGCTTCCGGTGCGGTCGCGCTGATCTACAACCCGGTGGCGCTGGCCACGCTGTATGGCGATGCGGCCCGTGCCGCGACGCTGGCGGCACGCCAGGCGCCGACGCAGGCGCAGATCATCGAGGCAGCGGCGGCCGCCGAAGCGCCGCAGCGCCTGGCGCCGCTGGTGCTGGTGGTCGACGATTCGCTGACGGTGCGCCGCGTCACGCAGCGCCTGCTGGTGCGCGAAGGCTACCGCGTGCAGCTCGCCAAGGACGGCATCGACGCGCTGGAGCGGCTGGCCGAAGACCTGCCGCAGGTCGTGCTGAGCGACATCGAGATGCCGCGCATGGACGGCTTCGACCTGGTGCGCAACATCCGCGGCGATGCCCGCCTGCGCGACCTGCCGGTGATCATGATCACGTCGCGGATCGCGCAGAAGCACCGCGACTACGCGGCCGAGCTGGGGGTCGACCACTACCTGGGCAAGCCGTATTCGGAAGAAGACCTGCTGGCCTTGATCGGGCGCTACACGGCCGATGTCACATTGGCGTAATCTGGCGACCATGCGCTCACACGAGAACATCCGATGTCCGAGCTGGTCGACCACCTTGCCGAGCTGACCGGGTTCCGCGACCGCGACATTCTCGACGTGACCCTGGTGGGCGCGCTGCGCGACCTGCTGCGCCCCCTGTCGGTGGCGATCTACCGCAGCGTCGGCGACCAGGGGCAGGAGCGCTGGCTGACGCGGGCCCACCTGGGCCAGCACGATGCCGTGGCGCGGGCCGACCCGGTGTGGGCCGATGTCGACAGCCTGCCCGAGATCGACGCCTTCCCGGCGCGGCTGCAGGCGATGAACGGGCAGACGGTGCTGGCGGTGCCCGGCACGCCGAACCTGACCATCTTCGCGGTCAGCACCGACCGCGAGGTCGTCGGCGTGCTCGAGGTCGAGACCGAGGCGGCGATGAGCGACGAGTCGCAGCGGCTGGTCTGCAGCATCCTGCGCATCTACCGCAACTTCGAAGGCCTGCTCGACTACAGCGAGCGCGACACGCTGACCGGCCTGCTGAACCGCAAGACCTTCGACGAGAGCTTCCTGAAGGCGACCAACACGCCGGCGCTGGTGTCGCATGCCGACACGCGGCGTGCGCCGCCGTCATCGCACCAGCACTACTGGCTCGGCGTGATCGACATCGACCACTTCAAGTCGGTCAACGACAACTACGGCCACCTGATCGGCGACGAGGTGCTGCTGCTGCTGTCGCGGCTGATGCGCAGCAGCTTCCGTTTCCACGACCGGCTGTACCGCTTCGGCGGCGAGGAATTCGTCGTGCTGATGCGCTGCGCGCGCGAGGAAGACACCGCGATGGCGCTGGAGCGCATGCGGCAGAACACCGAGGCCTACGCGTTCCCGCAGGTCGGACGCATCACGATCAGCATCGGCTTCACCGAGGTCAAGCCGGGCGACACCCCGAGCGGCGCGTTCGAGCGGGCCGACAAGGCGGTGTACTACGCGAAGGGCCATGGCCGCAACCAGGTGCGCAGCCATGCGGCGCTGGTGGCCAGCGGCGCGCTCGAAGACGACTCCATCATCGGCGACGTCGAGCTGTTCTAGGCCCCCCCAGTCGCCTCGGTGCGTGCGGCTATGGGTTGCCGATCGAGCTGACGACCTGCGCGGGCGCGGGCGCAACCGCGGTGAATGCCTCGTGTTGCCGTTCGGCACTGCGCACCACGTTCGAGACGACCAGGCAGAACGCGACCAGAAAGATCGCCGCCAGCACCAAGCCGGCGGCCATCAACATGCGTTCGGTGCGCCATTCGGCGGGCAGGCGTTCCCAGCACGCGGCGACGACGGTCGGGGCGGCGGTGGCCATCACGGCTTGACCGACAAGGCGTCAGGCCAGTGGCGGGCCTGCAGCGCCGGGTGGGCGGCCTCATAGCCGAGGTCGTCCGGCACCGCGGCGGGGGCCGTCTCCAAGGGTTCCTCCATCCGCAGTCGCGGCTCGCCGAGAGCCCAACGCCGCACGTCTTCCAGCCACTCCGCATCGCTTGCCATCGTCACCACTCCTCGACGAGCGCCCCGCGAGGTGCGAAGCAATGACAGGCATCGTCGCGGGCACCCGGCGTGGTCGCCATCGGCGGAGGCTGCGAATCGTCGTAGGAGCGTGCCTACAGCCGACACGTCTGCTCACCACGCCATCGCACGTCGGCATTGCCCTACAGACGATGACGCGGGCCTCCTGCGTCGCGATGCGGCCGGCGGCGACAGCCTGCGACCCCGTGCAGCGCGACGATCCGTCCGCATCACCCGGCCTGTGCCGGCATCGAAAGGAAGCAGCATGAACGCGAAGAGCTGGTACACCCCGGGCATGGTCGTGAGTGCGCTGTGCGCCGCGATGGTCGTCACCGCCTGCGGTCCGCAGAACGGCGAGCCGGTGGCCGCGGCTCCGGCGCCTGCTCCGGCCACGACACCCGCACCGGCGCCGGTGCAGGCCGTGCCGGCGCCCGCACCGACCTACCGGGCCGCCGCCCCTGCACCGGCCCCGGTGCGCAGCGACCGCCTCGGCCAAGTCAGCAGCATCGAGCCGATCACCGCGACCTCGAAGCCAAGCGGCGTCGGTGCGGTCGCCGGCGGCGTGCTCGGCGGCGTGCTGGGCCACCAGGTCGGCAACGGCACCGGTCGCGACGTCGCGACCGTGGCCGGCGCGGTCGGCGGTGCGGTCGTCGGCAACAAGATCGAGAAGAACCGTTCCGAGAAGGTGGTCGGCTACCGCGTGCACGTGACGCTCGACAACGGCCAGCAGCGCACCTTCGAGCAGACCGGCAGCACCGGGCTGCAGGTCGGCGACCGTGTGCGCGTCGACGGCAACCAGATCCGCCGGGCCTGATCGAGCGCACTCCGGCGCAACCCGCGCTGGCGTGCTTACACTGCGCGATGGCCGCCGCGGCGCGGCCTTCAGGAGTCCGCCGTGGCCATCAGCTGGATCAGCGCGCTCAAGGTCATCCCATGGGGAGACGTGATCGAGGCCGCGCCCGGGCTCGTCAAGGGCGCGCGCAAGGTGTTCAGCCGCGCGCAGGCCGAACCTGCGGCGTCGCAGCCAGCGGCCGGCGAGCCGGCCGAGTTGCCGGCGCAACGCATCGAACGGCTCGAAGCCGCCGTGGCTCGCCTGGGCGAGCAGCAGCAGGCCGCCGCGGCGCTGCTCGAGTCGCTGGCCGAGCACAATGCGAAGGTCGTCGACGCGATCGAGGTGCTGCGCCTGCGCAGCAAGCTGCTGACCGGCGCGTGCGCCTTGCTGCTGCTGGCCGTTGCCGCGCTGGCGACGACGCAGCTGCTGCGCTGACGGCCGGAGACGTCCATGGGCAGTTCTGACGTCGACGCCATCGCCACCTCGGTTGACGCCGAGGTCTCAGCGTCGCAGCCGGTGCGCCACCTGCGCCAGATCCTGCTGTGGCCGTTGCGGCTGATCCCGCCCGACGGCGCCGCGGCCCGCCATGCCAGGCCGTGGGAGCTGCTGCGCGACCTGCCCGGCTCGCCATGGCGCGAAGAGGTCGACGAGTACACCGGCGACGCGACCCGCTTCCACGAGCGCCACTACAACGAGTTCGTCAGCTTCCTGCCGTACGTGCAGCGCTTCCTGTACGGCGAAGGCCGCGCGCGGCGCGATGGCGCGCAGGGCGACGGCGCCTCGCCGATGCGGGTGTTCCGCCGCCATGACGTGAAGGCGGCGCGCGTGGTGCCGCGCCCCGGCGACGCGCCGCTGACGCTGGAGGTGGTGCACGCCGACCTGTACTTCTTCTACGACATCGACATCGTGATGCTGAACCTCGAGGTCGGCATCAGCGACCTGGGCCTCGCGCAGGCGCAGGACCTGCTGTACCGCTTCGGCCGCGGCTACCCGGCCGGCTGGGACGCCGAAGGCACGCCGCTGCACGGCATGCATGGCGTCGAATGGCTGGGCGCCGACGGCCAGGTGCTGGCGCGGTCCGACTCCGGCCAGCGCGAGGCCTTCCTCGCGCACGTCGCCGAGCACCGGGCGCCGCGCATCGCGTCGCACTGGGCCTTCATGCTGCAGCCGCTGGTCAGCGACCATTCGGGCGAGCCCGGGCTGCTGCGCTACCGCCAGATCGAATACCACCGCATGCCGGTGATGGGCTTCATCGCCGTCGACGAGCCGGCGCGGCTGACGCGCGGCGACTTCATCCGCCTCGGCCTGGTGATCGGCGGCAGCGAGGCCGAGACCGCATTGCCGTACCTCGAATCGACGATGCAGGGCCGCGCCACCGACTTCGAACAGCGCTTCTGCTACGACCGCTTCTGGATCGACGCCGGCATGGCGCCGCGCACCCGCTACCTCTGCAGCGGGCATTCGCTGATCGTCGTCGGCGATGCGCGCTCCACCTTCTACAACTGCCGCGACCGCGGCGTGCTGGCGCAGTTCCGCCACCAGCACTTCCTGCTGTTCCTGATCGCGCACTTCCAGAAGGCGGCGCTGCTGATGTTCTCCGACACGCTGGTCGAGGCACTGAAGCAGCTCGACATCGGCCAGCCTTCCAGCGTGCGGCGCTTCAAGCGGGCGATCCGCGCGAGCTTCGAGTCCTTCCTGCGCTTCACGCACCGCTACTGGTTCCATTCGGTGTCCGACCAGGCGCAGGTGCGCGCGCTGTTCCAGATGTGCTCGACCCACCTCGGGCTCGACGCCCTCTATGCCGAGGTCAAGGAGCGCATCGCCGACATGAACGGCTACCTCGATGCCGACAGCCTGCGCCGCCAGGCCAACACCGTCGTGCGGCTGACGGTGGTCACGATCCTCGGGCTGATCGGCACCGTCACGACCGGCTTCCTCGGCATGAACCTGCTGGCCGAGGCCGACGCGCCGGTCTCGCGCAAGCTGTGGCTGTTCGGCATCGTCTTCGTCGCGACGACGGTGCTGACGTTCTACACGATGGCCAAGTCGAAGGGGCTGTCGGATTTCCTCGACGCGCTGTCCGACGAGCGGCTGTCGGCCTGGACCAAGTTCAAGGCGCTGCTGGCGGTGTGGCGGCGGCCGGTCGACTGAGCCGGCCCCATTTGTTCACGTCGCCAGCGCCCGCGCGTTCGACGCCGGGATGTTGTCGCGCGCAATCGCCCGGCCCGCCCGCACCGCGCCGATCCAGTCGTCGGTGCCGGTCACCGCGGCGAAGCGGCTGTGGAACACCACGCTGAACACCCGGTGGATTTCTTCGGCGCTGGCGCGGCCGGCCGCATTCGCATAGGGCAGCGCGCCGCTCGCGTCCGACAGCAGCTCCACCGCGAAGCCGCGGTGCGTGGCTTCGAACACCGTCGATGCATTGCAGTTGTGCGTCATGTAGCCGGCGATGGCCAGCGTGTCGATGCCGCGCTGCGCGAGCCACTGCGCGAAGCCGGTGTCGGTGAAGACGCTCGGCCAGTGCTTCTCGATCCGGTGATCGTGCGGACGGCTGGCCACCACCTCGTGCAGCGCCCAGCCGTCGGAGCCGGCGGCGAACAGCGGCGCGCCGGCGGCCTCGCCGTGCTGCACGACCACCACCGGGATGCCGGCCGCGCGCGCCGCATCCATCGCGCGACCGATCTGCGCGAGGCTTTGCGCGACCGGCGGATGCTCGATGCGCAGCTTGCCACTGACGTATTCGTTCTGGACGTCGATCACGACGAGCGCGCGGCGGGGGGTGGTGATGGAGGTCATCGATCTTTCCTTCTGGGCAACGGCACCGTGCCGTCGATGGAGCGCATTCTTTCGCCGCAGAGTGCGATGCGACAGTGGCCCGAAACCCCTCTTTCGATAAAATCGGGCCATGTCGTCCAGCACCTCGCCCGAGCCGGTCCACCGCGTTGCGGTGGTCGCATTCGACGGCATCAGCCCCTTCCACCTGTCGGTGCCGTGCATGGTGTTCGGCCCCGACATGGCCGGCCCGGGCATGCCGCCGTTCCGCCTGCAGGTCTGTGCGAGCGAGGCCGGCCCGCTGCGCACCACCGCCGGCTTCACGATCGCCGCGACGCACCGGTTGACTGCGCTCGCGCAGGCGCAGACGGTGATCGTGCCGTCGTGGCGCGACACCGCCGAGCCGGTGCCGCCGGCGCTGCTGCAGGCGCTGCGCCGCGCGCATGCCCGCGGCGCGCGCATCGTCGGCCTGTGCGTCGGCGCCTTCGTGCTCGCCGAGGCCGGCCTGCTCGACGGCCGGCCGGCGACCACGCACTGGCACCTGGCGGGCGAGTTCGCGCGCCGCTTTCCGCAGGTCGACGTGAAGGCCGACGTGCTGTACGTCGACGACGGCGATGTGCTGACCTCGGCCGGCACGGCCGCCGGCATCGACTGCTGCCTGCACCTGCTGCGCGGCATCGCCGGAGCCGACCTGGCGGCGCACGTGGCGCGCCGCATGGTGGTCGCGCCGCACCGGCAGGGCGGACAGGCGCAGTACGTCGAGCAACCGCTGCCGCGCAGCGGCGCCGACGAGCGGCTGGCCGCGGTGATGGGCTGGGCGCTCGCGCGGCTCGACGAAGCCCACAGCCTCGACGCGTTGGCCGCGCGCGCGGCGATGAGCCGGCGCAGCTTCACGCGGCACTTCCGCCAGGCCACCGGCACGACGGTGCTGCAGTGGCTGCAGAACCAGCGCCTCGCACGCGCGCAGCGCTTGCTGGAGACCAGCACCAAGCCGATCGAGGCGGTGGCCGCCGAAGCCGGCTTCGGCTCGGCGCTGTCGCTGCGCCAGCTGTTCGCGGCCCGCCTCGCGACCTCGCCGTCGCAGTACCGCAAGGCCTTCCGCGCCGGATGAGGCTGTCGGGCAAGGACTACAGGCGGTTCGCCGCTGGACCGACTTGCCGCTGTCGTGTCGGCCGATTCGCGCCGCGGCGGGTCGCGCGGACGATGCAGTCGATGTTCCACGACAGGAGTCGACGATGATCGCTCGTGCATTGCCCACACTCGCTTCCGTTGTCTTGGCCGCCACGCTGGTGGCCTGCGGCTCCGCGCCGCGCGAAGAGCGCCGCCCGGTCGCCGACGCGCCGATCGCCGCGCCGGTGTATGGCGAATACGGCCGGGTGCGCGACATCGAGCTGGTGTCCACCGGCAGCGGCCACACCTCCGGCGGCGGCGCGGTGCTGGGGGCCGTGCTCGGCGCGGTCGTCGGCAACCAGATCGGCTCCGGCACCGGCCGCGTCGCGGCCACCGGGGTCGGCGCGGTGGCCGGCGGCGTCGTCGGTAACCAGATCGAGCGGCGCAACCGCCGCGACGACGAGGTCTACAGGGTCAGCGTGCGCTTCGACAACGGCAGCGTGCAGAGCTACGACTTCCAGCGCATCGACGACCTGCGCGTCGGCGACCGCGTGAAGTGGGAGGGCGGACAGCTCCACCGCGTGTAGGCGCGCACGGCCCTGGCGCCGGCCGGCGTTTGAGGCCATCATCGCGCTTCCGTTTTTTTCCGGGAGCACGTGCGCATGGCGACAGACAAGCTCATCCGCGTCGGGATCGGTGGCTGGACCTTCGAACCCTGGCGCGACAATTTCTTCCCGGCCGGCTGGCCGCAGGCGCGCGAGCTCGAATACGCGAGCCGCCAGGTGACCGCGATCGAGGTCAACGGCACTTACTACAGCACGATGAAGCCGGCCACGTTCGCGAAGTGGCACGACGAGACGCCCGACGGCTTCATGTTCTCGCTGAAGGCCTCGCGCTTCTGCACCAACCGGCGCGTGCTCGCCGAGGCCGGCGATTCGATCCAGCGCTTCATCGGCAGCGGCCTGTCGGAACTGCGCGCCAAGCTGGGCCCGGTGGTCTGGCAGTTCGCGCCGACCAAACGCTTCGATGCGGCGGATTTCGAGGCCTTTCTCGAGCTGCTGCCGGCCAACGTCGATGGCCGCCCGCTGCACCACGTGATGGACGTGCGGCACGACAGCTTCCGCAGCCCGGCGTACCTCGCGCTGGCACGCCGGCACCGGGTCGCGACGGTGTTCACGCATTCCGCCGATTACCCGTCCTTCGCCGACCTGACCGGCGATTTCGTGTACGCCCGGCTGATGTCGGCCCGCGCCGAGGTGCCGACCGGCTACGAGCCGGCGGCCCTCGACGCGATCGCCGCCTGCGCCCGCTGCTGGGCGGCCGGCGACGAGCCCGCCGGCCTGCCGCGCGTCGAAGCGGCGCTGCCGGCCACCGGCATGCCGCGCGACGTGTTCATCTTCTTCATCAACGGCGCCAAGGAACGCGCGCCGGCCGGTGCAATGTCACTGATTGAACGACTCGGCTGACGGCCGCGGGCGGCAAATCCACAGTTTCTCGACGATCGTTCGCTACAACCGCCGTTGGGGCCGGTACGGATGGATGAACTCTCTCGCCGGTGTCCCGTGCCTTGTCATGTGACCCCCAGCGAGTGCAGCGTCCTTGAACACCCCGCAGTACCGGTTCGGCGAGAACGAGGTCGATCCGGCGACCCGCCAGTTGACGCATGCCGGCCACCGCCTGCATGCCGAGCCGAAAGTCTTCGACGTGCTGGTGCTGCTGCTGCGCCACCGGCAGCGCGTCGTCACGAAACAGGAGCTGCTCGACGGGGTGTGGGGCCGCATGGTCGTCACCGACGGCGTGATCGCACGCACCGTGATGAAGGCGCGCAAGCTGATCGGCGACGACGCGGCCGAGCCGACGATGATCAAGACCGTCCACCGCGTCGGTTACCGTTTCGTTGCGGCGGTCGACGAGGTGATCGCCGCAGCGCCGTCCGCGCTGGCCGATGGCGCGACGCCCGGCGCGGCACCGGGCCGCATCGCGGTGCTGCCGTTCGTCAACGACACCGGTGACCCGCAGCAGGCGTGGATCGAGCTCGGGCTGATGGCGACCGCGGTCGACGAACTGGTGCACGCGATCGGTGCGGAGGGCGTCGTGCCGGTCGCCGAATTGCTTGCCGCCCTCGGCGACAGTGACACCGACCCCGACAGCGACACCGCAGCACCGCTCGACGCCGTCGTCGCGACGCTCGGCAACGCGCTCG
>Ga0102593_1003325_pt1 | contig 10619 bp, 6 predicted proteins | sample AraplaCol_mMS_r2_2_FD_76862 | JGI IMG/M metagenome (GOLD analysis project Ga0102593, IMG submission 76862) | Arabidopsis root microbial communities from North Carolina, USA - plate scrape MF_Col_mMS_r2 (SPADES assembly) (version 2) | ecosystem: Host-associated > Plants > Roots > Endosphere...
CCTCTGGCTATCGCCATTTCTCCAACCGGCAACGGCGGCTCGGCGGCGACCGTGTCCCTTGTGCGCAAGTTGGCTGAGGACGGCTCGCGGGTCATTCTGGTCGACATGACTGGTTCCGGTCTGCCGACAAACCTCATGGCTGAGGACCGCAAGATGCTCGGCATAACCGATCTGCTCTGCGGCGATGCAGCCTTTGGCGATACGATCCACGGCGACAGCCGCTCAGACGCGCATTTCATTCCGCAGGGCATCAGCGATCCGCGCCGGGCAATGCGCGGTGCCGATCGCTTGTCTCTGCTGCTGGACGCTTTGATCTCGGCCTATGATTTGGTGATGGTGGAATGCGGCGCCGCCGACGTGGCCGGCGTTTCCAGGCTGACCCAAAGCAAGGATGTCGAGATCATTCTCTCGATGCCTGAGATCGTCGAGCAGGAGTTCGTGACTGTCATGACCGAGTTCGAAGCCGCCGGTTATGAACGCGTCGTTCTGATGTCCGATAGCAACGAGTCCATCGAGAACCCAATCTCGCGGCGTGCCGCGTAATCAAACGCCGATAACGCGGCGCAGGCGCTGGGCCACGGCGTAGAGCCTCTGTTGAGACTTGATGAAGCCTTTGCCGCGCGTGATGGCCCGGTGCATTGCGGCACCCACGGTGCCGCGGAGCGAAAGCGGCAGAACGACGTCATGATGCTCAGTCTCTACAGGCGCCCATGAGCGTTTGTATCGCTGGTCGCCAAGGCCGAAATCGAACAGTCTTACGCCCTTGCCGTGCTGGCCGGCTACCATCTGCCAAAACAGAAATTCGCCAGGGCTCGTCTCCGGCGCCGCGCTTTCATCGAAGGCGGTGAACTGGCAGATGATGTGGTCGCCTTTGCGAGAAAGACCGGCGAGCGCGGCGATGCGGCCGTCATGTTCGCCCTTCAGGCGGATTGCGTGCATTTCCAGTCCCACCATCCCGCGGTCGCGGTCGCGGATGTCGATGGCGCCGTGCAGGAACGCTTTGGTCTCCGGGTCTGCAAATACGTCAGGCGACCCGAGCGCCTTGAGACGCTCACGTTTCTGTTCGAAGAAGCGATCGAGCAACTGGTGTTGTTCATCCGGGGTGCCGCTGGAGATGTAGTCGAAGCCACCGAGCGCCTCAAAACGCCGCAGCTGCGCCCGGAACCTCTTGCGTCGGCCCTTGGCATTCACCTGTTGAAGCGTCGACTCCATCTTGTCGAGAAGTGGAAGCTGGTAGGCGTGATTCTGGTTCTGGACCATCGGCAATAATGCCAGGGGATTGTGTCGGCCGCGCCATTCCAACGGAACATTCTGCAGCAGCAGAAGATCGGCGCGTCCGGCCAGAGCACGGCGCAGAGACATCGCAAGCTTTTGAGGCTCCAGATTGTCGGCAAGTTCAATGAAGCGCGTTGAGAGGAGGCCGGTGTTGATGTTGCTGTGATCGGCGCCGATAAATCTGGCGGTCCGGAAGCCATGAAAGCTGGTTATCTCTAGCGGTAGAATGAATGCAGTCTCTCCGCCAATCCTGCCCCAGACGATCGACAGTTGGTGTCCGAAGGCCTTGGTCCACGCCATGCACCAGTCATAGCCTTGGTGAAGAGAATTCAGGTTGTCGCAATCGAGCGCGCGCCAAACGGTCTCCAGCGGCGCCAAGCTATCCAGGACGGCGATGTCGAGTTCTGCCGCCCCAAGCTGCGCATCCGGCGCCAGCCATTCGGAAATACCGGCGTCGGGTTCCGTTGAGTGGTGTGCCCTATCTGAAACAGGAAGCTTCTGCGCCTGCACTGATTTTCTCCGGACTGACTTGCAGGCGCGAAGAATAGTCCAACGGAACGTCCATTTGGTTTATGAGCGGCGCTAAACCTTGCTTTCCATCGATCACGGTTATCCCGTCGTTAACGGATCACTGCTGCTTCGGCCCGGCCATCCATTTGATGATGACCATCGCGGGCAGCACCCACAGCAGGCCGGTCAATAAAAAGTACAGGAGCTGGCCCCACCATGGCGCGTCACCGAGCGTGGCGACCGCAATCGTGTTTGCGAGCAGCGCATAGGCGAGCACGAGCACGACGATCAGGATCGTACCGATGAATTTGCGGAGGCGGACAGGCATCAAATATCTTTCAAACTGGTGTTCCGATTGCCGCGACGGCATGCCGCAAAGGTTCGGGGCTTGTTTTGCATGAGCCGCTCAGGCAAATCAACTACCGTACGTAAGGAGCAGCCATGGCGATCGCGAACTTGACCACCGAACAGCAAATACTGCGTGAGATACGCCGGCAGGATGGCAATCGCCGGGCCGTTCGCATCTGGCTGGGCTTTGTGCTCCTGGCGCTGTTCTGTCTTGTGATCATCGGCGGAGCCACCCGGCTCACGAATTCGGGGCTTTCGATCACCGAATGGAAGCCGATCCATGGTGTCATTCCACCTCTCAGCGCCGCGCAGTGGGACGAGGAGTTCAGGCTCTATCAGCGCATTCCCGAATATCAGCAGATGAACAGCGGAATGACGGTCGACGAGTTCAAGGGCATCTTTTGGTGGGAATGGGCCCATCGCCTGATCGCACGTGGCATTGGTGTCATCTTCGCGCTGCCGCTGCTCTATTTCTGGTTGGCGGGAAAGGTGGAGAGACGGTTGCGTTGGCCGCTCTTCGGAATTCTCATGCTGGGTGGACTGCAGGGTGCGATCGGCTGGTGGATGGTGTCGTCAGGACTCTCCGTCCGAACCGACGTCAGCCAATACAGGTTGGCAACGCACCTGATCATGGCCTGTCTTATCTTCGCGTCCTGCATGTGGATCATGCGAGGGCTTTCCCCTCACTCCGATGACAAGGCGCCCACACAAGGCTCGCATGTCTGGGCGGGCGCAATCGCGGCGTTTGCGCTTTTCCAGATCTACCTCGGAGCGCTCGTCGCAGGCCTCGACGCCGGCTTCACCTATAATACCTGGCCATTGATGGATGGCGCCGTCGTGCCCTCGGATCTGCTGATCCAGCAACCGGCCTGGATCAATTTCTTCGAGAACCCCAAGACCGTGCAGTTCGTTCATCGGCTGGGCGCCTACACCCTTTTTGCGCTGACGCTGATCAACATGATCATAGCTCTGACTGCAGCGCCCTCCACGACGCATGCCCGGCGCGCCGTCGTCCTGTTTGTTCTGGTGACAATACAGGCGGCGATTGGTATCGCGACCTTGCTGCTGCAGGTCCCTCTTCATTGGGGGCTGCTGCATCAGGCGGGAGCGCTGGTGGTCTTTGGCTTCGCCATCGCCAATTGGCGGGGGTTCTATGGAGAGTATCCGCGCGAGACCATGATTGCCGAGCGGGACTAAGGCGCGTCGCTGGGATCAGCGAAAGTCCCGTTCGAACGTCAAGCATCATATGGCAAATGCCGCCAGCCTCATTTGAGGCCGTCGACGTGTTGTTTACCGGTTTTATTACTACTGGTTGCAAGAAATGGTCGGTTCGTTGATGGTGGACGTTGGGTCTATCAAGAGGGACTGGAGCCGTTGAATGCCCGAACCCCGCTCGCCACGACTGGCCGTACTTATCGATGCTGACAACACTTCCGCAAGAATCGCTGCTGGCTTATTCGAGGAGATAGCCAAGATCGGCGAGGCAAGCGTTCGGCGCATTTATGGCGACTTCACCAGTTCCTGTTCAAAAGCATGGAACGACGTGCTGGCGCGACACGCGATAGTCCCTCAGCAGCAATTCGCGTACACGACCGGCAAGAATGCTTCCGACATCACTCTTGTCATTGATGCCATGGACCTGCTGCACAGTGGCCGTTTCGACGGCTTTTGTCTTGTATCCTCGGACAGCGATTTTACGCGACTTGCCTCGCGAATCCGTGAGCAGGGCATCGATGTTTTCGGATTTGGCGAGCAGAAGACACCGGAGAGTTTCCGGCAGGCATGCCGTCGATTCATCTATACCGAAAACCTGGTGCCCACGGTCACATCAAACGGCAGCGAGGTTACGCAAGCGCCCTCCCTACGCCAGCCGAGCGCAGCGACGCCCGTCATCAAGAAGGTCATCGCTCAGATGGAGAGTGAAGATGGATGGGTATCGCTCGGTGCGGTTGGAGCGCAGCTCGCAAATCTGGCGTCGGACTTCGATCCTCGGACATATGGCTTCCGGAAGCTAAGCGACCTCGTCAAGAAGACGAACGGGTTCGACATGAACACTGTCGAAGGCAAGCCGCTCCGTATCCGGGTGAAACAGCCATCGCCAAAAGCATAAAAAAATCCGGCTGCGTCACCGCAGTCGGATCCTGTTACCTATCGCCGAAAATCAGTCTTAGAAAAAACCGCGGCGCTGCCACCAGCCAGCTTTTTTCGGCTTGCCGTCACCTTCGGTCTCGGCAGCATCGCTGCGCGTCGATTTAACCGTTGGTTCAGACGAGGAGATGTTCGACTCCCTGTTGGCGCGCACAGGCTTCGATTCTTCGACTGCGGGCGTAGCCAGGTCTGCGGATACAGCCTCGACTTCGGCTTCCGCGGCCGGTGCTGCCTCCGTCGATGCTTCTTCGACGACAGGCTCTTCGACCGGCGATGCCTTGCGGCTGCGACGTGCACGCTTCGGCTTTACGTCTTCCGTAACCGAGGCGCCCGTTTCAACAGCGGCCATCGCCGGCTGAGCTTCGACTGCTTCCTCGGCGGCGGCTTCGATCACCTCGACGGTGGTCACTTCCGTCTCACCATCTTCGGCATCGTCATCTGCCGCTTCCGCTGCAGAAGCCTCCTGCTCGCCGCCTTCCTCGCGGTTGCGGCGGCCGCCGCGCTTGCCGCGACGGCGGCGCTTGCGGCGCTGGCTCTCATCACCTTCGTCACGCGTTTCCGAGGTGGCGGCAACGCCTTCGTCACCTTCTTCCTCGTCATCGCTGTCGATCTGGTCGCCTTCCACCGCATCAGCCGAAACGCTGTCGGGAGCAACCGCCTCGCCATTGCCGTTGCGGCCGCGACGACGACGGCGACGCTTGCGCTTGCGGCCCTCGCCATCGCCTTCGGCGCGCTGAGCCGGACGTTCGGCTGCGGCCGGCTTGGCCCCCAGTTCCTCTTCTTCCTCCTCGTCGACTTCGACCACGATATCGTCGTCTTCGTCATCGGGGATGGCAGCAAAGTTGAACAGGGTCTCGATCTTGACCGGGTTCTCGACCGGCTCGCCGCGGTCGATCGCAAAGTGCTGCGAGCCGACCGAGCCATCCGCGTCGATAATGATCGACACACCGAAGCGGGCTTCGTAGTCGACGATCGTCTGCCGCTTGTGGTTGAGCAGGTACAGCGCAATATCAGGCGTCGTGCGAACCGTGATGTTGTGCGTGGTGTTCTTGAGCAGGTACTCCTCGATGCCGCGCAGGACATGCAGAGCAACGGAGGACTGCGAACGGACGTGGCCGGTACCGCCGCAATGCGAGCAGACCTGCGTCGTCGATTCAAGAACGGATGCGCGGATGCGCTGGCGCGACATTTCCAGAAGACCGAAATGCGAGATACGGCCGACCTGAATGCGCGCGCGATCGTTCTTCAGGCATTCCTTCAGCTTCTTCTCGACAGCGCGGTTGTTGCGCTTTTCTTCCATGTCGATGAAGTCGATGACGATCAGGCCGGCAAGGTCGCGCAGACGAAGCTGGCGAGCGATTTCTTCCGCCGCTTCGAGGTTGGTCTGCAGAGCAGTGTCCTCGATCGAGTGCTCGCGCGTCGAGCGGCCGGAGTTGACGTCAATCGAAACCAGCGCTTCGGTCTGGTTCATGATCAGGTAGCCGCCCGACTTCAGCGTTACCTGCGGCTGCAGCATGCGGTCGAGCTGAGCCTCAATGCCGGAGCGCGAGAAGATCGGGTGGATGTCGCGATAGGGCTGAACCACCTTGGCGTGGCTCGGCATCAACATCTTCATGAAGTCTTTCGCTTCACGATAGCCTTCCTCGCCGGCAACGATGATCTCGCCGATATCCTTGTTGTAGAGGTCACGGATCGAGCGCTTGATGAGCGAGCCTTCCTCATACACGAGGCAGGGAGCGGTCGACTGCAGCGTCAGCGTGCGGACGTTCTCCCACAGGCGCATCAGATATTCGAAGTCGCGCTTGACCTCGACCTTGGTTCGATTCGCGCCGGCGGTGCGCAGGATGACGCCCATGCCCTGCGGGACTTCGAGCATACGCGCGATTTCCTTCAGGCGCTTGCGGTCCTGCGGATTGGTGATCTTGCGGGAGATGCCGCCGCCACGCGCCGTGTTCGGCATGAGGACGGAGTAGCGACCGGCCAGCGAAAGATAGGTCGTCAGGGCAGCGCCCTTGTTGCCACGCTCTTCCTTTGCCACCTGCACCAGCAGGATCTGGCGGCGCTTGATGACTTCCTGGATACGATATTGCTTGCGCGGCTTGCGCTGGACGCGATCGGGAACCTCCTCCATGGCGTCTTCGGCGCCGACGGATTCGATCACTTCCTCTTCGTGGTCGTGATCGTCGTCATCGTCGTCATCGCTGCGGCGGCGGGCGTCGACCTCTTCGGAGATCGAGTCGGTCTCGACCATTGCGGCCATCTCGTTGCCCGACGAGCCTTCATCGTCGTTGTCGGCGGTGGCTTCGCTGGCAGCCTCGTCGCTGGCAGGCGCTTCAGCAGCCGGCGCCACCTTCTTGCGGCTGCGGCGGGGCTTTGCCTTCTTGACGGGTGCTTCCTCGGCGACTTCCGCAACGGCCTCGACCGTTTCGGTTGCTACGGCACCGTCTTCTTCGGGAGCGGCTTCCGCTGCCGGCGCTTCGGCAGTTGCGGCTACGCCAACCTCGGGCTGTTCCTGGGTGGAGAGATCGACCGGCGCCGTCTCGACGTGTTCGACGTCGTCGTCGCGGCGATGCTCTTCAGCTTCGGCGCGAAGCAGGGCCTGACGATCGGCAAGCGGGATCTGGTAGTAGTCGGGGTGAATTTCGGCAAAGGCCAAAAAGCCGTGCCGGTTGCCGCCGTAATCAACGAACGCGGCCTGCAGCGAGGGTTCAACCCTCGTTACCTTTGCGAGGTAGATGTTGCCGCGGATCTGCTTCTTGTGCTGTGACTCGAAGTCAAATTCTTCTATGCGGTTTCCGCGAACGACAACAACGCGCGTCTCTTCCTCGTGAGACGCGTCGATAAGCATCTTGTCTGCCATGTAAGCTGTGCTCCTCGGCGCGGCCGAACGTCGGCATCCCCTTGTGTCGAAGAGACAGAGGAGAGGCGGCTCGTCGTTGCAGCGCCGGATAATGAAAGTCGCGATTGGTGCGGTGTGGAAGGCAGCAGCCAGACAGCAGCGGGGGAGATGTTCTCCCGGGGCCTGTAGACTTCAGATAAAACCTGCTGCGACACCATCAAAGACCAAGCGAGATCGACAAAACTAAGACCTTGTTCAGGTCCGATGAGTTTGCTCTCTCTGTAAAGAGCGGTTGGTGGCTATCCACCGATGAAGTTCCCGCATACGCCGGAAAATTCAGGATCCAATTTCGAGTGGAAACACATAAGACGGCGGACGATTGCCGGTTGTGGCGCCAGTTCCCTTGCGGTTTGGCTGCCGTGCAGGCGACTCTATCCCGTCAGCACTTCTACCCTAAAAATCCTTGTATGTTTTCTCTGTCACAATAGCAAGGGAAAAGCCAAATGTGCCATAATATTGATGGATTTTGGAAGGCATACAAAGTCGGGGATTAAGGGCGCCGATTCGGCTCCGTGGCCGCGAACGTCGCTGATACCGGCGATCTCGCGTTTGCCGGGAGAAGTTGATCGGAATGATATTTAAGGTGTGGCGGTCGATTGTTTAAGAGGGTACGACCCGGGACGGTAATATCCGGATGGCGGAAAATAAGGTTTACCGGCGTGGTGGCCGTTGCCGCGGCCGCGACGGCTTTTGCATTTCTTCCTGAGGTGCGAGCAGACGAAGCAGCGAAGGCCGACCCCTTGCTCGCTTATAGCGCCCGAATCATCGGCGACGATGCACGTACGCGCATTGTCATCGACTTCGATCGGGCTCCCGATTTTTCCGTCCACTATATCGCCAATCCCGAACGTATCGTCGTCGACCTGCCTGCGACAGCCTTCGGCTTCCCAGCTGCGGATCTCGCGGCGAGGGGTCTCTTCAAGGACATACGCTACGGCAAGATGGACGAGGACAGCGCCCGTATCGTGCTGACCGCCAAGAAGCCGGTGAAGATGGAAGTCGCCAAGGTCCAGGAAGATGAGGACGGCAAGGGGCACCGTCTCGTCCTGGATGCGGCAATGACGGACAACGAGAAGTTTGCCGAACTGGTCAAGGCCCAGTCCTGGAGCGATCCTTCGTCCCAACAGACGACGAGCGCCATTCCTGCGCCGGAGAAACCGGCTGATGGAGATTTCATCATCGCTGTCGATGCTGGTCACGGCGGGATCGACACGGGTGCGATCGGCGTCGATACCAAGACGCAGGAGAAGGACGTAACGCTCGCCTTCGCCAAGGCGCTCGCCGATCGCCTCAACCGCGAGTCCGGCATCAAGGCGTTCCTGACGCGAAAGGATGACTCGTTCCTGTCGCTCTCCGAGCGTGTGGAGATTGCCCGCCAGAACCATGCGGGCCTCTTCATTTCGATGCATGCGGACACCCTGAAGCAAAAGGATATTCGGGGCGCGACAGTCTACACGATTTCCGACAGGGCCTCCGACAAGCTCGCCGCCGATCTCGCCGACCGCGAAAACCTCTCCGACCAGATTGCCGGCAAGGAGACCGTGGCTGAGCCTCCCGAAGTCGCCGATATTCTGCTCGACCTGACGCGCCGCGAAACGCAGGCTTTTTCTATTTCGCTTGCTGAAAGCGTGCTTACATCCTTCAAGGATCAGGTAGGGACGATCAACAATCCACACCGCCATGCGGGCTTCCGCGTTCTGCAGGCACCGGATGTGCCGTCTATCCTGTTGGAACTGGGCTTCCTTTCCAACAAGGACGACGAAAAGCTCCTGCTTGATGACGGATGGCGGGGAAGGATGGCCGACCTGCTGACGGAGGCCGTCAAGCACTACCGCACGGCGATGGTTGCAAATGGGGGCTGATTGCAGCCGTGGCGCAGATGTGACACTTTCTGGTGTAACACGATCGCAATGTGGGAATAGCGCTTCAAGGCCCTATTTTACTCACATTCACGCCGTTACTCAGCCTTGTGTTTCCATAGATGAAACGGAATCGGCTTGTGGCGAAAACGCTCATGGAGTAAGTCGCCCAACATGCAAGATGCCCCGATCCTGCGATTGTTATGTCGCGCTGATCGATGATTGAGATACCGGTAGCTTAAATATGATTAGACTTCTTGGATATTTCTTCGGAGTGGCTTGCGTCCTGTTCTTGGGCGTGGCGGCTGTTGTTGCCGTTTACTTGGCAACCGTCACGAAGGACCTTCCGGACTACGCAGTGCTGAACAGCTACGAGCCGCCGGTGACGACCCGCGTTCATGCAGGCAACGGTGCGCTAATGGCGGAGTATGCAAAGGAACGCAGACTTTTCCTGCCGATCCAGGCTGTTCCCGACCGCGTCAAGGCGGCCTTCCTGTCTGCTGAAGACAAGAACTTTTATCAGCACCCCGGCATCGATGTTACCGGCTTTGCGCGCGCACTGGTTGCTTATCTGACCGGCGGTCCGACGCAGGGCGGTTCGACGATCACGCAGCAGGTTGCCAAGAACTTCCTGCTTTCCAGCGAACAGACGATGGAGCGCAAGGCGAAGGAAGCGATCCTTTCCTTCCGTATCGAACAAGCCTACAGCAAGGACAAGATCCTTGAGCTGTACCTGAACGAGATCTTCTTCGGCCTGAATTCCTACGGTATCGCGAGCGCCTCGCTCACCTATTTCAACAAGTCGGTGAACGAACTGACGGTCGCCGACGCTGCCTATCTTGCCTCCCTGCCGAAGGGTCCCGCCAACTATCATCCCTTCCGCCATCCCGAAGCAGCGATCACCCGCCGCAATTGGGTCATCGATCGCATGGTCGAGAATGGCTATGTCAGTCAGTCCGATGGTGCCGAGGCCAAGAAACAGCCGCTCGGTGTCACCGGTCGCAGCAGCGGGCCCTCGCTTTTTGCATCCGGCTATTTCGCCGAGGCGGTCCGCCGTCAGTTGATCGACCAGTACGGCGAGAAGATGCTGTACGAAGGCGGATTGTCCGTTCGTACCTCTTTTGACCCCGCGTTGCAGGTCTTTGCGCGCAAGGCCCTTCAGGATGGTCTGACCAACTACGATGAGCGTCGTGGCTTCCACGGTCCGATCAAGCAGATCGACACGGCTGCTGACTGGGGCAAGGCGCTGGCCGATATTCCGGCTTTGACGGACGTGCCAGAATGGCGACTGGCTGTCGTGCTGGCCGTATCGGCCGACGGCGTCGACATCGGGCTGCAGCCCCCGAAGGATGGCGCGGGCAAGATCCCTTCCGAGCGCGAGCGTGGAGCCATCGAGGCCAAGAATATGCAGTGGGCATATCGCTCGGCTTCCGGCCGGAAGACAGCAAAGTCGCCCGACGGCGTTCTGTCAGCCGGGGATGTCGTCTACGTCGAGCGGTTGGGGGACGAAGGTTCCAAGTCCTACCGGCTTCGCCAGCCGCCGAAGGTCGAAGGCGGTCTCGTCGCGATGGACCCGAAGA
>Ga0102593_1003326_pt1 | contig 10618 bp, 6 predicted proteins | sample AraplaCol_mMS_r2_2_FD_76862 | JGI IMG/M metagenome (GOLD analysis project Ga0102593, IMG submission 76862) | Arabidopsis root microbial communities from North Carolina, USA - plate scrape MF_Col_mMS_r2 (SPADES assembly) (version 2) | ecosystem: Host-associated > Plants > Roots > Endosphere...
GACCTTTTGACGTACAGCTGGTCGGCGGCATGATCCTGCATTCGAATGCGATCGCCGAGATGAAGACCGGCGAAGGCAAGACCCTCGTCGCTACCCTGCCGGTCTATCTGAACGCGCTATCCGGCAAGGGCGTGCACGTCGTCACCGTGAACGATTACCTCGCCCAGCGCGATGCCGCTACCATGGGCCGCGTCTACGGCTTCCTCGGCATGACCACCGGCGTCATTGTCCACGGCCTTTCCGACGAGGAACGCCACGCCGCCTATGCCTGCGACATCACTTACGCCACCAACAACGAACTCGGCTTCGATTATCTGCGCGATAACATGAAGTACGAGAAGAACCAGATGGTCCAGCGCGGCCACAACTTCGCAATCGTCGACGAAGTGGACTCGATCCTCGTCGACGAGGCGCGCACGCCGCTGATCATCTCAGGTCCGCTCGACGACCGCTCCGAACTCTATAATACGATCGACGCCTTCATTCCGCTGCTGGCGCCGAGCGATTACGAGATCGATGAGAAGCAGCGCTCGGCCAACTTCTCCGAAGAGGGCACCGAGAAGCTGGAAAACCTGCTCCGCCAGGCCGGCCTCTTGAAGGGCAACGCGCTCTACGACATTGAGAACGTCGCAATCGTTCATCACGTCAACAATGCGCTGAAGGCCCACAAGCTCTTCCAGCGCGACAAGGACTATATCGTCCGCAATGACGAAGTCGTCATCATCGACGAGTTCACCGGTCGCATGATGCCGGGCCGCCGCTATTCGGAAGGTCAGCACCAGGCGCTCGAAGCCAAGGAAAAGGTGCAGATCCAGCCGGAAAACCAGACGCTGGCCTCGATCACCTTCCAGAACTACTTCCGCATGTACGACAAGCTCGCCGGCATGACCGGCACGGCACAGACGGAAGCGGAAGAATTCGCCAACATCTACAATCTCGATGTCATCGAGGTCCCGACCAACCTCCCGATCAAGCGCCTCGACGAGGACGACGAGGTCTACCGGACCTTCGACGAGAAGTTTAAGGCGATCATCGAGGAGATCCTCGACGCCCACAAGCGCGGTCAGCCGGTGCTGGTCGGCACCACCTCGATCGAGAAATCGGAATTGCTTGCCGAGCGCCTGCGTAAGCAGGGCTTCGACGACTTCAAGGTCCTGAACGCCCGCTACCACGAGCAGGAAGCCTATATCGTCGCCCAGGCCGGCGTGCCGGGTGCCATCACCATCGCCACCAACATGGCCGGCCGCGGCACCGACATCCAGCTCGGCGGCAACCTCGACATGCGCATTGAGCGCGAACTCGGCGAAGTCGAAGCCGGTCCGGAGCGCGACGCCCGGATCCAGGCGATCATCGAGGAGATCAAGGCACTCAAGCAGAAGGCGCTCGAAGCCGGCGGCCTCTACGTCATTGCCACCGAGCGCCATGAAAGCCGCCGCATCGACAACCAGCTGCGCGGCCGCTCCGGCCGTCAGGGCGACCCCGGCCGCTCGAAGTTCTACCTCTCGCTTCAGGACGACCTGATGCGCATCTTCGGCTCCGACCGCATGGACAGCATGCTGACCAAGCTCGGCCTCAAGGAGGGCGAGGCGATCGTCCATCCCTGGATCAACAAGGCCCTGGAGCGCGCCCAGAAGAAGGTCGAAGCCCGTAACTTCGACATCCGCAAGAACCTCTTGAAGTATGACGACGTTCTCAACGATCAGCGCAAGGTGATCTTCGAGCAGCGCCTCGAACTGATGGAATCGACCAATATATCCGAGACCGTTTCCGACATGCGCCGTGAGGTGATCGAGGACATGGTCGAAAAGCATATCCCCGAGCGCGCCTATGCCGAACAATGGGATGCCGCCGGCCTGAAGACCGGCGCTTTGAACATCCTCAATCTCGACCTGCCGGTCGAGGACTGGGTGAAAGAAGAGGGCATCGGCGAGGACGATATCCGTGAGCGCCTGACGGAAGCCACCAATGCCGCCTTCACGGAAAAGGCCGAGCGTTTCGGCGACGACATCATGCATTATGTCGAACGCTCGATCGTCATGCAGACGCTCGATCATCTCTGGCGCGAACACATCGTCAACCTCGACCATCTGCGCTCCGTCATCGGCTTCCGTGGCTATGCCCAACGCGATCCGCTGCAGGAATACAAGTCGGAAGCCTTCGAGCTCTTCACGGCGCTGCTCAACAATCTGCGCGAAGCCGTCACCGCCCAGCTGATGCGCGTCGAACTGGTGCAGCAGGCGCCCGCCGAGCCTGAACCGCCGCTGATGCAGGCCCATCACCTGGATCCGACGACCGGCGAGGACGATTTCGCCCCGGCGATCTACCAGGCATCGGAAGTCATCGTTTCTCCTGAAAACCGCAACCCGGATGATCCATCCACCTGGGGCAAGATCGGCCGCAACGAGACCTGCCCCTGCGGCTCCGGCAAGAAATACAAGCATTGCCACGGCGCCTTCGAGCAGGTCTGAGGCAAGCCGCAAAGATCCGCGAAAATGCCGCCTCCGGGCGGCATTTTCTTTTCTGCGGCAACGCCGGAAAACCGGAATTTCAGCGTCCGACGGCAACCCCAAGCCAGAACCGTTTCTTAACCCTGTTCTGTCAAGACTTCCGGGACGATTTGCCTGACCTTTAGAGTTTTGCGTGTTCATCATGGCGGTCATAGAAACAGCGGAGAAGATGCTGCCGGCGGGCCTGCGCCCGATCGGCGGCCGCACGCTGCGCATGCTTGCTGCCGTGCTCACCGAACGCGGTGAAAAGGCGGCCGCCCAGCGCATGGCGCTGACGGCCTTTTCGATTCGTATCCTCAGCGCCGCACTCGCCTTCGTCTCCCAGATCGTGCTCGCCCGGCTGATGGGCGAATATGAATATGGCATCTTCGTTTTCGTCTGGGTGCTGGTCGTCGTCTTCGGTGATCTCTCATGCCTTGGTTTCCACACCGCGATCATCCGCTTCCTGCCGCAATACAGGGCAGCGGGCGCTTTCGAGGAAATCCGCGGCCTGACCGGCACGGCGCGCATCTTTGCGCTGCTTTCCGGCACGGCGGTGCTCGCCGCTGGCATGCTCGGCCTGCATTTCTTCGGCGATAAGATCCAGGTCTATTATCTCGTCCCGATCTTCATCGGCCTGCTCGCCATGCCGATGATCGCGCTCGGCGACATTTTGGAAGGCACGTCACGGGCGAACCACTGGCCGGTGATGGCGCTGAGCCCGGTCTATATCGTCCGCCCGATCCTCATCATCCTTTTCATGCTGATCGCGATTGGCATCGGCGCCGAGCACACGGCCGTCACCGCGATGCAGGCAGCACTCGTCGCCACCTTCGTCACCGCCCTCGGTCAGTATGCCGCAACGCTCTACCGCCTGCGCCGGCATTATGACGAAGGCCCGCGCAAGGTCGATTTCCTTGCCTGGTTCAGCGTCGCCTTTCCGATTTTCCTGATCGAGGGCGTGAGCTTCCTGCTGACCAATTCCGACGTCGTCGTCGTCGGCATCTTCCTCGAGCCGCACGACGTCGCCATCTACTTCGCCGCCGCCAAGACGATGGCACTGGTGCATTTCATCAATTTCTCGGTCAAGGCAGCCTCCGGCCCGCGCTTTTCCTCGATCATCGCCGAAGGCGACCATGCTCAGCTCGCAACCGCTGCCATCGACGCCGCCCGCTGGACCTTCTGGCCGGCGCTCGGGGTCGGCCTTGTCGTGCTTGCGGCCGGTCATCTGCTGCTGTCGCTCTTCGGCGGCGCCTTTACGTCAGGTTATCTGGTGATGGCGATCCTGCTCGCCGGCATCCTCGCCAAGTCGCTGGTCGGCCCGGCCGAAACGCTGCTGATGATGGCAGGCAAGCAGAACCTCTGCGTCGCGCTCTATGCCGGCGCACTGACGGCCAATGTCAGCCTCAACCTCGCTTTGATCCCGCATTACGGCATCGAGGGCACGGCGATCGCCACGGCCTCGGCCATGGCCGTCGAGGCGATCCTGCTGCATGTCGCCGTGCGCCGCACGCTCGGCATCGTCCTTTTCGCTTTCGCCGGCCCCTCCGCCGCAACGCCAGAAATGAGAGTTCGATAGATGGTGCGTGTTCCCCCCGTTACCGAAAGCACCGACAGCACCGCGAACCGCATGTTGCATGATCTCGCCGCGCTGAATTTCGACGCGCCGCAGGCCGAGGCTCGCGCCGAGATCGGCCGACCGGGCCGCGAGCTCTGCCTCTACCCCGGCAAGCTCGGCTATGAGCTCCAGGATGAACTCGATTTCCTCTCCAACCGGGCGATGGAACCGAACGTCTTTTTCTCCGGCCGCTTCCTCGCCCCCGCCATGCCGCGGCTCGAAGATCGGCAGGTGAACTTCGCCCTGATCCGCGATCACAATGCCGGCCGCAGCCGCATGCGGTTCCTCTTGCCGTTTTCGGTCGACAAGCCGGGCTTCGCCGTCGGCCCGTCGATCATCCGCGGCTGGTCGAACAGCTTCGGTCCGCTCGGCACGCCGCTTGTCGATGGCGAGGATGCAGCCGAGACCCTCGACAATCTTTTCGAGGGGCTGACCGCTCGCGATCTCAATCTGCCCGGCATATTGGTTCTGCCGGATCTGCGGCTGAAAGGTATCTTCGTGCGCATGGTCAAGGCCGTGGCGCTCAGCCGCAATCTTCCAGTCACCGTCACCAATCCTTACGAGCGCCCGATGCTGCAGAGCGACGATGAGGCGCCGGTCTATCTCGGCAAAACCATCTCTTCCTCGCATATGCGCGAGATGCGCCGCCAGTGGCGCCTGCTGGAGGAGTTGGGAACAGCGGTCTATGCCGTCGCCCGCCAGCCGCGCGAAATCCATATCCGCTTCGAGGAATTCCTGGCAATGGAAGCCGGCGGCTGGAAGGGCAAGCGGCGAAGCGCTCTCGTCACCGATCGTTATCATACGGCCTTCGCCCGTGAGGCGGTGTCGAACCTTGCCGCCGTCGATGCCGTGCGTATTCACACGATCGATCTCAACGGCAAGGCGATTGCCGCCATCGTCGTGCTGATGATGGGCGGCGAGGCCTATACCTGGAAGACCGCCTACGATGAAAACTATGCCCGCTATTCGCCGGGCAAGCTGCTGATGAACGAACTCACCGAATGGCATCTCGACGATGCCAACATCGTCCGCTCCGATTCCTGCGCCGTCTCGGATCATCCGATCATGAGCCGCTTCTGGCAGGAGCGCGAGGAGATGGGAACGCTGGTGATCGGCCTGACGCAGAATGGCGACCGCGACATGCGCCAGGTCTCAGCCCAGCTCCACATGTACCGCAGCACCCGCAACATGGCGAAGATGCTGCGCGAGAAGATCATGTCGCTCGCCGGGCGGGGCTAAAGCCTTTCCAGCAGAAGTGCCTAAAGCATGTCGCGCAAAAGTGTGCGCGGTTTTGCGATAACGACATGCGTAAAAACAAAGACCTAAAGCGCGAGGGGCGAATCTGAAAGATTGCGACGCGCTTTAGCGGTTTTGCGTCCGGAAATGCTCTATCCCTCGCTGGCCGCCCTCTCCCGCAACAGCCGGCGGATCACCTTGCCGGTGGTCGTCAGCGGCAAGGCATCGATGAATTCCACCTCGCGGGGATATTCGTGCATCGAAAGCCGCGTCTTCACCCACTCCCTTATGTCGGCGGCCAGCGCCTCGCTTGGGTGATGGCCGGGTGAAAGCACGATATAGGCCTTGACGATCTCGGTGCGCACGGTATCGGGCTTGCCGACGGCGGCGGCAAGCTGCACGGCGGGATGGCCGATCAGGCAATCCTCGATCTCGGCCGGGCCGATGCGATATCCCGATGAGGTGATGACGTCGTCGTCGCGGCTTTCGAAGGTAACATAGCCCTCGGCGTCCTGCCGGCCGATATCGCCGGTGAGCAGCCAGCCCTTGGCGAATTTTCGTTTCGTCGCCGCCGCATCGTCCCAGTAGCCGAGGAACATGACAGGATCGGGACTGGCGATGGCGATCTGGCCCGGTTCGCCGACGGGCAACTCATCGCCCGTCTCGCTGACGATCGCGACGCGATGCCCGGGCACCGCCCGTCCGATGGCGCCCGCTTTGGTCACGCCGTAGGCAGCGCTAGAAGCGAGCACGAAATTGCACTCCGTCTGGCCGTAAAATTCGTTGACGGTGATGCCGAGCGTATGACGTGCCCATTCATAGGTCTCGCGGCCGAGCGCCTCCCCGGCCGAGCCGATGGTACGCAGCACCAGATCATATTTTGAGCGCGGATCGGCAACGGATCTCATCAGCCTTAGTGCCGTCGGCGGAATGAAGGCATTGCGCACATCCATCTCGGCCATGATGCGATAGGCCATGTCGGCATCGAATTTCTGCGCTGGCGACGAGACGACGGGAACGCCGAGCAGAAGGCTCGGCAGCAGCGCATTGAGCAACCCGCCGGCCCAGGCCCAGTCGGACGGCGTCCAGACTTTGTCGCCCACTTTCGGAAAGCCCTCATGGGCAAACTGCATACCGGGAATATGGCCCGGCAGAACGCGATGACCATGCAGCGCGCCCTTGGGCGGCCCCGTCGTTCCCGAGGTGAAAATCATCAGAGCCGGATCGTCGGGAGACGTCTTTTCTCCCTTGAAGAAGGGCTCGTATGACACGATCAGATCGGCAAAGGAGAGAGCATCGTGGGCATTATCGAGGCTGATCACATGCCGAAGCTCCGGCAGCCGATCGCGAATTTGCCGGATGCGATCGAGGCCGAAATCATTGGTGACGATTGCCGCTGCACCTGAGGTCCTCAGCCTGTATTCCAGCGCCTCGACGCCGAAGAGCAGCGCCAGCGGCAAGGCGATTGCGCCCATCTTGTAGATCGCAACATGAACGACCACGGTCTCGAAGGACTGGGGCATCAGCAGGGCGACGCGGTCGCCTCGCTTAATGCCGAGCGAAGCCAGCGCATTGGCGAACATGGAAGAGGCACCGGCAAGCTCACCATAAGTCAGCGAAAGATGATCGCCGTCGGGGCTGAAATGCTCAAGGCAGACGCGCTCGGGATCTCTCGCGGCCCAGTCGTCGCTGACGGCGCGGCCGATATTGAAATCCTCCGGAATCCGCCAGGAGAAATCGCGATAAAGATCGTCGTAGCGATCGTGGGACGGCAGTTGCATGGTCGGATTCCGGTAAAATGCTGCATCAGCTAACACCTTGCAGCTGGGATGTGCAAGCCGAAGCCAGAAGCGGCAGTGACGAGCGCGGCTTCGAAAGCCGATCACGGATCATTGTGCGCACGCAGCATAAATTCTTCATTTGCCGCCCCTGCGACTTTAGCCATCTCGCGCTAAATCATGGAAGCCAGCCTGGGGTCATCGAATTCATCACGGAGTCGTTTCATGGAATACGCAAAATTTGGGAAGACCGGTCTCGAAGTGTCGAAAATCTGCTTGGGCTGCATGACATTCGGCGATCCCGGCCGCGGCAATCATGCCTGGAGTCTGCGGGAAGAAGAAAGCCGGACGATGATCAAGCAGGCGATCGACCTCGGCATCAATTTCCTCGACACCGCCAACACCTATTCCAACGGTTCATCAGAGGAGATCGTCGGTCGCGCCATCAAAGACTTCGCCAAGCGCGAGGACATCGTGCTGGCGACCAAGGTGTTCAACCGCATGCGGCCGGGCCCGAACGGCGCTGGCCTGTCGCGCAAGGCGATCTTCGACGAGATCGACAATAGTCTGCGTCGTCTCGGCACCGACTATGTCGATCTCTATCAGATCCACCGTTTCGACTATACGACGCCGATCGAGGAAACGCTGGAAGCGCTGCACGACGTCGTCAAATCTGGCAAGGCGCGCTATATCGGCGCCTCCTCGATGTATGCTTGGCAGTTCGCCAAGGCGCTTTACGTCTCCAGGCTGAACGGCTGGACCGAATTCGTCAGCATGCAGGACCATCTGAACCTGCTCTACCGTGAGGAAGAGCGCGAAATGCTGCCGCTCTGCGAGGATCAGAAAATCGCCGTCATCCCCTGGAGCCCGCTTGCCCGCGGCCGCCTGACCCGCGACTGGGACGAGACGACGGCCCGCAGCGAAACCGACGAATTCGGCAAGACGCTCTACACGCAGTCCATCGATGCCGACCGCAAGATCGTCGTGGCCGTGGCCGAGATCGCCAAGGCCCGCAACATCTCCCGCGCCCAGGTCGCAACCGCCTGGATCCTGCAGAAGAGTGCGGTGACCGCCCCGATCATCGGCGCGTCCAAACCGAACCACCTCAGAGACGCGGTTGCCTCACTCTCGGTCAAGCTCACCGCCGAGGAAATCGCGGCCCTGGAAGCACCCTACATCCCGCACGCCATCGCCGGCTTCAAATAGTCGCTGGCTTCTCGGTCCTCAGGCATATGCAAGGCGGATTCTCTCCCTCTCCGCCTGGAGGGGGAGAGCGAAACCACGGCTTCCGCGACTGAGATTATGTCCGACTGCCGGGATCGAGCTGCCGGCGCATCGTCACCAAAAACTGCTCGGCAAGCGCCCTGTCCTCGACCGCGCGGGCAAGAATGACAGCACCCATCATCGACGAGAGCGTCGTCGTGGCATTGGCGCGGCGCTCCTCTTCCGTTTCGCCGGGAACGATATCAACGAGCGTATCGACCAGCACGGACAGGCCATCGCTGAAGACCGCACGGACCGCGCCGCGGCTGCGGCTCACCTCCTGGATCAGCGTTGCGAAGACGCAACTGCCGCCCGGATCGTCAACCGTGCGCCAGTGGATGTAATGGTCGAGAAGCGCTGCCAGCGGTCGGTCCGGCGATTCGGCGATATGTTCCTTCCAGCGCTCTTCCACCCTGTCGATCAGCTTGCGGCTGACCTCCAGCGCCAGGTCGTCCTTCGAATCGAAATGACCATAGAAGCCGCCATGCGTCAGACCCGCCGCTTTCATGATGTCGGCAACGCCGACCCCGTCGAAACCGTTTTCGCGGAAAAGCACGCCGGCAACGCTCAGGATCTTTTCGCGGTTTTCGGCAAATTTTTCGCGGCTGACCCGCATTGTCATCTCCAGAAATAGTCGCTTGACAAAATATATGACGTCCATCATCAATACGCAAGAAATATGATGGCCATCATGTAAATCGATCCAGTATCTTCTCGAACCTGAATTCAAACGGAATCTTGCCCATGGTTTCCACAGCCCTCGCCTCCACCCTTGCCCGGCGCAACATCCATTACGGCTGGGTCGTCGTTGCCGCGACCTTTCTCACCATGCTGGTCACCGCCGGCGCCATGGGCGCACCCGGCGTTCTCATCAAGCCGCTGCAGGATGAGTTCGGCTGGGAGACCTCGCAGATTTCCTCGGCCCTTGCGATCCGCCTGATCCTTTTCGGTTTCATGGGTCCGTTCGCCGCCGCCTTCATGAATTATTTCGGCGTGCGCAAGGTCATCGTCTTCGCACTGGCGCTGATCGGCGCGGGCTTCGTCGGTTCGCTGTTCATGACGACGCTGTGGCAGTTGCTATTGCTCTGGGGCATTGTCGTCGGCTTCGGCACGGGTCTGACGGCCATGGTGCTCGCCGCAACGGTCTCCAGCCGCTGGTTCACCAAGCATCGCGGCCTCGTCGTCGGCATGCTCTCGGCAAGCTCGGCCACCGGCCAGCTCGTCTTTCTGCCACTGATGGCGGAGCTGACGGAACGCTACGGCTGGCGCTCGACGGTGTTTTTCGTCTGCGCCATGATCATGGTCGCAGCCCTTGCTGTGCTTGCCTTCATGCGCGACCGCCCCGCCGACCTCAACCTGCCCTCCTTCGGTGAGACGCAGGTGACGCCGCCTCCGGCAAGCACCTCCCTCGGCGCCGCGTTGATGACGCCGATCACTGTCCTCAAGGAAATCTCGAAGACCTCGACCTTCTGGATCCTCTTTGCCACCTTCTTCATTTGCGGTCTCAGCACCAACGGCCTGATCCAGACCCATTTCGTCACCCTCTGCGGTGATTTCGGCATCGTACCGGTGGCTGCCGCCAGTGTGCTGGCCGTCATGGGCATCTTCGATTTCTTCGGCACCATCGGTTCCGGCTGGCTGTCCGACCGATTCGACAATCGTTGGCTGCTCTTCTGGTATTACGGCCTGCGCGGCCTGTCGCTGCTCTACCTGCCCTTCAGTGATTTCAGCTTTTACGGCCTCTCCATCTTCGCCGTCTTTTACGGCCTCGACTGGATTGCCACCGTGCCGCCGACCGTCAAGATCGCCGCCGACCGCTTCGGCCGCGAAAAGACCGGCCTCGTCTTCGGTTGGGTCTTTGCCGGACATCAGCTGGGAGCCGCCACCGCCGCCTATGGCGCCGGCCTCTCGCGCACCGAGCTGTCGAGCTACCTGCCTGCTTTCTTCGTCGCCGGCGCCTTCTGCCTGCTGGCCTCGATCCTGGCGATCACGCTGAAGAAGTCCGGCCTGAGCAACCCGGCACCGGCCGCCGCCCATTGATATCAGACAGGATCCGGCCTCGAAGCGAGGCCGGATCTCTTCTACCGGATCAGCCCGATAACTTCGCTTGCGCGTCTTGCGCGTCCGGGCGCTCGCATGTTAGACAGCCGCCCGTTCGTATCCGTTGCCCCATTGGCGGAATTGGTAGACGCGCTCGACTCAAAATCGAGTTTCGAAAGAAGTGCTGGTTCGACTCC
>Ga0102593_1003327_pt1 | contig 10617 bp, 9 predicted proteins | sample AraplaCol_mMS_r2_2_FD_76862 | JGI IMG/M metagenome (GOLD analysis project Ga0102593, IMG submission 76862) | Arabidopsis root microbial communities from North Carolina, USA - plate scrape MF_Col_mMS_r2 (SPADES assembly) (version 2) | ecosystem: Host-associated > Plants > Roots > Endosphere...
TGCTCTACCAACTGAGCTAATCACCCGTTCGCGCTTGGCTGCGCGGTGTGACGGGGCGTATAAACAGGATCGGCAGGCTTGTCCAGCGCATAGGCGAAATTTCTTTGGTTAATCGCGAAGATTTTTCAGCATAGCTGAAATGCAGCGCATAACCCCGAAAAACGGGATCGATTTTCGGAAAGGATTATGCGCCGATTCAAAGTGATAGAACGTCCTTAGCGCGTCCTGTCGGACGCGCGGCCTATCGCACGCGCGGCGGTCTGGTGAAATCAAAGGTCGAGCGTGCCGCTGGCTAGCCGCACAGCCTGGCCGCCGATCCGCGCGTTGGAGATCGCTCCGCCGTCGACATCGATATGCAGGTGGATGAAGGACGGCCGGCCCATCTCTACGCCCTGCTCGATCATGATCGGGTGATGCCCGTCCGTCAGCCGGTCGAAATGGTGGATCGCGCCGGAGAGCGCGGCCGCCGCCGAGCCGGTGGCCGGATCTTCGACGATGCCCATGCCGCTTGCGAACATGCGCGCATGGAACTTTGCCACGTGGTTGACGCCGCCGCGGCAGTACACATAAGCCGAGGCAAGGGCGCCATCGACGAAGGGCACGATCTTTTCCCAGAGTTGCGGATCGAATTCCACCCGCTGCGTGGCTCCGACATCGTGCACCGGAATGAGCAGGAAGGGAACGCCGGCGCTCCAAATCGACGGGACATGATTTTCGAAGCCGATCTCGGTCACCTTCAGCGATAGCGCATCGGCGATGCCCAGCTTGTCGAGGGGCATGACGGCGGGCTGCGATTTGCGCGGCAGGTCGAATTCAGCAAAGCTCGCCTCGCCCTCCCTCAGCCGCACCGCGCAACGCACCGGCCCGACATTTTCCTCGAGCACCGTGACGAGATCGCGCGTCGCGGCACCGTGCGCCCGTTCGGCCAGCGCCACCGCCGTGCCGACCGTGGGATGGCCGGCAAACGGCAGCTCGCGCCCAGGCGTGAATATCCTCAGACGCGCCGCATAGGCGGGGTTGGTTGAAGGCTGCACGAAGACCGTCTCCGAGAGATTGATCTCCCGGGTGATCGCCTGCATTGCCTCGTCGCTGAGATCGTCTCCGTCGAAGATCACCGCCAGCGGGTTGCCCGCAAGCTTTCGATCGGTGAACACGTCATAGACGCTGTAGCTTCGCGCCACATCGGCCTCCCTGAATCGTCATCGCGCCGCCAACCTGCCCGACCGGACGAGCGAGTGCAAGGCGCTAAAACGCGTCACGCCAACCGGATTCACATGTCGCGCTTTCGATCTTTGCGTGATGCATGTCGTTATCCCAAAACGCTACACGGCTTTAGGCGGCATAGATCAACTCCGCTCGACCTTGCCGAAATACCAGTCGATCACGGGCAGCATGGCGATATTATAGGGGTGCGCCGAGTGATCGGCCGAGCGGATCGCCGCTGCACCCGCGATCTCCTTATCCTCGGCGACGAGCATGTGGCTTTCGATCCGTTCGACCATCTCGTCCGCCGTCATATCGAAACGGAAGAGCCGCAACACCGTCACCGTTCGGTTGGCATGACTGGCAAAGAGCCCTTGCCCCGCCACCGAACGGCCAAGATCCAATCCGGTTTCTTCATGGACCTCGCGTCGCATGTTCGCCTCGATGTCGCAACGCCCGTCGACGATATCCTCCGGTTCCAGCGAGCCGGCGGCGAAATAGACCTGGCCGGGATTGGCGGTATGGGCGCCCATACGGATCGCCACCAGCGCGCCGTCCGAGGTTTCGAGCACAGGATAGGCGAAGATGTGAACGCCGCCCTGACGCTGCGGCTGTCGGCGCCACCACATGAAGGCGGAAAAGGGAATGACGTGGCCCTCGCCCGCAATCCCGTTTTCACTGAGCGAGAGCCGTTGCTGGAACACCATGCGCCCGTCGAACAGCGCCGGATTGGCGGCGGTCTCCCGCGCCCAGTTCTCGCGGATCGCTGCTTCCTCGGCGGCAACCAAAGGATGGGGGCCGGGCAGGATGCGCAGATCCACGCCGGCAATCGGGAAGACCGTGGCCTCCGGCGGCCAGCCGGCGAAATCATCGGAAAAATTGCTGTTGGTGAAATTCGCGTTCAAATTCGCATTCATGGGAGATCCAGTGTCATGACGACGGGGCAGTGATCGGACGCCTTCGGCCTGTCCCAGCCGGTACGCGGATAACGCTCCACCTCCTGCCCCGGCGGGAAGATGGTGCGGTAAGGCTGGCCACTGCGGATGATTTCCGGCAGGCGGCCGACATTGTGGGCGGCGAGTGCTGGCGAGAGCCAGAGATAATCGAGTTGGCAGAGCCACTGCTCCTGCGGCCCGCGCGCGTGATAGAGCGTCCAGCGGTCGAGGGCGGTGCGACGGCGCATCACATTTTCGGCAAAGCCATCGCGGCTGAAAACGTCGAGTGCGCTTTCGGCCTCATCTTGATGCTCGAAACGATAGCCGGCGCCCCGGCGGCCGATGACATCGACGCGCTCCTGATAATCGTTCATGTCGCCACAGATAGCGAAGCTCTTCGTGCCGGCCTGATCCGCCCCGAAGCGATCCTCGATGATGCGGCGAACCGCGCGCGCCTCGGCGCGGCGGATCGGCATGGTCGATTGCCGCCCGTCCAGTCCGTCGCGCGGATTGCCCATGGACTTGAAATGCACGACGTAGAGCGAAAAAGGCCGGCCGCCGATCAGAAGATCGAGCTCCAGGCAATCGCGCTTGAAGATCTTGTCGTCGATACGGTTGGTGAGCGCCAGCTCCTCGTCGAAAAGATCGAGATCGCGATAGGTCGTCATCGCATGGCTTTTGATGTCCCTGAGCTCGATTTTCTGGCCGTCGCGCGTTTCTTCGCGCATCAGGACGGCAACATCAATGCCGCGGCTGTCATTGCCTTCGACAAGGTATTTCTGCCGGTAACCATTTCCGACCATCCGGAAGAGATAGCCGTATTCGAAAGCCTGAAGGGCGGCCATGTTGTCGATTTCCTGCAGGCAGAGGATATCGGCATCCGCGTCGGCAATCGCAAGCGCCGTCATCTGCCGCGTGTCGTCGGTCGCCGCGATCACGCGGGCCTGCTCGAGCTGCTGATAGACGCCCTCGCTCGACACCTGGAAAAGCTTGATGACGCGGTCCTGGCGCAGCTGGTTGCGAAAGCCGGTGAAATCGAAACGGGTCAGGAGATTTTCGACATTGAAGGTGGCGAGGCGAAGCGACATGGGAAGGATCCGGTTGCGGGGAGTACCTTAACCAGCAGAAGCCGCAGGAAAAGATGGCGAGGCCAAGAAATATGCGGACAACCACCCCTCTTGCAGCCCCGGACGCGATTGCCTGTGACTTAGGCCGCTGACATTCTCCCGCAAGCCCCGAATAATTCGTCCCGGACGACATTCACCAGTTCCGGCGGGAGGCATTTCATGAAACGGATTTCTGCATCGCTGGCGATTCTGACCGTCCTCGCCGGCGCCGGCCCGGCACTTGCCGACAGCTACGGTGCCATCGCCTATTCGCCATCAACAGGCGCTCTCGGCTGGTCCTATGCCCATGACAATCGCGGCGACGCCGAAATCGTTGCCCGGCGCAATTGCGACAGCAGCGCCAATGACTGCCGGATCGCCATCTGGTTCCGCAATGCCTGCGGCGCGGTGGCCGTCGGCCATCGCGGCGGCTGGGGCTCCGGCTGGGGTTACGACAACCGTGAGGCCCAGCGTCAGGCAATCCGCAGCTGCCGAAAACAAACCGGCAGCTGCCGCGTCATCCGCTGGCAATGTTCGGAGTAGGAATGATTCTGGTTGAGTGCGGCGCCTCAAAGCCGCCACGCCGCGCGCACCGATAGCCGGAGGCTGTCACCCGTTCGGACGGGAAAGCGGGTATAGGCCCGCAGCACCTGACTATCGGCGAGGGCCAGCTTCAGCGCGTAACGCTCACCCTCGAAGAGAACGGACTCGACCGTCGCCGCGATCCCCTCGCCGGCGGCGATATTCTCGCCGGAGACGACATCCTCCGGCCGGACGAGGACATCCACCCTGTCGCCACTGGCTGCCCCGGCAGCAGCAGCAAATATCGGCTCCAGCGCAGGCCAGTCGAGCGCCCTGCCATCGCCGAAGGGACGCGGCAGCGTCACGATCGCGCCTCGCCCGATCAGCCCGCCAACGACGCGGCCTTCCGGCCGGGCATAGATTTCAGCGGGCGGGGCCACTTGCAGCAGCCGACCCTCCGACATGACGGCTATGTCGGTCGCAAGCGCCATCGCCTCGCTCTGGTCATGGGTGACGTAGATCATCGTCGCGCCCGAGCGCTCGTGGAATTCGCGGAAGGTTTCCTCCATCTCCTGTTTCAGGTGCCGGTCGAGATTGGCAAGCGGCTCGTCGAGCAGCACCACGTCGGGCGATGTCACCAGGCAGCGGGCGAGCGCCACGCGCTGACGTTGACCGCCGGAGAGATCGGCCGGCCGCCGTTCGGCATAATCGGCAAGCCGCACCGTGCCGAGCGCGTCGCGCACCTTCGCCCGGTAGACCTCGCCCGAGATGCCGCGCACCTTGAGGGGGTAGCCGACATTGTCGGCGACACTCATATGCGGCCACAGCGCATAGGACTGAAAGACCATCGCCATGTTGCGCTTTTCCGGTGGCAGCGACTGCGCGGCATCGGCAAGCAACCGCTCGCCGAGATGGATCGAGCCATCGCTCGGCGTCTCGAAACCGGCGATCATGCGCAGCACCGTCGTCTTGCCGCAGCCGGAAGGCCCGAGCAGCGCGAGGAAGCCGCCCTCGCGCACCTCGAGCGAAAAGCCGCTGACGGCGGCCCGCCCGCTGCCAAAATCCTTGCCGAGCTGGTTGAGGATCAGCCTCGCCACGGGACCACTCCTTTCGGCAGTCGTTTGGCCAGAAGCTCAAGCAGCAGCATCAGCACGACGACCATGAGGACGACGAGCACCGAGAGCGCCGACGCAAGGTCGGAACTGCCGCTGTCGTCGAGATTGTAGATGGCGACGCCGAGCGTCTGGGTGCCGGCCGACCAGAGCAGCGCCGAGATCGTCAGCTCGTTGCAGGCGATCAGGAAGACCAGGATGACCGAGGCGCCGGCGGCCGGCGCAATCAGCGGCACGATGATATCGGCAAGCCGGCGGAAAAAGCCGGCGCCGGAAAGCCGCGCCGCCTCCTCGAGCGCCGGATCGAGCTGATGGAAGGCGCTGACCACCGGCTTCAGGCTGACGGCGAAGAACGATGAGAAATAGGCGATCAGGATGATCCAGATCGTGCCGTAAAGCGAGACGTGCAGGATCGGGATGGGTGCAGCGAACACCAGGATGAAGGAAACGGCCATGACGATGCCGGGCAGCGAATAGGGTATTTCGATCAGGCTGGAAACGATACGGGAAACCACATCCTTGCGCCGCGTCAGCGCATAGGCTGCAAGCACCGTCACCACAAGGAGACAAAGCGCAGTGGCACCGGCAAGCGACAGCGAATTGATAAAGGCCGTGCGCGTCACCGCCTGTCGGAACAGGATCTCCTCAAAAGCATGCAGCGACATCGTCTTGAAGGTGAGCGGCACGCCATAGGCCGGCACCAGCGCACCGGCAAGGAGCGCGAAGAACGGCGCGGCCAGCATGAAAAACAGGATCACCCAGACGAGCGGCGTGAAGGCAAACCGCCAGATGCCGAGTTCGAAGGCAGCACTCGCCCCGGATAACCCGATGACGCGGTAGTCACGGCCGCGCAGCGCCCGGTCCTGGATCATCAGCCCGACGACCGAGATGACGGCGATGATCGCCGAGAGCACGGCGACGTCGCCGAAGGTACGGCTGGTGAAGGCGGAAAACTTGGTGAAGATCAACGTCGGCAGCGTGAAGATCGAGGCCGGAATGCCGAGAATGGCGGGAATACCGAAATTGCCGGTGCAGGAGACGAAGGAGATCGCCGCTCCCGCGATGATGCCGGGCAGCGACAGCGGCAGAATGATATCGCGGAACACTCGCAAGCTGGAGGCGCCGGAAAGCCGTGCTGCCTCGACGCCGTCGCGGGGCAGCGTCATCAGCCCGGCCCGAAGCGCCAGGTAGACCAGCGGCGCATGCTGCACGCCATAAAGCAGCGCGATGCCACCCACCGAATAGAGCGGCTGCGGCGAGCCGAGCGGCGGGGCGATATGCAGCGCCTTCAACAGCGGGCTGGAGGGGCCTGACATCTGCACCCAGGCAAGCGCCGTCACCTGCGGCGGGATCATCATCGGCAGCACGAAGAAGAAGCTGAGCAGCCCCTTGGCGCGGATATCGGTCAGCGTCAGCAGGAAGGCGAAGAGGCAGCCGATAACAAGCGAGATCACCGTGCCCAGAATGGCGGTGACGACCGTGTAATAGGTCGTCGACCATAGCGAGGCTTCGCCGAGAACCGTCATCACGCCGCCATCGGCAAAGGCCGCTATCCCGACCATGGCGAGGCGGGCGAGCGGCAGCACGCTGAGGATCAGGACGACGATGACGACAAAAGGAAACAGCCAGGCGGGCTGGCTGTTTCCGGTTTTGATATATCCGTGCATGAAAGGATCAGTTCGAGCCGTAGATGCCCGAGAAGGTCTTGAGATCCTGATCGGTATTCTTCAGAGCGTCTGCGGCCTTGATCGGCAGGACCTTGATGGTGTCGCGCGCGGGGAAGCCTTCCGGCAGCTTCATGCCGTTGCGGGCTGGGATGTAGCCGAGCTTCAGGAAGCCTTCCTGGCCCTTTTCGGAGAGCACGTAATCGACGAATTTCTTGGCGGCATCGGCGTTCTTCGTGCTGGCAAGGATACCGACCGGCTCGGTGACGGCCGAAACGCCTTCGCTCGGGAACACGAATTCGACCGGCGCGCCCTTGGCCTTCTCGCGGATCGGCAGGTAGTCGACGACCATACCGTAGGCCTTTTCGCCCGAGGCGACGGACTTCAGCACGGCGCCGTTGCCGCCGGCCGCGATCGCACCGTTTTCGGCAAGCGAGTTGTAGAAGTCCCAACCGAGGCCGGGAACGGCGGCAAGCGTCTGGGCGTGGATCAGGGCCGCACCCGAGGCAAGCGGGCTCGGCATGGTGACGAGGCCCTTGGCTTCCGGCTTCGTCAGGTCCTTCCAGCTCGCAGGCTTCATCGCGGCCGAGGTGTTATACATGATGCCGGTGGTGATCAGCTTGGTCGAGTAGTAATAGCCGTCGGTGTCATAAAGGGCGGCGTCGTATTGGGCAGCTTCTGGCGACTTGTAGGCCAGGAGCTTGCCGTCTTCCTTGAGGCGCTCCAGCGTCACCACGTCGGCGATGAGGAGGACGTCGGCGACCGGGTTGCCGGCCTGAATCTCGGCCTGGAGCTTCGCCATGATCTTCGGCGTGCCGTCGCGTACCCAGTCGACCTTGATATCGGGATTGGCGGTCATGAAGCCGTCGACCGTCGCCTGCGCGTCCTCGTTCGGCTGGCTGGTATAGAGAACGAGGTTTGCGGCCGAAGCCGGAATGGCAAGGAGGCTCGCAGCGACAAGTGCTGCGGCGGAAACGATCGTTTTCATGGGAAGGATCCTCGATTTCGATACCCCTCCCTTATTAGGGGTCGTTGACAGAGATGTGACAGTGCGCCGCAGCCCACCAGGCTCCGGTTTCACAACCCTCCTTGATCTCTACCGGCTTTGCCGACAATCGGGGCGATCGCCTTTCCCGCAATCTCGCCGGCGTTGTCTTCAACCCTGTGAAAGAGGCGATCATCTGGTATCCTCGCGCGCAAGCGATCTCACACAGGCGTGAACACCCGGCGATTTGCCATTGCCGGGCGTTGCGCTACGTCACTCACGTTTCGATGAAGGAGGAATTTCAATGGAATATCGTCTGCTCGGCCGTTCCGGCCTGAAGATTTCGACTTTGACCATGGGCACGATGACCTTCGGAGGCGTCGGCTGGGCGAAGACCGTCGGCGACCTCGGTGTCTCCGAGGCCCGCAAGATGATCGATATATGCATCGATGCCGGCATCAACCTGATCGACACCGCCAATGCCTATTCAGCAGGCGAATGCGAAAACATCATCGGCGATGTGCTCTCCGGCAAGAGGCCGCAGGGCGTGCTGCTCGCCACCAAGGCCCGCTTCGGCATGGGCGACGGCCCGAACGACCAGGGCCTGTCGCGCTACCACCTCATCCGCGAATGCGAAGCGAGCCTCAAACGCCTGAAGACCGATGTCATCGACCTTTACCAGGTGCATGAATGGGACGGCCAGACGCCTCTGGAAGAGACGATGGAAGCGCTCGACACCCTGATCAGGCAGGGCAAGGTGCGTTACGTTGGCTGCTCGAACTATTCCGGCTGGCACATTATGAAGGCGCTCGGCATCGCCAAAGAGCACAGGTACCAGCGCTTCGTCAGCCAACAGATCCACTATACGCTGGAAGCCCGCGACGCCGAATACGAGTTGCTGCCGATCTCGATCGACCAAGGCCTCGGCGTGCTGGTCTGGAGCCCGCTCGCCGGCGGCCTGCTGTCCGGCAAGCATCGCCGCAACCAGGCAGCGCCAGAAGGCACGCGTCAGTTCGCCGGTTGGACCGAACCGCCGATCCGTGATGAGAACCGCCTCTGGAACATCGTCGAGACACTGGTCGCGATCGGCGAACAGCGCGGTGTCTCGGCCGCCCAGGTGGCGCTCGCCTGGCTGATCGGCCGCAAGGCGGTCACCTCGGTCATCATCGGTGGCCGCACCGAAGCCCAGTTCCGCGACAACATCGCCGCCGCCGAGCTGAAACTGACGGACGAGGAGCGCAAGCGCCTCGACGCGGTCAGCCTGCCGCCGGTGATCTATCCCTATTGGCACCAGCTGAACACAGTTAGCGACCGGCTTGGTGAAGCCGATCTCGAGCTTTTCGGTCCGCATCTCCAGCAATAGCCGATCATGGATCAAGCATTGCACGGCGAAAGACAGACGTCACAAAAGATGCACTTTCGCCGTATTATCCTGAAACCCCGCCACCCGCTGCGAGGTTCTCCATGCTGAAGAATTACAAGCTCCTGAAGGGTACGGCGAGCGCCCTTGCCCTCGACGACGACAACGATCCCCATATCGAAATCCGCATCGAGGCGAACGGCATCAGCTACCGTATCGCGCTCAACGTCCGCTCCAAGGAATCGCCGCACGACCTGCTCTACGCCAATATCGTCGACTTCAAGCATTCGTCGCTGACGGAGGCACTCGAAGCGCTGCCGATGGGCCTGACCGACATCCGCAACGACCGTCCGGAGCTCGCCATCGATTATGTCCGCGGCGGGTTGATCGAGCGCGAGGACATGAATGTCGCGCCCTTCCAGCTCTCCGGGCCGAAGAACGACCTGCGTGACTTCATCGAGCCGATCGTCCAGGAAGGCATTGCCGATTCCGACGTGCATTTCTACGCCTTCGGCGAAGCCTGGGGTCCTGAGAACAACAAGCCGGACCAATATTTCCGTTTCGAGCCGGGCAACGGCATCCACGACATCCACATGAACCAGGGCGACGGCGGCAGCTTCAAGGCCACCAACGGGCCGAACCAGGACGGCGCCCTGCTCGTCCATTTCAACGATACCGACGAATGGGCGGCGATCTTCCTCTGCTTCCAGTCGCAGAACTGGAACACCGATGCGGCGACCGGCCATCCGGTTTCCGACAGTCGCGGCGGCCAGGGCCGCGGCGAAGGCACACGCCGGCCGCAGCCGATCGTCGCCTCGTCGCTGCGCATCGTCGCCGCGCTGATCAACCCGGTGAACGGTGAAGGCGGCACCGAGGCCGAAACGGTGACGATCATCAACCGCTCCGACATGCAGGCGTCGCTCGACGGCTGGAAGCTGGAGGACGAAAACGGCAGGACCCAGACGCTATCGGGGTCGTTGAGCGCGGGCGAGCTACGCACCATAGCGCTCGATGCCGCAGCCGGCGGCCCGCAGCTTGCCAACAGGGGCGGCGACATCATCCTGCGCAATGCCGACGGTGCCGTGGCCGACCGGGTCGGCTACGGCAAGAGCGAGACGGCGAACGAAGGCTGGACGACGATCTTCTGATCGGCGCCAGCCTGGATCAGCCGCCGATTTCGGCCGAGATCAGCGCGCCGAGGCGGCCGATGCCGTCCTCGATCATCTGCTCGTTGGCGCAGGAGAAGCTGACGCGGAAGGTGTTGGCGCCGGAACCATCGGCGAAGAAAGCCTTGCCGGGCACGAAGGCGACTTTGGCGGTTTCGAGTGATTTCGCCAGCAGTTTGGCGCCGTCCATGCCCTCCGGCAGCGTGATCCAGATGAACATGCCGCCTTCCGGCTTCGTCCAGCTGATGCCTTCAGGCATGTATTTTTCGAGCGCGGCCAGCATGCAGTCGCGGCGTTGACTGTAGGCGGTTTTGATCTTGGCGACCTGCGCATCGAAGGCGCGCTCGGCGACATCTGATATCGCCATTTGGTTGATCGTCGAAGAATGCAGGTCGGCCGCCTGCTTCATCAGCACCAGCTTGCGGATGACGGGCGCGTTGGCGACGATGAAGCCGACGCGAAGGCCGGGCGCCAGCGTCTTCGAGAAGCTGCCGCAATAGATCGTGCGCGTATCGTTGATATGGCCCTTCTCGGCGATTTCGAGCGCCAGGATCGGCGGGATCG
>Ga0102593_1003328_pt1 | contig 10610 bp, 5 predicted proteins | sample AraplaCol_mMS_r2_2_FD_76862 | JGI IMG/M metagenome (GOLD analysis project Ga0102593, IMG submission 76862) | Arabidopsis root microbial communities from North Carolina, USA - plate scrape MF_Col_mMS_r2 (SPADES assembly) (version 2) | ecosystem: Host-associated > Plants > Roots > Endosphere...
CGCGCCAGCAGTTCTGGCTGCTCGTGAAGAAGTACGCCGCCGCCGCCGGCATCGACCCCGACCGCATCAGCCCGCACGGCCTGCGGCACAGTTTCGCCACGCATCTGCTGAACCATGGCGCCGACCTGCGCGCCTTGCAGATGCTGCTCGGCCACAGCTCCCTGTCGACCACGCAGATCTACACGCTGGTGGCGCGGGAGCAGCTCAAACAGCTCCACGCCAGGCACCACCCGAGGGGGTGAGCGGCCGCGCTTGCGCGCCACTGGCGCGCGCGGCCGCGAACGACCGGCCATGGATGGCCGGGCAGGGCGATCCGAAGCCAGTAACGCTGCGCCATGGATGGCGTCGCAACATCATCGAAACCGGTGCAAAGCGGCACTGCCGCGTGGCCTGCCGAACGACCGGCCATGGATGGCCGGGCAGGGCGATCCGAAGCCAGTAACGCTACGCCATGGATGGCGGTGGCAACACCATCGAAGCCGATGCCCAGCGCCACTGGCGCGCGCGGCCGCGAACGACCGGCCATGGATGGCCGGGCAGGGCGATCCGAAGCCAGTAGCGCTGCGCCATGGATGGCGTCTGCAACATCATCGAAACCGGTGCAAAGCGGCACTGCCGCGTGGCCTGCCGAACGACTGGCAATGGATGGCCGGGCCGGGCGATCCGAAGCCAGTAACGCTGCGCCATGGATGGCGTCTGCCGCATCATCGAAACCGGTGCAAAGCGGCACTGCCGCGTGGCCTGCCGAACGACCGGCCATGGAAGGCCGGGCCGGACGATCCGAAGCCAGTAGCGAAACCGGCGCTAGCCGGCACACCCGAACGGCCAGCCCATCGAGCCGAGGATCAGGCAGCCGACCCTGCCATGACCGGCCCGCCGGGCGTCCACGCCCCCGCGCACCCATGAACCCCGGCCCAAACCCCGTCTCCGCACCGGGACGAACGACACTCGCCGCCCCTTGCCTGCGTGCCACAATCGATCATTCCCCCTTGCGGCCCCGGCCGCCCGACAGGATCCGAATGAAACGACTCGTCCTTGCCGTGCTCGGCGCCATCAGCCTTTCCGCCTGCGCGCAGGCGCCCGGCGGCAATACGGACCCGGTCCCCGCCTCGACGACCGCCGCCGCCAAGCCTGCCGCCGCGCCCAAAGCCGCCGCCGGCACGCCCGATGCCCGCGCCATCGAGGCCGTTCGCGCGCTGAACCCGAAAGTCGAGGTCGAGCGCGTTGCCCCCGCGGCGATGCCCGGCTTCCGCGAGGCCATCGTCGCCGGCCAGGTCGTCTACGTGAGCGATGACGGCCGCTACCTCTTCCTGCCCGGTTCCGGCGGCGCGCTGTTCGACGTGGCCGCGAAGAAGAACCTCAGCGAAGGCGCCATGGAAGGGATGCGCAAGGAACTGATCGCCACCATCCCGGTCAGCGAGCGCATCGTCTTCTCGCCGGCCAGGCCCAAGTACACCGTCACGGTCTTCACCGATGTGGAATGCGGCTATTGCCGCAAGCTGCACAGCCAGATCGCCGAGTACAACCGCGAAGGCATCGCCATCGAGTACCTCGCCTTCCCGCGCATGGGCCTGGGCAGCGACGACTACCGCAAGATGGTCGCCGTCTGGTGCGCGCCGGACCGCCGCAAGGCCCTGACCGACGCCAAGAGCGACCACGGCCCGACCAAGGCCGACTGCAAGACCAGCGTCAACCAGCAGTACGACGTCGGCCAGCGCGTCGGCCTGACCGGTACGCCGATGATCGTGACCCGTGAAGGCGTCCAGGTCGGCGGCTACCTCCCGCCGGCTGCGCTGCGCGAAACGCTGGACAAGCTTGCCGCCGAGCACACCCAGACCGCGTCCACCGCGGCCGCCAAACCGGGCACCTGAGTATCCCGACAGCACGTTCCGACGCCGCCCGATGGGCGGCGTCGGCGTTTTCGGACCCGCCTTCGGGCAGTTCCGGCGGCGGGGCGGCGGGCGCTTGGGTACAATGGCGGGCCCGACGTTGCACGGTTCCCCGGACATGATCGTCCTCGAGGGCGCTTCCGCCCTGTCGCCGTTCCGCCTGGAACGGCTCCAAGCACGACTCCAAGCCCTCCATCCGTCCGTCCGCCTGCTTGGCGCATGGCCCGTCTACTGGGTCGAGCCGGAACCCGGCGCGACGCCCGACGCCGATGCGCTGAACCGCATTCTCCAGGCGCAACCCGATGCCGCGCCGCGTGCAGGCGATGCGGTGTCGCGCTACGTGACGCCGCGACTGGGCACGCTGTCGCCCTGGGCGAGCAAGGCCACCGAACTGCTCCACGGCGCCGAACTGCGGGTCAAGCGCGTGGAACGCGGCACGCGTTACGACCTCGCCGGCTGGCCGTCGGACGCACCGACGCAGGGCGCGCTTGCGAAGGTCCTGCACGACCCGATGACGCAGTCGCTGCTGGAAGCGCGCGAGGACGCCATCGCGCTGTTCTCCGTGCCGGCGCGCGGCGAACTCGAACGCATCCCGCTGGCCGACCTGGAACAGGCGAACACGCGCCTGGGCCTGGCGCTGGCGGACGATGAGATCGCCTATCTGCGCGAGCGCTACGCCGCGCTGGGCCGCGAGCCGTCGGACGTCGAGCTGATGATGTTCGCGCAGGCCAATTCCGAGCACTGCCGCCACAAGATCTTCAACGCATCGTGGACCATCGACGGCGTCGAGCAGACGACCTCGCTGTTCAAGATGATCAAGCACACGCACGCGACCACGCCCGAGCACACGCTCTCGGCGTACAGCGACAACGCGGCGGTGGTGGAAGGCTATGCGAGCCGCCGCTTCCGTCCCGATCCGCACACGCATGCGTACCGCGAGGAAGCGCAGGTCGATTCGGCCTTCGCGATCAAGGTCGAAACGCACAACCATCCCACCGCGATCGCGCCGTTCCCCGGCGCGTCCACCGGCGCCGGCGGCGAAATCCGCGACGAAGGCGCGACCGGTCGCGGCGGCCGTCCGAAGGCCGGCCTGGCCGGTTTCAGCGTCTCGCACCTGCGCATTCCGACGTTGCCGCAGCCGTGGGAGCGCGAGCGTTCGCTCAACCCGCGCATGGCCACCGCGCTGGATATCATGATCGAAGGCCCGATCGGCGCGGCCGCGTTCAACAACGAATTCGGTCGTCCGAACCTCACCGGCTATTTCCGCAGCTTCGAGCTGGACGAAGGAACGCAGGCGCGCGCCTACGACAAGCCGATCGTGCTCGCCGGCGGTCTGGGCGCGATCGACCGCGTGCAGGTGAAGAAGCTGGGCCTGCAGCCCGGCGACGCGGTGATCGTGCTCGGCGGCCCGGCCATGCTGATCGGCCTGGGCGGCGGCGCGGCGAGCTCGGTCGCCTCGGGCGAAAGCCACGAGGAACTCGATTTCGCCAGCGTGCAGCGCGACAACCCCGAGATGGAACGCCGCTGCCAGGAAGTCATCGACCGCTGCGTCGCGCGCGGCGAGGACAATCCCATCGCGACCGCGCACGACGTCGGTGCGGGCGGCCTGTCCAACGCGATCCCCGAACTGCTCCACGACTCCGGCCTGGGCGGCGTCATCGATCTTGCGAAGGTGCCCAGCGACGATCCGTCGCTCTCGCCGATGCAGCTGTGGTGCAACGAATCGCAGGAGCGCTACGTGCTCGGCATTCCGGCCGATCGCGTTGAAGAGTTCGCAGCGATCTGCGCGCGCGAGCGTTGTCCGTTCGCCGCGGTCGGTTACGCGACCGCGGAAGAGCGGCTGGTCGTCGGCTATGGCGCCACGCTCGAAACCGCGCGTGAAGCCGGTCGCGAGTGGCCGATCAACCTGCCGATGGACGTCCTCTTCGGCAAGGCGCCGAAGATGCACCGCGACACGCGCCGCCCGCCGGCCGCACCGTGGCCCGCGCTGCGCTGGGACGGCCTGGAGCTGCGCGACGCCGCGCTGCGCGTGATGGCGCATCCGTCCGTCGCATCGAAGAACTTCCTGGTCACCATCGGCGACCGCAGCGTCGGCGGCCTTACCGCGCGCGACCAGATGATCGGTCCGTGGCAGCTGCCGCTGGCCGACTGCGCGATCACGCTGTCGGGCTTCGACAACTTCGTCGGCGAAGCGATGGCGATCGGCGAGCGCACGCCGCTGGCGCTGATCGACGCCGCCGCCGCCGCGCGCATGGCCGTGGGCGAAGCGATCACGAACCTGTGCGCCGCGCCGGTCGAATCGCTCAACCGCGTCAAGCTGTCCGCCAACTGGATGGCCGCTGCCGGCCACGACGGCGAGGACGCGCGCCTGTTCGACGCGGTCAAGGCCGTCGGCCTGGAGCTGTGCCCGGAGCTCGAGCTGAGCATTCCGGTCGGCAAGGACTCGCTGTCGATGCAGGCCCAGTGGCATGCGGACGGGAAAGCGCACAAGTCGGTTTCGCCGGTGTCGCTGATCGTCAGCGCGTTCGCGCCGGTGGTCGACGTGCGCGCGCAGCTGACGCCGCTGCTGTCGCGCGAGGACGAATCGGAGCTGTGGCTGATCGGCCTGGGCGCCGGCAAGCAGCGCCTGGGCGGTTCGGTGCTGGCGCAGTGCCATCCCGAAGCGGCCGATGGTCAGGGCACGTTGCCCGCGTTCTCCGGCCCGCTCGGCGTGCCGGACCTCGACAACCCGCAGCGCCTGCGCGACTTCTTCGAACTCATCCGCGATGCGCGCGAAGCCGGTCTCGTCCACGCCTACCACGACCGTTCCGACGGTGGTGCGTTCGCGGCGCTGTGCGAAATGGCGTTCTGCTCGCGCGTGGGCCTGGACATCACGCTGGATGGCTGGGGCGACGATCCGTTCCGCACGCTGTTCAACGAGGAACTGGGCGCGATCGTGCAGGTGTCGGTCGAGGACCGCGCCGAGTTCGCCGACCTCGTCGCGCGTCATGGCCTGATCGACTGCGCACAGCGCATCGCGCGTCCGACGACGGCACCGGCGATCCGTGTGCGCGACGACGGCCAGACCCTGGTCGAATGGCGCTGGGACGAACTCTTCGACGCGTGGTGGTCCACCAGCCACGCGATCCAGAAGCTGCGCGACAACCCGGAAGGCGCCGACGAGGAGCGCACCGTCGCGCGCGATTTCAATGCGCCGGGCCTGAAGACCAAGCTCACGTTCGACCCGGCCGACGACATCGCCGCGCCGTTCGTGAATACCGGCGTGCGTCCGAAGGTCGCGATCCTGCGCGAGCAGGGCGTCAACGGCCAGATCGAAATGGCGCTGGGCTTCACGCGCGCCGGTTTCGAAGCCGTCGACGTGCACATGAGCGACCTCATCGCCGGTCGCGTCGATCTGGTCGACTTCAAGGGCATCGCCGCCTGCGGTGGCTTCAGCTACGGCGACGTGCTGGGTGCGGGTCGCGGCTGGGCGACGTCGGTGCTGGAACGCAGCGCATTGCGCGATGCCTTCGCCGCGTTCTTCGCGCGCGAGGACAGCTTCTCGCTGGGCGTGTGCAACGGCTGCCAGATGCTGTCGCAGCTCAAGCCGATCATTCCCGGCGCCGAGCACTGGCCGAAGTTCCTGCGCAACCGCAGCGAGCAGTTCGAAGCGCGCTTCGGTCTGCTGGAAGTCATCGAGTCGCCGTCGCTGTTCCTGCGCGGCATGGCCGGGTCGCGCATTCCGGTGGCGATCGCGCATGGCGAAGGCCGTGCCGAGTTCGACAGCGGCCTCGACCAGGCCGCCGTGAACGTGTCGCTGCGCTACGTCGATGGCAACGGCAACGTGGCCACGCGTTATCCGCTCAATCCGAACGGTTCGCCCGACGGCATCACCGGCCTGACCAGCAGCGACGGCCGCGCGACGATCCTGATGCCGCATCCGGAACGCACCCTGCGCACGGCGAACCTGAGCTGGGCGCCGTCCGACTGGGGCGACGATTCGCCGTGGATGCGCATGTTCCGCAACGCGCGCGTCTGGGTGGGCTGAGAAGGCACTCGCGGGATGGGTTTCGTATGAAACCCATCCTGTTCGCCGCGGCGGCTCGATGGGTTTCGCTTCGCTCAACCCATCCTACGAACTACGAATTCCTGATGACCGTCATCCCGGCGAACGCCGGGACCCAGGCCCATACGCCGGGGCACGCCACATCGACGGCTCGCTTCGCCGCCTCACCGGCTGAACGAGGCCCCGGGTTGCCAACGTGGCATCCGCCCTCAACCATCATCGCAACGAACGCCGGGGCCGGCGACTGTAGGGTGCGCGCTGCGCCCTGCATCGGATGCACGCCGCGAATCACTCTTGCGGCCGGACGTTGAGATACGCCCCCGCCATATGCAGCGTCGCCCACAGGTCGTTCGATTCGATCGCCACCGAGCGGTCGAACAACTGCTCCGCATTCGCGCGGTCGCCGTTCAACAGATACATCGCGCCCACTTCCGCCAGGCCGGTGCCATCGTCATCGGTCGTCGTGAAATAGCGATCGAACAGCGGCTTGGCCTTGTCCCACTCACCGGCCTCGCTGTAGACGCGGGCGATACGGAACACGTCGCTGTCTTCGTGCTTGCCGTTGAGGAGAGCGTCGAAGATCGCCTGGCCTTCGGCCTTGAAGCCACCGAGGTAATACACGCGGCCCACCGCGATCTGCTCCCAGCTGCCCTTGCCGGCCTGGATCTTCGCCACGGCCAGCAGCGCCTTCGCCGCGTCCTGGTTGCCCTTGGCGTGATACATCTCCGCCGCGGTCTTCTGCTGTTTCTGCGCCGTGTAACCCACGCCCGCGCCCGCGACAAAGATGGCCGCCGCGATGGCGACCGAAAGACTGGTCTTCATGTGCCTTCCCCCTGATGGACGCCGCAGCTTACGCAGCACCCGACGGCATGGGCAATGCCGCAGCTCCCTTCACACCGTCGCCGGCTCGGTCGATTGCGCGTGATCTGCGAAATACTCGCAGCCATGGCGCGGTCGGGGTCCACTGCTTCCCCCCGCAATCGGCGGCCAAACCGTCACGAGGCGACCCGCAAGAAAAAACCGTGTTTCCTAAGATTTCCGGCCCAGGATCGGCCGCAGCTCCTGGATCGAAATCGTTTTCATCAGGCCCGTCAGCAACGGACCGAGATTCTCTTGCCGATGGTTGTAGCGATAGCAGGCTTCCGCCAGGTACAGGTGGAAATAGCGGCGCGGCACGGTGCGATACGGATGCATCCACGCACGCGCGTGGCTCCAGAAGCCATCGATGCCGTCCACATGGGGGCGGCCGGCGCGCGCGCCTTTCTCCGCACGGATCGCCACGTGTTCGCCGCGCAGCTTCAACAGCGCATAGGCTTTCGATGTTTCCGCAGGGTCTGTCAGACCATCGCCCTGTCCGATGGCGTTGTCGATCAGCAGCGTGCGTCCGTCGTTGGCGGAGACGGGACTCGCCCGGATCTTTCCCTGGAAGTTGACGAGCGCGACCACGATGACGCGCCGCTTGTCCCCGTCGCCAGGATCGGGTGTTTGCGTATCCGGAACGCCGCTCGTGGGGTCTTGGTCGATTTCCTCGAACGGCGACGTCAGCTGTTCCATCTTGGCGCAGCACGCGCGCAGTAGCCGGTAGTAGCGTTCGCGCGATACATCGCTGGTGCTGCTCGAGAAGCGTTGTCGATACGACGGAACACCGAGCACGAACAACTCCAGCAGCTGTTGCTTGGTTCGCGGTGGCAATCGAACCGAATTCCACACCGACGTCCAGCTGAAACGATGTCCGCATCCGCGGCACTTCAAACGTCCATCCTGCAAACGATAGTGACGGCCGTGGCCGCATTCCGAACATCGCTTCATGACGCCCCTTTTTGTCTTTGTCTTTGATTGAGAGTCCGACTTGCTTGGGAGCCACGTCTTTCGACGACGTGTTTTCGTGCGTGGTTAAGCCGCTTCGGCACGAAAACATCGCAGCGAATTCCCTCGACGCAGCTGCACATAGTCATCTCCCTTTTCGAGTGGGAGGTCATATGGGACAGGTTCGCAACAGGAAGGCAGCGCGCTACGGAAAGCTGCCTTCCACATGGAAGCGCAGTGCGATCGCGATTGGTGTGGCAGCGGTGTTGGCGTGCGTTGGGTTGCCGGCGTATGCGCAGAAGGTGGAGCTGGGACCCAATACGTCGGCCGATGTCGATGGGACTACGATCGGTGCGAGAGCGCAGACGGTCGGGGATGGCGGAACAGCGCTAGGGATGGAAGCGAAGGCGCTTGCGGATCGGGCGACAGCGATTGGGCGCAGAGCAGAGGCGCGCGCGATCGATAGCCTGGCATTGGGTGCAGGCGCCATCGTCAACGCAACGGCAACGGGCTCGATCGCGCTCGGCGCAGGCTCCGTCGCAACCGGTAGTACGCTCGCCACGCCTTCGTATCTGCTAAATACGACCGCCACGAAGGAACTCGCGATCGGCAACCGTCGCATCACCGGCGTAGCCGCTGGTGCGAACAACGACGATGCCGCAACGGTCGGTCAGCTCAAGGCGGCGAATGTAGGCAACGATCTGGCCGTGCGATACGTGTGGAACGACGCCAACAACGACCGTATCGTCGATCCGGGTGAGGTCGACTACAACAAGGTCGTCATGGGCGGTACCGCTTACAATCCTGCCACCAAGACCGGTGGCACCGCGATATCGAATGTCGCCAGAGGCGTCGTCGCGGCGAATAGCTCCGATGCCGTCAACGGGTCGCAGCTGTACGAAGTTGATAAGCGAGCCAGCGCAGGTTGGAACTTGAGCGCGCAGGGAGCGAACACGACCAATGTGGCGCCAGGGGAGTCGGTGGATCTGAATAACTCCGACACCAACATCGTGATCACGAAGAATGCTGCCAGCGACAACGTCACATTCAATCTCGACCCCACGTTGGACCTGGGCCCCAGCGGCAGCGTGACGATGGGCACCACGGCGGTGAATGCCAACGGCATGACCATTGCCGGTGGCCCGAGCGTGGTCCTGACAGGCATCGATGCCGGTTCGAAGAAGATCTCGAACGTGGCCGATGGCTCCGTGGCCCTGGGTAGCAAAGAAGCCGTCAACGGATCGCAACTGGCCGATGTTGACAAGCGGGCCAGTGCAGGTTGGAACTTGAGCGCGCAGGGAGCAAACAAGACGAACGTGGCGCCAGGGGAGTCGGTTGATCTCAAAAACACCGATGGCAACATCGTGGTGACGAAGGGCTCCGCCAGCGACGACGTTACGTTCAATCTCGATACGACGCTGGACCTGGGTCCCAGCGGCAGCGTGACGATGGGCGCCACGGCGGTGAATGCCAACGGCATGACCATTACCGGTGGCCCGAGCGTGGTCCTGGCCGGCATCGATGCAGGTTCGAAGAAGGTCTCGAACGTGGCCGATGGCGCCGTGGCCCTGGGCAGCAAAGATGCCGTCAACGGGTCGCAACTGTACGCTGTTGACCAGCGGGTCAGTGCAGGTTGGAACTTGAGCGCGCAGGGAGCAAACAAGACCAACGTGGCGGCAGGGGAGTCGGTAGATCTCAACAACACCGATGGCAACATAGTGGTGACGAAGGGCTCCGCCAGCGATGACGTTACGTTCAATCTTGATACGACGTTGGACCTGGGCCCGAGCGGCAGCGTGGCGATGGGCAATACGACGGTGAACTCCACCGGCATGACCATCACCGGCGGCCCCAGCGTGACCACGACGGGCATCAACGCGGGCGACATGAAGATCACCAACGTCGCGACGGGCACCGTGGATGCGGGCAGCGAAGATGCGGTGAATGGCGGCCAGTTGTACGGCGCCAGCGCCTCCGTCGCCAATGCGCTGGGCGGCGGTGCAGGCGTCGCGGCGGATGGATCGGTGACCTTGCCGAACTACGCGCTCACGAAAGCCAACAGCATCGGCGGAACCACCGGGGCCGCAACGAACGTGGGCGAGGGCTTCGACAAGGTGGATAACGCCTTGGGTGTGTTGAATTCCAATATCGCCGACATCACCAACGGCAACGCCGGCATCAACTACTTCCATGTGAACTCCACCGACGTCGATTCTTCGGCTACCGGTAGCGAAGCCATCGCGATCGGACCGCGTGCGCAGGGCAACGGCTGGTTTGGGGTAGCGATGGGTTCCGATGCGCGAGCGATCGGCGACGCATCGACGGCCATCGGTTCCGGAGCGTGGGCGTACGGCTACGAAAGCACGGCGGTGGGCTTCTATGCGGAGGCGCGCGGCAACCTCTCGGCCGCATTCGGATCGGCGCTGGCATTCGGCGAGGGCACGACCGCGCTGGGCACATGGGCCTACGCAGGCGGTGGTTTTGATTGGACAGGCGCGGGCGGTCGTCCGGGCAACATCGTGGAGATCAAGAACGGCACGGCCGTGGGCTTCTCATCGGTTGCCGCTGCCGACAACGCAACCGCTTTGGGCGCCGAAGCCGAAGCGCGCGGCGAGGGCAGTCTTGCCATGGGTAGCGCAGCCCAGGCCACCGGCGTCGCCAGCATCGCAGCCGGCGAAGGCGCCATGGCCGTCGCCGACAACAGCGTCGCACTGGGAGCGGGTGCCGTCGCGTCCGATGTCGTCGGCACCGCCAGCACCGTGATCAACGGCGCGACCTACGACTTCGCCGGCACCGCGCCGGCAGGCACGGTCAGCGTCGGTAGTCCGGGCAGCGAACGCACGATCACCAACCTCGCCGCTGGCCGCATC
>Ga0102593_1003329_pt1 | contig 10609 bp, 8 predicted proteins | sample AraplaCol_mMS_r2_2_FD_76862 | JGI IMG/M metagenome (GOLD analysis project Ga0102593, IMG submission 76862) | Arabidopsis root microbial communities from North Carolina, USA - plate scrape MF_Col_mMS_r2 (SPADES assembly) (version 2) | ecosystem: Host-associated > Plants > Roots > Endosphere...
AGCGCCTGGACTGTCTTCTGGCCATCGTCGACAAGCGTCGCGATCGGCCGGGTGAATCCGAAGTCATGAACATCATCGGCGACATTGCCGGCAAGGACTGCCTGCTGATCGACGATATCGTCGATTCGGGCGGCACGCTCTGCAACGCGGCCGATGCGATGCTGGCCAAGGGCGCATCCAGCGTCACCGCCTATATCACCCACGGCGTTCTCTCCGGCGGCGCGGTCACACGCGTCACCTCCTCGAAGCTGCGCGAACTCGTCATCACGGATTCCATCCAGCCGACCACGGCCGTCCTCTCGGCCCACAATATCCGCGTCGTAACGACGGCGCCGCTGATCGGCGAAGCCATCAGCCGCACGGCTCAGGAAGAGTCCGTCTCCAGCCTCTTCGATTAAAAAGAGCCGGCGTTCGACCGGCTCTTTCAATTTCTACTTCAGATGGACCAAGCTATTACCGGGCATGCTCTCCGAGCCGCATGAATTGCTGGCCGTTGATCGTCGCGGGCCGCGCAAACCGCCGTCCCGATCGTTGGTCTCCTCAGGGCTTGTGACGCAAGACGCAAAAGGCCGGCACAAGGCCGGCCTCTTTCATTTCTGATCCCAATTGATAACACTCAAGGCTGCTGCGGCGGCGCAGGTACCGCGTCCTGACCCTGATCCGGTTCCTGCTGGTCTGGCTCCAGCTCCTGATCTTGATCCTGATCAGGACCATCCGGACCCTTGATCTGCTGGCCATTGATCGCCACGGAACCATCGCGACTGATGCTGATGTCCCAGCGCGAGCGGCCATCTGCATCGGTCTTGGCAAAGCCCTTCACCATCATGATGCCGAAGGAGACCTGGTTGAGGTCGGGATCTGTCTTGGCAAGCTCCTGAACCGCGGCGATCGTCTTGTCGAGATCGCGGGCAAGGATGGTCGCCTCCATCGAATAGTCTTTCTGAGTATCGACGCGTCCCTCGATCTTGCCCGTCATGTCGACATCGTAGACATCGGACTTGGCGCTGACCTTCGGAAACTCGACGGTGAGCCGGCCATCGCGGAAGAGCTTTTTCGCCATCTCGTCGCCGCTTTGCTCCGGCGGCTTGGCGTTGAAATCCATCGCCATGAGCGCGTCGCCGAAGGTTGCGAAATCCAGATTCGGAATGGCGAGTTGCAGATCGAAATTGGTCGGCACGAAGGGCGAATAACTTGCCGGCATCGCCGGGCTGTCGAGGCTGATGTCCTGAGCGTCGATACCGAAGCCGAAACGCATGGCATCGCTCGGCCCATCGATGGCCAGGTTGTAACCGAACGCCTTGACGCCGCCATTGCCTACCTGGCTGCTGATGGTCAGATTATTGACCCCGATTGTCTCGCTGAACGAGGCAAGAATCGGAAAGGCTTGCTTGAGCATTCCCTTTATCTTGTCGCTGTTCTCTGGGCTTAGTTCCTTCTCCTCGAGATGGTCGAGAATGAAAAGGACGATCTCGCGGATTTGCTTGGCCGGCAGGCCGTTCACCTTGGCATCGAAATCGATGGAGTCGGCACGGATTTCAACAGGCGGCATTTGCAGGCCGGAAACCTGCTCGACGAAAGTCGACATGGAGCCGCTGCCGGCAAAATCGATACGCCCGTTGCCGCCTGCGCTGTCCGTTGAAGTCAGCTTTTGGTCCATCCCGGCAAAGCTGGCATGGACTTCCTCGGTGTCGGATTTGCTGGCGACCTTGATGTCCTTGGCCGTGAAAGTGCCGGAGCGCAGATAGCTGATCGCCGGATCGAAGACGCCGGTGTAGACAAGCGAAGCGATGGAGTAGGAGAAATCCGTTGGCTTCTGGTCGGGGCCTTTGAAATGGCCGGAGACGTTGAGCTTGTTGTCACCCTCAATGTTCCAGAGCCCGCTGTCGAGCGGCGTAGCGAACATCGAGAACGGCGTCAGCCCGTTGATCGCGAATGTCGCCGGATCGGCCTTGGCAAGCAGCTTCGCCAGATCGTAAATGATCTCGTAGCGAGTGCCTGCCGGATTGACGGTAAGCAGGCCGCTCTTCGCAAGATCCTTGGGAAGCAGCTTCGTCAGATTGTCCTTGACCGCATTGGCGCCATCCTGATTGATCTCGACACCCTGAGCCGTGGTGACAAGGCAAAGTGCCAGCAAGCTCGTTGCCGTGACAAGTTTGAGACGCATAGTCCGATTTCTCCTCAGCCCCTTTTTGAATGCGGCCATCCAAAGATGCGAAGCGCGTCGATGTCAACCTCAGCTGTGGAAGAGAATGGCAATTTCGCCGTTCATACGGCCGCGTATTTCGGGGCCGGCGAAAACATCGCCTCCTCGTATGCGGCATTCGGCTCACGGTTGACAATCGATGCGAGGCTCGAATGCGGTTTCGGCTTCTCGAAGCGCGTATATCTCCGGAAAACAGCCCGAATCCGCAACTTGCGTTTCCGATCGACTTATAATATAGGCCACCGGTCCGTGTAGACACCCTTGGAGGCAACGCGGATGAGGTCGGGTCATACCGCCTCCGGTTCGTCGGAACAAGGCTTTTGCCCGCCGCCGAACTCTCCATATAACCTCGAAAGGAATAGCCATGAGCCAGGAAACTTACGAGCTCAAGGCCGAGGCGCGCGAACGGGTTGGTAAGGGGTCCGCCCGTGAACTTCGCCGCAACGGTTTGATTCCCGCTGTCATCTATGGTGACAAGCAGGCCCCCATTGCCATCGCTCTCAACACCAATGAGGTGACGAAGCGCATTCACGCCGGTGGTTTCATGACCACCGTGGCGACGATCGAAATCGACGGCAAGAAGCACAAGGTCCTGCCGAAGGACTACCAGCTCGATCCGGTCCGTGACTTCACGTTGCATGTCGATTTCCTGCGCGTCTCCGGCAACACCCAGGTGACCGTCGAAATCCCCGTTCACTTCATCAACGAAGAGAAGTCCCCGGGCCTCAAGGTCGGCGGCGTTCTCAACATCGTTCGCCATGAAGTCGAAGTTCATTGCCCGGCCGATGCGATCCCTGAGTTCTTTAACATTGACCTCAGCGGCAAGAAGATCGGCGACAGCATCCATATCTCGGAAGTCACCCTGCCGAAGGGCGTGACCCCGGTCATCGACCGCGACTTCACGATCGCGACGATTATCGCTCCGGCTGCCGGCATCGACGAGAGCGCCGCGGAAGGCGAAGCCGAAGCCTGATCGCTTCGACCAATTTATAAAGCATATGGCCCGCTTTCCCCTGGAAGGCGGGCTTTTCATTGCCCGGAAATGCCCCGTTTCAGCAACATTTAACAAATTCGTGAAAGCATGATCCGTCCGCTGCGAAGAAGCCCGCCTCAACGCGCGACAGCAAATATGGTCGGCCTGGGGAGTAGACGGAACCATGAACAATTCCGTTGAGAACAGATTTTTTGCTATAGTTTGCGGAGCGCTGCTCGTTTTTGTCGCTCCCCTTTTTGTTCTCTTCCTTTTTCTTTCCTCGGAACGGGCCGATAAGGAAATACGCGACCATATCTCCGTTCTTCTTGTCGCCAATGCCCAGGCGCTGGCCAAACCCCTGTGGGACCTCGATGAAGACAGCGTTACCCAGATCAGCGCGACGGTCGTTTCCCAAGGCGCCATCGTCAAGGTCGAAGTGCGTGACCAGTCAGGCCAGCTCGACGTCAGCCAGTCCACCATTCCGCGCTCATTCGACGGCAAGCTGGTGCAGGTGTCGCGCGCCATCATCTACAACACCGTTGACGGTCCGAGGAACCTCGGCAGCATCAGCGTCTATTATCCCGCGCTCGGCCTGTTTTCCGGCCTGAAGCAGGAAGAGGTCGTCTTCATATCGATCTTCATCTTTGCGGTATTGACCGTTTTCGGCACGGCGCTGATCGGCAACCGCTTCTTCGTCATCCAGCCGCTGATGCGGTTGACCGCAGCGATCGAGGCCACCCGCCAGCTGGGCTCCCGCCATCATGTCGACTGGCAGTCGAACGACGAGATGGGACGACTTGCCCATAGCTTCAACGAGATGCAGACCAAGCTCGAAAGCGAGGAAAAGGAGCTAAAGTTCGCCCACCGCCGCGCCACCGACATCTACAATCTGACTCCCGCCATGCTCTTCTCGCTCGACGAGGAGGATCGCATCACCGCCGTCAGCGATTATTGGCTGCTTGCCACAGGTTATAACCGCGCTGCCGTCATCGGCCGCAACTTCGCCGATCTCGTCACCCCCACCACCCGCGACAAATTCGTCAAGCGCCGCCGGGCCGAAAGCGGCTTGACCGTCACCGTCAAGTTTGTCTGCCTGGACGGCCGCACGATGGACGTCCTCATCATGGAATCGGAGGCGGGAGCCGGCGCTCATGACCGCCTCTCGCTATCGGTCATGACCGATGTCACCGAACTCAAGGCCTCAGAGGACCGCAACCACCGCCAGGCAATCACCGATCACTTGACCGGGCTTCTTAATCGCCAGGGTTTCGAAGCCGTCCTCGACAACAAGATCGCCGCCGCCGACGCCGCCGGCCAGGAGCTCGCCTGTCTCTTCGTCGATCTCGACCGCTTCAAGTGGATCAACGACAATATGGGCCATGCCGCCGGCGACATGGCGCTGGTCGAGCTCGTCGAGCGCCTGAAGGCCCATCTTGCCCCCTCCGACGAGGCAGCCCGTCTCGGCGGCGACGAATTTGCCATCCTGTTGCCGGCGAAGGATGCAGAAAAACGCGCCAGGGTGATGTGCGAGCAGATTGCCTCGATCTTCGAAACGCCATTCGCCCCCGACATGCATCTGAGCGCTTCCGTCGGCATCGCCATCTATCCGCATCATGCTGCAACCGCGGCCGAACTGCTGCAGAAATCCGACATGGCGATGTATGCAAAGAAACGCGACGGCAAGAACGGCGCGCAGCTCTTCGACAATGCCATGCTCGACCGTGCCCGCAGCCGCGCCGAAATCGAAGCCAACATCGAAGCCGGCCTCGTCGACGACTGGTTCGAGGCCTTCCTGCAGCCGATCGTCAACCTGAACGGCCGCGGGATTGCCGGTTTCGAGGCGCTGATGCGCCTCAACCATCCGCAGAAGGGCTTGATGCCGCCGGCCGAGATCATCAGCGTCGCCGAGGAGACGGCAAAGATCGTCCGGGTCGGCAACGTCATCATGGAAAAGGCGATCGCCAACCTCGCAAAAATTTCCCGCATATCAGGCATGCAGGATACCTATCTCGCCATCAACTTCTCGCCACTGCAGTTCGAGCCGGCGCTGCCGGCCCGTCTTGCCGCCTTCGTCGGTCGCCACGGCATCCGCCCCGAGCGCATCGTCGTCGAGATCACCGAAGCTGTGCTGATGCACGACAATCCTGAGATTCGCATGATCGTCACGGAGCTTCGTCGCTTTGGCTGCCGTATCGCGCTCGACGATTTCGGCACCGGCTATTCGTCGCTGAGCTACCTCAACCGCTTCCCTGTCGACATCATCAAGATCGACCAGTCCTTCACCCGCGCGATCAACGACGGCGACGACGACGTGCGCCAGAAAAGCCGTATGTTAATCGAAGGCATCACCACGCTCTCCCACAAGATGAATTGCACCGTCATTGCCGAGGGTATCGAGACCGAAGAGGAATGCCGCACGCTCCACCAGATGGGGCTTGACTATGGTCAGGGCTACCTCTTCCACCGTCCGCAGCATGCAGCCACACTGATCGAGAACCTGATGGCCTCGCAATCGGCCGTCGCACGCGCCTCGTAAACGAAGAACGAAGGAGATGATGCCGATGAAAAAGCTCCTGCTTCTCGCATGCCTGGCGCTGCCCTGCACCGCCCATGCGCAAAGTGTGACCTTCACGACCGAGGATTATGCCCCCTTCAACTACCGCGAAGGCAAGGAGATCAAGGGCGCGACCGTCGAGCAGGTCGAAAAGGTAATGGCCGCAATCGGCGTCGACTACACGATCGAGATCATGCCCTGGGCGCGCGCTTTTAGCCTTGCCCGCACGGCGCCGATGACCTGTGTCTTCGCGACCGCCCACAACGGCGCACGCGACCCGTTGTTCAAATGGGTCGAGCCGCTGCTCATCGACCGCAACATCCTGATCACTCGCAAGGGTTCGGGCGTCACCGCCGGCAATCTGGACGAGGCAAAGAAATATACGGTAGGTACTCAGCGCGAGGATTACACCGAGACGATCCTGAAGGAGAAGGGCTTCACCAAGCTCGATGTCGCCAGCGACTTCAACGCGACGCTGCGCAAACTGCTTGGCGGGCGCATCGACATGATGCCGATCTCCGAACTCTATTTCGAAAAGCTGAAGGTCGACCAGCCGGTGGAAATGGTGACCGTGCTCTCCGCCCAGCCGATGGGCATCGCCTGCGAGAAGAACTTTCCGGACGATCTGCTCACCAGGATGCAGGCTGCCCTCGACAAGCTGATCGCCGATGGCGACCAGAAGCAGATCTTCCTGAAATACGGTATGAACCTCTCGGAATGACCCTGCTCGGCGGGCTGCTGCCCTTTCCGCTTGACTTTGCTTTCGTTTCGCGGTGGTGAACGGCGGGAAGTTTTAGCGAGGGAAGACAGGCCATGCTGATCATCGCGGGTCTCGGCAATCCCGGCGGCAAATACGCCGGCAACCGCCACAATGTCGGTTTCATGGCCGTCGACGCCATCCATCGGCGCCACAGCTTCTCGCCCTGGTCGAAGAAGTTCAGGGCCGAGATCGCCGAGGGCGAGATCGCCGGCGAAAAGGTGCTGCTGATCAAGCCGCAGACCTTCATGAACCTCTCCGGTGAGTCCGTCGGTGAGGCGATGCGCTTTTACAAGCTCCAGCCCGCCGACCTTGTCGCGATCTACGACGAACTCGACCTCCCCCCGGGCAAGGCGCGGCTCAAGACCGGCGGCGGCCATGGCGGCCACAACGGCATCAAGTCGCTGGACGCCCATTGCGGCAGGGAGTACCGGCGGCTACGCCTCGGTATCGGCCATCCCGGCGTCAAGGAAATGGTGCAGAACCATGTGCTCAGCGATTTCGCCAAAGCCGACAAGGCCTGGCTGGAACCGCTTCTCGACACGCTCGCCGACAATGCCGACATGCTGGTGCGAAACGAGGATTCGCAGCTGATGAACAAAATCGCGCTGGCGCTCGGCGACAAGGCCGAGGAGGAGAAACCGCGAAAGGAAAACAAGAGTACCGAAAAGAAGCCGGCCGGCCAGTCGCATATCCATCAGGCCCGCAACCACAATCAGCCGAAGCTGCTGACATCAGGGCCGATGGCCGACATGTTGAAGAAGATGTTCGGCAACAAGGGCGACTGAAGCCATGACGGACCGGGACTTCGTCATCCGCCCTGCTGCCCGCAGCGATCTCCCCAGTCTCATGACGCTTTACCGTCACCTGAACCCGACCGATCCGGTTCTCGACGAGGCACTTGCCGAGGAACGCTTCTCCGCCATCCTCTTGCAGCCGGGCATGACCGTGTTCATCGGCTATGCCGGTGATGTCGCCGCCGCAACCGTCACAAGCGTCGTCGTGCCGAACCTGACGCGGAGCGGCGCTCCTTATGGGCTCATCGAAAACGTCGTTACCCACGCCGATCATCGCAAGCGCGGTTACGCCGGCGCCGTTATCCGCCACGCGATCGCAGACGCCTGGAACGCAGGCTGCTACAAGGTGATGCTGCTCACCGGCTCCAAGAATCCGGCCACGCTGCGCTTCTACGAGCATTGTGGCTTCGCTCAGGACAAGACCGGCTACCAGATCCGCCGACGCTGAGCCCCTCTCGGGACTGCCCCCGGCAAAGCGCCTATTCTTCCGGCTCTGTGGTGAACATCAGCGGAAAGCCCATGCCCTTGGCGAGGTCGATGCCTTCCTTGGCCTTGGTCTCGGCGATGTCCCTTACGCAGACCACGACCACACAGGAACCGAGCTTGTGCGCCGTCATCATCACCCGGTAGCCGGTCTCCTCGCTCATGCGGAAGACGGACTTCAGGATCATGATCACCAGTTCGCGCGGCGTATAATCGTCATTGACCAGAATGACCTTGTAGAGCTTCGGCTTATCCAGCTTCGGCTTCACCTTGGTCTTCGGTTTCAGGGCAACGTCATTGTCACTCATCGGAAAAATCCACCCGTTGATGACATGGAAAAGGCGGAGACCGCCGACAATATATTGCACCGTAAGCACGGCAGTTCAATGACGTAAATATCACTCAACGGAAAGCGGAGGCAATCCCGGCCACGTTTTTCGAGAATCGCCGCAGCCTTCCTGTCATCCGGAGAGCCGTTGAACTTCAATTCCTGTTGCGAACCCTTGACCCAGGGCGGCCATTCCCGCATAGGCAGGGCAAAGTTACAAACAGATATGGATCAAGCCATGGGCTTCAAATGCGGTATCGTCGGGCTGCCGAATGTCGGCAAATCGACCCTCTTCAACGCGCTCACCAAGACGGCCGCCGCACAGGCGGCGAACTATCCCTTCTGCACCATCGAGCCGAACACCGGTGAAGTCGCCGTTCCCGATCCGCGCATGCGCAAGCTTGCCGACATCGCCAAGTCCAAGGAACTGATCCCGACCCGCATCTCCTTCGTCGATATCGCCGGCCTCGTGCGCGGCGCCTCGAAGGGTGAAGGCCTCGGCAACCAGTTCCTCGCCAATATCCGCGAGGTCGATGCCATCGTCCATGTGCTGCGCTGCTTCGAAGACAGCGACATCACTCATGTCGAAGGCCGCATCAATCCTGTCGCCGACGCCGAGACGATCGAGACCGAGCTGATGCTCGCCGACCTCGAAAGCCTGGAGCGCCGCACCGAGCAGACGCGCAAGCGTGCCACCGGCAAGGACAAGGATTCGGTGGCGATGCTGCCAATCATGGAAGCCTCGCTGAAGCTGCTCAACGAAGGCAAGCCGGTGCGCACGCTGCTCTCGACGCTCGATGCGGAAGAGATCGTCATCCTCAAGAGCCTCAATCTTTTGACGTCGCATCCGGTGCTCTACGTCTGCAACGTCGCCGAAGGCGATGCCTCGACCGGCAATGAGTTCACCGAAGCCGTCGCCGTGATGGCTAGGGAACAGGGTGCCGAAACCGTCGTCATCTCGGCGGCGATCGAAGCGGAAGTTGCCCAGCTTCCCGAAGAGGAAGCCAAGGAATTCCTCTCCGCCCTCGACCTTGACGAGGCAGGTCTCGACCGGCTGATCCGCGCCGGCTACAAGCTGCTCCACCTCATCACCTATTTCACTGTCGGCCCTAAGGAAACGCGCGCCTGGACGATTGAGCGCGGCACCAAGGCGCCGCAGGCCGCCGGCGTCATCCATTCGGATTTTGAGCGCGGCTTCATCCGCGCCAACACCATCGCCTATGACGACTACATCAAATACAACGGCGAAGTCGGCGCCAAGGATGCCGGCAAGGCGCGCGACGAAGGCAAGGAATACGTCGTCCAGGACGGCGACGTCATCCATTTCCGCTTCAACACCTAAAGCAATTCCAGGAAAAGTGCGAAGCGATTTTCCCAGGCAAAGCGCGAGGCGTTTTTGCCGGGAATTGCGTGAAAACAAAGGGTTAGAACGGTTCTGCGCTTCCATGAAAAGCTGAACCGCTCTAACCGGAAATCGCAGCTGTCCCGACCAATGCTTGTCGCCCAACTGCTGAGTAGATTGGGCGACATTTGTTTTACGACGTCGCCGCTAAGACAGCAGGCGGCAGTTTTTGCGAAATGGCGGCTGGCAGCGCCCGCAGCACGATGCGGCGCAGCGGCATCCAGCCTGTTCCGATGATGAGTACGATCGCTCCGACGACAATCAGCGTCGTGTAGATATAGGTATCAACAGTCGCACTCCCCTGCCGGAAAATGCCATAGATCGCAAAACCGAGCGACAGCAGACCTGACGTGACGAAGGCACGGCGGTCGATGACAAGGCCGATCAACATTAACACCGCCACGCTGATAACAACGACGGGCGTCTTGATCGACACCGACTGGGCAACATCCAGCCAACTGCCGTCGAACGAAATCAGCAGTCTTACGCTGAAGAGCAGCGCCGGCGCAGCACCCAGATGAAGCCAGAAGGCGATATCGGAGCGTGTCGTCCGGCGCAGCCGATCGCCAAGGTCGAAATAGAGCGCCGTCGCGAACAAGCCCAGCGCGCAAACGAGGAAGACCACCGCCAGCACCATGGGATGATTACCGAAAAACGCAGGATCCCCGCTCGCCCATTGCACGAGCCGCAAAAGCAGGGTGAGGACGAGGGCAAGGGCCGACATGATGCAGAGCGCCAACGCCAACGGCACGCGATAGCGGGCATAATAGAGGCCGAGTATGATCGGGAAGCCGGCGACGAACTGCGTCATGTCCGCCCCGATGTCGTTAAAGAAGGCTGTTCCCGGCTTGAAGAAGAAGGACATCAGCAGGAATGTCCAGCAGAACAGCGCAATCGTCAGGCTGACGGCCGGCAGCGCGAGCCGTTGGCGGCGCACCAGGATTTCCGAGAGCACGATGATCGCAGGCAGCACGGCATAAAGCGCGGCAAGCCCCCAGAGACCGCCCAGCGCCACGGCGACGCCGATGGTGATCAGCACATCGTGGAAGCCGCGCACGAAGCGCGGCGTCTCGGTATCCGACCAAGCCTGTCCCTCCGCCGCCATTGCCGGC
>Ga0102593_1003330_pt1 | contig 10608 bp, 7 predicted proteins | sample AraplaCol_mMS_r2_2_FD_76862 | JGI IMG/M metagenome (GOLD analysis project Ga0102593, IMG submission 76862) | Arabidopsis root microbial communities from North Carolina, USA - plate scrape MF_Col_mMS_r2 (SPADES assembly) (version 2) | ecosystem: Host-associated > Plants > Roots > Endosphere...
TAGTTGCCGGCGTTGTGCAGGCTGCCCGGGATCAGGAACTGCGGCGTGCGCAGCGTGCCGGCCTGGCTGAGGAACAGCATCTCGTCATGGGCGACCGGCTGGTTCAGCGGCGCGCCGAGTTCCTTCCAGTTCGGGAACAGCTCGGTGAGGGCACGTGGGTCCATGATGGCGCCGCTGAGGATGTGGGCGCCGGGCTCGGAGCCCTTCTCGAGCACGACGACCGAGATCTCCTTGCCCTGGGCCGCAGCCAACTGCTTCAGCTTGATGGCCGTCGCGAGGCCGCCGGGGCCGCCGCCGACGACCACGACGTCGTACTCCATGGATTCGCGCGGGCCGTGTTGCTCGAGGATGGCTTCGGGGGTCATGTCGTTCCTTGTGTCCTGGGCGCTGCGCGGCGCTTGTCTCGGTGCGCGGCATTGTATCGACGCCGAGGGCTAAAAAGAACGATCGTTCTTTTTCAGCATTGCCGGGTTTCGCTTCGGGTGGCATTGCCGGGTCTCGCCCCGGCGGGCGAGTCACTTTCATTTGCTGGCTCAAATGAAAGTAACCAAAGCAAAGCGCCTCAACACACACCCTACGGTTCGTTCTGCTCGCTGCGGACAACACGGCCACGCCGCTGCTCTCCCACCTTGCTTGGGATTGTTGCCCTTCCTTTTTCCTCACACGCCCCGCTTCGGGTTGCCGTAGCCGTAGCCCGAATACCAATCCGGGGTCCAGGCGATGCGCAGCGAGCTGGACGGGAAGAACGCACAACAATCCCAACCAAGGTGGAGGTCTAGCGGCGTGGCCGTGTTGTCCGCAGCGTGCAGAACGAACCGTATGGTGTTCGGGTTCAAGCGCCTTTGCTTTGGTTACTTTCATTTGGCAAGACAAATGAAAGTGACTCGCCCGCCGGGGCGAGACCCGGCGCAGCCTCACGCAGTGAAGAGAAGCCCCAACGCAGTGTTCACTTGATCGTGACCCACCTCCACTCCAGCCAGTTGTCCGCCCGGTGCACCACCTCGACATTCGAGCGCGCCGCCCACGGAATCACCTGCCGGTGCAGCGGAATATTGAGCACCTGCTCGTTGTGCTCCCGAAGCGCCGCCTTGATCAGCTGCTCGCGCTTCTTCGGGTCGGCTTCCTTGCTCGACGCAGCAGCCAGCTCGTCGAGCTTCGCGTCCTTCGTGCCGCCGAAGTTCCAGGCTCCCACCCCGCCCTCGCCCCGGCTGCGCAGCACCGGCGTCAGCGTGACCTCGGCGTCGGTGATCGAGCCGCCCCAGCCGAGCATGAAGATCGAGGTGTCGAACTTCTGCACCTTCGGGAAATAGGTCGCGCGCGGCATCGCGTTGACACGGATCTTCACGTTCAGCTTCGCCCACATCGACGCCAGCGTCTGGCAGATCTCCTCGTCGTTGATGTAGCGGTTGTTCGGGCAGTCCAGCGTCACCTCGAAACCCTGCGCATAGCCGGCATCGGCCATCAGCTTCTTCGCGCCTTCCAGGTCGTACGGCAGCCGCTTCTCGATCTCGGGGTCGTTGTACGCGCCAAGCGGCGACGACGTGATGCCGCCGGTGGGCACCGCCTGGCCGCGCATCAGCTTGGTGCGGATCGTCTCGATGTCGACCGCCTGGTACAGCGCGCGGCGCACGCGCTGGTCCTTGAACGGGTTCTTGCCCTTCACGCTGCCGTACAGCAGCTCGTCGCGGCTCTGGTCCATGCCGATGAACACGATGCGGTTCTCCGGCCCGTCGATCACCTTCACGCTGGGCGTGTTGCGCAGCCGCGCCACGTCCTGCGGCGCCGGGTCGAGCACGAAGTCGATCTCGCCCGACAGCAGCGCCGCGACACGCGTCGGGTCGCTCTTGATCGGCGTGTACACCACCTCCTGCACGTTGCCGTCGAACTTGCCCCACCACGCCGGGTTGCGCTTGAAGACGGTCTTCACGTCGGGCGCGCGCGAGACCAGCATGTACGGGCCGGTGCCGTTCGCGTTGAACGAGGCATAGCTCTCTTCCTTGTTCTTGAAGTCCAGCGGCTTCGTGACCTTGTTCTTCTCGCTCCAGGTCTTGCTCATGATCTGCACCAGCGTCGCGTGCTGCAGGAAGATCGGGTTCACCGCCGGCAGGTTGAACTCCACCGTCAATGCATCGATCTTCTTCGGCTCGCCGAGCGCGTTCGCATAAGCCTTGATGTCCGACGTGCCTTCGCGGGCGCGCTGCACCGAGAACACCACGTCGTCGGCGGTGAACGGCGTGCCGTCGTGGAACCTGACGTTCGGCCGCAGCTTCATGCGCCACTGCGTCGGCGCCGTCTGCTGCCATTCGGTGGCCAGCACCGGCTCGATGCCGAGCTGCTTGTCGCGGTTGACCAGCGTCTCGTAAACCTGGCCGTTGATCGCGTTCGTCAGCAGCTCGTTCTGCGAATGCGGGTCGAGGGTCTGCGCATCGCCTTGCGAAGCCCAGCGCAGCGTCTGGGCGTGGGCGCCGGCGGACAGCAGCGCGCCCAGGCACAACAGCGGAATCCAGCGTTTCATCATGAAGCGATCCTTCGTGGTCGGTGGCGTGGAAGGCCGCAGTCTACGGCGCGGGGTCCGGGCTCCCAAAGAAAAACGCCGCTGGGTGGCAGCGGCGTTTTGCAGGCGGGGGAGGTGGCTCAGCGGAAGCGCGATTGCGGCACCGTGTGCAGTTCGCTCGGCAGCGAGGCCAGGTACTGCGCCAGCGTCTTCAGCTCGGCATGCGAGAACTGCTTGACCTGGCCGACCATGATCGCGTTGCTGCGGCCGATCTGCGGGTTGCCGTTGGTCTGGTAGGCCTTCAGCGCGACGAACAGGTAGTCGGCATGCTGGCCGGCAAGCTTCGGGTAGCTGCCGTCGATCGGCTTGCTGAAGTTCTCGCCGTGGCACGACACGCAGTTGCCTTTCTTCAGCAGCTCGGCCACCTGCGGATCGGCATCGACCTTCTCGGCCAGCTTGGGTTGCTCTTTCGGGAGCTGTTCGTAGAAGGCGGCGAGGTCGGCCATGTCCTGGTCGGACAGCGGCGCCGCGATCGCGCGCATCGTCGGGTGCTTGCGCTCGCCCTTCTTGTACTCGCCGAGCGCGGCGACGATGTACTTGGCGCCCTGCCCCGCGATCATCGGCACCTTGTGCACTTCGGGGAAGCTCGCCTGGTAGCCGGGGATGCCGTGGCAGCCGATGCACATCGCGGCCTTCTTCTCGCCGGCCTTGACATCGCCGGCCTTGGCATCGCCGGCCTTCGCGTCCTGCGCCGCGGCGGTGCCGGCCAGCACCAGGGAGGCAGCGATCGCCGGGATCAGTTTCGTCAGATTCTTCGTCAGACTCATCAGGGAAACCAGCTTTGTCATGGCAGCTTTTTTGAAGTTGGCGAGGGCTTGTCTTCGAACCGCGGGCGATTATAGGGCCCGCCTTATACTGGCCCGCACCCCTTCCAACCCTGCGCCGCATGAAGTTCAAAGGCTCTGACAACTACGTTGCGACCGACGACCTGATGCTCGCCGTCAACGCCGCCGCCACGCTGAAGCGGCCGCTGCTGATCAAGGGCGAGCCCGGCACCGGCAAGACGATGCTGGCCGAGGAGGTCGCGCAATCGCTGGGCATGCCGCTGCTGCAGTGGCACATCAAGAGCACGACGAAAGCGCAGCAGGGTTTGTACGAATACGACGCGGTGAGTCGCCTGCGCGACAGCCAGCTCGCCGACGTCGACGGTGGGGCGCGGGTGCACGACATCCACAACTACATCGTCAAGGGCGTGCTGTGGCAGGCCTTCACCGCCGAGCAGCCGGTGGTGCTGCTGATCGACGAGATCGACAAGGCCGACATCGAGTTCCCGAACGACCTGCTGCGCGAGATCGACCGGATGGAGTTCTACGTCTACGAGACGCGCGAGCTGATCCGGGCGAAGCACCGGCCGCTGGTGTTCATCACGTCGAACAACGAGAAGGAGCTGCCCGACGCGTTCCTGCGCCGCTGCTTCTTCCATTACATCCGCTTCCCCGACGCCGACACGATGAAGCGCATCGTCGAGGTGCATTTCCCGTCGCTGAAGAAAGAGCTGCTGGCCGCCGCGCTGCGCAACTTCTACGAGGTGCGCAACCTGCCGGGCCTGAAGAAGAAGCCGAGCACCAGCGAGCTGCTCGACTGGCTGAAGCTGCTGGTGGCCGAGGACATCCCGCTCGAGGTGCTGCAGAGCAAGGACGAGAAGGTCAGCCTGCCGCCGCTGGTGGGCGCGCTGCTGAAGAACGAGCAGGACGTGTCGCTGTTCGAGAAGCTCGTCTTCATGCAGAAGCACAACCGATGACGCTGGCCGAGGGACGCCTCCGGCCGGCCCGCGCGCGCTGAACGTCGATTCGCGCGATCCCGTTTTTCCACGAACGCCGCTCACGAGGCGGCCCCTGACATGGCCCGACACCGCACCCTGAGCATCGATGACCTGTGGGCGCTGCAGCGCGTCGGCGGACTGGCCTTGTCGCCCGACGGCGCGCAGGCGGTCTGTTCGGTCGGCAGCTACTCGATGGAGGACAACAAGGGCACCTCGGCGCTGTGGCTGCTGTCGACCTTCGGCGGCGAGCCGCGCCGGCTGACGCAGGCCGGCGAGAAGGACGGCCAGCCGGCGTGGTCGCCGACCGGCGAGCGCATCGCGTTCATCGCGCGCCGCGAGCAGCAGGGCAAGAAGGACGACACGCCGCAGCTGTACGTGATCGCGCCCGATGGCGGCGAGGCGCGCCGCGTCAGCGATTTCGCGCCGGGGGTCGACGCCTTCAAGTGGTTCCCCGATGGCAAGCGCATCGCGTTCGTCTCGTGGGTGTGGCCCGATGCTCGCGGCAGCGCGGCGCAGGCCAAGCGCCACCAGGCCTTCAAGGACCGCAAGGAAACCGCCTACGTGACGAGCGAGGCGCAGTACCGTTACTGGGACCGCAACCTGCCGATGGGCCGCGTGGCGCACGTGCTGGTGCTCGATGTCGAGAGCGGCCGGGTGCGCGACCTGTTCGAAGGCAGCGGCTATCAGCTGCAGCGCGACGACCCCGACGCGCATTCGTTCGACATCTCGCCCGACGGCCGCCACATCGCGTTCGCGTTCGACCCGGCGCCGGAGAAGCGGCTGGACAACTGCAAGTCGCTGGCCGAGGTGGCGGTGCGCAGCGGCCGCATCGAGGTGATCGCGCAGGACAAGGCCTGGGACTTCGAGGCCCCGCGCTACAGCCCCGACGGCAAGCGCATCGCATTCCTCGCGAGCCACCAGGGCAAGCGCCACACGATGCCCGACCATGCGGCGGTGCTGCAGCGCGGCGTCGACGCGCCGGTGAAGCAGCAGGTGCTGAGCGCGGCGTGGGACCACGCGGTGAACGCGCCGATCCGCTGGTCGGCCGACGGCGACGCCCTCTTCTTCACCGCCGAAGACCAGGGCCGCTGCCACCTGTGGCGCTTCGACGTCGCGACGCGCACTGCCGCGGTGGTGGCGCAAGGCGGCTGGGTGCAGGGCTTCGACGTGGCGGGCGACGTGGTCGTGACCGCCGCCGACGCGATGGACCATCCCGCGCGGGTGCATGTGCACCGTGCGGGCATCGACGGCACCACCGACGCGCCGCAGCGCCTGGAACGCTTCAACGACGACCTGCTGAAGCCGATCCGGCTGGGCAGGTACGAAGACGTGCGGCTGAAGGGTGCGCAGGGCGACGAGATCCAGGCGTGGGTGATCTACCCGCCGGGGTTCGACCCGAAGAAGAAGTACCCGCTGCTGCACAGCATCCATGGCGGCCCGCACGCGGCGGCCGGCGACACCTTCCACTACCGCTGGAACACGCATGTGTTCGCGGCGCAGGGCTACGTGGTCGCCTGCGTGAACTACCACGGCTCGAGAGGCTTCGGCTACGGCTTCCTCGACAGCATCACGCACCGCTGGGGCGAGCTGGAGCTGCAGGACGTGGAGGCGACGACCGACCTGATGCTGAAGGCGCCGTACATCGACCGCGGCCGCGTCTTCGCGACCGGCGGCAGCTATGGCGGCTACATGGTGGCGTGGATGAACGGTCACGTGAAGCCGGGCCGCTACCAGGCCTATGTGTGCCACGCCGGCTGCTTCGACTGGACCGCGATGTTCAGCGACGACGCCTACACCTGGCATGCGAAGGAACTGGGCGCCTGGTACTGGGACGACCCGGCCAAGGTCAACTCGCAGAGCCCGCATGCGTTCGCGAAGAACATGAAGACGCCGACGCTGGTGATCCACGGGGCGCTCGACTTCCGGGTGCCCGACCAGCAGGGGCTGGCGTACTACAACACGCTGAAGGCGCGGGGCGTCGACTCGCGGCTCGTGTGGTTCCCGGACGAGAACCACTGGATCCTGAAGCCGCGCAACAGCAAGCTCTGGTATTCGGAGTTCTTCGGGTGGCTCTCGTCTCACGACAAGAAGTAGCTTCAGCGCAGAAGATTCGAAATATCCCAGGTGACCGCAAACCGGGGATCCTCCCACCCCGGCACCCCCGGCCGCTGCGCGGTGCCGAGATCGAACGACAGCCGCCGCGGCACCAGCCACCACCGGGCCCCGACCCGGTTGACCTCGGTCTCGCTCGCCGACGGCCCGGTACCGACCCATTCGGCATAGAGCGTCCCGCTGCGCAGCGGCTGCCACACGCTCGACAACGTGGCGCGGTTGCGCGGCACGCCCGCCACGTCGCGCCCCAGGTTCATCTGCAAGGCCCAGCTGTCGGCCAGCCGCACCTGCGCGCCGGCCGCGACGATCGCCTGCTCGGTGCGCAGGCCCGGTTCGGTCTCGGTGCGCAGGCCGGCCCAGCTCATCCGCAACGAGGTCTTCAAGCCACTGCCCAGCGTTTCGGTGGTGCTGGTCTCGACCCGCGAGCGCAGCTGGCTCGGCCCGACGTCGGTCGGGTTCGCGCGCGGGGTCTCGATCTTCCAGTCGATGTTGTCGCCGCCGCACCGCTTCGCCAGCAAGGCCTCGCGGTCGGACACGCCGGCGTCGGCGAACGGCGCGACGCGGCACGGCACCGGCGGCGCGGCCCACGCGGCCGCGGTGCCGCCCGCCATCAGGATCGTCATCAGGATTCGCTTGCGCGCCGGAAACTTCATGTCACAAGGCCAGGCAAGGGTGTCGGCCCGGACATGATGCGCGAAGCCTCCGTAGGACAACCGGAATGCCGCACCGCAACAATGGGGTATGCGCACGCGGACGGTGCGCGCGGACGAAGTCACAATACGAGGCACGCCGTTCCCAGCCCGCCATGCTGACCAACTTCTTCTTCACCCTGCGCGCCGCCAAGCTGAAGGTCTCCGTCAAGGAATACCTGACCTTGCTCGAAGCCCTGCAGGCCGGTGTGATCGATGGCGACGACGCGGACGGCGGCGGCCCCACCATCGACAAGTTCTACCTGCTCGCCCGTACCACGCTCGTCAAGGACGAAGCCAACTTCGACAAGTTCGACCGCGCCTTCGCCGCCTACTTCAAGGGCGTCGAGCTGCTCACCGATTTCACGCAGGACATCCCGCTCGACTGGCTGCAGAAGAAGTTCGAACTCGAACTCAGCCCCGAGGACAAGGCCGCCATCGAGAAGATGGGCTGGGACGAGCTGATGGAAACGCTGAAGAAACGCTTCGAGGAACAGAAGGAGCGCCACGAAGGCGGCAACCGCATGATCGGCACCGGCGGCACCAGCCCGTTCGGCGCCTTCGGCTACAACCCGCAAGGCGTGCGCATCGGGCAGGACAAGACCCGCAACAAGAGCGCGGTGAAGGTCTGGGACCAGCGCCAGTTCAAGGACTACGACGACTCGCTCGAACTCGGCACCCGCAACATCAAGGTCGCGCTGCGCCGGCTGCGCCGCTTCGCCCGCGAAGGCTCCGACGAAGAGCTCGACCTCGACGACACCATCCGCTCGACCGCCGCCAACGCCGGCTACCTCGACATCAAGATGGTGCCCGAGCGGCACAACAAGGTGAAGGTGCTGCTGCTGATGGACGTCGGCGGCACGATGGACGAACACATCCACCGCGTCGAAGAGGTGTTCAGCGCCGCCAAGGCGGAGTTCAAGCACCTGGAGTTCTACTACTTCCACAACTGCGTCTACGACTTCATGTGGAAGAACAACCGCCGCCGCTACAGCGAGAAGTTCCCGACCTGGGACCTGATCCGCAAGTACAACAAGGACTACAAGCTGATCTTCGTCGGCGACGCGACGATGAGCCCCTACGAGATCCTGCAGCCCGGCGGCAGCGTCGAATACAACAACGAGGAAGCCGGCGCCGAATGGCTGCAACGCCTCACGCATGCCTTCCCGAAATTCGCATGGATCAACCCCGAACCGCAAGGCGTCTGGGGCTATCGCCAGAGCATCTCGATCGTCGCCCAGCTGATGAACCAGCGCATGTTCCCGCTCACGCTGCAGGGCCTGGAAGGGGCCATGCGGCTGCTGAGCAAATGAGGTGGCTCGCGCTGTCCCTGTTGACGATCTCCTTGTCGGGCTGTGCGATCTTCAAGCCCGAAGGCGATGACGCGAAGACGCCCGAATCCGCGGCCGCACCGGCAGGCGCCGCGTCCGCGCCGGCCTTCGCCGCCTACCGGCTCGTGGTCGACGCCCCCGACGACCTGAAGACGCTGCTCGCCACCTACCTCGACCTCGGCCGCTTCCAGTCTTCGACACAGGAAGGCATCACCCGCGCCGAGCTCGACCGCCTCGCCGCCGCCGCACCGGCCCAGGCCAGGACGCTCGTCGAGACCGAGGGCTACTTCAACGCCGAGGCCACCGTCGAGCGCAGCGAGACCGCCGAAGGCCTGCCGGTCATCAAGCTGGTGCTGCAGGCCGGCCCGCGCACCCGCGTCGACCATTGGGACCTGCAGATCGAAGGCGAGCTGAAGAAGGGCCTCGATTCGAAGGACCCGGCCGCGCGCGAAACCCTCGACCGCCTCGAAGACCAGTGGCCGCTGAAGCTCGGCCGCCCGTTCCGCCAGGCCCTGTGGAGCGAGGCGAAGAACGAGACGGCGGCCCGGCTGCGCGCCGACGGCTACCCGGCCGCGCAATGGAAGAGCACCGAGGCGCGCGTCGACGCGTCGACGCAGAAGGCCAGCATCACCGCGGTGCTCGACAGCGGCCCGCTGTTCCACCTCGGCGAGATCCGCATCGAAGGCCTGCAGCGCTACGACGAAGGCGCGATCCGCAACCTCGCCGACTTCGGGCCCGGCACGCCCTACACCGAGAAGCGCATCCTCGATTTCCAGGAGCGCCTCGGCAAGCTCGGGCTGTTCGAAGGCGTCTCGGTCGAGATCGATCCCGACGAAAGCAAGGCCGCCGCGACGCCGGTCACCGTGCGGGTGCGCGAGCAACCGCTGCAGCAGGCCACCTTCGGCATCGGCTACAGCGACAACACCGGCGGGCGCATCACGCTCGAGCACCGGCACCGCCGGCCCTTCGGCTTCAACGCGCAGCTGCACAACAAGTTCGAGATCGGCCGCGACCTGCGCTCGTGGGATGCCGACCTGACGTCCAACCCGCGCGACGGCCAGTACCGCAACCTGATCGCGACCAGCATCTCGCGCCTCGATTCGGCCGGTTCGATCACGCTCAACTCGCGCGTGCGGGTCGGCCGCTCGCTGGACACCGAGCACATCGAGCGCCTGATCTTCGTCGAGGTGCTGGACTCGAAGCTGACCAACAACGACGTCGAGCAGGACAGCCGCGCCGTCTCGCAGAACTACAACTGGGTCTGGCGCGACGTCGACAGCGTCGTGCTGCCCACCAAGGGCCTGACGGCATCGATCCAGGCCGCCGGCGGCTATGCCATCAACAACTTCGCGAGCAACGGCGCGTTCGGCCGCGCCTACGGCCGGCTGACCGGCTACTGGCCGCTCGGCCAGCAGTGGTACGGCCAGGCGCGCGTCGAGGTGGGCGGCGTGCTCGCCAAACCCAACGTCGGCATCCCGGATGCCCTGCTGTTCCGCGCCGGCGGCGACGACTCGGTGCGCGGCTATGCCTACCGGTCCCTCGGGATCGTCAAGGGGGACGAGATCTACGGCGGCCGCTACCTGCTCACCAGCAGCGTCGAGCTGGCACGCCCGATCTCGGCGCGCATGCCGTCGCTCTGGTGGGCGGTGTTCGCCGACGGCGGCAACGTGTCCGACACCTGGGGCAACCTGAACTCGGTGTACGGCTACGGCGTCGGCCTGCGCTGGCGCAGCCCGGTCGGGCCGCTGCGCATCGACTATGCACATGGGCAGGCGGTCGACGAGAACCGCCTCCACCTGAGCGTGGGCATCGCCTTCTAGCGCCATGAGCGACACGCCCCCGACCTCGACCTCGACGCCGAAGCGCTCGCGCCGCCGGATCTATGCCGTGCTCGGCAGCCTCGCCTTCGTGCTGTTCATCCTGCTGCCGGCCACGCTCGCCGGCGTCGCGCTCTGGGCCGCCGGCACCGACAGCGGCACCGCCTGGCTGCTCGGCAACGTGCTGCGCGCCCTGCCGCTGCTGCAGGTGCAGGAGCCGCGCGGCGCGCTGGTGGGCGATTTCAGCGCCCGGCAGGTCGTCGTGATCCTCGGCGACGGCCAGCGCATCGTCATCGACCGCCCGGCCTGGACCCGGCTGCGCCTGTCGTTCACGCCCTACCCC
>Ga0102593_1003335_pt1 | contig 10604 bp, 8 predicted proteins | sample AraplaCol_mMS_r2_2_FD_76862 | JGI IMG/M metagenome (GOLD analysis project Ga0102593, IMG submission 76862) | Arabidopsis root microbial communities from North Carolina, USA - plate scrape MF_Col_mMS_r2 (SPADES assembly) (version 2) | ecosystem: Host-associated > Plants > Roots > Endosphere...
GTCGCGCCCAACGTCAAGGGCGCCAAGGAGGCCGAGCAGGCCAAGGAAGCCGAGGCCAAGAAGAAGGCCGAGGAAGGTCTGGCGCGGATTTCGACCGAGGCCAACAACATCGTTCAGCTCGAGCCGATCACGTCGAACCTTGCCTACCCCTCGGAAAACTGGGTGCGACTCGAAGTCGCGCTGCTGTTCAACGGGCCGCCGGATGTCAAGGTTTCCGAGGATATTCATCAGGATATCCTCGCCTATATCAGAACCGTTTCCCTCCAGCAGATCGAGGGGCCGCGGGGCTTTCAATATCTCAAGGATGACATACAGGAACGTGTTGACCTTCGCTCGCAAGGGCGGGTATCGAAGGTCATGTTCAGGACATTTGTCATCGAATGATTCGTCTCATAGTTTTCCTTGCCGCCATGATGGCGGTACCGGAACTGGCGGTGGCACAGCAGCTGCCGACTGACTTATTGAACGTGCCGGTCGATGGTTCGGTTGCCGCCTGGATCATCCGCACTTTCGGCCTGCTGACCATTCTTTCGGTCGCGCCGGGCATCCTGATCATGGTGACGAGCTTTCCGCGCTTCATCATCGCCTTCTCGATCCTGCGTTCAGGCATGGGTCTCTCCTCGACGCCCTCCAATATGATCCTCCTGTCGCTGTCGCTGTTCATGACCTTCTACGTCATGTCGCCGACCTTCGATCAGGCCTGGCAGAACGGCGTGCAGCCGCTGCTTGCCAATCAGATCAACGAGACCGAGGCGGTCCAGCGTATCGCCGAACCCTTCCGCACCTTCATGGCGGCCAATACCCGCGACAAGGATCTGGCGCTCTTCGTCGATCTGGCGCGCGAACGCGGGCAGAATATCCAGACGACCGATCCGATCGACTACCGCGTGCTGATCCCGGCCTTCATGATTTCCGAGATTCGCCGTGGCTTCGAGATCGGCTTCCTCGTCGTGCTGCCGTTCCTCGTCATCGACCTGATCGTCGCCACCATCACCATGGCGATGGGCATGATGATGCTGCCGCCGACCTCAATCTCGCTGCCGTTCAAGATTCTCTTCTTCGTACTGATCGACGGCTGGAACCTGCTTGTCGGCAGCTTGGTGCGCTCGTTCAGCTGAGCGGCTGCCGCTAAAACGTGCTGCGCAAAGCGCGCAGCGGTGCTGCGATCACAACATGCGTAAAAGCCAGGACCGGAGTGCGGGAGCGAATCTGAAAGATTGCGACGCGGCTTTAGCCTTCACCAATGAAAAACCCGCCGGAGCGATCGCCCCGGCGGGTTTTTCGTGGCGGTTGAAAAGCCTCACTCGGCCGCGAATGGCCCCGTGCGCGGCGGCAGCGCCGGAATGTCCATGTGATCGGGTGCAAGACCCTGCTTGGCACGCTCGGCCATGATTTCATAGGCCTGCTCAAGATGGTTGCAGAACCGTTCGGCATCGAAGAGCGGCGCAATGTAACGCTTTTCCTTGAGATGCGCCTTGTATGCGGCGATCCGTCCGGGATTCTGAGCCAGCTCGACGGCCATATCCTCATAGGCCTGCAGGTCGTCTGCGACGAGGTCGGGCAGGTCGATGGCCCTGAGCAGGCTCTCGCTGACGCGTGAGGCGAAGTTGGTGCCCTTGACGGTCAGAACCGGCAGGCCGCCCCAGAGCTGCTCCGAGGTGGTCGTGTGGCCGTTGACGGGGAAGGTATCGATGCCGATGTCGGCCGCCTGCTGACGGTCGATGTGTTCTTCGTAGGGTGCGCGCGGGCAGAAGATGATCCGCTTGGCGGAGATCCCCGCCGCCTGGAATTGCTTCAAGAGGTTGGCCTGGTTGCGCGGCGTGTTCGCCATCAGCCAGAGCACGCTGTTCGGCGCACGCTTGAGAATGCGGCACCAGCTGTTGATCGTCTCCGGCGTAATCTTGCGGTTACCGTTGAAGGACGCAAAGATGAAGGCGTCTTCCGGCAGGCCAAGCTGCTCGCGGGTGACAGGGCGCGGCTTCGGGCGATGCATCGGGTCGTTCGGCTGATAGCTTTCCGGCAGCCGGCAGAATTTCTCATGGTAGAAGGGCTTGGCCACCTCGGGCAGCACCGAATGGTCGCCGATGACGTAGTCGAGGTCGATATTGACCGTGCTGCCGGGGAAACCGAGCCAGCCGACATGAACCGGTGCGAGCGGCAGGTTGAAGGCCGGCGCGCGGCTGCCCGAAGTGTGGCCCTTCAGGTCGACCATGATGTCGATATTGTGCTCGCGCACCACTTCCAGCACCGCCTGATCGGAGAAGCCGTGAATGGTGACGACCCGGCCCCAGCGGCTGCGGTCGGTCGTGTTGTGCTTGAGGTACTCCGGGCCTGTGTGGCAGAAGAGCGTCACCTCGAACCGGTCCTTGTCGTGCAGTTCGAGGATGCGCTGCAAGAGCTTCATCGTCGCATGGCGATCCCAGAAGTCCGATGACATGTAGCCGATCCGGATCTTGTCCGACCAGCTGTGCGGCTGGTTGCGACGGAAGGCCACCCGTTCCGGATTGAGGGGGGTGGTGCCGATCGTCGCATACCGGTTGAAGTCCTCATTGCCGCACCAGTGCAGATGATAGAACGGGTTGTCCTTGCGCAGGATCTCGATATCGCCCTTTGCAAGGGCCGCGTCGATTACTGCCTGATGCTTGCTCGCCTCTTCGAACTCGTTGAATTCGCGGGCGAAAACAAGGTGAAGGAAGCGGAATGCCAGATTGCCGGGAAAACGCTTGAAGATATTGCGCGCCAGGTTCTGGTTGGTTGCGTCGTTCAGATCGTCGCTCAGGAGCAGCGCCGCCAGGCGCATATGCTCTGGATTGGAGCTTTGCGACAGCACCGTCTTGAACGGGCGGATGATATCCCGCTGCTGGCGCTTCAGATAGATCGCTGTGATGATGAAGGCGAGCTCCGGGTCTTCCTGCGCCTTGGCGAGGTTTCGCATGGCGATCAGCAGAGCATCGTCCTCGTTGCCGGTCTCGTAATGCAGCTTGGCAGCCTGTTTCTGGTATTCGTAGGAATTCGGTCCTTCGCAGTTGCCGGCCAGGCCATAGGCTTTCGCGGCATCGGCCTTGAAGCCGAGCTGCACGAGGTTCTTGGCCAGCAGCGCATAGGTCTTGGCGTCCTGCTGGATATCCATCAGCTGGTTGAGCGTTGCCAAGGACTGTGTGTAGCGGCCCATCTGGTAATCCTTGGATGCCGCAGAGAACGAAACTTTGCTGTTCAAAACCCAACTCCGTGAAGGAAATGTTCTGGCGTCGATCGCCGCGGCACGGACAGGCCGTCCTCCGCAAAACGAGCGGATCGGTCCGATGGTGCTATCCCGGCGCCTGCCACATTGGCATTCGAAGCTTGCTTGAAACCGGTGCGCTTGGTGAACCTCTGTTTTCGCGGGGAAATGCCGACTTTTGCCCAGGGAAAACGCTTGGTTTTCAAGAGAATTAGAATGCAAAGGAATATATTCAGCAAGCATTAACTATGGCCCGCGAGGAGCCGGCCTGGAGCCTGTATTTTTAAGGAGTTGGCAAGCATTGGCTGCGAGATTGCCTTGGACATGACGGGTTTGGGCCAAACAAAAAAGGCGCCGAGTAGCATGAAGCTGGTCCGTCATCGCCGGTACTATAGTCCGGTATGTCCTCCTTTTTGTATCTAGTTTTCCAGGGGACAGACTTATGACAAGCATTAACACGAATACTTCCGCGCAGGCCGCTCTCCAGACGCTGCGTAACGTTAACCAGAACCTCAACAACACGCAGAACCACGTTTCGTCTGGTTACCGCGTTGAAAAGGCTTCGGATAACGCTGCTTACTGGTCGATCGCAACGACCATGCGTTCTGACAACAAGGCCCTCTCGGCTGTCTCCGACGCTCTCGGCGTAGGCGCTGCAAAGGTCGACACCGCTTACACCGCCATGGACAGCGCCATTGACGTCGTCGGCGAGATCAAGGCGAAGCTCGTTGCTGCGACTGAAAATGGTGTCGACAAGGCCAAGGTCCAGGAAGAAATCAGCCAGCTGCAGCAGCAGCTCCTGAGCGTCGCGCAGTCGGCTTCCTTCAACGGCGAAAACTGGGTTGCCGGCGCCTCCGGCACCAAGAGCGTTGTTTCTTCGTTCGTCCGCGACGGCTCCAACGCCGTTTCGATCACGACGACCGACTACGTACTCGACAGCGGCTCTGCGGGCAACGTTCTGTTCGGCATGAGCGGCGGCTCGGTCGAAACCTCCACGGGTATCCTCGGTACTTCGACCGGTGCGACTGGTTCGATCTACGCAATGGACATCACCAACTTCACCGCCGGCCAGATCCAGTCGGCTCTGACCAACGTTGAATCGGCTCTGAAGGCCATGACCAGCGCTGGCGCTGCTCTCGGCTCGCTCTCCAGCCGCATCGACGCCCAGGACAACTTCGTGTCCGCTCTGAGCGACTCGATCGACTCCGGTGTCGGCCGTCTCGTCGACGCCAACATGGAAGAAGAATCCTCCAGGCTCAGCGCACTGCAGACCCAGCAGCAGCTGGCAATCCAGTCGCTGTCGATCGCGAACTCCTCTTCGCAGAACATCCTGTCGCTCTTCCGCTAAGACCGGTCGGCACAAGATTTTCAAGTTTCGCGGCCGGGTCATCCCCGGCCGCGAAATGTTTTAATATAAGGTTAATGAAAATCCTTCTAAGTCTCAGATATTTTTAAGATATTTCCAATTCGAATTCAGCTTTCCTTAACCATCTTGCTGTTTTCTAGGCCCATCGAAACGGCGAGTTAACCTTAACAAGAATGGTTAACAGGCATGATGCTGATCGCTGTGGGCCGGCCCAAAATCCGGAATGTCCCTTCTTAAAATCTGCCAACAAGGGGCAAGCAAACTATGACGAGCATCAACACCAATAACGCTGCAATGGCAGCCCTCCAGACTCTCCGTGGCATCAACCAGGGTCTCCAGGAAACCCAGGCTCACGTTTCGTCCGGCTATCGCGTCGGCAAGGCTTCCGACAACGCTGCTTACTGGTCGATCGCAACGACCATGCGTTCTGACAACAAGGCTCTCTCGGCTGTTTCCGACGCTCTCGGCCTCGGCGCTGCAAAGGTCGACACCGCTTACTCCGCCATGGACAGCGCCATTGACGTCGTCGGCGACATCAAGGCGAAGCTCGTTGCCGCCACTGAAAACGGCGTCGACAAGGCCAAGGTCCAGGAAGAAATCAGCCAGCTGCAGCAGCAGCTCCTGAGCGTCGCGCAGTCGGCTTCCTTCTCCGGCGAAAACTGGGTTGCCGGCGCCGACGGCACCAAGAACGTTGTTGCCTCCTTCGTCCGTGACGGCTCCAACGCCGTTTCGGTCGTGATGACCGACTACGTTCTCGACAGCGGCTCCATGGGCAACGTTCTGTTCGGCATGAGCGGCGGTTCGGTCGAAACCTCCACGGGTATCCTCGGCACTTCGAATGGTGCGACCGGTTCTGTCTACGCAATGGACATCACCAACTTCACCCTCGGCGAAATCCAGTCGGCTCTGACCAACGTTGAATCGGCTCTGAAGGCCATGACCAGCGCCGGCGCTCAGCTCGGCTCGATCTCCAAGCGCATCGAACTGCAGGAAAACTTCGTGTCCGCTCTCAGCGACTCGATCGACTCCGGTGTCGGCCGTCTCGTCGATGCCAACATGGAAGAAGAATCCTCCAAGCTCAGCGCACTGCAGACCCAGCAGCAGCTGGCCGTCCAGTCGCTGTCGATTGCGAACTCCTCTTCGCAGACCATCCTCACGCTGTTCCGCGGCTAATAACCCTCGGAAACATCAGCCCGCCGGTCTCCGGCGGGCACTGGTATCGAGCCGCGCTTCGATGGAGCGCGGCTTTTTTAATGTCTGTTAACGATCCATTAACCATAATGCTGTTTTCTGCGTCCAACGAGACGGTGAGTTAACCAAATTTAAGAACCGGTTAACAGGCATGAAGCTGATCCCCGTTCCCGGTGGCCTTCCGGAATGTCCCTTTTTTCTTTTTGCCGACGAGGGGCAATCATTTCATGACCAGCATTTTGACGAACGTCGCGGCGATGGCCGCTCTCCAGACACTCCGCGGCATCAACGACAACCTTGAGGACACGCAGAACCGCGTATCATCGGGTTACCGCGTCGAAAAGGCTGCTGACAACGCCGCCTACTGGTCGATCGCAACGACCATGCGTTCGGATAACAAGGCCCTCTCGGCTGTTTCCGACGCTCTCGGCCTCGGCGCCGCCAAGGTCGACACCGCTTACTCCGCCATGGACAGTGCCATCGACGTCATCACCGAAATCAAGGCGAAGATCGTCGCTGCAACCGAAAAGGGTGTCGACAAGGCTAAAGTTCAGGAAGAAATCAGCCAGCTGCAGCAACAGCTCCTAAGCATCGCGCAGTCGGCTTCCTTCTCCGGTGAAAACTGGGTTGCCGGCGCTGACGGCACCAAGAGCGTCGTTTCCACTTTCGTCCGCGATGGCAACGGCAATGTCTCGGTCAAGACGACGGACTATATTCTGGACACGAGCTCGGCGGGCAACGTTCTCTTCGGCATGGACTCGACCGGCGCGATCGAGACCAGCTCCGGCATTATCGGCACATCATCCGGTACGATCGGCTCGATCTACTCGATGGACATCACCAACTTCGATTCGCCTGAGATCTCCATGGCCCTGACGTCGATCGAGGCAGGCCTCGAGGCGATGACCAAGGCTGCATCGCAGCTCGGCTCGATTTCCACTCGCATCGAGCTGCAGGAAGGCTTCGTCAGCGCGCTCAGCGATTCGATCGACTCCGGTGTCGGCCGCCTCGTCGACGCCAATATGGAAGAAGAATCCTCCAAGCTCAGCGCCCTGCAAACCCAGCAGCAGCTGGCCATCCAGTCGCTGTCGATCGCCAACTCCAGCGCTCAGAACATCCTCACGCTGTTCCGCAGCTAAGTCAGGCGCTGAAGCTGGACCGAATCTTGCGCCATCGTCTGGCAGCACGCACAAAGCCTCCCGGACCGCGCCCGAAATGGCGCGGTTCTTTCTTTTATATCAATGACTTGATCGAAATTTCGGTCGACGCGCCAGGCTCGGTGCCGCACTCTTGCCCAACAGGTTGATATCGAGTTAACTACGCCTTGAGTTGATTTGCTTTTGCGACACGCCGGTAGAAACCCTGCCGGAGGCATGATGCCACTTCAGTCGCCGCCGGCAATCCGGCCTGCCCTTTCACCTTATTCCGAGACCTGTCGATGACCGTTAAGATTACCAGCGCGGCCGCGGTGAATGCGCTTTCGGTGCTGCGCAGCATCAACAAAGAAGCCAGCCAGACCCAGCAGCAAGTGTCCTCGGGATATCGTATCGAGACGGCCGCCGACGATGCGTCCTATTGGTCGGTCGCAACCGTCATGCGTTCGGACAGCACCAATCTCGGAACGGTCGGAGATGCGCTCGGTCTTGGCGCTGCCAAGGTGGATGCGACCTATACGGCGATGAACTCGGCGATCGATCTCATGAGCCAGATCCGCGCCAAGCTGGTTTCGGCAAGAGAACCTGGTGTCGATAAGGACAAGATCAACGCCGAGATCAGCGAATACAAAGAGCAGTTGCAGACGGTCGTCGAATCGACGTCGTTTGCGGGGGAAAACTGGCTGCTGAACGGCGACACTGCTGCACCGCCGACATGGTCGGTCATCTCGGGTTTCGTGCGCGCTTCGACCGGCGAATATCAGGCCCAGACCATCGACTTCCCATCGTCGCAGACCATCCTCATCGACAAGAACAGTGCGAGCGGCGGCCTGCTGACCAAGGCGGTCGATGCCAACGCGATCAATAACTCCGGCACGACGTCGCGGAATTATTATCTGCTGGATGCCGGCTCGACCACGCCGGCGACGGGTACGGAAATTGCGATCGACGGCAACACGACCGATGCGCAGCTCACCGACATGCTTGACGTGACCGAGGCGCTGCTCTCCTCGCTGACGACCACGGCGGCATCCATCGGCGTGATGAAGACACGCATCGACGATCAGATAGACTATACCGCCGATCTGTCCGATTCGATCGACAAGAGCGTCGGTGCGCTCGTCGATACCGACATGGACGAGGCTTCGATCCGGCAGAAGGCAATCGAAACCCAGAAGCAGATGGCCGTCGAAGCGATCTCGATCCTCAATACGGCCGCAAGCAAGATTCTGATTCTGCTGGAATAGGGAATGGGCGCGATCACGGGTGGCGACCGCGCCATTCATCCTCGCGCAAGTTTGACTTCCTAGTTTCCGGCATGAAGGCATCGTCCGAATCCGTGCCGGCGCAAGGTCAGGCCCTTGCCCGTTTCGAAGGGAGATGTCGGCGCGCAAGGACATTTTGAGCGGGAGCGGGCATGTTGCATGCCTCCCGGATGCTGGATGGTTTTTATGAGCATTTCGCTTTCCCGGTATTTGAAGGATTTCGGCGAACCGGAACCGTCACCGCCGGTCCTCGACATGGACGATTTCGGCGGCGACATGTTCCCCGAAACACCGAGCGAACCGGTGATCGACGTCGAGGCGGAGCGCCGCGAAGCCTATGCGGAAGGTCATGCCGCGGCCACCGCGGAACTGACCGAGAAACACGCGCTGGAGGCGCGGACGCTGGCTGAGGTCCATGCGCGTCAACTCGAGGAGCTGAAGCTTCGCTACGAAGTCGAGGCGGCAGCAGTCATTGCATCCCGCATCCGCGATATTGCCGAAGAACTCGCTCAGCTGGTCAGCGCCGGCGCCGCCGCCGCCATCGCGCCAGTGATGGCGGAAGCGCTTGCCGCCGAAGCTGCCGAAAACCTCGCCACCCTGCTGCGCGACGCGATCCTTGAAGGCGCCGCTGGAACGATCGTCGTCAAGGGACCGACCCGGCTTTTCGACATATTGAAGGCCGAGCTCGGCGAACATGCCGAGGCGGTTCGCCATTTTGAGACCGACGATATCGATCTTGCCGTCGAAATCGGTGATTCCGTCATCGTCACCCGTATGTCCGCCTGGGCGGCCAGCTTGAAGAAAGTTCTCGAATGAGCGAAGGCGAAAACCACCACCACGGCAAAAACGAGATCATCATCGTCAAGAGACATGGCGGCGGCGATCACGATGGCGCCCATGGCGGTGCGTGGAAAATTGCCTATGCCGACTTCATGACGGCGATGATGGCGTTCTTCCTGGTCATGTGGCTGGTCAATGCCGCCAACGAGGAGACCAAGGCCTCGGTCGCGACCTATTTCAATCCGATCAAGCTCTCCGACGAAAAGCCCACCGAGAAGGGCCTGAAGAAGCCTGTCGATAACGCCGAAGGCGAGGAGAAGCAGGAGAAGTCGAAGCAGAAGGAAGAAGATCCGAACGACGGCAAGGCCGCGGCGGATGGTGACGACCAGACATCGACATCAGGCGACCAAACCAATTATTCCGAGGCCGATTTCTTCGAAAATCCCTATTCGGTTCTCGCCGAGATCGCCCAGGAAGTCGGCCAGCAGGCCAATGTCAGCGCCAAGGGCGACGGCGGCGCCGCCGATTCCGGTCCGGCCACCGGCGCCGATGGCGGCGAGGCCTATCGTGATCCCTTCGATCCGGATTTCTGGACGAAGCAGGTCGAGGTCACGACGGCCGGCAAGTCGGCGCCTCCCGGCAAGAGCGACCAGCAGGCGGTCGAGAGCGGGACGACCGAGACCGCCAAGCTCGAAGACACCAAGCCGATACCGCTGACCACCGATCAGAAGGCTGCCCCGGAAACCATGGAAACGAAGGAAGCCAAGGAAACGAAGGGCGCGGTCGAAGCCAAGGACGGCAAGGCGCCGGCCGGCAAGTCTGCCAACGACAAGAAGGCGGAAGCTCAGAAAGACGCCGAACATCAGAAGGATGCGGATAAGGGCGCTGATGAGGCCGAGCAGCAGCAACAGAAGGAAGCAGAGCAGCTGCAGGAGCAGATCGCCCAGCAGATCGGCGGCGTTGCCGGCAAGCTCGCCGAAGGCCTGACCGTGACGGCGTCCGAAGGCGGATTGCTGGTCAGCATCTCCGACCAGAGCGACGATTCGATGTTCAATATCGGTTCTGCTGTTCCGCGCCAGGAGATGGTGCTCGCCATGGAAAAGATCGGCGCGATCCTGAAGGAGAGGGGTGGCGCGGTCGCCATCCGCGGCCACACGGACGGGCGCCAGTATAAGGGCACCCAGAACGAGAACTGGCGGCTTTCGATGGACCGCGCCCAGAGCGCCTACTACATGCTCGTGCGCGGTGGGCTCGACGAGAAACGTATCTCCCAGGTCTCCGGCTTCGCCGACCGTCGGCTGAAGTTGCCGACCGACCCGTTCAACGCGACCAACCGCCGGATCGAGATCCTGGTGCAGGCGGATAAGGGATAGTCGGATGGCGCGTCGGCAGCATCGCTATATCGGATGTGTGGCCCTCGGCCTGGCGATGCTTTCGCCGGCCGCAGGCAAGGCGCAGGATCCGGACGATCTTGCGCCGTACAAGATGCTGCGATCGTTGCAGTTCGTGCAGGACTCCGTCGTCACCGGCGATCATTCGGCCGGCGAGATGCAGCGCTTCATGCTGGGGACGATCGACGAGCGGCTGCGCACCGTCGATACTTCGGTCTTCGATGACGACCGCAATGT
>Ga0102593_1003336_pt1 | contig 10602 bp, 9 predicted proteins | sample AraplaCol_mMS_r2_2_FD_76862 | JGI IMG/M metagenome (GOLD analysis project Ga0102593, IMG submission 76862) | Arabidopsis root microbial communities from North Carolina, USA - plate scrape MF_Col_mMS_r2 (SPADES assembly) (version 2) | ecosystem: Host-associated > Plants > Roots > Endosphere...
GGAACTCAACGACTCGTCGACGATGGTGGGCCGCAGCGTGCTGGCGCGTGACTTCGCCGACATGATCGACGACGAGTTCGCCGAGCTGCACGCCGCAGCCGCGCACACACCGCTGGTGATGAGCGTGGTGCTGCACTCCTTCATCAGCGGGGTCCCGTTCCGGCTGCGGGCGGTCGGCCGGGCGCTGGAACGCATCGCCGCCACCGAGGGCGTCTGGCTGACCACGCCGCGCCAGATCCACCGCGCGGTCCTCGAGAACCCGGAGACCTTCGGTGAGTGAGGGGACCGAGGGAGCGGTGACACCCGTCGCGGTGGTCGAGGACTTCTCGGTGTCCCTGGTGCGCAACGGCGTTCGCAACCAGGTGCTGCACCACGTCGACCTGCAGATCCGGCCCGGGGAGATCCTCGGCCTGGTCGGTGAATCCGGTTCGGGCAAGAGCGTTCTCGCACTGGGCCTGCTGGGCTTGCTGCCACCGGAGTCGCATCCGGTGACCGAGGGCCGGATCACCGTCGGCGGGGTCGACCTGCTGCACGCCGGCCGCGACGAGCTCAGGCGCGTCCGACGCGAAGTGCTCGGCGCGATCTTCCAGGACCCGATGACCTCGCTCAACCCGACCATGCGGATCGGCAGGCAGATCGGGGAGGCCACCGGCGACGACGCCGAGTCGGTCCGGCTGCTGGAGACCGTGGGAGTCCGCGACGCCGAACGACGCCTGCGCGTCTATCCACACGAACTCTCCGGTGGTCTGCGGCAGCGGGTGATGGCCGCCATCGCGGTGGCCGACAAGGGCGACGCGACGACCACCCGTCAGCGCCTGATCGTCGCCGACGAACCGACCACGGCCCTCGACGTCACCGTGCAGGCGCAGTTGTTGGACCTGCTGCGCGAACTGCGCGACGACTTCGGTTGCTCGGTGCTGCTGATCACCCACGATCTCGGCGTGGCCGACCAGATTGCCGACCGGCTCGCGGTGCTGCACCACGGCGAACTGGTCGAGGTCGGGGTCGCCGCCGACGTCGTACGCCGACCGCAGCACGACTACACCCGATCGCTGCTCGCGTCACGGCTCACGTTGACCACGCCGCGCGACGAGCGATTCGCCGGCCCGCAGGCCGACGCCGACGCGGCCGTCACGGTGCGCGGGCTGACCAAGACGTTCGGCGTCGGGCGGGGGCGCCGTCGCCACGAGATCACCGCCGTCGACGGCGTCGACCTGGACATTGCGTCCGGTGAGGCGTTGGCGATCGTCGGGGAGAGCGGTTCGGGCAAGTCGACGCTGCTGCGGATCGTCGCCGGGCTGGAGCGGCCCACGTCGGGATCGGTCGAGTTGGCCGGCGACGGCGAACCGCAGATGGTGTTCCAAGACGCGGGCTCGTCGTTGACGCCATGGTTGAGCATCGGCGAGACCCTCGGCGAACGGTTGCGCGGGCTGAAGCTGCCCCGCGACGAGGTGCGTCAGCGGGTCGTCGAGGCGCTGGCCGCGGTGGACCTGCCGCCCGAGGTCGCCAAGGCCCGACCCGGCGAGCTGTCCGGAGGGCAGCGGCAACGGGTGGGACTGGCCCGCGCGACGATGATTCCGCCCGCGGTGCTGCTGTGCGACGAGCCCACCAGTGCGCTGGACGCGTCCCTGGCCAAGAGTGTGCTCGCGCTCATCCGAGATCTGCGGGCGCGCATCGGGATGACGGTCCTGTTCGTCACCCACGACCTGGCCGTCGCGCGCCTCATGGGCGACCGCATCGCGGTGATGCAATCGGGCCGCGTCGTGGAGTTGGGCCCGGCCGAGCAGGTGGTGTCCGAACCCCAGGACCCCTATACCCGCACGCTGCTGGCCGCGGTCCCGGAGATTGCGTCATGACCACACTCGTGCCGCGTTGGCGGCTCAAGCCCGTCGCCATCGGCGGAGCGCATCTGGCCCGGCCGGTGGCCTGGGCGATGGTCGGGCTTCTCGTGGTCGTGACCCTGGTCGCGTTGTTCGCCAGGGCACTCGCCCCCTACGATCCGATTCAGCCCGTCGGCGCGCTCAACCTGCCCCCGCTCAGCCCGGGCCATTTGCTCGGCACCGACGGTATCGGCCGGGACCTGTTGTCCCGCACGCTGATCGGCATCCAGGTCAGCTGGCTCAGTGCCCTCGTGGTGGTGGCCAGCGGACTGCTGATCGGCGGCGTCATCGGTCTTATCGCCGGCGCGACCGGGGGCTGGGTGGACTCGCTGCTGCTCATGCGCATCACCGACCTCTTCCTGGCGCTGCCCGGCGCCCTGGTGGCGATCGCCATCGTGGCCGCCCTGGGATCGGGACTCACCAACACCCTCATCGGGGTGGCGCTGGTCTGGTGGCCGTACTACGCCCGCATCGTGCGGGGCGAGGTCAAGGCCCTGGCCGCCCGTCCCCACGTCGAGGCGGCCCGGCTGGCCAAGGCGGGTCGCTGGCGCATCCTCACCAGGCACCTGCTGCCCGGCGTCGTCCCGACGGCGGTGATCACCGCCAGCCTCGACATCGGCAACGTCGTGCTGCTCCTCGCGGCGCTGTCCTTCCTGGGCCTCGGACAGCAGGCGCCCGCACCGGAACTCGGCGCCGACACCGCTCGCACGCTCTCACAGCTGCTGAGCCAATGGTGGGTGCCCGGCATCCCCGGTATGGCGGTTTTGCTGCTGACCCTGATCGCCAACGTCGGTGGCGACGCCATCCGCAGTCTCATCCCGGTTCGGAGGTAACGGCGATGACGTCCTTCCTCGTCCGCAGGTTCTCGACGGCCGTGCTGATCCTGCTGATCCTGTCCTTCGTCATCTTCCTGCTGCAGTCGGTGTCGCCCGGTGACCCCGCCCGTGCCTACGTCGGGGCCAACGCGTCCAACGAGATGGTGGCCGCCGAACGGCAGCGCTTGGGTCTCGATGATCCGATGCTGCAACAGTTCACGCGGTTCATCGGCGGGCTCTTCACCGGTGACCTCGGTCGGTCGCTGCGCACCCGCCAACCGGTCACCGCCGACCTCGCCACCTACCTGCCGGCCACCGCCGAGCTGGTCGTGATCGCGTTCCTCATCGCGCTGGCGCTGGCCACGCTCTACGCCCTCTCGGGAGCGCTGCGGTGGCCGGGCGCCTCGGTGGGCCGCGGCGTCCTGCTGCTGTTGGCCACCGCGCCGCCGTTCCTGCTCGCGCTCGTCGGGATCATCGTGTTCTTCGGTCAGCTCGGGTGGCTGCCTGCCCGCGGGGTCGGCGACTTTCAGGACCCCGGCCCCTTCGGAATGCAGTTGGTCGACACGCTGATTCACGGGCAGGCCGACGCCGTCGTCGACGCGCTGAAGCATCTCGTCATGCCGGCGGTGGTGCTGTCGATCGCCCCGGCGGTCGCCATCGGCCGGGTGTTCCGGTCGTCCCTGCAGGGCGTGCTGGGCGTCGACTACGTCCGCACCGCGCGCTCGAAGGGCATGAGCGAGACCCGTGTGGTGCTGCATCACGTGGTCCGCAACGCGATCGGCCCGGCGCTGTCGATGGCCGGCCTGCAGCTCGGATTCATGTTCGCCGGCGTGGTCGTCGTCGAGCAGATCTTCTCCTGGCCCGGCATCGGCAACTACCTCGCCGCCTCCATCCCGGTCGCCGACTTCCCGGCCATCGCCGGTGTGACCCTGGTGCTGGGAGCGATCTACGTCGTGGCCAACGTCGTCGTCGACCTGCTGCAAGCGCTCGCAGACCCCCGCATAGCCGCCGAATGAGAAGGAGCACCGTCATGTCCGAACCAGGAAAGATCGCCCGCCCGGGCATTCGAGGCGTCGTCGCCGCCTGTGCCGCACTCACTCTCGTCGTGGCCGGCTGTAGCTCCGGCACGCCGACCGGTGGCGGCGGAGGCGGGGGAGGCGCCGGGGCTCCCACCGACGGGACCCTGACCGTTGGTCTGCTCGGCGACATCGGTCAACCGCCCGACCCCGACATCTACTACGCGAACAACGGCACCGCGATCATGATCAACGCCTACGAGGGTCTGGTGCAGTACGAGAACGACACCGACACCGTGAAGATCGCCCCGCGCCTTGCCGAGAAGTGGGAAGTCAGTCCCACCAACGACGTCTACACATTCCATCTGCGCAAGGGGGTGACGTTCCACGACGGCACCCCGTTCACCTCCGCCGCGGTCGACGTCGCCTTCAAGCGGCGCATCGCGGTCAAGGGTGGCGCGGTGTACATGGTCCAGGGCGTCAAGAGCGTCACCACCCCGGACGACTACACCGCGGTGATCACCCTCGACAAGCCGAACACCGCGTTCTTGAGCTATCTGGCGTCGCCGTTCGGCCCGAAGATGGAATCGCCACAGGGCCTCAAGGCCAACGCCGGCTCCGACGACGCCCAAACCTATCTGTCCTCACACGATTTGGGCACCGGACCGTACCAGCTGACCACCGCGCAGACCGGCGTGAAGTACGAGATGACCCAGTACGACGGGTACTGGGGTCCGAAGTCGCCGTTCAAGAAGATCGAATTGCCGGTCTACACCGACGAATCGGCCCTGGAGCTCGCATTCGACAACGGTACGGTCGACACCATCGTGGCGGCGCTGCCGTCCTCCAGCCTGGACAAGTACGCCGCCAAGGACGGCGTCGCGAACTACTTCCTCCCGACGCTGCAAGGCGCCCTGGTGACGGTGAACTCGAGTCACGACTTCTTCAAGACTCCCGAGGCGCGGGTGGCGTTCCTCAAGTCGATCGACCAGGCCAAGCTGGTGAACCAGGTGTTGGGCAAGCGATCCGAGGTCGCCACGACGATGTACGCCAAGGGCATGATCCCGGGTGATGCCGATAGACAAGCCATCTCGTACGACGCGAATGCCTTGAAGTCCTACGTCGCGGCCCTGCCTCCCAACGCGCCCAAGACGTTGGTCATCGGGTACGCCAACGGCAACGTCAACGCGCAGTCGATGGCCAACCTGGTGGTGGCCAACCTGCAGACCGACGGAGTCACCGCGACGGCACAGGGGTACGACACCTCGACGGTGTTCGGCTGGATCAACAACCCGCCCTCGGGACCGGATGCCTTCATCGACGGCAACAACGGACCCGACGGCGGTGACCCGTACATGTGGGGTCACGTGTTCTGGGACGCCTCGGGTGGGATCAACTACTTCGGGTGCCAGTCCACGGAGGTCAACGACCTGCTGAACCAGGCCCTGGGCACCGGTGACATGGGCACCTACGTCAAGGCCGGCGATCTGTACGGGCAGACCGGATGCTTCCTGAACCTGTCCCACAACAAGAACTGGGTGGTGGCGCAGAAGTGGCTCACCGGGGTGCCGGAGAGCCAGAACATCGGTGCCAACGAGCTCAACTTCTCGTTGCTCGGCATCGGGGGATGACCGCGGCGGGGAGGAGCGAAGCGACCGGGGGAGTCGGCTCGGACCTCCCGCCGCCGCCGTCACTGTCCCGGCTGGTCTACTCCACGGTCCGGGAGCGGATCATCCTCGGGCAGTATCCCCAGGGGAGTCGCCTGCCCGAGCAGCGAATCGGTGAGGAGCTCAACGTGTCCCGCGTTCCCCTGCGGGAGGCGGTGCCCTGGCTCGAGCGCGACGGCTTCGTGCAGTCGCGTCCGCGCCGGGGCGCCGTCGTCGCGCAGTGGGATGCCAAGGCCATCGACGACCTGTTCGACGTGCGGCTCTCGCTGGAGGTGGGGGCGGCCCGGCTCGCGGCGCGGGAGGTCGGCAACGGCGGGAGGATCGACGCGCTGAACGAGGCGCTGGAGCAGGCGCAGCGGACGGTCTCGGACGGGGATGCCTACGCGATCGCCCGGACCAGCACCGCCTTTCACGAGGCGGTGATCGAGGTGTCGCGCAACGGACTCATGACGGCACTGATGCAGAACATCTCCGGACGCATCACCTGGCTGTTCTACCTCACCAGCGGGCTACCCGCCGACGAGGCGTTCCACGACCACGTGCTGCTGCGGGACGCGATCGCCTCCGGCAACGAGCGGGTGGCCGAGTCGGTGGCCTACGCCCACATCGAACGCGACCGGCTGCCGACGTTCGAGGCAATGCGGGGCCGCCTGGCCTAGACCGAGTGGTGGTCCACGGTCAGTACGATCTTGCCCCGCAGGTGTCCCTCGGCGGCGCGCTCGTGGGCGGCCCTCGCCTCGGCCAAGGGGTAGGTGCCGTCGACGGCGACGCGCACCGTGCCGTCGGCGAGCAGGCGACCGAGTTCGGCGAGTTGCGTTCCGTCCGAACGCACCTGGGTCATCGAGACCGTGACTCCCAGTGTCGCCGCCTCGTCGTGATCGCCGAAGCCGGGGAACACCGGGAACAACGCGCCGCCCCGTCGCAGGGTCGGCAGGAAGCGGCCGGTGGTGGGACCACCGACGGTGTCCACGACGAGGTCGAGATCGGCGACGACCTCCTCGGGCCGAACCTCGGTGTAGTCGACGACGTCGTCGGCGCCGAGCTCGCGCAAGAACGATTCGTGACCGCCCGACGCCACCGCGGTCACGTGGGCGCCCCGCCACGTCGCCAGCTGGAGGGCGAGGTGACCGACGCCGCCCGCGGCGCCGTTGACCAAGACCCGCCGACCCTCCAGCGGCACCGGTCGATGTGGCTGCGGCTGAAGCGGATTCGGGACGTCGTGGCCCACATCGACGAGGAACTGCCAGGCCGTCAGTCCGGACATCGGCACCGCTGCGGCGACGACGTGGCCGACACCCGGCGGCACGAGTGCCACGTCGGTGGCAGGTGCGATGACGTATTCGGCGTAGGCGGCGCTGTCGCCGAAGCTGGGAAATCGCAGCATGCCGAACACGTCGTCTCCGACGGAGAAGCCGTCGACGTCGGGTGCGACGGCGGCCACCACTCCCGACACGTCCGATCCTGGAATGGCGGGCAACGGGATCGACGGCATCATGTCCGCGGGAAGGCTCTGGTGCCGGTAGCCGTCGCGCAGATACCAGTCGGGTGGATTGACGCCCACCGCGCGCACGCGGATCAGCAGCTCGCCCGGACCGATCTCCGGTACCGGCACCGTCTCGTAACGCAGCACCTCGGGACCGCCGAACTCGTGCAACCGGACCGCCTTCATCGTGCTCATCGCGTCACCTTCAGGGTGTCGTCGAGCCAGTCGAACATTCGCTGGTGAAACAACGTCAGTGCGCCTTCATGGCAGTGTTCGCCCGCACCTTCGGCAGAAGTGAAGGCCGCGAACGTCTTCGGTTGGTTCAAAGCGGCGTAGAGCCTGGCCGGCTGGCCCTGAAAGAACTGGTCGTCCTCTGCCTCGCAGACGAGCATGGGACAGGAGACGAGCCCGGCGACCTCGGTGAGGTCGTACCTGGCCGCCTCGTCGAGCAACTCGCGTCCGGTGGCGACGCCGAACACCCACATGGCGTTGGACAGCACCCACCGCTGTGACGTGGGCGCCTGCGACCGGTGGGCGATCAGCGTGTCCATCTCCGCCGCCCGTGCCGTCGAATCGTCCTCGGAGGACGCGGTCTTCGGCATGGCGTCGGCCATGTTCATTACGCCGTCGTAGGCGATGCACGCCGCCAATCGATGCTCGAACGCGGCCGCGCGTGGTGCCAGGTAGCCACCCATGCTCATGCCGATCAAGGCCAGGCGGTCGGGGTCGACGCCCGGCAGGGTGAGTGCGGTGTCGACCACCGGCGTGACGACGGCCTCCCAGTCCGGTCGGAACGTCAGTCCGTGCAGGCGTAGTGCACTGCCCTGGCCGGGGCCCTCGAAGATCAGGCAGTTCCATCCGTAGCGGCGTGCGGCCTCCCCGACGGCGAAGAACATCTCCTCGACCGTCGAGTCGAACCCGCCGTGGGCCAGCAGGGTGGGCCCGGGCTGGTCGCCGCTGACGTGGAGGTAGTAGCCCTCCAGGTGGATGTCCTCGTAGGGGATCCGGACGCGGGCCCAGTGCCGTTGGACGTCGGGGGCGCTGCGGAAGGCCGCGATCGCGCGAGCGGAGGTGTCGGCGACGCGAGGGTCGTGCCGGGGATCGTCACGCAGGAAGAACTCTGCGGTCCGGTAGTAGTTGGAGGCGCGAAGGTAGGCGCTGTTCGCGCTGACCGGGTGCCCAGCCGCCGCGCATGCGTCGGCGGTGTCGGCGACGCGATCGGCCAGCGCTCGCCACTCCCGGTACCACGACTCCCAGTCGCCCGGCGTGATCCGCTCGGCGGCCACGAGGACCTCGCCGACGTCGGCGCCGCCGTACACGGCGTAACCCAGCGCGCGAAGGGTCTCGAATGAGAAGGACTCGTCGGTCTCGAACACGACGTGCATCACGATCTCCCTTATCGCAACGAGATGTTGCGTTAGGCTCACGGTGCCACGTCTCGACACTTAAAGCAACAATTAGGAGCGATAAAGGGTGAACCAGCAGCTCAACCGTGGTGTGCGAACCGGTGGACGGAGCGCGCGGGTGCGCGAGTCGATCCTCGCCGCCACGTTCGACGAGCTCCTCGAATCTGGTTACGCCGCGCTGAGCATGGAGGCGGTGGCCTCGCGGGCCGGTGTGCACAAGACGACGGTCTATCGGCGCTGGCCCACCGTCGACGACCTGCTGCTGGACGCGCTGACGACCTGGTCTCAGGAGGCGCTGCCGGTGCCCGACACCGGCAGCGTCGACGCCGACCTGATGGAGCTGGGTCGCGAATTGGCCGAGGTGCTCGACGAGGGCATCGGGCGGCACATCGCCGCGTTCGTCCTGACCAGTGGTCTGCAGTCGCCCCGCCTCGGCGAGGCCACCCGACGCTACTTCGAACACCAGGCCCTGCGTGCCGTCCCGATCGTCCGCGCGGCGGTCGACCGTGGCGAGCTTCCCGAAGGCTGCGACGCCGACGCGCTCCTCACCACGTTCCGCGCGCCTCTGTTCTACCGCATGGTCACCACGGGAGATCCCGTCGACGAGGCCTTGATCGCCCACGCCGTTCGAGTCGCGCTCACCGCAGCACGGGCCGGCCTGCTGTCCGCCTGAACGTCAGCCGATCTGCACCAGGGGGAGCCGTGTCAGCGAGCGCGATCCGGCTGCGGCGGACAAGCGCTGTCGCGCAAGTGGATTCCACGCCTGCACCGCGCAGAACGGGGCGCACTGGTCCTGGTCGGATCGGGTGCCCACGTGGACGCAACATTGGACGAGCCGCTCCTCGATCATCGTCGACGCGTCCATGAACGGTTTGACGGTGATCCGTACGACCCGCTCGCCGAGCATCCGGCGCAACCGCCGATGCCGGCCCGGCAGTCCCGAAGCGGCCAGCGTCAGAAGCGTCGAGAGTCCCAGATCGCAACTCTCGCAGATGCTTTGCCACACCTCGCCCATGGTGGGATGCGACAGCGACGACTGCTCCGACAGCAGTCCGAGCAGTGATTCACGCACGGCCAACCGCATCTCGCGAGGCACGTCTGAGTCGGCGATCCGGTTGGACACCAGCCCCAGATTCTCCTTGAGCCGGTCGTGCCCCATCAGGGCGGTCAGCGAGCGCCATCGATCGGCGTCGTCGCGAATCATGTAACCGACCGAACAGCAGTGCGGATGAGAGCACGGCAGGGCCGTCAGGTCCCGCCAGTCGACGAGTCCACCCGTCTGCGGGCCGAGACGCTTGAGGACGCCGGTATGGGTCAGTCGGTTCATCGGATCGATGGCCCCCGAACGCCCGGAGCCGAACTGGGGTTGAATCGACACCCCGCTCACGTAGGGGGTCTGCAGGGCGAGGGTCACCACCTCTCCGATCTCGTCGTCGTTGACGCCCAGCGTGGCCGTCATCACCAGCGTGGTGAAGATCTCGCGTTCGGAGAGACGCCGGATCGCGTCGGCCTTGAGTGTGCGCAGGTCGCCACCGCGGTGGTGCCGGGACGCCTCGGCGGATACGCCGTCGAACTGCAGGTAGACCTCGACGCGCTCGCGGTGGCGGGCGAGCAGGCCCAGCAGGTCGTCGTCGCGGGCGATGAGAATCCCGTTGCTGTTGACCAGGATTCGGGTGATCGGACGCGCGACGAGCTCGTCGAGCAACTCGGCAAGGCCGGGGTGGACGGTGGGTTCCCCGCCGCTGAGCATCACCACGTCGAGCTTGCCGTTCTCCCGCCCCAACCGCTGGTCGACGTTGGCGAGGATCTCGGCGACCGGTACGACGCCGTGGAGTTCCGGGCCCGACTCGGTGAAGCACGTCGGGCATCGCAGATTGCACGTCTCGGTGACGTCGGTCAGCAGGATGCAGGTGTGCTGTGTCTGCATCTCGGGCAGGCCGCGCAGGTATGCCGACGGGACGGGATCGAAGTTTCCCGCCACGTCGGGTGTGTGGGTCTTGGTCGGCGCCGTCCACTCCTCAAGGTAGGCGAGGATCTCGGGGTCTTCGTCGTACATCGTGCGGACCAGTCCATGCGTGGCGCAGGCCCGTTCGAGCCAGACGGTGCCGTCGCGCTCGGCCAGCCAGCCCGAGAGCCGCTCGACCTCGGCCAGCGGCCGATCGGGTCGTTCGGCGTGGCAGTGCGGGCAGAACGCTGTGACGTAGCGCAGGATTCGGTCGTCGCGCAGCGGCATGCCCATGAATCAGATCCCCCCGGTGTACATCTCGGGATTCAGGCCGGTGCAGTAACCGACACTGAGGATGGAGAGCAACGCCCAGCCGATCATCAGCCCCAA
>Ga0102593_1003338_pt1 | contig 10577 bp, 9 predicted proteins | sample AraplaCol_mMS_r2_2_FD_76862 | JGI IMG/M metagenome (GOLD analysis project Ga0102593, IMG submission 76862) | Arabidopsis root microbial communities from North Carolina, USA - plate scrape MF_Col_mMS_r2 (SPADES assembly) (version 2) | ecosystem: Host-associated > Plants > Roots > Endosphere...
ATCAGGTCGGCGGCGGCCTTGCCCTTCTCCAGGTTGCGGACGGCGAGCACCACGTGGGCGCCCTTGGCGGCGAGCGCGGCGGCGGTCTCGTAGCCGAGGCCGGTGTTGGCCCCGGTGACGACGGCGGTCCGCCCGTTTTGGTCCGGAATGTCGGTAGTGGTCCAGCTCATGTCGGCCTCCTGGGTAGGATCGAAGCGGAACGTGCGCTCCGGTTGTGCCAACTATACGGAACGCTCACTCCGTTTTGTCAACCCGAAGGAGGCATCGTGACCGAATCCGTTCGGCCGCTACGTGCCGACGCCGCCCGCAACCGCGCGCGGGTGCTCGAGGTGGCCTACGAGACCTTCGCGGCCGAGGGCGTCGGGGTTCCGATCGACGAGATCGCCCGCCGGGCCGGCGTCGGTGCCGGCACGGTGTACCGGCACTTCCCGACCAAGGAGGCCCTCTTTCAGGCCGTCTTCGAAGACCGGGTGCGCCGCGTCGTCGGGGACGCGCGAGCGTTAATCACCGACGCGGGGCCCGGCGAGGCGCTGTATGAGTTCATGCGCGGCATGTCCCGGTCCAGCGCCGTCGACCACGGTCTGTTCGACGCGCTGGCCAGTTACGGCTTCGACGTCGAGGCCGCGACCACGGGTGCGGAGAAGGAATTCCTCGGCGTGCTCGAGGAACTCCTGGTGGCCGCGCAGGGGGCGGGCACGGTCCGGGCCGACGTCGGCGTGCCGGAGGTCAAGGCACTGCTGGTGATGTGCAAGTCGAACGCCGAGTACGGCGACGGGGTGGCCAACAGGGTCGTCGACGTCGTGATCGACGGTCTCCGCGCCTGAGGGAGCCTTGCACTCGCCATGGTCGAGTGCTAAAAATGACGTTGGCACTCGCGATGGGCGAGTGCTAGGTCGGGACGGTGAGACTGGGGCCGCTATTGCGGTCGCACACTCCAGTCGTCCGTCGCGGGCACTGAGCCCGACCGAAATACGTGCCATCCCCAATCCGGAGGAACACTTCGCAATGGCCAAGACAATTGCGTATGACGAAGAGGCCCGCCGCGGCCTCGAGCGGGGCCTCAACGCCCTCGCCGACGCGGTAAAGGTGACGCTGGGCCCCAAGGGTCGCAACGTCGTCCTGGAGAAGAAGTGGGGCGCCCCCACGATCACCAACGATGGTGTGTCCATCGCCAAGGAGATCGAGCTGGAGGACCCGTACGAGAAGATCGGCGCAGAGCTGGTCAAGGAAGTCGCCAAGAAGACCGACGACGTCGCCGGTGACGGCACCACCACCGCCACCGTGCTCGCTCAGGCGCTGGTTCGCGAAGGCCTGCGCAACGTCGCAGCCGGCGCCAACCCGCTCGGCCTCAAGCGCGGCATCGAGAAGGCCGTCGAGAAGGTGACCGAGACCCTGCTCGCGCAGGCGAAGGCCATCGAGACCAAGGAGCAGATCGCTGCCACCGCGGGCATCTCCGCCGGTGACCAGTCGATCGGCGACCTGATCGCCGAGGCCATGGACAAGGTCGGCAACGAGGGTGTCATCACCGTCGAGGAGTCCAACACCTTTGGCCTGCAGCTCGAGCTCACCGAGGGCATGCGCTTCGACAAGGGCTACATCTCGGGCTACTTCGTGACCGACGCCGAGCGTCAGGAAGCCGTCCTCGAGGAGCCCTACATCCTCCTGGTCAGCTCCAAGGTCTCGACCGTCAAGGACCTGCTGCCCCTGCTGGAGAAGATCATCCAGTCCGGCAAGCCGCTGCTGATCATCGCCGAGGACGTCGAGGGCGAAGCCCTGTCCACCCTGGTGGTCAACAAGATCCGTGGCACCTTCAAGTCCGTCGCCGTCAAGGCGCCCGGCTTCGGTGACCGCCGCAAGGCCATGCTGCAGGACATCGCCATCCTCACCGGTGGCCAGGTCATCAGCGAAGAGGTCGGACTCTCCCTGGAGACCGCCGACGTCGCGCTGCTCGGCAAGGCCGACAAGGTCGTCATCACCAAGGACGAGACCACCCTCGTCGGCGGCGCCGGCGACGCCGACGCGATCGCCGGACGGGTCGCCCAGATCCGCGCCGAGATCGAGAACAGCGACTCCGATTACGACCGCGAGAAGCTGCAGGAGCGCCTGGCCAAGCTGGCCGGCGGTGTTGCGGTGATCAAGGCCGGAGCTGCCACCGAGGTGGAGCTCAAGGAGCGCAAGCACCGCATCGAGGACGCCGTTCGCAACGCGAAGGCCGCCGTCGAAGAGGGCATCGTCGCCGGTGGCGGCGTCGCGCTGCTGCAGGCGGCCCCGTCGCTCGACGACCTCAAGCTCGAAGGTGACGAGGCAACCGGCGCGAACATCGTGCGCGTCGCGCTGTCGGCCCCGCTCAAGCAGATCGCCTTCAACGGTGGCCTGGAGCCCGGTGTCGTCGCCGAGAAGGTCACCAACTCGCCCGCTGGTACCGGCCTCAACGCCGCGACCAACGTGTACGAGGACCTGCTCAAGGCCGGCGTCGCCGACCCGGTGAAGGTGACCCGCTCGGCGCTGCAGAACGCAGCCTCGATCGCGGCGCTCTTCCTCACCACCGAGGCCGTCGTCGCCGACAAGCCGGAGAAGGCCGCCGCACCTGCGGGCGACCCGACCGGTGGCATGGGCGGTATGGACTTCTAAGTCCCTAGTACGAAGAAGCCCCGGCTCGCTTGGCGAGCCGGGGCTTTTTCGTTTCTTCCCCAGCCCACGCGCGAGTGTGCGGGGTCATTCGCGACGCGCCGCCGACGGCGTATGAAAGCACGCATTCGATCCGCGTCGCCTGTGGATGAACCGGCGGCAAGACGTCTAAGTCGTCGGACTCGGTGGGCAGCGTACGGAGCGTGGAATCGATCGACTGGCCGTTCCGTGCGTCCGAGGCGCTCGCCGCCGAGGCGTTGACGTTCCGCGAGCTGAGGCGCTTTCACCGTGCCATCTACCCGGGGGTGTGGGCACCACGTGGCGTCGACCCCTCGCTGGCGGACCGCGCCAGGGCAGCCTGGTTGTGGTCGGGCCGCGGCGGCGTGGTGGCGGGACTGACCGCCGCTGGGCTGCTCGGCGCAAAGTGGGTCGAGCCCGAGGTTCCCGTCGAACTCGTCCACGCCAACCGCCGCGCACCCTCGGGCATCGTCGTGCACACCGACGCACTGGCCGTGTGCGAGCAGAAGACCATCGGCGGCCTGCCGGTCACGGCGGCGGCCCGCACTGCGTTCGATCTCGGACGGCGACTCCCGTTGTCCGAAGGTGTTCAGCGCATCGACGCGTTGATGAATGCCACGTGGGTGACAGTGGCCGAGGTGGAATCGGTGATCGACTGCCACCCCGGCGTGCGGGGGCTGCGGCAGCTGCGCTCGACGCTGGCATTGGTCGACGGAGGGGCGGAGTCGCCGTATGAGTCGCTCACTCGACTGCTGTTGGTGCAGAACGGGTTTCCGGTGCCCCAATCGCAGATCGTGGTGCACGACGAGTGCGGACGCGTGTTCGCGCGCATCGACCTGGGCTGGCCGGAATATCGCGTGGGCGTCGACTTCGAGGGCGCGCACCATTGGACGGATCCGCGGCAGCGGTCTTGGGACGTCGAGCGGTTCGCCGCACTGCCCCGGCTCGGGTGGATCGACGAGCGGTTGACCAGTGGGATCCTGCACAACCGGCCGCAGTCGTTCCTCGAGCGCGTGGGCGCGGCGCTCCTCTCGCGCGGTTGCCCGAGGACGTGGTGAGAGTGCGGATCCGTACGCTCGCGGCGGCGCGTCGCGTAGGACACCGCACGCTCGCGCTAGATGTACTGCCCAGGGACGTTGATTAATCGCGTGATGGGCGGAGTCTTGCCTATCGCGGAGTGGTTGCGGTGGTGATTGTAGGTGTGCAGCCAGGCGGACAGGGCTGACCTTCGGGTCAGTTCGTTGGGGTAGTGCCGGGCAAAGGCCCACTCCTGGGTCATCGTGCGGTGGAATCGTTCGATCTTGCCGTTGGTCTGGGGCCGGTAGGGCCGAGTCCGCTTGTGCGTGATGTGCAGCTCGAGGCAGGTGTCGCGCCAGGCGTGGGATCGGTATGCACTGCCGTTGTCGGACAGGACGCGCTCCACGGTGACCCCTCGCGTGGCGAACCAGCCCACCGCGCGGCGTAGGACCCCGATGGCGGTCGCGGCGGTTTCGTCGTCGTGGATCTCGGCGTAGGCGACCCGGGAGTGGTCGTCGATGACGGTGTGGACGAACGCATGTCCCAGGAGTGGCTGATGGTGGCGGCTTCGACTGACCGCGGGTGTGAGGTGCCGATTCTTCTTTCCTTGGGAGCGTCCGACGAATCGCCACCCGCCGCCGGTGGGGATGTTGCCGAGCTTCTTCACATCGACGTGGATGAGTGATCCTGGATAGTCGTGCTCGTAACGGCGGATCGGCTCACCGGTTCGAATGTCGATGTGAGACAACCGATTCAATCGGCACCGCACCAGCACGGCGTGCACAGTGGAGGCCGGCATCGACAATCGGGACGCGATCGCCAACGGGGAGAGGCGATGGCGCCACCGCAGCTCGACGATGCGGCGCACCTTCGCCTGAGATGTGCGGCGGGGGCTGTGGTGGGGGCGGCTGGAGCGGTCACCCATGCCGGCCTCACCCATCTCGGCGTAGCGAGTCGCCCAGCGTTTGGCGGTGGGCCAGGACACGTGGAAGTGCTCGGCAGCCCGCACGATCGGCCAACCCTCGTCGACGATGAGACGCGCGAGCAACAATCGCCCGCGCGGGGTCAAAACGGCATTAGCGTGGACCACGAAGGTCTCCTGTCGTTGCAGTGGGTGTCTAAGCAGCTCCACTTCACGACGGGAGACCTTCTCCCATCAACGACCGCTACAGCGTGTCGTCACACTTTCTCAACCAACGTCCCTGGGCAGTACATCTAGCCGGCGACCACGAGCGAAGATGGACCCGTGCCCAGCTCGTTTCCACCCACCTTGCCGACGGGCTCGTTCTCCGCGTCGGAGCACCCGCGGATCGCCGTCGACGAGACCACCGTGCTGCGACCGTGGCTCCCCGACGACGCCGCCGCCCTGGTCGAGGCCTTCGACGATCCGGCGATCCGGCAGTGGCACGTCAACCGCGCGGATACCGAAGACGAAGCGCGCGAACTGATTTCGCGCTGGCAGAGCGGCTGGGCCGCCGAGTCGGAGTTCAACTGGGCGATCGTCGGAGCCGACGACACCCTGCTGGGCCGTCTCGCGCTCAAGGGCGTGGACCTGTTCGACGCCGCGGCCGAGGTGGCCTACTGGACCTGCGCCCCCGCCCGCGGGCGCGGACTGTGCACACGCGCCGTCGTGATCCTGTCGGCGTGGGCCTTCGACGCCGGCTTCCATCGCCTCCAGCTGCACCACTCGACTCGCAACCTGGCATCGTGCCGAGTGGCGACCAAGGCCGGGTTTCGCGCCGAGGGCACTCGCCGCGGCGCCGCGTTGCACGTCGACGGTTTCCACGACATGCACGCCCACGCCCGCCTCCGGGGTGACGACGCCCTACTCCCCGACCTGGGGTAGCTCGTCGGCGGCGATCTCGCACGGTGTGCGGGTCGCGTCCTGGGCGAGGGGCTCCGGGGCGACGGCTGGCGGCGGCTCGGGCGGGGCAGGTGCGGGCGGGGCAGGTGCGGACGGGGTTTCGGGGACGACCTCGGATTCGGTGGGAGCGCTCTCGGCCGGCAGATCCCCGAGTTCGTCGTCGTCGGCGGCCTCGTCGTCGGGCTCATCCTCGCCCTCGTCGTCGGGCTCGTCGTCGCCGGGCGGATCGTCGGGCTCGTCGGGGTCGTCGGCGGGTTCCTCGTCTATCGGTTCCTCGTCGAGATCCATTGGCTCGTCGAGGTTTCCGCCGAGACCGGTGTCGGACGAGCCGATCAGCCCGCCGATCAGATCCGCCAATTGTTGGCCGAGGCCCCCGAGGCCCCCGAGGCCTCCAGCTCCGGAACCCATGCCGCCGGAGCCCATGGACCCCGCTGGAAGCCCACCCGCCCCGAGATCGGTCGACGGTGACATGGTCGACGGTGGCGGTGCTGCGATGGGTGCCGCGGCCGGTACCGCAGCCGCCGGTACCGCAGCGGCCGGTACCGCTGCGGCCGGTGCCCCAGCGGTCGGTACCCCAGCGGACGGCGCCGACCCGACGGCAGCCGCGGGAACGGTGTGAACCGGCGCCGGATCCACCGCGACCCCGTCGACCCGCAGGCCCAGCGCACCGGGCACCGCGAACACGACGGGTGGCGAGGCAAGCGCGGCGATTGCGGCGTCGTAGGCGGAGTCCACCGCCGCGGTGGCCTCACGCATCGCCGCCACCCAACCCGACCCCACTGCGAGCTCGACGAACGGCCTGACCCGTTGGTCGACCAATTCGCTGGCGGTGGCGACGTCCCCACCGCCGGTGGTCACGGTCGTCGCGGCGGCCAGCCACTCGCCGCGCTGCGGACGCTGCCCGTCGTCGACGGTCTCGGTGGCGCTCACCTTCGCGTCGACGGCCTGCCACAGCGCATCCCGCAGGATGGCCGTGGCAGTGGCGGCCGCCCGCACCGCGGCACTGACTGCGGTCGCGGACTGAACGCTGCGCCAGAGGAATTCACGGGCCGACGTCGCTCCACGGCCCGACCACGCGGCGTCCAGGTCGGCCATCAGGTCGACCTGCATGCCGACCGCGTCCTCGGCGGCCGAGGCGGCGGCCGCCAGCGCATCGTGATCGGCGTCGAGCGCGCGCAGGTCCAGGCCGTCCTCGCTGCCGTACCACTCGTGCACCTGGGCGGGGTACGCCGTCAGGTCCCGGTGCTCGTATCCCAGCCGCTGGGCTGCCGCGACGTACTCCCCGATGTCCTCGACGGTTGGCGAACCCTCGGCGAGGCGGCCCGCGACGTCGAACGCGTTGGCCATCCTCAGCCCAGCCGTGCCGCGCCGTGCGCGTCGGCCTCGACGTAGCGGGCACCCGAGACGCGCAGCGCCACGGCGATCTCGCGCATCGCTCTGGCCCAGGCCGCGGTGTGGTCGACGATCTCGTCGACGGTGCGGCGTACCCGGTCACCACCGGCCGCATGGTCGCGCCCGGCGACGGCGCCGTCGAAGGCCAGGCGGCTCAGGGCACCGCGGCTCAACCCGTCGACGGCGTCGGCGATGGCGTCGCAGCGGCTGGCGGCGTCGAGAAGCGCGCCGACGTCGACGCGTGCGGATTCGATGTCTCCCATGCCCGTGTACGACGCAGCGCGGGTCCGTCCGGTTCCCGTTCGGTCAGGCCAGATCCAGGTCGAGCCCGGCGAGGTGGCCACGGGCGCGGGCTTGCCCGACGGACCCCGGGTCGGCGCCGTCGTGCAGCAGCCGCCAGCCGTCGCGGTCGTCGCGCCCCTCCGGCAGGTCCAGCCACCGCCGCAGCACGGCGAGGTCACCGGTCGCGATCACCGCGGTGCGCAGGCTGGTGCTGAGTTCCGTGCGCAGACGTGCCACCGCCGGCGACATCGACTGTGGCAGCAGCGCCCCGGTGTAGACCTCCAGCGCGGCCGCGACCCGGCCGGACCGCAGCTCGTCGAAGACGTGGTTCACGTCGCTGAGCACCGGCTCGACCAGCCGGTACGGCCGCGAGCCCACGACGACCGGCTTGATGACGCGGCGTAGTCGCGACATCTCGGCCCTGACCGTGACCACGTCGAGGTCCTTGTCGTCGAGCATCATCGCGAGGTGGTCGGCACTGAGGCCTTCGGGGTGCTGGCTGAGCAGCACCAGGATGTCGGCGTGGCGCGGCGTCAGACTCACCGACCGGCGGATCCCGCGGTCGTCGGTGACCTGCCAGCGCGGCCGGCCCGCGCCCAGCACCCGCAGCCGTGCGTTGCCCTGGTCGGCGGGTGCGGCCCCGGGCTTGGTGAGCCGCAACAGCGCGAGGTGGTTCTCGACGGCGACGGCGGTAGCCCGTACCAATGCCAGCGCCTGGGCCGACGCGACCTCGACCCCACCGGTCAGGTCGATCGCGCCGAGCAGGTCGCCGGTGCCCGGGTCGTGGACGGGTGCCGCGGTGCAACTCCACCGCTGCGCGACCCGGGAGAAATGCTCGGAACTGCGGATCTGCAGCTCGCGGTCGAGGGCGAGTGCGGTACCCGGGGCATTTGTGCCGACACGGCGCTCACTCCAATCCGCGCCCGGCACGAAGTTCATCGACTCGGCCTTGCGCAGCGCCTCGGGATCGCCCTCCACCCACAGCAGGGTGCCGTCGGCGGCGGTGATGGCCACGACGACGCCGGAATCGCGGGCGTCGTCGACGAGTAGCCGCCGGATCACCGGCAGGGCCGACGCCAGCGGGTGAGCGTCGCGCATCCGCGCCAGACGCAGGGTGGCGTCCGAGCTCTCCGCGCCCTCGACGTCGGGGTCGACGCCCTTGGCCAGACTGCGGCGCCAACTCTCGGCGACGACCGGGCGAATCGACGTGGAGTCGAGGTAGGTCGCGTCGACTTCCCCGGCGACGAACAGGTCGTGCACCGTACGGCCGTCCAGCGCCCTCGACGAGACCACCCGTGACCACGCTCCTCGTGCCGGCGAATTTCACGGTCTGCACGCCTCGAGGCCAGACCGCCCCCGCTCGTGACCACAGTAGTCCTCCCGCCTTGCCACGTCGGGGACTTCGTCTCGAATGTGCACGCGCCGCTCGTGTGAGCACGCCGGTCCTCAGGCCTCGTCCAGCCGGACGCCGGGAGGGGTGGTTTATCATCGGTTTGCGCTTGGCGTACAGGAATCTGGTGCAAACCCAGAACGGACGCGCCACTGTGAACACGTCTGGCGAAAGCCAGTGTGTGAGTCAGATGTTGGGCCAAGAGCATCCTGAATCGACGGGGTCGCGAGACGCCCCGAAAGGAACCACGATGACGACGACGCATTTCGGCTCACCCGCCCGGCCACCGCGCGTACCGGCGATCTGATGGACTTTCCCGCCGTGCCGGCGCTCGACGCCGACGCCGAGCACGCCGCCCGGTCCCGCCAGGACCTCCTGACCAAGCCACGAGGTGCCCTCGGTCGGCTGGAGGAGCTGTCGATCTGGGTGTCGGCCTGCCAGGGAACCTGCCCGCCACGACAGTTCGGGCGCGCCCGCATCGTCGTCTTCGCCGGCGACCACGGCGTCGCCACGTCCGGTGTCTCCGCCTACCCGCCCGAGGTGACGGCCCAGATGGTCGCCAACATCGACGCCGGCGGCGCCGCGGTCAACGTGCTCGCCGGAAATGCCGGGGCCACCGTCCGCGTGGTCGACGTCGCCGTCGACTGCGACTCGCCGTGCTCCGAGCAGATCGGCGCCCACAAGGTGCGCCGCGGCAGCGGTGACATCACGGTCGAGGACGCGATGACCGCCGAGGAGACGATCGCGGCGGTCGAGGCGGGCCGGCGCATCGCCGACGAGGAGGTCGACGCCGGCGCGGATCTGCTGATCGCGGGCGACATGGGCATCGGAAACACCACGCCGTCGACGGCGTTGATCGCGGCGCTGACGAGCAAGGAGCCGGTGGCGCTGGTCGGCCGGGGTACCGGCGTGGACGACGCCGGCTGGATGCGCAAGACCGCCGCAGTCCGCGACGCGCTCTACCGCACCCGCGGGCAGACGGCGGATCCCCTTGCGCTGCTTCGCATTTGCGGTGGTGCCGACCTGGCGGCGATGGCGGGATTCTGCGCTCAAGCCGCCGTCCGCCGGACGCCGGTCCTGCTCGACGGCGTCGTCGTGACCGCGGCGGCGTTGATCGCCGAGCGCCTGGCCCCCGGCGCCAAGCAGTGGTGGCAGGCGGGCCACCGGTCCACCGAACCAGCGCACACGGCCGCGCTGACCCATCTGGGCCTCGACCCCGTCGTCGACCTGGGCATGCGGCTCGGCGAGGGATCCGGTGCCGCGGTGGCACTGCCGCTGGTGCGGGCGGCCGTGGCCATCCTGTCGTCGATGGCCACGTTCGGCGAGGCCGACGTGTCGGATCGGGACGACGCCGACGACCGGTCGGCGGCCACCACGTGACCGGAAAGCTGTGGGCCGTCGGCATCGGTCCCGGGGACAGTGAACTGGTCACGATCAAGGCCGCGAAGGTCATCGGGGCCGCCGACGTCGTGGCCTTCCACTGCGCTCGCCACGGGCGCAGCGTGGCGCTGTCGGTCGCCGAACCGTATCTGCGCGAAGGCCAGATCCACGAGCAGCTGACCTACCCGGTGACCACCGAGACCACCGACCATCCGGCCGGGTATCGGGGCGCCCTGGACGACTTCTACGGCAGCGCAAGCGAAGTGCTCGCCGGACACCTTCTCGCGGGACGTGACGTCGCGCTGCTCGCCGAGGGCGATCCGCTGTTCTACAGCTCCTACATGCACATGCACAAGCGCCTGGCCCACCGGTTCGACACCGAGATCATCCCCGGGGTGACCTCGGTCAGCGCGTCGGCCATGGCCGTCGGCAGTCCGCTGGTGGAGGGCGAGGAGACGCTGACCGTGCTACCCGGCACGATGCCGGCCGACGAGCTGGTCCGCCGGCTGCGCGACGGTGACGCCGTCGCCATCATGAAGCTGGGCCGCACCTTTCCCAAGGTGCTCGCCGCGTTGGAGACGGCCGGCGTCGCCGACCGCGCCTGGT
>Ga0102593_1003339_pt1 | contig 10575 bp, 8 predicted proteins | sample AraplaCol_mMS_r2_2_FD_76862 | JGI IMG/M metagenome (GOLD analysis project Ga0102593, IMG submission 76862) | Arabidopsis root microbial communities from North Carolina, USA - plate scrape MF_Col_mMS_r2 (SPADES assembly) (version 2) | ecosystem: Host-associated > Plants > Roots > Endosphere...
GCCGTCCATGCGCACGCTGTCCATCGGGCCGGTGTCGATGACCAGCCCGGCCGCGATCGTCGACGCGCCCAGGTAGCTGTGACCGCCGCTGCGCGGGGTGAAGCGGATCTGGTTGGCCCGCGCGAAGTTCACCGCGGCGACGACGTCCTCCGCCGCCACGCAGCGCGCCAGCGCCTGCGGCACGACGCTGTCGTAGCGGGCGTTGGCCGGCAGCCGGAAAGCGTCGAAACCGGTGCTGCCCGCGACGAGCAACTGGCCCTTCATCTGACTGGCCAGCGGCGCGTAGACGCCGAGGCTGGGTCCGGGCGGGGGCGGCGCGACCGGCGTGCCGGCGCTGCCGCCGCCTCCGCCGCATCCGCTGAGCCATGAACTCGCGAGCGCACCTGCGCCCGCCGCGATGAACGCGCGACGATCCATCCACTGTCTCCCTGAGCGGTTGTTCGACGGCTCGATCCTCGGGATCGAGCGGCTGGTCTTTGAAGTCCAGTCAAAGACCAGTGTAGGACCGAATGAAGTCCACTTGACGCCGAATGGGCGACTTCCCCCATCGGGGCGAATCCTGAGGCGAGCCCGGGGCGAACCCGGAGCGGGACCTCTGGAGAATTCGCAGGAATGTGCTAGGTGAAAACCCGAAACGCTGTTATAGTCGCGGGCTTCACCGCTTCGTGCGGTGCTTCGTACGTCTCCTCTGACCTCTTGCAGACCGCTGCGCCGGCCTTCCGAACGGATCGCCACGCAGGCTCCGGATCCTCTCCGAAGCTGTTTCCCGCCTTGGGACTCGCGCACTGCATGCCCTCGGGTTCGGTCGGCGGCGATGCCGTCGCTTTGACTGTTCCCCGGCGCCTCACCAGGCCCCCTTGTTCGTTCGACAGGCTGCTCTGCCAGCTCCGCCGCGCGTGCGTTTCTCTTTCCTGGTGATCGACGCGAGCTTTCTCCCAGCGACATCACGGTCCTGCCGCGAGCCAACGACTTCGCGTGACAGGCCACAGCGCGCCAGCGCGGACGCCATTCCTTCGGCGTCGGTGGCGGCGCGTGCCTTTGGAATGCAAGACAGATGAGTTTCGACCACGACATGAACGCCGACGCCCAGAACCAGAACGACGAACTCGATCAGGAGATCGAGGCGGGCGAGATCGGCAACGACGCGGAAACGACCGGCACGCCGTTCGCCGCCCTGGGTCTGCACGACGCGCTGCTGCGCGCCGTCAAGGACTCCGGCTACGAGAACGCCACCGAAGTGCAGGCGCAAGCCATTCCCCCGGCGCTGGGCGGCGCGGACCTGATGGTCTCGTCGCGCACCGGTTCGGGCAAGACGGCCTCGTTCATCCTGCCCGCGCTGCAGCAGGTGCTGAACGCCCGCGCCGAGCGCGCCGCCGGCACCAAGACCAAGACCATCGGCCCGCGCGTGCTCGTGCTGGCCCCGACGCGTGAACTGGCGATGCAGGTCGCCAAGTCCGCGATGACCTACGGCCGCCACATCCAGGGCCTGCGCGTCGCCACCGTGCTGGGCGGCATGCCCTACGCGCAGCAGTTGCGCGCGCTGAGCGGCCCGCTGGACGTCCTGATCGCGACGCCCGGCCGCCTGCTGGACCACATCAACAGCGGCCGCTGCAAGCTCGACAACGTGACGATGTTCGTCCTCGACGAAGCCGACCGCATGCTGGACATGGGCTTCATCGACGACATCAACTTCGTCGCCCAGCAGATCCCGGCCGAGCGCCAGACGCTGATGTACAGCGCGACCTTCGCCGGCAACACCGGCCGCCTGGCGTCGCAGCTGATGAAGGACCCGCAGCGCATCGACGTCTCGGGCCACACCGACTCGCACGAGAACATCGAGCAGCGCCTGCACTGGGCCGACAACGGCCAGCACAAGCGCAAGCTGCTGGAACACATCCTGGGCCTGAAGGACGTCGACCAGGCGGTCGTCTTCACGAGTACCCAGCAGGACACCGAGTGGCTGGCCGAGCAGCTGGAGGCCATCGGCCACCGCGTCGCCGCGCTGCACGGCGGCATGCCGCAGGGCAAGCGCAACCGCACGCTGATGGCGCTGCGCCGCCGCGACCTGCGCGTGCTGGTCGCCACCGACGTGGCCGCTCGCGGCATCGACGTGCCGACCATCTCGCACGTCATCAACTTCGGCCTGCCGATGAAGGCCGAGGACTACGTCCACCGCATCGGCCGCACCGGCCGCGCCGGCCGCTCCGGCATCGCGGTGACGCTGGCCGAGCGCGGCGACATCTCGATGATCAAGCGCATCCAGCAATTCACGACGCAGCAGATCCCGGTCTCGCGCATCACCGGCCTGGAGCCGCGCAACGAAGAGCCGCGCATCTTCCCGTCGCGTCCGGGCGGCGATCGCGGTGACCGCGGCTTCGGCGGCGGCCGCGGCGGCTTCGGTGGCAACCGCGGCGGCTATGGCCGTCCGCAGGGCGGCGGCTTCCGCGGCAATGACCGTGGCGGTGATCGCGGCGGATTCGGCGGCGACAACCGTTTCGACAACAGCGCCCGCTTCGAGCGTCCGGAAGGCCAAGGCCGTCCGCCGTTCGGCGAGCGTGGCCAGGGTGGCTTTGGCGGTGGCAACCGCTTCGAGCGCCCGCAAGGCGACCGTCCGCGTTTCGGTGACCGCCCGCAAGGCGATCGCCCGCGCTTCGGCGACCGCCCGCAGGGTGATCGTCCCTTCGGCGATCGTCCGCAGCGCGACGGCCAGGGCTTCGGCGGCCCGCGCAACTTCGGCGACCGTCCGCAGCGTGACTTCGGCGGCCCGCGTGAAGGTGGCAACGGCGGTGGTTTCGACCAGCGCCGCGGCGACGTGCGTTTCGACCGTTCGGCCGACAACAACGACCGCTACGCGCCGCGCGCCGAGCGTCCGGCCTTCAACAAGGGCGGCGACCAGCGCTTCGAGCGTCCGGAAGGCCGTCCGGCGGGCAAGCCCTCGTTCAGCAAGGGCCCGCGCAGCCAAGGCGGCGATGACCGCGGCGGCTTCGTGAAGAAGGGCCCGCGCAAGGGCTACTGAGCCCTCGCGGCTCGGCCTGAAGGGGAACGCTGAGGGATGCGCGTCGAGGGTCGGATCGTCCAGTGGGATGACGCGAAGGGCTACGGCTTCATCGCGCCGTCCGACGGCGGCGCGAAACGCTTCGTGCACATCAGCGCCTTCGGCATGCGCGCCCGCCGGCCCTTCGTCGGCGAGCGCGTCAGCTACCAGCCCGGCGCGGACGCGCAGGGCAAGCCCCGCGCGCTCCAGGTCAAGAGCCTGGAGCCCCGGCCCGCGCCCGCGGGCCCCGCGCCGGGGCAGGGTGCGGCCCGATCCGGTGCGCGCGCCAGGGCCCCCTCGCCACCGCGCGGTGCGTCGGCTGCTTCCTCTTCCTCCTCGTCTTCTTCCGCCTCGCGGTCCGCCGACACCGGCGCCTCGCTGTGGCTGGTGCCCGGCTTCGCGTCGCTGGTGCTGCTGACCCATCTCGCGTGGCCCTTGCCGCGCGGCCTCTGGGGCGTGTACGTCGCGATGAGCTTCGCGACCTTCATCGTCTACGCGCTGGACAAGCGCGCCGCGCGCCTGGGTCAATGGCGTGTCAAGGAATCCACGCTGCACGCGCTCGCGCTGCTGTGCGGATGGCCGGGCGCGTTGCTGGCACAGCACTTGCTGCGCCACAAGAGCGCCAAGCCGGTCTTCCGGCGGGTGTTCTGGTTGAGCGTCGCGCTCAACATCCTGGCCTTCGTCTGTCTTTTCACGCCGCTGCTGTCGCCGTTCCTCTCGGGTTGGTCCGAGCACTGGAACGCGAGATCGGCCGGCGCCTCCGTTTGATGTTGCAGTTGAAAGTGATCGGTGCCGCGGACGTGCCCGCGGTGCTCGCCTTGCAGGCCCAGTGTTACGGGCCCGAGTTCCTGGAAAGCGCGCAGGCGTTCACCGCCAAGATCGACGCGGCGCGCCACCTGCATTGCTCCTACCTGGCCGTGGACGCCGGCGAGCCGCTGGCCTACGTCGTCAGCCTGCCGGTGGATGACGGGCAGTTGCCCGCGCTGGACGCGCCCTCGGTGACGCCGGCCCGCGCGCCGCGCACGCTGTACCTGCACGACCTGGCCGTCTCGCCCGCGGGCCGCGCCCGCCGCCTGGGCCACAAGCTGGTGCAGCAGGTCGTCCACCGCGCGCAGGACATGGGCCTGACGCAGGTCGCGCTGGTGGCGGTGCAGGGCTCCACGGCCTACTGGGAACGCCACGGCTTCTCGGTGTCCGACGCCGCGCCCGGCTCGCCGCTCGCGGCCAAGCTGGCGACTTTCGGCTCCGGGGCGACCCTGATGCGACGCGCGCTCAAACCGGCGTGATCGAGCGGCGATAATCCGCCGCTATGACCCTGACTCCGGGAGGCGGAGACGACGCGCTGCGCGACGATCTCCTCGAACCCTCTTTCGAAGACCATTTCCGCGAAGGCCAGCTCCCGCAGGACTCCCTGCTGTGGTGGCAGCTTGAACGCAACGACGCCCTGATCGGCGCGCAGCGCGCGCTGTTCCACGGCCCGGCCACGCTGGTGCGCCTGCGCGTGTGGGTGTTCATCGAGCTGATGAGCCTGCCGCAGTCCCGGCTCTCGCGCGACGACCTCAACCGCCATTTCCACGTGCTGCGCGACGAGGCGCTGGAGCTCGTGCTCAAGCGCCTGCGCGACGGCCAGCTGCTGGCCTGGGACGCGTCCAACCAGCAGTACGGCGTGACGCCGCTGGCGCAGCAGCTGATGGCGATGGTGTCGCCGCTGACGCAGGGCCAGGCGGTCGACGAGGACGGCGACCTGGCCGGCCTGCTGGCCAACGTGGCCGGCGCGCAGCAGCTCGGCACGCTGGAGCCGGCGCAGCTGCAGCATCTGCTGGCGCAGCTCTCGCGGCTCTACAACGAATTTGCCGACGCGATCGCGTCCGGCTCCGAATTCCACCTGCGCCGCGCGCGCATGCGTTTCGAGCGTGCGCTCAAGTTGGTCGAACGCGCCAGCGAGGCGCTGTCCGCGATCATCCGCCAGGCGGAGGACGACGGGAACGCGCGCCTGGAGCGGCTCGCGCGCGAGCTCGGCCTGGCGCAGGCGCGGCTGCTCGCGATGGCGAGCCAGTTCAACCGCGCGCTGCAGCAGGCCGACCGCCAGCGCGTCACGCTGGGCTCCACCGGCATCACGACCACCGACGTGCGGCGCTGGCTGCAGGAGGTGCCGTTCCTGGAGAACCTGGCGCTGGGCGCGCTGTCGCGGCCGGTGCATCCGGTCTTCGTCGCCCAGCACGAATTGCTGGACGGCTGTGAGGCCGAGTTCGAACGCGACCGGCCCGTGCCGCCGACGCCCGAGCCGCTGCCCAGCGGCCTGGCCGCGCCGGAAGGCGAACTGGCCGTGATGAGCCTGCCGCCCGAGATGAACCAGCTGCAGGCCCTGCTGGGCCTGTGGACCGGCGACAAGGTGCAGACCAACGACCTGCGTCCGGCGGTGCTGGGCGGCAGCTATGCGCGCGCCGCCTACCGCGCGCAGCTGCTGCCGCTGCTCGGCGACGTGCAGGCGCAGCATCTGGCCGGCGCGACCGGCGACATGGCGCGTCAACCGTGGCGCGTGCGCTGGTCCGCGCAGCAGGGCGAGATCGACGATGAATTCGTCCGCTGGATGAGCCAGGGTGTCCTGCACTCGACCGAGGTCGAGCCGCCCGTCGAGCCCGACCCCGAACCCAAGTGGCGCCCGCCCGAGGAAGCGCCCCGGCGCGGCCGCCGCAAGGCCGCCGCCGCTGCTGCCGCGCCTGATGCGCCTGATGCGGCTGCCGCGGCTCCTGTCGAAGCGGCCGCAGGCGACGCGATCGCCGCCTCTCCCGAACCTGCCGCCGACGCCAGCGTCGCGGCTGAACCGCCTTCCCAGTCATGAGCAATCAACTCGACGACGCCGCCCAACTGGCGGCTCAACTGCTGGCGCGCCGCTGGCTGCCGCGCAACCAGCCGCTGGTGCGCCGCGCGCTGATCGACCAGGAGCTCTGGCGCGCCGTCAACGAGCGCGTCGCCGCCGTCGGCCTGCGCGTGGTGGACAACGTCTACGCCGACCACATCACGCTGGCGATGCTGCGTCCGGCCGAGGTCGCCGTGTTCGGCGAGACCGGCCTGGCCTCCAACAACAACCTGGACCTGCCGCGCGACGGCGTGGCGCTGCTGGTGGTGCTGTGGGCGCTGATCGTGCTGCCCAAGCGCCAGCGCCAGCTCGCGCGCGCCGAGGAGGCCGCCGAGGGGCAGGGCGAGATGTTCGCCAAGGACAAGCCGCTGCCCAGCGCCGCGAGCAGCGCGCCGACGCTGTCCTACCGCAGCCTGCTGGCCGACTTCGGCAACCAGTTGGGCAAGAAGATGCGGCTGGACGCCAACCTCAAGCTGCTGGAGCGCCAGGGCTTCATCACCCGCAAGGGCGAGGACATCTGCGAGGGCCCGCTGTTGGACCTGCTGCTGGACTACGACACGCTCGCGCCGCGCATCCTGGACGGCGCGCTGGCCGACGTGCTGGCGCGCAGCACCGATGCCGAAGCCGGCCCGATGCTGGGTGCCATCCTGGCCGCCCGCCACAACGAAGAATCCGACCTGAGCGACGCCTGATGTTTCACCTGCAATCCCTGGAACTGCTGCACTGGGACTACTGCCGCCGCGTCTCGATGCCGCTGGACGGCAACATCATCACCATCGCCGGGCCCAACGGCTCGGGCAAGACCACGCTGCTGGACGCGATGCGGACGCTGCTGGGGCTGGAGTGCTCCGGCGGCCGCACTTACAAGACCTATGCCCGCCATGCCAACGCCGAGCACGCCTGGCTGCGCGCGCTGGTGGACAACCGCCCGCGCGGCCGCCAGAACAGCAGCCGGCCGTTCGCCAGCTCGCTGCTGTACGCGGACCAGGTGACGCTGGCCTGCCGCATCTCGCGCCAGGGCGGCGACTGGGTGCGCCGCTACATCCTGGTGGACGGCGTGCATGAGATCGAGGAGCTCGACACCAAGGGCGACAAGGACTGGCTGGGCATCGAGGCCTGGAAGAAGCGCCTGGAGGCCGCGGGGCTCACCCGCGCGATCGGGCGCGTGCTGGCGCTGGAGCAGGGTCAGACCGACCGGCTCTGCGAGCTGTCGTCCAAGGAGCTGCTGCGCCTGGTGTTCGAGGTCTTCGGCGACCAGGAGGTGCTGGATCGCTACGAGCTCGCGCGCAACCACCAGCAGCAACTGCTCAAGGAGGTCGAGCAGGCGCAGCACGAGCTGTCGCATGCGCAGGCGCAACTGTCCGACCTGTCCAACCGGGTCAACAGCTACCAGCAGTACCAGCTGCGGCTGAAGGAGCGCGAGCGCCTGGCCACCGAGGTCGTGCCGGTGCTGCAGTGGAGCGAGCAGCGCCAGCGCACCGCGCAGCAGCTGCGCGAGCTGCATCGGCAGCGGCTGTTCGCGCGCTCCGATGAGCGCGGCATCAGCGACAAGCGCGCGCAGTTGCTGGCGCTGTTCAAGGCGCAGGAGGCGGCCAAGGACAAGCTGACCGAGCTGGAGCAGCAGCGCAAGCAGGCGCGTCAGGCCTTCGAGGCGGCGCGCGAGGGCGAGCGCCCGATGGAGCAGCTCGCCAAGCGCGAGGAGGATCTGAAGGCGCTGGCCGCGGTGGAGACCGATGGCGCGGCGCTGACGGCCAAGCTCGAGGAACTGGGCACGCGCCAGCATCAGCTGCGCGAGAGCTTCACGCGCCAGAACGACCAGCAGCGCAAGGCGCAGCAGGCGATGGACGAGCTGACCGGGCACCGCGTGCCGCCGCCGCCGGCGGAGGTCACGCGCTTTCGCAAGGCGCTGGACGAGGCCGGCATCGCGCATCACGTGCTGGCCGATGCGATCGACATCGCCGACGACACGTGGCGCGCCGCCGCCGAAGGTTTCCTGCGGCCGTCGCGCTGGGTCGTCGTGCTGGCCCGCGCCAGCGACGAGGGCCAGGCCTACCGCATCGCGTCGCGCGAGCGCTACCGGCATTACGTCGTCGCGGACGGCGAGCATGCGCCGTCGGTGAGCCCCAAGGACAGCCTGCTGTCGGTGCTGAAGTTCAACGCGAAGGCGCCGGGCTGGCTGCTGCGCCAGCTCGCGTCGATCCGCTGCGTGAGCGACACCGAGAAGGGCGCGCAGTCCGGCGGCGAGTGGATCACCACCGAGGCCTACTACCGCGATGGCCGCGGCGGCCGCAGCCTGTGGGTCGAGCCGCGCGAGTACCAGTTCGGCGACTCCGCGCTGGATGCGCGCCGGAGCTCGCTCGACAAGGAGCTCACGCGTTACGACCTGGAGCTGTCCAAGCTCGCCAAGGAGCAGCTCGAGATCGAGCGCCAGCTCAAGGACGCGCAGCGCGCGGCGCAGGGCCACAAGGCGGCGCAGGAGCTGGTGGAGCGGGCCGAGGAGTTCGCCGAGGCGCGCGCGCGCCTGCCGGGCCTGCGCCAGTCGCGCATCGAGGCGGCGACGCGGATGGCGGCGCTGGATCAGGAGCATGACCGCTCGGTGGCCGCGGCGACGCGCGCCGAGCGCGACTACGAAGCCGCGCAGGCCGGCCTGAAGGCCAGCGAGGAGAACGTGCTGCGCGCCGAGCGCGACTGGGCCAGCAAGCGCGACGACCTGATCGCCACCGCCCGGGCCTCGCGCGAGGCGCGGGCGAAGTTCCCGGCCGCGTGGGTGCATCCGATGCGGCTGGCCGCGCTGCGCGACGAGTTCGAGAACGCCAAGCAGGCGGAGATCGCCTCGCGCCATGTGCAGCAGGAGCTGGACACCGGCGTGTGGGAAACCGATGCCGGCGTGCAGGAGCGGCATGCGCGCATGCAGATGGCGGTGCTGGAGCAGACCACGCAGCTGGACGACCGCCGCGCCAGCAACGAGATGGCGCGCATCGCCGCGTTCAACGCGCGCGAGCGCTACATCGACGTGCTGCGCGCGACGGTGCGGCGCTACAAGAAGAATGTGCAGGAGCTGGGCGAGCTCGCCGGCGTGCATGCGCAGGCCGAGCTGCCGCATCTGGACAACGACGACACGGTGCTGGCGCAGGCCGGGCTGCACGTGAAGTTCAACTTCGACGGCAAGGGCGAGGTGGGCCTCAACGACGGCGAGGCCTCGGGCGGGCAGCAGGTGCTCAAGAGCCTGATCCTGCTGGTCGGGCTGATGAAGGACGACGACGCGCCGGGCGGCTTCGTCTTCATCGACGAGCCTTTCGCCCACCTGGACGTGCGCAACATCCAGCTGGTCGGCCACTTCCTCAAGAGCACGCGGGCGCAGTACCTGCTGACGACACCGATCACGCACAACGTCGAGGTGTTCGAGCCGTCGGAGATCACGCTGGTCACCAGCAAGAAGCCGCGCGGCGAGCGCTGGGCGCCGCCGATCGCGGTGCTGGCACGGCGGCCGGAGAAGTCGGTCTACGGCTGATCCATCGGCCCCTCGATCCGACGAAAGCCGCGCCTCTGCGCGGCTTTTCTTTTTCGCGTCCGCGGGGCGTTCCCCCATCAGAGGGCCGACTTCAGGACGAGATTCCAGACGGCAAGACTTGGCACTGACGCCTGTCGCAATGATGCGAGGAGGTCCGCGTGACGAGTGCTGTCTATCTGGTCGAAGGCTTTCAACGTTGGATGCGCAAGCAGGCGCTGGAAAGACAGCGACCTCTGTCGCGCCGTGTCTGAAATGGAAAGTGGCTTGATCGATGCAAATCTCGGTAGTGGACTTTTCAAAAAGCGGATCGGACGATCCGGTGCTGGGAAACGCGAGGGCTATCGCGTGATCGTCGCCAGGCATCCCGCGGGACGGTGGTTCTTCGTGGATGGCTATGCGAAGAACCGACTGGACAACGTCGAGCCGAAAGCACTCCGAGCGTTGCGAGAGGAGGGCGCCTGGCTCACAGGCCTGTCGCAGAAGGAGTTGGCCGCGGTCGTCGGCCATGGCCACCTGAAGGAGGTGATGTGTGATGAGGAAAAGGAAGTCCGCCATCGTTGAGCGCGTACTTGCGGAAGGCCGCTTGTGGCACGCTCACGGACTGATCAGCGATGAGCGTCGTCGGTCCTGCGAGATCGTCTGCATGCCCGCGCCGATGCCGCTGGAGCCGGAGGAAGTGCGCGCCATCCGCGAGCGGGACAAGTTGGAACTGGCCGTGTTTGCGGATCTGATCAACACGACGTCGCGACAACTGCGACGGTGGGAGCAGGGCCTGGGCCGTCCGCAGGGTCCGGCGTTGCGCCTGCTGCATCTGGTCCGCGATCGCGGCGTTCACGCCATCTTCCTTCCGCCCGAGCTTCAATGAGCTCGTCGAGATGCGAGAAAGCCCGGGCATGCCCGGGCTTTCTGGCGATGGCGCGCGCGAGGGCTACTTCAGACCGCCGCTCAGGAAAGCCTTGAGCCGCTCGCTCTGCGGCTTGGCCAGCACCTCGCGTGGGTCGCCCTGTTCCTCGACGCGGCCTTGATGCAGGAACATCGTGTGCGACGACACCTCGCGCGCGAAGCCCATCTCGTGCGTGACGACGATCATCGTGCGGCCTTCCGCCGCCAGATCGCGCATCACCTTGAGCACCTCGCCGACCAGCTCCGGATCCAGGGCCGAGGTCGGCT
>Ga0102593_1003344_pt1 | contig 10565 bp, 8 predicted proteins | sample AraplaCol_mMS_r2_2_FD_76862 | JGI IMG/M metagenome (GOLD analysis project Ga0102593, IMG submission 76862) | Arabidopsis root microbial communities from North Carolina, USA - plate scrape MF_Col_mMS_r2 (SPADES assembly) (version 2) | ecosystem: Host-associated > Plants > Roots > Endosphere...
CAGCACGGCCGGAGACCGGAAGTCGGGATAGTCGGACATGGTGGAGGAGGAAAGAGGAAGGGGCGCCGTTGCGCGCTAGTCGTCGCAACTGCTTTCACGCACGATCAGTTCGACCGGCAGGACGAGTTCTTCGATGGGGTCTTCGGGCTTGAGCCGCAGCAGCAGGTCGACGCCGGCGGCGCCCAGCGCCTCCATGTCCACCCGCAGCGTGCTGAGTGGCGGCACGCTGGTGGCGGCGCCGCTGATGTCGTCGAAGCCGACGATGGCGATGTCCTGAGGCACCTTGAGGCCCTGGGCGCGGCAGTACGCCATCGCCACCAGCGCCGTGCTGTCGTTGTAGCAAAGGACGGCGTCGGGAGGCTTGGGCAGGCTCAGCAGCCGGCGCATCGCCTCGACGACGCCGCTGTCCCCGTCGCCCAGGCGGGGAACGATGAGCTCGAGATCGGGATCGGCAAGCACCCGGGACTCGAAGAGCGCGCGGCGGAAGCCGCGGTTGCGCTGTTCGATGCTGAAGTGGGCCAGCGATCCCGACAGCATCGCGATCCGCCGGCGGCCGCTGCGCAGCAGGTGCCGCGTGGCGAGGTAGCCGCCCATGGCGTTGTCGGGATTGACGGAGGTGAAGCCGCGCTGCTGCATGTCGATCAGCACCATGGACTTGCCGGTCAGCTTGAGCGCCGCGAGCACCTCCGGCTCGAAGAAGCCGGCGCAGAGCAGGGCGTCGGGCTGATGCAGCTTGATCTGGTCCATCACCGGCGTCGACGGGCCGACCACGTTGAAGGACAGGGCCACGCCTTCGCGCCGGCAGGCCTCCTCGGCGCCATGCAGGACGGTCGAGAAGAAGGGGCTGGAGGCCAGGGTGTTGTGCTGGCTGTGCAGCAGGAAGGCGATCCGCCGGATGCGCACCTTGCGCAGATGGGACAGGTCGTAGCCCAGGCGCTGGGCGGCGTCGCGCACCTTGCTGCGCGTGGCCTCCGTCATGCCTTCCTGGTTCTTGAGCGCGCGGGAGATGGTGCCGGCCGACAGGCCGGTCGCGGTGGCGATGTCCCGGATGGTCACTTGGCTCATGGATCTGCTGGCGCCGCGCAGCGGTGATGACGTTGTTCTTGGACGACCATTTACTAAACAGAAACCATCGGCAGCGGAGTGCGGCCGTTTGCCTTCCTGGACCGATGGCAGCTGGGTGGAGTTATATATGGGCGTCCGGGGAACGGTCTACAGAACGCGGGGAGATTGGCTGATCTTTATCGAGATTTACTAAACAAGACGAACAGCGCGACGCACGAGGTTCCTGCACCACCCCAGCGAGTGGTTGTCCGATCCCGCTGCTGATGGTCTGATCAGTGCCGCCCCCCCCCCAAGGACCATGCCGCTACGCGATCAACAAGCCTTGCTCGATGCCAACGCGCGAAGCCGCCGCAAGGCGGTGGCGTGGCTCGTCGGCATCAACTGCGCGATCGCGGTGATGCTGGTGGCGCTCGCGTGGCTGGTGCTTCAGAAGAGCCATCGCACGCTGGAACTGCAGGCGACCAACCGGGCCGAGAGTCTCGCGGCGATCGCCCAGCTCAACGTCCGGGGCGAGATCGAGCGCGTGGACGGTGTGATCCGCGCCACCGCCTCCGAGCTCGAGCGCCTCATCGCGGATCGCCAGCCATCGCCGGATGCCATCATCAACGACGTGCTTCGCGGCCGCTTCGCCCTGCTCGACGGCATCGAGGCCTTCCGCCTCACGGACGCCGCCGGTTTCGTCCGCTGGGGAACGGATCTGCCGGCGGGCCCGCCGGTCAGCGTCGTCGATCGCGACTACTTCCACCAGGCGCGCGCCAGCAGCGAGCGGGCGACGGTGATCGGCGGGCCGCTCACCTCCCGGGTCTCCAACCGCTGGGTGGTGGCCTTCGTCCATCCGCTGTGGATCGACGGGCGCTTCGCCGGCGTGCTCTACGCCAGCATCAACGCGGAGCACTTCCAGCGCAACTTCGAGCGCTACGACCTGGAGCCGCTCGACTCGGTCGCCCTGCGGCGCAACGACCGCCGGCTGGTCGCCCGCTATTCCCCGGGCAGTCCCATCCAGGGAGAGCCCGGGACGACCACCGTATCGCCCGAGCTCCTCGCGGCAACGCAGCGGCAGCCCGACGCCGGGCATTTCGTGTCGCGCGTGAAGCTCGATGGCGAGGAGCGGACCACCGCCTATCGGTCGCTGCGGCCCTGGCCGTTCACCGTGTTCGTGGGCATCAGCAACGATCGCTTCTTCGAGCCCTGGCGGCGGCAGGTCTGGCTGGTGGTCACGCTGGCGGGCTGCGTCTGGGCGCTGGCCTTGGGGGCAAGTGTCGTCATCCATCGAGCGAGCCGCCGGGAGTCCGAGTTCGCGCGCGCGCTGCTCGATCAGGGCAAGCGGCTGCAGGCGCTGCTGCGCACGGCGGGTGACGGCATCCACATCACGGACGCGACCGGGCATCTCGTGGAGATGAGCGACTCCTTCGCGCAGATGCTGAAGTCCACGCGCGAGCGGCTGCTGGGGCGGCACATCTCCAGCTGGGATGTGAACCAGAACAAGGCGGCGATCGATGCCTGGCTTGCCAAGGTCAAGCCGGGCGACCGTCAGCGCGTGGACGTGCAGCATCGCTGCGACGACGGGCAGATCATCGACGTGGAGATGCAGCTGAGCATCGCCGAGATCGCGGACCGCCTGTTCGTCTTCTCGTCCGCGCGGGACGTCACCGAGCAGCGGCGGCTCATGCGCGAGCAGGCGGCGATGCTCGAGAACGATCTGGTGGGGATGGCGCGGGTGAAGGACCGCATCATCAGCTGGCGCAACCGGGCCGCCGAGCGGCTGCTGGGCTATGGCCCTGGAGAGCTCCAGGACCTGAACGTGCGGCAGCTGTACTGGAACGACGAGGAGTTTCAGCGTGTCGGCGACGAAGGCTACAAGGCCCTGCGCGAGGAGGGCTACTACCACTCGCAGCTGCGCATGCGCAGGAAGTCCGGCGAGCTGGTGTGGGTGGATTTCGGCGCGGTGCCGCTGTCGGCGACGGAGATCTTCGTGATCCTGGTGGACATCACGGCGCTGAAGGCGGCCAACGAGAGCCTGGCGCACAGGGCCTTCCACGATCCGTTGACGGGGCTGCCCAACCGGGTGCTGCTGCTCGACCGGATCGGCCAGGCGCAAGCCGCCGCGGGCCGGCTGGGCGGGCGGGTCGCGGTGTGTTACCTGGACCTGGACGGTTTCAAGGCCGTCAATGACGAGCACGGACATGAGGCCGGCGACCGACTGCTCCAGGACATCGCCAGGCGCATGCGGGAATCGATCCGGCCGTCCGACACGGCGGCGCGGGTGGGCGGGGACGAGTTCGTGCTGGTGCTCTCGCCGCTGGACGGCGATGAATGGAAGGGCATCGTCGACCGGGTCATGCGGGCGATCGGCGACGACGTGCCGCTGGTGGGCGGCACGCGGGTGCGCGTTGGCGTGACCGTCGGCGTGGCGCTGACCCGCGACGGCGAGGAGGCCACGCCGCACGAGCTGATCGAGCGCGCCGACCATCTCATGCTTCGGGCCAAGCGCGGCGGGAAGAACCGATGGCTGGCGGATGAGGGATCGGGCAGCGGGGCTTGATCGGGAACGGGGTCAGCCCCGCAGCGCCGGCCAGCTCCGCTGGTAGCGAAGGGCGCCGGTGGGAACCCGCCGACCTGGAGGCGGGGAAGTAGCCCAGCCTGGCGCAGAACGCCGGGGACCCACGTGCGCCCGAATTCCTACTTCGTGGCAACGGCGCGGAGCTTGCCGTCGTTCGTTGGCTGGAATTCCCCGAACCCCGTCGATCCGTCGGCGAACAGCACCACCATGCGCGAGCCCGCGAAATCGCCCACGCGGACGCCCGACGACACATCCCCTTGGAAGTCCGGATCCATGCCCACGAACTTCACTGCCTTGTCAGGCGAGAAATTGGCGAATCGCGCCGTCACCACCTCGGTGTCCACACCATCGGTACCGACAAGCGTCGCGGGTCCGGAGTAGGAGCCGAAGGTGTCGAAGAGGATCGGAAACTTGGCCGTCCTCGTGCTGACGCCCACCTCACGGACTTCTCCGCTGCTGGCGTTCTGAAGATTGAGGTTGATGCTGAAGCTGTCCAAGGGTCCATCAAAAGTCGCGACAAGTTCCTGAGCCATGATCGGTTCCTCTTTCCATGCTGAAGGCGAATGGCGAGCCGCTGGCTCGCCCCTGGCGCGGTCAGGGCAGGAATGCCCGCCGCCGGACGCACTATTCGGCCGCGGCAACTTGCCCGCATCCGCAATCTTGTCGACGCCGCGTCCACTTTCGCCAGCAATCTAGGGGGCTCCCCGGGCGGACCGCTCATTGATTCCTCAGTCCTGCAGGACCGCCTCATCGCCAGCGATACAGTTGGGCCCCTTCGCACCTGCCGTGCGGCAGCCAAGGAAGACCGCCATGGTTATCGAAAGAGCCGCCCTGCGATGGCCTGCGACCGCTTGCGTGTTCGTCGTCGCCACCTGGCTGAACATGCACCTCCAACCCCAGCTCGACGGCCGGGCACCGCTGCTCCCCTATTTCCCCGCGCTCGTGATCGTGGGCCTGCTGTGCGGGATCGGTCCCGCGGTCACCTTGCTGATCGCCTCGGTGCTCGCTGTCCTGTACTTCTGGATCGAGCCCATCGGCGCCATCCTCCCGATCACCCGCCTGGCCGATGTGGAACTCATCGCGCTGTTCATCGGCAGTGGCGCGCTGGTCGCGGCGGTCTCCGCGCGCGCCGGGCGCCTGACGAGGAAGGAAAAGCTCGGGCGCCAGCGGCTCAGCCTCGCGGTGGCCGCCGGCCGCATGGTGACCTGGGACTGGAGCCGGCACGATGGCTATGCGACCACGGCCGGCGCACCGAAGGAGATCTTCGGCCGGGACTGGGCAACGATGGAGGACATGCTGGCCAGCCTCTCCGACGACGATCGCGCCAGCTTCCTCGACCGCTACCGCTATGCGTCCGAGGCCGGCGGGCGCTTCAGCCTGGTTGCCCTGATCCACAGGTCCGACGAAGGACAGGATGTCTGGGCCCAGTTCGACGGACACGTGGTGCTGGATGCGAAAGGACGCGCGCTTCATGCCTACGGCGTCGTCGTTGACATCACGGTCCAGCAGGAGGCGCTGCGGGCGAGCCAGTTCGCCGAGCAGCGCTTCGAACTGGCGCTGCATAGCGGCAAGGTCATGGCATGGGAAGCGGACGCGCAGGCGCGCTACACCTGGGCAGTCAACGTGCCGTTCGGCATCCATCGAGACGCCCTGATCGGCGCCGAAGTCGGCAGCATCGCGCGCCAACCTGAATTCGCGAAGACGGTGCTCGAGTCGATCCGCTCGGGCAGACCGCTGACCGTGTCACAGACCGCCGCCTACCGGGGCGAGGAGCTTCAACTGCTGACCTCCATGAAACCGGTCGTCGGAGACGATGGCACCGTGCGCCGCGTGCTGGGCGCCACCGTCGACGTGACGGAGCTGACGCGGGCCCAGGCGCGGCTGCAGCATGAGAGCCAGCTCAAGGACACCTTCCTGGCGACGCTCGCGCATGAGCTGCGCAATCCGATGGCGCCGATCCGTTACTCGGTGGATGTGCTCAGGCGCCGCACGAACGATGGCGAGAGCCTCAAGGTGCTCGACGTCATTGCGAGGCAGTCGGCGCACATGGCCCGGCTGCTGGACGATCTCCTCGACATGAGCCGCATCACGCGCAACGCCATCGAGCTCAAGCGGGAGCTGGTCGATCTGAGGGCCGTCGTGAAGCAGGCGCTGGACGCGGTCGAGCCGCTCTACGTCCAGAAGCAGCATCGGGTGGCGCTTTCGCTGCCGCCGCAGCCCATCATGGTGGACGGAGACAGCACCCGGCTGCAGCAGGTGCTGGGCAACCTCCTGAGCAACGCGGCGAAGTACAGCCCGGTGCCTGGCGAGGTGCGGGTCGACCTGGAGGTGGACGGCAGCCATGGCAAGGTCTCGGTGATCGACCGCGGCATCGGCATCGCGCCCGAGCACCAAGGGCGAGTCTTCGAGCTGTTCTCGCGCGTGGACAGCTCCGGCGCGGCACCGACCGGGCTCGGCATCGGGCTGGCCGTTTCCAGGCAGCTCGTGGAGCTTCACGGCGGGACGATCTCCGTGTCGAGCGACGGTCCGGGCCATGGGAGCCGGTTCATCGTGTGTCTGCCGCTGGCCGCGCAGGCCGATGCGCGCGCGCGGGCGGGGTTGTCGGAGGCGGCGCCGGTGCCGGACGCGCAGGGCACCCGTGTCCTCGTGGTCGATGACAACAAGGATGGCGCGGATACCCTGGCCGCCGCGCTGAATGACGTGGGGTTCGAGGCCGAGGTGGCCTACAGCGGTGAAGCGGCGCTCGACGCCTACGACGCCGGGCGCCATGACGTGGTGCTGCTGGACGTGGGGCTGCCGGGCTTGAGCGGACTCGATGTCGCCAGGCATCTGCGCCGGCTCGCCGGGCAGGAGGTCGTGCTCATCGCGATCACCGGATGGGGACAACCCCATGACCGCATGGCCACGGCCTCGGCGGGCTTTGACGCCCACCTCGTCAAGCCGGTGGAGTTCTCCGTGCTGAACGCGACGATCCGCGACCTGACTCGTGCATCGCATCGCGGCGCGAGCGGGAAACCGTGAGGACTGCGCGAACTCGCGGGGTCGCGGAGGTGGTCGCGACCTTCGACGATCGCCGTCGAGACGATCGGCGATGGGCATCGGTCACCGCGCGAACTTCGTGAACACATCGTCCCGCGCCTTCACCAGCGCGTTGTGGCACGCGAAGCAGGTCTGATGCTGGGCCTAGTCGACCGGTTGGCCGTTGACGAATCGCCCGTACCCCCAGCCGCCGCTGTCGGCGTAGCGCTTCGAATCCTTGACCATCACTTGAACCGTGGTCGGTGCTCCCGGCACCGTCGCGGCGGCGAACTCCGGCGAGCGCTGCCGCTTCCAGGCGAGCTTCACCAGCATCGCCCCGTCGGGGAAGGGCAGCTTGCCGAGCCGGTACGCGTCGACCGCGATGCTGTTGCCCACCACCGCGCGCAGCTCGTCGAGCGGCGCGTCCTCGGTCGCGACCCCGACCAGCTGCCAGTCGCGATAGCCCTCCGGCACCGTCACGCCGTAGATCGGCGAGGCCGGCTTCGGTGGTCCGCTTTCGGCGGCGGATGCCGTCGACAGCGCGGCATACGGCTGCGACAAGCCGATCACCACGGCGATCCCCGTCGCCAGCAGCGCCAGAAGGAATGTCTTCATCTCGCTCTCCCGTGGCGGACCCGCCTCACGCGACGCTGAACGTCACCTCGATGTTTCCCCGCGTCGCATGGGAGTACGGGCACAACTGATGCGCGCCGTCGACCAGCGCCCACTTCTGCGCCTCGTCCAGTCCTGGCAGTGCCACATGCAGCTTCACCGCGAGCGCGAAGCCGCCATCGGCCGTCGTGCCGAGCGACACGCGCGCCTGGATCACGGTGTCGTCCGGCACGCGGATCGGCGGCACCGTCTTGACCCGGCGCATCGCGCCCATGAAGCAGGCCGAATAGCCCACCGCGAACAGCTGCTCGGGATTCGTGCCAGTGCCCGTGCCGCCAGGCGTGCTCAGGCGCACGTCAAGCGCGCCGTCGCTGGACTGGCCGTGGCCTTCGCGGCCGCCCGTCGTGCGGGTCTCGGCGGTGTAGAGGACGTTGTCGATGATGCGGGTCATGATGAGAGCTCGATGGGTGAAGTGAAGTGAAGGGAGGTGAGGCGATGCGATGCGATGCGATGCGATGCGATGCGATGCGATGCGTGCGTGGAGGAGCCGATGCGGCCGGTCACCACCGGCTCACGTCGAGCACGGCCTTGGCGAACGCGGCCGGCACCTCCTGCGGCAGGTTGTGGCCGATGCCCCCGGTGAGGTTGCGATGCTCGTAGCGGCCAGTGAAGCGCGAGGCATAGGCCGCCGGCGGGGGATGCGGCGCGCCGTTGGCGTCGCCCTCCAGCGTGATCGTCGGCAGCGCCACGGTCTTCACCTGCGAGAGCTGACGTTCGAGCGCGTCGTACTGCGGATCGCCGTCCGCGGCGCCGATGCGCCAGCGGTAGTTGTGCACCACCAGCGCGACCTGATCGGGATTCACCAGGCTCTGCGCGCAGCGCTCGAAGGTGGCGTCGTCGAACTGCCATTGCGGCGACGCCTGCCGCCAGATCAGCCGCGCGAAGGCCTTGAGGTTGGTCTGATAGCCGATGCGGCCGCGCTCCGTGGCGAAGTAGTACTGGTACCACCAGGTGAGCTCATCGGCCGGCGCCAACGGCGTGAGCGCCGTCGCGCGGTCGAGCACGAGGAAGCCGCTCACCGACACCAGCGCCTGGCAGCGCTCGGGCCACAGCGCGGCCATCACGCAGGCATTGCGCGCGCCCCAGTCGCAACCCGCCACCACCGCGCGGCGGATGCCCAGCGCATCCATCAGCGCGATCGCGTCGGCGGCCAGCGCCGTCTGCTGACCGCTGCGGAAGGTGGCCTCGGACAGGAAGCGCGTCGTGCCGTAGCCGCGCAGGTGGGGCACGATCACGCGCATCCCTTGCGCGGCCAGCAGCGGCGCCACTTCCTCGTAGCAATGGATGTCGTAGGGCCAGCCGTGGAACAGCAGGACCGGCGGGCCGTCGCGCGGCCCGAGGTCCACGTAGCCGACATTCAGCGGGCCGGCGTCGATCTGGCGCAGCGGGCCAAAGCCCGTGTTGCCCGCGTCGCGCGTGGATGAGGCCGCGGCCGCCGTCTGCAGCAGGGCCGGCAGACCGGCCAGCGCCAGACTCGCGCCAGCGGCCGTGGCTTTGGCCAGGAAGTCGCGGCGTGAGCCGCCGAGCGGCGTGTCGATCTCGCGAGTGTCGTGGTTGAGGATGGACATGGCGGTTTCCTTCGAAGGGGTCATCGAGTGGCGCGGGCGGCGGTGTCGATCAGCGTCGCGACGTCGTGGGGATGGCTCACCTGCGGCACGTGCGACGCGCCGGCGATGACGACCGTGCTGCGCGAGTGCGCGCGTTCGGCCATCCAGGCCATCGCGGCCGGCGGGATGTTCTTGTCCTTGGAGCCATAGACGAAGTACACCGGCAGCGCCTTCCACGCCGTGCCCTGGCTGGGCTCGGACAACGCCGCTTCGGTCACCGGCCGTTGTCCGATCGCCATCAGCCGCGCCTGCGCCGGCTTCACGTCGGCCGCGAACTGCGCGGCGAACTTCTGCTGATCGATGTAGAGGTCGTTGCCCCCCTCGGGCAGCGGCACCGGCGCGGCGAGCGCCTCGCCCAGCGTGCCGCCGGGGAACTTGCCGGCCAGTTCGACGACGGACTCGCCCTGCTCCGGCGCGAAGGCCGACACGTACACCAGCGCCTTCACGCGCGTGTTGCCCACGGCGGCGGCGCTGATGACCGAGCCACCGTACGAGTGCCCGACCAGCACCACCGGACCGGCGATCTTGTCCAGCAAGCTGGCCGTGTAGCGCGCGTCACCGGAGACGCTGCGCAGCGGGTTGGCCACCGCGACGACCGGATAGCCCTTGCCGCGGAGCTCGCCGGCCACGCCGTTCCAGCTCGAGGCGTCGGCGAAGGCGCCGTGCACCAGCACGATCGTGGGCTTGGCGGCGTCCGCCTTGGCCGCGGCGGGCTGGGCGTCCTTCGCGAACGCGGGACCGGCCGCGGACAGCGCGGCGGCAAGCGTCAGCGCGGAGAACGCGCCGAGCGCCGCCAAGGGAAACGCGCGCGGGGCACGCGTGGGACGGGAAGAAGATGAAGTCATGGGTCGCCTCTGCGGGATGCGGGGTGGATGCCGGCGGGAACGCTCTCCCGCCGCCTGTCCGCCATCAGAGCAAAGCGCCCTCGCCCGGCAAATTGAACCCGGGGGGTCCCGGCGGCATACCTTGGTAGGGGGCCCGCACCGGTGCCGCGGGACTGCGGACAACACGGTTGCCGCTGCGCGGGACGGTGCGTATGATGTGGCCATTCATGTAGCGATCACTACATGAAAAGCATCAGGACAGACATGGTTCAGAAGAAGACTCCGGCCGTGCGCGGCACCGGCGTGCGCGAGGCCGCCGCCCAGGCCACCCGCGACAGCATCCTCAAGGCGGCGACCAAGGTGTTCGCGCGCTACGGCTACGACGGCGGCAGCATCGAGAAGATCTCCAGCACGGCCAAGACGCACGACCGGATGATCTATTACTACTTCGGCTCCAAGGAGGGGCTGTTCATCGCGGTGCTGGAGGGCATCTATCACCGCATGGACGAGGCCGAAGCCACTTGCGCGCCCGATCCCCAGCGGCCCGAGGAGGCGCTGCGGACCGTGATCCGCTTCAAGATCGCCTACTACCGCCGTCACCCCGAGTTCGTGACGCTGCTCAACACGGAGAACCTCCACAAGGGCAAACACGTCGCGAAGTCGGAGAAGGCGACCGAGTACTCCTCCCACGCCGTCGACCTCATCCGAGACATCCTCGAGGCCGGTGCCGCGCAGGGCCTGTTCCGCGACGACCTGCGTCCGCGCGACGTTTACCTGCTCATCGTCTCGGCGGCCTATTTCTTCACGTCCAACCGGCAC
>Ga0102593_1003345_pt1 | contig 10565 bp, 14 predicted proteins | sample AraplaCol_mMS_r2_2_FD_76862 | JGI IMG/M metagenome (GOLD analysis project Ga0102593, IMG submission 76862) | Arabidopsis root microbial communities from North Carolina, USA - plate scrape MF_Col_mMS_r2 (SPADES assembly) (version 2) | ecosystem: Host-associated > Plants > Roots > Endosphere...
CCGCCGCGGGATCGAATCCGCAATCGGCGCTGCAGTCGGGGTGGATCCACCAGTTCTGAGCGCGGGCCACCGAGTCGCGTCGTGCCCGGTCGTTCCCGGTCGCGTTCATTCGCGCCGGCTTGCGATCCTCAGCGCTCCGGCCAGCGCCAGGGCGGCGTCTCATCGAGCGGCAGGTCCGGCAGGCGGGTCTCGCCGAACTCCTTGCGCAGCTCCCAGGAGCGGCAATCGGGCGCGTCCTCCAGCGCGCTGATCAGGCGGCGCGCATGCGAGACCACGATGACCTGGCTCTGGGCGCTCGCCGTCGCGATCAGCCGGCCCAGCGCGGGCAGCAGGTCGGGATGCAGGCTGTTCTCGGGCTCGTTGAGCGCCATCAACTCGGGCGGGCGCGGGCTCAGCAACGCCGCCAGCAGCATCAGGTAGCGCAGCGTGCCATCGCTGAGCTCGGCCGCATCGAGCGGCCGCAGCAGCCCCGGCTGGCGCATCGCGAGCCGGAAACCGGCGTCATCGCGGCTCACGGTCACCGACGCGCCGGGGAAGGCGTCCTGCAGGCAGCGATCCAGCAACTCCCCGTTGCCGATGGCCACGATCGTCTGCCAGGCGGCCGCCAGGTCCGCGCCGTCCCCGGCCAGCACCGGCGTGAAGCTGCCCACGCGCACGCGCCGCGCCGGCGCCTCGGCGTCGGTCCGCAGGCTGTCGTAGAAGCGCCAGCCGCGCAGCCGTTCGCGCATCGTGATCATCTCCGGCGCCTGCGAGGGGTCGGCGTGCTGCGACAACATGCTGTCGAACGCCGCCAGCGGCGTGTTGACCGCCGCCCAGCCGCGGCCGTCGCGCACCTGCAGCGACGCGTTGCGCCGTTCCACCAGCGCCGACGCCGGCCGGTACGACGCGCCGGCCCACAAGGCCTCGCGCTTGATCTGCGGGTCGTCCTCGAACAACTCGGGCGCATCCTGCGGCAGCCCGAGCTCGATCGAGTAACCGAAATCGTCCCCGCCGATGCCCAGGCGCAGCGACACCGGTCCGTCGCGCACCGTGCCCTGGATCGGCTGCTCGCCGGCCCGCATCGCGCGGCTGATGACCTCGGGGCCCGCCCATCGCGTCGAGGCGAAGCCGCCCTCGTTGGCCAGCGCGGGCAGCACGCGGTTCTGCGCCGCGTCGGCCAGCAGCCGAAGCGCGCGGTACAGGCTCGACTTGCCGCTGCCGTTGGGGCCGGTGATCAGCGTCAGCGGATCCAGCGGCAAGCGCAGATCACGCAACGAGCGATACCCGGCGACGCTGAGCACGCGCAACATGCCGGTGCCTCAGCCGCGCGGCGCCGACGGGCGCCGTGTGTCGATCCGAGGATCGGGGAAGAAACGGATCTGGTGGTGTGCTGTCATCGCGCAGCCTGCTCCCTGAATGGCGGCCGATGATACGAGGACGCCGCGACAATCCGCCGGTCCCACTCGCCCCTCGCGCGATCCGCCCCTCACCCGCATGCCTGCCTCCGCCTTCGCCCACCTGAACCAGCGCGTGATGCACGCTGACGCGCATCGCGTCGTCGTCGACAAGCCCTCGGGCCTGCTGTCGGTGCCGGGCCGGGGCGAGGACAAGCAGGACTGCGCCTGGGCCCGCGTCGCCGCCGAGTTCCCCGATGCGCTGATCGTCCACCGGCTGGACCAGTCGACCTCGGGGCTGATCGTCTTCGCGCGCGGCGATGCCATGCAGCGCGCGCTCAGCGGGGCCTTCGCCGCCCGTCTCGTCGACAAGCGCTACGAGGCCGTCGTCGCCGGCGTCATCGAGCGCGACACGATGGACATCGACCTGCCGCTGATCGTCGACTGGCCCAACCGCCCGCGGCAGATGATCGACCACGAGCGCGGCAAGCCCAGCCTCACTCGCGTCCGGGTGCTCAGCCGCAATGTCGACGCGGGCACCACGCGCGTCGAGCTGGAGCCCGTCACCGGCCGCTCGCACCAGCTGCGCGTACACCTGCTCGCCGCCGGCCATCCCATCCTCGGCGACGCGCTCTACGCGCCGCCCGAGGTCCTCCGTCTCGCGCCCCGGCTGCTGCTGCACGCGCGCGACCTGAGCCTGCCGGCGGTGCTCGACGCGCCGTCGCTCACCCTGCACGAACCGGCGCCCTTCTGAGCCCCGGCCGCGCCCCCTTTTCTTCATCAGGAGCCTTGTGATGACCTCGACCCCGACCTCGCCCGCCACCGGATCCCACCTCACCGTCATCACCGGCAGCTCGCGCGGCCTGGGCGAGGCGCTGGCGCGCCAGGCGCTCGAGGCCGGTCATCTCGTGGTCGGCATCGCCCGCGGCCGCAGCGACGCGCTGGAACGCTTCGCCCACGAACGCGGCCTGCCGCTGCAGCAGTGGCAGGCGGATCTGTCCTCGCCGTTGACGGTCGCGCAGCATTTGGGCGACTGGCTGCGCACGCAGCCAAGTGATTGGCGCTCCGCGACGTTGATCAACAACGCCGGCGTCGTCACGACGCCGGGACCGATCGACGGCGAGTCGCTGCAGGCGTTGTCCAGCGCGCTGCGTGTCGGCCTGGAGGCCACGGTGCTGCTGAGCGCCGCCTTCCTCGACGCGACGCGCGACTGGCCCGCCACGCGCAAGGTGCTCAACATCTCGTCGGGCCTCGGACGCCGCGCGATGGCCGGCAGCGCGCTCTATTGCGCGGCCAAGGCGGGCATGGACAACCTCAGCCGCGCGATGGCGCTCGACGAGGAGCACAAGGCCGCGCGCGGCCTGAACGCGGCGCGTGTCGTGTCGCTGGCCCCCGGCATCATCGACACCGACATGCAGGCCCAGTTGCGCGGCGGCGATGCCGCGCAGTTCCCGGATCGCGACGTCTTTGCCGCGTTCAAGGCCGAGGGTCAGCTGGTCAGCGCCGACGACACCGCGTCGCGCGTGCTCAAGTACCTCGCGCGCGCCGACTTCGGTCAGCAGGTCCTGGCCGACGTGCGGGACGCCTGAAGCGTCGCGTCAGCCGACCAGGTTCGCGAAGGTCAGCAGCGCCAGCAGCAGCATCCACAGCACGACCGAGCGCCACACCAGCCCGACGATGCTGCGCAGGTGGCCGGTCTGCGGCGGCGCCCCCGGGGTCGAGCCTTCGGCATTCGACAGCTCGTCCGGCGCGCCGCTGTCGAAGGTCTTCGAGCGGTCGGGCGTCACGCCCGGCGCAGCGCTGCCGCCGAGCTGCACCCCCACCGCACCGGCGGCGGCCGACAGGATGATCCCTTCGTTCGCGTGCTTCCACAGCCCGGCATCGCGGCGCCAGCACGACACCGCTTCCTCGAAGTTGCCGACCACCGCGAAGCCGAAGGCGGTCATCCGCGCCGGCAGGTGGTCGATCAGCCCGAACAGGCGTTGCGACAGCGCCAGCAGCCGCTCGTTGACCGGGGCGCCGACGGTGCGGCTCTTGAAGGCCCAGTAGCGGCTCGCGAACTCGGCCATGCGGTAGAACACCGCGCCGGCTGGCCCGAGGCCGAGCGACGACAGCACGACGAACCAGAAGAAGACGCCGAACACATGGCGGTGCGCGGCCAGCAGCGAATGCTCGATCACGTGGCGCAGCAGTTCGGCGCGCGGCAGCTCGCTGGCGTCGAGGTGGCGCCATTCGGCCAGCAGCCGGCGCGCGGTGAGCTCGTCGCCGCGCTCGAGTGCATCGCGGATGTCGGTGAAGTAGTGGCTGAACTGGCGGAAACCCATCGTCAGGTACAGCACGACGACGTTCCAGGCCAGTGCCGCGACCAGGCTGAAGCGCACGACGACGGCGAACACCGCCCAGGCCAGCAGCGCCGGCACGAGCGTCGTCACGCACCAGACGACCCAGGCGTGGTGGTCCTGGCCGGCGTCGAAGTTGCGGCCGGTCCAGCGCATCCAGCCGGTCAGGCCGTCGTGCACGAAGTTGCGGCGCGGCAGCGGCTTCAGTTGCTCGATGAGCAGCGCGAACAGGACGGCGAAGAAACTCATGGCCCGCGATGATAGCGGCGAGGCCTCATCGGGCGGACTCAGGCGGCGAGGAATCGGTACAGGTTGCGCAGCATCGCGGCGGTCGCGCCCCAGATGAAGTACTGGCGCGGCCGGCCGTCGGCGGCGACGCCGGTCCACGGCATCGACAGGAACTCGCGCTTCACGCCGCCCACCTCGACACTGTGCCGGCGGTGGTTGGCCGGGCTCATCAGGAACGCGAGCGGGACCTCGAACACCTCGGCCACCTCGAACGGATCGGCCTGGATCGTGAAGCCCGGGCGCAGCAGGCCGACCACCGGCGTCACGATGAAGCCGGTGCCGGTGGTGTAGATGGGCAGGCGGCCGAGCACGTCGACGTACTCGCGCGCAAGGCCGATTTCTTCGGTGGCCTCGCGCAGGGCGGTGTCGACGGCGTCGGCGTCGTAGCTTTCGGCACGACCGCCGGGAAAGCTGATCTGGCCAGGGTGGTCGGTCAGGTGGTCGGTGCGCTGGGTCAGCACGACGCACAGCACCTCGCGCTGCACCAGCGGCACCAGCACCGAGGCATGCGCGGGTGCCCGGTTGCCGAAGGCGCGCTCGGCGGAAATCTCGGGCGACCACGCCGGCGGCGCGAGGAAGCGGCGGCGCAAGGCCTCGGGCGAGAGCTGAGGCAGCGCAACCGCGGGAAGGTGGTCGTCGATGCCCTCGACGGGCAGTTCCAGCGGGTTGAAGCTCAGCGGCATGGAGCGATTGGACAAGAAAAAAGCCGCCTCGTGTGAGGCGGCTCTTTTTCGGGGGAAACGGCGCTTGAGCCAGCTTTTGCGCTGCGCGCGAAAGCTGGCTTTGCCGCTTCGCGGCAGAACGACTGCGTCGGCCCTGACTTCGTCAGGCGAGCTTTTCCTTGATCCGGGCCGACTTGCCCGAACGGTCGCGCAGGTAGTACAGCTTGGCGCGGCGCACATCGCCGCGGCGCTTGACTTCGATCGTCGCGATCAGCGGGCTGTACAGCTGGAACGTACGCTCCACGCCTTCGCCGCTCGAGATCTTGCGCACGATGAAGCTGGAGTTCAGGCCGCGGTTGCGCTTGGCAATCACGACGCCTTCGTAGGCCTGCAGCCGCTTGCGCGTGCCTTCGACGACGTTGACGCTGACGATCACCGTGTCGCCGGGGGCGAAGGGGGGAATGGTCTTGTTGAGGCGAGCAATTTCTTCTTGCTCGAGGGTCTGGATCAGGTCCATGGTTTCTCCTGTGATCTTGCCGGCGCGATTGCTGTACTGGTGTGGCCACGCAAGAATGAGGCGGCCACGCCCGGCAGAGGATCGAAAAGCCCGCGATTATAGCCCGAGGCCTGAGAGGAACTTCTCGTCGAGTTTGCTGAGTTCGCCACGCCCGCGGGCGGCAGCGATCAATTCGGGGCGGCGCCGGGCGGTGATCTCGAGCGAACGATCGCGCCGCCAGCGGGCGATGTCGGCATGGTGGCCCGACAGCAGCACCGGCGGCACTGCGTCCGGGCCGTCCACGGCGTCGAGCACCTCGGGCCGGCTGTAGTGCGGGCAGTCGAGCAGGCCGTCGGAGAAGCTGTCCTGCTGGTGCGATTGCGCGTCGCCCAGCACGCCATCCTGCAGCCGCGCGACGCCGTCGAGCAGCGCAAGCGCCGGCAGTTCGCCGCCGGACAGCACGAAATCGCCCAGGCTCAGCTCCAGCGTGACGTGGCGGTCGATGAAGCGCTGGTCGATGCCCTCGTAGCGGCCGCACAGCAGGACTGCCCCGGCGCTCGCCGACCAGGATTCCGCCTGGGCGTGGTCCAGCCGCTGGCCGATCGGCGAGAACAGCACCACCGGCGCGCCGTCGCCCCGGTCCACCTTCACGGCCGCCAGGCAGCGCGCCAGCGGCTCGGCCAGCATCACCATGCCCGGCCCGCCGCCGAAGGGGCGGTCGTCCACCCGCCGGTAGTTGCCTTCGGCGAAATCGCGCAGATTCCACAGGCGGACGTCGACCTGCTTCGTCTCGTAGGCGCGGCGGGTCACGCCCGCGGCCAGGAAAGGGGCGAAAAGTTCGGGAAAGAGCGTGACGACGTCGAAGCGCATGGCTTCAGTAGTCCGCCTGCCAGTCCACGGTGATCCGCTTGGCGGCCTGGTCCACGCCGTCCACGTATTGCGAGACGAACGGGATCATCCGTTCCAGCGCCTTGCCGGCCTCTTCGTAGCCGACGACCAGCACGGTCTGGGGACCGGTGGCCATCAGGTCCTTCACCTGCCCGAGGTGCACGCCTTCGCGGTTGACGACCTCCAGGCCCATCAGGTCGACCCAGTAGAACTCGTCGTCCGAGGCCGTCGGGAAGGAGGAGCGCGGGATGAAGATGCGGGCGCCCTTGAGCGCCTCGGCCCCATTGCGGTCTTCCACGCCATCGGCGCGGGCCACCATGGAGTCCGAGTGTTCCTTGGTCTCGCGCACGCGCAGCAGCACCGTCCCGCGAAAGGCTTGGGCGCCCTTCTCGGAAGGCTGCAGGTACCAGCGCGTGGAAGAAAAAAGCGCCTGCGGATCGGCGCTGTGGGGGAGGACCTTGAACCAGCCCTTGATCCCCCAGGCATCGGCGATGCGCCCGACTTCGATGGCGTCCGCGGGCAGGTCCGCGGGCTCGATCTCCACCGGCAGCGTGGCTGCCGGCCGGCCAGGCGCGGCCATGCGGATTCAGGCCTTCGCGGGGGCGGCGCCCTGGGCGGTCGCTTGCTTCAGCAGGCGCTCCACGGTTTCGGAGGGCTGCGCACCGACGCCGCGCCAGTAGGTCAGGCGGTCCTGCGCCACGCGCAGCTTTTCCTCGCCGTCCTTGGCCAGCGGGTTGTAGAAGCCCAGGCGCTCGATGAAGCTGCCGTCGCGCCGCACGCGCTTGTCGGCGACGACGATGTTGTAGAACGGACGGTGCTTGGCGCCGCCGCGGGAGAGTCGGATCACGACCATGATTTATCCTTCGGGTGGATGAGGCAGTTCCCTCGTGGAACCGCCCCAGAATTTTTCGGCGTTGAGACACGCGACTGGCCACCCGGCCAACGACACGCCGAAAAGCCTGCGATTATAGCTTTTCCGCCCATGCCCCTCATTTTCCGCCCTTCGTCCGATGCGGACGTTCCCGCAATCACCGCCATCTACGCCCACCACGTCACCCACGGCACCGGCACTTTCGAGACCACCGCGCCCACGGAAGCGGAGATGGCCGCCCGCCGGGCGGACGTCCTGGGCAAGGGCCTGCCCTACCTGGTCGCGGAGCTGGACGGCCGGGTCCTGGGCTTCGCCTACTGCCAGTGGTTCAAGCCCCGGCCGGCCTACCGCTTCTCCGCCGAGGACTCGATCTACCTCGACCCGGACGCCGCCGGCCAGCGCATCGGCAACAAGCTGCTGTCGGAGCTGGCGAAGCAGGCGGAGGCCGCCGGCATCCGCAAGCTGATCGCCGTGATCGGCGACTCGGGCAACGTGCGCTCCATCGGCGTGCACCGCGCCGTGGGTTTCCGCCACGTGGGCACCATCGAGTCCTGCGGCTGGAAGTTCGGCCGCTGGCTGGACATCGTGATGATGGAGAAGGCCCTCGGCGAGGGCGCCCGCACCGCGCCCGAGGCGGCGCCCAAGTGAAGAGCAAGACCGTCGCCGCCTGGCTGGCACTCCTGGGCGGCCCGCTGGGCCTGCACCGCTTCTACCTGCACGGCGCCCGCGACTGGCTGGCCTGGCTGCTGCCGGTGCCGACGCTGCTCGGAGCCTACGGCGTGCTGCGCATGTGGAACCTGGGGCAGGACGACGTGGCGAGCTGGGTGCTCGTGCCTGTCCTGGGCTTCACCGTGGCGGGCTGCTGCCTGACCGCGATCGTCTACGGCCTGCGCCAGCCCGAGGAGTGGAACGCCCGCTTCAACCCGGGCGCCGACCTGGAGGCGCCGGCCGGCCGCACGCGCTGGGCGACCGTCTGGGCGATCGCGCTATCCCTCGCCTTCGGCGCCGCGGTGCTCATGACCAGCATTGCCATGAGCTTCCAGGCCTACTTCCAGAACCAGGTGGAAGCGGGCCGCGAGATCTCGCAATGAGGCCGGCTAGAACAGCTGCAGGCTGAGCCAGTAGGCGATCGCCGCCACGAACGCGCTCGCCGGGATCGTGAAGATCCAGGCCCAGACGATGTTGCCCGCGACGCCCCAGCGCACCGCGCTCATGCGGTGCGTGGAGCCGACGCCGACGATGGCGCCAGTGATGGTGTGCGTGGTGGACACGGGGATGCCCAGCGCGGTGGCCAGGAACAGGGTCAGTGCCCCGCCGGTCTCGGCGCAGAAGCCGCCCACGGGCTTGAGCTTCGTGATCTTCTGGCCCATGGTCTTGACGATGCGCCAGCCGCCGAACATGGTGCCCAGCCCCATCGCGGTGTAGCAGCTGACGATCACCCAGACCGGGGGCGTCCGGGCATCGACCGCCACGTAGCCGGTGGCGATCAGCAGCATCCAGATGATGCCGATGGTCTTCTGCGAGTCGTTGCCGCCGTGGCCCAGGCTGTAGGCGCCCGCCGAGAACAGCTGCGCCCGCCGGAACCACTTGTCCACCTTGGAGGGCCGGCTCGCGCGGAAGATGTTGGAGACGGCCACCATCATCAGCCCGCCCAGGATGAAGCCCAGGAACGGCGAGACGAAGATGAAGACGACGGTCTTCCAGATGCCGTCGGCGACCAGGGCCGAGGCGCCCGCCTTGGCCATCACGGCGCCGCACAGGCCGCCGACCAGCGCGTGCGAGGAGCTGCTGGGAATGCCGTACCACCAGGTGATCACGTTCCAGACGATCGCCCCGACGAGCGCGCCGAACACGATGTGCGTATTCACGACGGCGGGTTCGACGATGCCCTTGCCGACGGTGGCCGCCACGCTCAGGTGGAACACGAACAGCGCCGCCACGTTGAAGAACGCGGCGAACATGACGGCCTGGGTGGGCTTGAGCACGCCCGTGGAGACCACGGTGGCGATGGAGTTGGCGGCGTCGTGGAAGCCGTTCATGAAGTCGAACAGCAGGGCGACGACGACCAGCAGGATGACGACCCCCAGGGTCGCTTGCATGGCGGGCATGGGGCGTCCGTCCTCAGGAGTTCTCGAGGACGATGCCTTCGACGACGTTCGCCACGTCCTCGCACTTGTCCGTGATGGTCTCCAGCAGTTCGTAGATCGCCTTCAGCTTGAGCACCTCGCGCACGTCCGGCTCCTCGCGGAACAGCTTCGAGAGCGCCGAGCGCATCACGCGGTCGGCATCCGATTCCAGCTTGTCGATCTCCTCGCACGTCTTCAGGGCCGCGCCCGCGCAGTTCGGGTCCGACAGCTGCCCGAGCAGCGCCACCGCCTCCTTCACCCGCTCGCAGCAGCGCACCGACAGGTCCGTGAGGCGCGTGATCTCCTCCGTCATGTGGCGCACGTCGTACAGGGCCATGGTCTCGGCCGAGTCCTGGATCAGGTCCGCCACGTCGTCCATCGTGTTGATCAGGGTGTGGATCTGCTCGCGGTCGATGGGCGTGATGAAGGTGGAGTGGATCAGGCGGTTCACCTCCTGCGTCACCTTGTCGGCGGAACGCTCCGCGTGGTCCACTTCCCGGTTGTACTGCTCCCGCAGGTCCACGTCGTTGTAGTTGGCCACCAGCTTCGAAAAGGCATGGGCGCCTTCCACCATGCGCTCGGCATGCTGGTTGAACATTTCGAAGAAGTTGCCTTCCTTGGGGAGGAGTTTGCGGAAGATCATGGTGCGCCTGGAGAAGTTGGCGGAGTTTACCCGGGGCGCCCCGGCCGGCCTCAGTGGCTGCGGAACATGAAGAACACCGCAGCCACCATGCACAGGCCCGCCCAGAGGAAATCCAGTTTCAGCGGTTGCTTCAGGTACAGGAAACTGAAGGGAACGAAGACGGCGAGCGTGATCAGCTCCTGCATGATCTTGAGCTGGCCGACGGAAAGGTTCGCCTGCTGGAAGCCGATGCGGTTGGCGGGGACCTGCAGCAGGTACTCGAACAGGGCGATGCACCAGCTGATGACCGCGGCGACGTACCAGGGCGAGGTCGCCAGGTTTTTCAGGTGGCCATACCACGCGAAGGTCATGAACACGTTGGACCCGATCAGCAGCAGCACGGTCTGCAGGGAAGGATGGAGGACGGAGGTGATGGCGTTCATGCCCGGATTATCCGAAGGGCTGGTCTGGATCGACGAATCCCTGCTGGTCCTGGACAAGCCGTCCGGCCTGCTGGCCGTGCCCGGGCGGGGCGAGGACAAGCAGGACTGCCTGTCGGCCCGCGCGCAGGCGCTGTGGCCGGACGCCCTGGTGGTGCACCGGCTGGACATGGCCACCTCCGGCCTGTTCCTCATGGGACGGGGCGTGCACATGCAGAGGGTCCTGAGCCGGGCCTTCGCCGAGCGGCAGGTGCACAAGACCTACCAGGCCCTCGTTGCCGGCACGCTGGGCGCCGTGGGCGCCCGGGGCGAGATCGCCCTGCCCCTGGCCGCGGACTGGCCGAACCGGCCCCGCCAGAAGGTGGACCCCGACGCGGGACGCCCCAGCCTCACGCGCTGGACGGTCCTGGCCGCGGAGGGCGACACGACCCGGCTCGCGCTGGAGCCGGTCACCGGCCGC
>Ga0102593_1003355_pt1 | contig 10524 bp, 8 predicted proteins | sample AraplaCol_mMS_r2_2_FD_76862 | JGI IMG/M metagenome (GOLD analysis project Ga0102593, IMG submission 76862) | Arabidopsis root microbial communities from North Carolina, USA - plate scrape MF_Col_mMS_r2 (SPADES assembly) (version 2) | ecosystem: Host-associated > Plants > Roots > Endosphere...
TGGCGACAACGTCACTGTAGACGTCGAGCTGATCGTTCCGATCGCGATGGAAGAAAAGCTGCGCTTCGCTATCCGCGAAGGCGGCCGTACCGTCGGCGCCGGCATCGTCGCCTCGATCGTCGAGTAAGCTTCGGTTTATCCGGATCTAAGAAGGGGCTCCGCTGGAAACAGCGGGGCCCCTTTCTGTATCTGTCATTTGAATTAGGCATCACTGTCTGGTGACAACGCAAAGCCGGGTAGTGGCCTTGCGCTTGAACGCAAAGCCTTTATCTATCCCTCCGATTTCATAAGGGAGGACATGATGAAAAAGCGCATTCTCTTCACAGGTGGTTCGGGCAAGGCAGGGCGCCATGCGGTGCCGTGGCTCGTCAACGCCGGCTACGAGGTTCACAACGTCGATCTGGTGCCGCTTGATAGCCCCGGCGTGACCAACCTGATTGCCGATATCACCGACAGCGGCCAGATCTTCAACGCGCTTTCGATGCACCGCGACTTTCCCGATCTCGATGCGGGCAGGGGCGTCCAACCCTTCGACGCCGTGGTGCATTTCGCGGCAATCCCGCGCATTCTCATCAAGCCCGACAACGAAACGTTCCGCATCAACACGATGGGCACCTACAATGTCATCGAGGCCGCGGTGAAGCTCGGCATCCGCAAGATCATCGTTGCCTCCAGCGAGACAACCTATGGGGTCTGCTTTGCGGAAGGCCATCGCGACTTCCATCAGTTTCCGCTGGAGGAAGACTATGACGTCAACCCGATGGATTCTTACGGTCTCTCCAAGGTCGTGAACGAGAAGACAGCGCGTGCCTTTGCCGAACGCTCGGGTTTCGACATCTACGCGCTGCGCATCGGCAATGTCATCGAGCCGCATGAGTACGAGAGGTTTCCGACCTATTTCGCCAACCCCGAAATGCGCAAGCGCATCGCCTGGAGCTATATCGACGCCCGCGACCTCGGGCAGATCTGCCACCTCTGCACCGAGAAGGACGGTTTGGGCTTCCAGGTCTTCAACGCCGCGAACGACACCGTCTCGGCCAACACGCCGTCGAAGGAACTCGCCAGGCGATTCTATCCGAATGTGCCGTTCACACGCGAAATCGGCGAATACGAGGGCCTGCTCTCCAACCGCAAGATCCGCGAAGTGCTTGGTTTCAAGGAAGAGCACGACTGGCGCAAATATGTGAAAGTCTGATCGCAGGCGTTTCCGCGACGCGGGATTGGAAAAATAGAAAAACGCACTTGCCAATCCTGCGCCGCCGCCTTAAAGGAGCGCCATGCTTGCAGTTGCGCTTCGCGGCCGGTCTGGTCAAGAAGCTGAATGTAAAGCGTAAAGGGGTATAGCTCAGTTGGTAGAGCGGCGGTCTCCAAAACCGCAGGTCGTGGGTTCGAGCCCCTCTGCCCCTGCCATCTTTCTTGAACGAGTTGCGCGGACATCACGCAGCAGTTCGGCCGGAAAGGCGACGTATGGCTAAGTTCGTTAAACTTCGGTTTCCCTCTTGTGCAATTGGGAATCGATGTTTATGTAGGGTTCAACAGACACGCGGTGCGTGGGGCTGATATGTTCAGCTTTACGCGCCGTAATTGCGTGGGCAGTCGATGGCATCCAAAACTAATCCGTTTGCGTTTCTACAGCAGGTTCGCTCCGAGACGTTGAAAGTTACCTGGCCGTCGCGCCGCGAGACGATGATCTCGACGGTCATGGTGCTTGTAATGGTGATCTTTGCCGCGCTGTTCTTTTTTGCCGCGGACCAGCTTATTGGCTGGGTTCTGAGCTTCGTGCTCAACGTTGGCAGCTGATCGGGTGGAGATATAACATGGCGGCACGTTGGTATATCGTCCACGCATATTCTAATTTTGAGAAGAAGGTCGCGGAAGACATCGAGAATAAGGCTCGTCAGAAGGGCCTCGAGCACCTGTTCGAAAAGATTCTCGTCCCGACCGAAAAGGTGGTTGAGGTTCGTCGCGGTCGCAAGGTCGACAGCGAGCGAAAGTTCTTCCCGGGCTATGTCATGGTTCGTGCGGATCTGACCGATGAGGCCTACCACCTGATCAAGAATACGCCGAAGGTCACTGGCTTCCTCGGCTCCGACAACAAGCCCGTTCCGATTCCGGATTCCGAAGCCGAGCGCATTCTCGGTCAAGTCCAGGAGGGTGTGGAGCGGCCGAAGGCATCTGTTACCTTCGAGATTGGCGAGCAGGTCCGCGTTTCCGACGGTCCGTTCGCTTCGTTCAATGGCACGGTCCAGGATGTGGACGAAGAGCGTTCGCGCCTGAAGGTGGAAGTGTCGATCTTCGGCCGCGCTACACCGGTCGAACTGGAATACGCTCAGGTCGAAAAGGTCTGATCGTCCGCGGCGCAAGCCGCGAACCGCGTGGAAGGTGAGGGGTCTTAGCCGGGCCCGGGATCCGAACCACGCAACCGCAGCCGCCGGAGCGATCCGGCATCTTGGTCGGGTAACCGGCCATCAATGAAAGGCAGAGAGATATGGCTAAGAAAGTTGCAGGCCAGCTCAAGCTTCAGGTCAAGGCAGGATCGGCAAACCCGTCCCCGCCAATCGGCCCGGCGCTTGGTCAGCGTGGCATTAACATCATGGAATTCTGCAAGGCGTTCAACGCCGCTACGCAGGAAATGGAAAAGGGTATGCCGATCCCGGTCGTCATTACCTATTACCAGGACAAGTCTTTCACCTTCGCGATGAAGCAGCCGCCCGTCAGCTACTTCCTCAAGAAGGAAGCGAAGATCCAGTCCGGTTCGAAGACGCCTGGCAAGGGCGCGACCGCAGGAAAGCTCACCAAGGCTCAGATCAAGTCGATCGCCGAAGCCAAGATGAAGGATCTCAACGCAGCGGATATCGAAGGTGCAATGGCGATGATCGAGGGCTCTGCCCGCGCCATGGGCCTGGAAGTGGTAGGATAAGACCATGGCTGGCAAGCGCACGAAGAAGATCAACGAAGGTGTTGATCCCACGAAGCTCTACGCTCTGACTCTCGCCATTGGCATGGTCAAGGAGCGCGCGGTCGCGAAGTTCGATGAAACCATCGAAGTCGCCATGAACCTCGGCGTTGATCCGCGTCACGCAGACCAGATGGTCCGCGGCGTTGTCAACCTGCCGAACGGCACGGGCCGCGACGTTCGCGTTGCTGTCTTTGCTCGCGGCGCCAAGGCTGACGAAGCCAAGGCTGCTGGCGCAGATGTCGTCGGTGCTGAAGAGCTCGTCGAAATCGTCCAGGGCGGCAAGATCGATTTCGATCGCTGCATCGCGACCCCGGACATGATGCCGCTCGTCGGCCGCCTTGGTAAGGTTCTCGGCCCGCGTGGTATGATGCCGAACCCGAAGGTTGGTACCGTTACGATGGACGTTGCCGGTGCTGTCAAGGCATCCAAGGGCGGCGCTGTCGAGTTCCGCGTCGAAAAGGCTGGTATCGTTCATGCTGGCGTTGGCAAGGCATCCTTCGATGCCAAGGCTCTGGAAGAAAACATCCGTGCCTTCGCTGACGCTGTCATCAAGGCGAAGCCGGCTGGCGCGAAGGGCAACTATGTCAAGCGCGTAGCGATCTCTTCGACCATGGGCCCGGGCGTCAAGATCGACCCGTCGTCTGTTACGGCCGCTTAAGTAAGTTTCGCTGGGCTTCGGCCCGGCTAAAGAATTCCGGCCTCGAAAGGGGCCGGAGTATTCCGGAGAAATCCGGAATCCTGTCCGAGATTGCAGGTGGTTTTCCCTTAATCACTTGGCCTGCATGAGACGGGTAAGACCCGAATTGCATGAAGTTCTGCTTCTAGGAATTTGGTTCGAGCCTTGGATGCCTTGTGCCTTCGGCCTTTCTTTGGCGCGAAGCGCGAGGGGACAGGATCCTCAAGCGTCGCTTGGGATCGCTTCTGATCCCAGGAGGCAAAAGGCAACCCGGTGGGGCCCGTCAAAAAGGTCCTGCCAACTGGAGATAGGCAGTGGAAAGAGCGGAAAAACGCGAATTCGTCACGGAACTGAACGAAGTCTTCAAGGCTTCGGGCTCGGTTGTCGTGGCCCACTATGCTGGTGCTACAGTCGCGCAGATGAACGACTTCCGTTCCAAGATGCGCGCAGCTGGCGGTACCGTCAAAGTCGCGAAGAACCGCCTGGCCAAAATCGCCCTTCAGGGTACGGAAGCGGAAGGGATCTCTGGTCTCTTCACCGGTCAGACGCTCATTGCTTACAGCAATGACCCGATCACCGCTCCGAAAGTCGTCGTGGATTTCGCCAAGACCAACGATAAGATCGTTGTTTTGGGCGGCGCCATGGGAACAACGACGCTCAACGCTGATGCAGTCAAGTCGCTTGCGACCCTGCCGTCGTTGGACGAACTGCGCGCGAAGCTGCTGGGCATGATCCAGACTCCGGCTACCCGCATCGCAGGCGTTGTTGCAGCACCGGCAAGCCAGCTTGCTCGCGTGTTTTCGGCTTACGCCAAGAAGGACGAAGCCGCATAAGGCGGTTTTTTGCTGTTTATAAACAACCGGTTCGAACCGAACAAAAGGAACTGATAACATGGCTGATCTCGCAAAGATCGTAGACGACCTCTCCTCGCTGACCGTTCTGGAAGCTGCAGAACTGTCCAAGCTTCTCGAAGAAAAGTGGGGCGTTTCCGCTGCTGCTCCGGTAGCTGTTGCTGCTGTTGCTGGCGGTGCAGGCGCTGCTGCTGCTGCTGAAGAAGAAAAGACCGAGTTCGACGTCATCCTCACGGATGCCGGCGCTAACAAGATCAACGTCATCAAGGAAGTTCGTGGCATCACCGGCCTCGGCCTCAAGGAAGCCAAGGACCTCGTCGAAGGCGCTCCGAAGGCTGTCAAGGAAGCCGTTTCCAAGGCTGAAGCTGCCGACATCAAGAAGAAGCTTGAAGACGCCGGCGCTAAGGTCGACGTTAAGTAATCTTGAACTACATCTGGGGGGTGGGATTTCCCGCCTCCCATTTGTCGTTTCGTTGAACGAATTACCCAAAAGCCGCGTGAAAACGGCTTTTGGGTAATGGGTTCTTCAAGAGGATGGTCTCGAACCGAGACGCGAAGGCAATCCGGCCTCGCATTTCGGGAAGTGAGACGAGATTGAACTACTCATGATTGACGGGGTCGACTGGCCATCGGTTCCCGTCCGTTGCAGGCCCGGATGCAATTTTGAAGGAGCGACGATGGCTCAGACCCTTTCGTTCAATGGTCGTAGGCGCGTACGCAAGTTTTTCGGTAAGATCCCCGAAGTCACAGAAATGCCGAACCTCATCGAGGTTCAAAAGGCATCGTATGATCAATTCCTGATGGTTGAAGAGCCCAAGGGCGGTCGCCCTGACGAAGGCCTTCAGGCTGTCTTCAAGTCCGTTTTCCCGATCACGGATTTCTCCGGCGCTTCCATGCTGGAATTCGTGTCTTATGAATTCGAACCGCCAAAGTTCGACGTCGATGAATGCCGTCAGCGCGACCTGACCTACGCCGCGCCGCTGAAGGTCACTCTCCGTCTGATCGTGTTCGATATCGACGAAGATACGGGTGCGAAGTCCATCAAGGACATCAAGGAGCAGTCGGTCTACATGGGCGACATGCCGCTCATGACCAACAACGGTACGTTCATCGTCAACGGCACCGAGCGCGTTATCGTGTCCCAGATGCACCGTTCGCCGGGCGTCTTCTTCGATCACGACAAGGGCAAGAGCCATTCTTCCGGCAAGCTGCTTTTCGCTGCCCGCGTGATCCCGTACCGCGGTTCCTGGCTCGACATCGAGTTCGACGCCAAGGACATCGTCTATGCCCGTATCGATCGTCGCCGCAAGATCCCCGTGACCTCGCTGCTTATGGCGCTCGGCATGGACGGCGAAGAGATCCTGTCGACCTTCTACACGAAGTCCGACTATCAGCGCGACGGCAAGGGCTGGCGCATTCCGTTTACGCCGGAGACCCTCAAGGGTGCCAAGGCAATCACCGAAATGGTTGACGCCGACACCGGTGAAGTCGTTGTCGAAGCCGGCAAAAAGCTGACTCCGCGTCTGCTCCGTCAGCTCGCTGACAAGGGCCTCAAGGCTCTGAAGGCGACCGACGAAGATCTGTACGGCAACTACCTCGCCGAAGACATCGTCAACTACTCGACAGGTGAAATCTACCTCGAGGCCGGCGACGAGATCGATGAGAAGACCCTTCCGATCATTCTCCAGAACGGTTTCGACGAGATCCCGGTTCTCGGCATCGACCACATCAACGTCGGCGCCTATATCCGCAACACGCTGACGGCGGACAAGAACGAGAACCGCCAGGACGCTCTGTTCGACATCTACCGCGTCATGCGTCCGGGTGAACCGCCGACAATGGACTCGGCTGAAGCCATGTTCAACTCGCTGTTCTTCGATGCGGAGCGCTACGACCTCTCCGCCGTTGGCCGCGTCAAGATGAACATGCGCCTCGACCTCGACGTCGAAGACACCGTCCGCATCCTGCGCAAGGACGACATCCTGGCCGTGGTCAAGATGTTGGTCGAACTGCGCGACGGCAAGGGCGAAATCGACGACATCGACAACCTCGGCAACCGTCGTGTTCGCTCTGTCGGCGAATTGATGGAAAACCAGTACCGTCTCGGCCTGCTCCGTATGGAGCGCGCGATCAAGGAACGTATGTCCTCGATCGAAATCGACACGGTCATGCCGCAGGACCTGATCAACGCGAAGCCGGCAGCTGCTGCCGTTCGCGAATTCTTCGGTTCCTCGCAGCTGTCGCAGTTCATGGACCAAGTGAACCCGCTTTCGGAAATCACCCACAAGCGTCGTCTATCGGCTCTTGGCCCGGGTGGTCTGACGCGCGAGCGCGCAGGCTTTGAAGTCCGCGACGTTCATCCGACCCACTACGGCCGCATTTGCCCGATCGAAACGCCGGAAGGCCCGAACATCGGTCTGATCAACTCGCTTGCGACCTTCGCCCGCGTCAACAAGTATGGCTTCATCGAAAGCCCGTACCGCCGCATCGTTGATGGCAAGGTGACGAACGACGTTCTTTACCTCTCCGCCATGGAAGAAGCGAAGTACTACGTTGCACAGGCAAACGCCGAGCTTGGCGCCGATGGTTCCTTCACCGACGAATTCGTCGTCTGCCGTCATGCTGGCGAAGTTATGCTCGCTCCGCGCGACAGCATGAACCTGATGGACGTTTCGCCGAAGCAGGTTGTTTCGGTCGCAGCGGCTCTCATCCCGTTCCTGGAAAACGACGACGCCAACCGCGCTCTCATGGGCTCGAACATGCAGCGTCAGGCCGTTCCGCTGCTGCGTGCTGAAGCTCCGTTCGTCGGCACCGGCATGGAGCCGGTCGTCGCTCGCGACTCCGGTGCTGCTATCGGCGCCCGTCGCGGCGGCGTGGTCGACCAGGTCGACGCGACGCGTATCGTTATCCGTGCGACGGAAGACCTCGAAGCTGGCAAGTCCGGTGTCGATATCTACCGCCTGCAGAAGTTCCAGCGTTCGAACCAGAACACCTGCGTCAACCAGCGTCCGCTGGTCACCGTGGGTGACGTTGTCAACCGCGGCGACATCCTCGCCGACGGTCCGTCGACGGACCTGGGCGACCTTGCTCTCGGCCGTAACGCGCTCGTCGCGTTCATGCCGTGGAACGGTTACAACTACGAAGACTCGATCCTAATGTCCGAGCGGATCGTTGCTGACGACGTGTTCACCTCCATCCACATCGAAGAATTCGAAGTGATGGCGCGTGACACCAAGCTTGGTCCGGAAGAAATCACGCGCGACATTCCGAACGTCTCGGAAGAAGCGCTGAAGAACCTGGACGAAGCCGGCATCGTCTATATCGGCGCCGAAGTTCAGCCCGGTGACATTCTCGTCGGCAAGATCACGCCGAAGGGTGAGAGCCCGATGACGCCGGAAGAAAAGCTTCTGCGCGCCATCTTCGGTGAAAAGGCTTCCGACGTTCGCGATACGTCCATGCGTATGCCGCCCGGCACCTACGGGACGATCGTCGAAGTGCGCGTCTTCAACCGCCACGGCGTTGAAAAGGACGAGCGCGCGATGGCGATCGAGCGCGAAGAGATCGAGCGTCTTGCAAAGGACCGCGACGACGAGCAGGCGATCCTCGATCGTAACGTCTACGGCCGTCTGGTCGACATGCTACGCGGCCAGGTCGCAATCGCCGGCCCGAAGGGCTTCAAAAAGGGCACCGAGCTTTCGAACGCCGTCGTCTCGGAATATCCTCGCTCGCAGTGGTGGATGTTCGCTGTCGAGGACGAGAAGGTCCAGGGCGAACTCGAAGCTCTCCGCGGCCAGTACGACGAATCCAAGTCGCGCCTCGAACAGCGCTTCATGGACAAGGTCGAGAAGGTTCAGCGCGGCGACGAAATGCCTCCCGGCGTCATGAAGATGGTCAAGGTCTTCGTTGCTGTTAAGCGCAAGATCCAGCCGGGCGACAAGATGGCCGGCCGTCACGGCAACAAGGGCGTCGTCTCGCGCATTGTGCCTGTCGAGGACATGCCGTTCCTCGAAGACGGTACGCATGTCGACATCTGCTTGAACCCGCTGGGCGTGCCTTCGCGCATGAACGTCGGGCAGATCCTCGAAACCCACCTTGCCTGGGCTTGCGCCGGCATGGGTAAGAAGATCGGCGAACTGCTCGACGAATACCGCAAGACGATGGACATCACCGACCTGAAGACGGAACTGACGGAAGTCTACGCGTCGCAGGCCAAGGACGAAGTCGCCAACTTTGACGATGCATCGCTCGTCAAGCTGGCTGAACAGTCCCGCAGGGGCGTCTCCATCGCAACGCCGGTCTTCGACGGTGCGCATGAGCCTGACGTTGCCTCGATGCTGAAGAAGGCAGGTCTGCACGAGTCCGGTCAGTCGGTTCTGTACGACGGCCGTACCGGCGAGCCCTTCGACCGCAAGGTCACCGTCGGCTACATGTACATGATCAAGCTGAACCACCTGGTCGACGACAAGATCCACGCTCGTTCGATCGGTCCTTACTCGCTCGTTACCCAGCAGCCGCTGGGCGGCAAGGCGCAGTTCGGCGGTCAGCGCTTCGGCGAAATGGAAGTCTGGGCTCTGGAAGCATACGGTGCAGCCTACACGCTGCAGGAAATGCTCACGGTCAAGTCGGACGACGTTGCCGGCCGTACCAAGGTCTACGAAGCCATCGTCCGTGGCGACGATACGTTCGAAGCCGGTATTCCGGAAAGCTTCAACGTTCTCGTCAAGGAAATGCGCTCGCTTGGTCTCTCCGTCGAACTCGAGAATTCGAAGGTCGAGGAGCAGCAGGCCAGCCAGTTGCCGGACGCTGCCGAGTAACCACCGATAGGGTGTGCGCTGTAACGCAGCGCACACCGTTCCCGCTCTGGCCCCTTACGTGTCGGCCGGGCAGGGACGATTTCGCCGCATTCTGCGGTTATTGTCGTTTTGAGCGTTGGCGCGGCTCCCGGGATTTGCCGCCGTCCATGCAAGATAAGGGCGCATCCGCCCATGAAGGAGACAGGCATGAACCAAGAGGTCATGAATCTTTTCAATCCGCAGGTGCCTGCACAGAACTTCGATTCCATCCGGATTTCGATTGCTTCTCCGGAGAAGATTCTTTCCTGGTCTTACGGTGAGATCAAGAAGCCGGAAACCATCAACTACCGCACGTTCAAGCCGGAACGCGACGGTCTCTTCTGCGCGCGCATCTTCGGACCGATCAAGGACTACGAGTGCCTTTGCGGTAAGTACAAGCGCATGAAGTACAAGGGCATCATCTGCGAAAAGTGCGGCGTTGAAGTCACGCTGTCGCGCGTTCGCCGTGAGCGCATGGGCCATATCGAGCTCGCCGCTCCCGTTGCCCACATCTGGTTCCTGAAGTCGCTGCCGAGCCGCATTTCTACGCTGCTCGACATGACGCTGAAGGATGTCGAGCGCGTTCTCTACTTCGAACACTACATCGTCACCGAGCCGGGCCTGACCGCGCTCAAGGAGCACCAGCTCCTGACGGAAGAAGAGTACATGCTCGCCGTTGACGAATACGGCGAAGACCAGTTCACGGCCATGATCGGTGCTGAAGCCATCTACGAGATGCTGGCATCGATGAACCTTGAGAAGATCGCTGGCGATCTGCGCTCCGAGCTTGCCGACACCACGTCGGACCTCAAGCAGAAGAAGCTGATGAAGCGCTTGAAGATCGTCGAGAACTTCATGGAATCCGGCAACCGCCCGGAATGGATGATCATGAAGGTCGTTCCGGTGATCCCGCCGGATCTGCGTCCGCTCGTTCCGCTCGACGGCGGCCGTTTCGCGACGTCGGACCTGAACGATCTGTACCGCCGCGTCATCAACCGTAACAACCGTCTGAAGCGCCTGATCGAACTGCGCGCTCCGGGCATCATCATCCGCAACGAAAAGCGCATGCTGCAGGAATCTGTGGACGCGCTGTTCGACAACGGCCGCCGTGGCCGCGTCATCACCGGCGCCAACAAGCGTCCGCTGAAGTCGCTGTCCGACATGCTCAAGGGCAAGCAGGGCCGCTTCCGTCAGAACCTGCTCGGC
>Ga0102593_1003357_pt1 | contig 10520 bp, 9 predicted proteins | sample AraplaCol_mMS_r2_2_FD_76862 | JGI IMG/M metagenome (GOLD analysis project Ga0102593, IMG submission 76862) | Arabidopsis root microbial communities from North Carolina, USA - plate scrape MF_Col_mMS_r2 (SPADES assembly) (version 2) | ecosystem: Host-associated > Plants > Roots > Endosphere...
ATCTCTCTGCGCCGCTGTTGGTTTCGGTGTTCCTCGACAAGGACTTCACCTTCGTGGTGTCGTCGGAGGCCGATGCCCGGGCGTTCGTCGGATTCGATCCCGAACACACCGTGATCTCCCAGGTCCCGGGTGGCGGCGATTGGCAGGTGACGCGCAAGGCGGGCACCGAGATTCGGGTTCCCCGCAAGGTCAAGCTGTCGCGGACCGTCGGCGCCCAGATCCCAACCGGGTTCGACCCCACGGTGTACGGGATCAGCCAGGACATGGTGAACTCGATCGACCGGCTGGCGTTGTGGAACCTCGTCGCCACCGTCGACGCGTTCTTGTCCTCGGGTTTCACGCCGACGGAGTTGATGCGGTGGGTGCACCCGAGCCTGGTGGCCAGCACACAGGGCACCGGCATGGGCGGCATGACCTCGATGCAGACCATGTACCACGGCAACCTGCTGGGCAAGAACAAGCCCAACGACATCCTTCAGGAGGTCCTGCCGAACGTCATGGCAGGCCACGTCGTGCAGTCCTACATCGGCAGCTACGGCTCGATGATTCACCCCGTTGCGGCCTGCGCGACGACGGCGGTCTCGGTCGAGGAGGGCGTGGACAAGATCCGGCTCGGCAAGGCGGAGTTCGTGGTCGCGGGCGGCTACGACGACCTGACGCTGGAGGCCATCATCGGCTTCGGCGACATGTCGGCGACCGCGGACACCGAGGCCATGCGCGCCAAGGGGATCAGCGACGCCAAGTTCTCCCGCGGCAACGACCGGCGACGTCTCGGCTTCGTCGAGGGTCAGGGTGGCGGCACGATCCTGCTGGCCCGTGGCGATCTCGCGTTGGAGATGGGGCTGCCGGTGCTGGCGGTCGTGGGCTACGTGTCCTCGTTCGGCGACGGTGTGCACACCTCCATCCCGGCGCCCGGTCTCGGCGCGCTGGGTGCGGGGCGCGGCGGCAGGCAGTCCGAGCTGGCCAGGTCGCTGGCCAAGCTCGGGGTGGGCGCCGACGACATCGCCGTGATCTCCAAGCACGACACGTCGACCCTGGCCAACGATCCCAACGAGACCGAGTTGCACGAACGACTCGCCGCGGCGATGGGGCGCTCACCGGGCAACCCGCTGTTCATCGTCAGCCAGAAGAGCCTGACCGGTCACAGCAAGGGTGGTGCGGCGGCGTTCCAGATCATGGGCATGTGCCAGATGCTGCGCGACGGGGTCATCCCGCCCAACCGCAGCCTCGACTGCGTCGACGACGAGATGGCACACGCCTCGCACTTCGTGTGGGTGCGTGAAACCCTGGACATGGCAGGTCAATTCCCGCTCAAGGCGGGTCTGATCACCAGCCTCGGCTTCGGCCACGTCTCGGGTCTGGTCGCCCTGGTTCACCCGCAGGCGTTCCTGACGGCACTGAGCCCGGAGCAGCGCGAGGACTACCAGAAGCGCGCAGGAGATCGCGTGCTGGAGGGGCAGCGTCGCCTGGCCTCGGCCATCGCGGGCGGTCCGGCCATGTACGAGAAGCCGACCGACCGTCGCTTCGACCACGACGCGCCGGAGAAGCGTCAGGAGGCGAGCATGCTGCTCGATCCCGCGGCGCGCCTCGGCCAGAACGGTCGGTATGGGGGTTGAGGCCGTGCAGGAGGCTGCTGCGGGTTCGCGGCTGGGCTCGGCTAGCGTTCCTGGCATGAGCATCGTCGGGGTCGGCATCGACCTGGTCTCCATCTCGGACTTCGCCGAACAGGTCGACCAGCCTGGCACGGTGTTCGCCGAGACGTTCACCCCCGGTGAGCGTCGGGACGCCGCCGACAAGAGTTCGTCGGCGGCGCGGCACCTGGCGGCGCGCTGGGCGGCCAAGGAGGCCGTGATCAAGGCGTGGTCGGGGTCGCGGTTCTCCAAGCGGCCCGTGCTGCCCGAGGACATCCACCGCGACATCGAGGTCGTCACCGACATGTGGGGTCGTCCCAAGGTGCGGTTGTCCGGCGACATCGCCGAGCACCTCAAGGACATCCTCATCCACGTGTCGTTGACCCACGACGGGGACACCGCCGCCGCGGTGGCGATCCTGGAGTCCGCCAGCTAGCTCCCGCACTACGCTCGACCCATGAGCGACATCGTCTCCCGCGTCCAGTCGGTTCTGCCCTCGGTCCGCGCCGACCTCGAGGCGCTCGTCCGCGTCGAATCGGTGTGGGCCGACCCCGGACGTCGCGACGAAGTCCACCGCACTGCCGACATGGTGTCGAAGTTGTTGGCAGAGGCCGGTTTCGACGACGTCCGCACCGTCAGCGAGGGCGGCGCGCCTGCGGTCATCGCGCGTCGGCCCCCGCCCGACGGCGCCCCCACGGTGCTGCTGTACGCCCACCACGACGTGCAGCCCGAAGGCGACGCGGCCCAGTGGGCGTCGGCGCCGTTCGAACCCACCGAACGCGACGGCAGGCTCTACGGCCGCGGCACCGCCGACGACAAGGCGGGCATCGCCACCCACCTCGCGGCCATCCGCGCCTTCGACGGTGACCTGCCGGTCGGCGTCACGGTGTTCGTGGAGGGGGAGGAGGAGTCGGGATCGCCGTCGCTGGGCGCCCTGCTCGCCGCACACCAGGACCTGCTGGCCGCCGACGTGATCGTCATCGCCGACTCGATGAACTGGACCACCGAGATCCCGTCGCTGACGGTCTCACTACGCGGCCTGGCCGACTGCGTCGTCGAGGTGGCCACCCTCGACCACGGACTGCACTCGGGCATGTGGGGCGGCGTGGTCCCAGACGCGGTGAGCGTGTTGGTGCGGCTGCTGGCCAGCCTGCACGACGACGACGGCAACGTCGCGGTGGAGGGACTGCACCACGGCACGGCGGCGGACGTGGAATTCGCGCCGGAACAGGTGCGCGAGGAAACCGGGATGCTCGACGGGGTCACCGAGATCGGGTCGGGCTCGGTGGTCGAACGGTTGTGGGCCAAGCCGGCGATCACGGTCATCGGCGTCGACGCCACGTCGGTTGCGAAGTCGTCGAACACGTTGATCCCGCGCGCCCGTGCGAAGGTCAGCATGCGGGTGGCTCCCGGCGGTGACGCCAGGGCGCACCTCGAGGCGCTGACCCGGCACCTGGAGGCGAAGGCGCCGTGGGGTGCGCGGGTGACGGTCACCCCGGGTGATCTGGGTCAGCCCTACGCCGTCGACGCGACGGGCCCGGTATACGACGCCGCCCGCTCCGCCTTCCGGCAGGCCTGGGGCGCCGATCCGGTCGACATGGGGGTCGGCGGGTCCATTCCGTTCATCGCCGCGTTCGCCGAGGCCTTTCCGGAGGCCAAGATCCTCGTCACCGGGGTGGAGGATCCGGCCACCCAGGCGCACGCCGTCGACGAGAGCCTCGACCTGGGGGTGTTGGAGCGGGCGGCGACCTCGGAGGCCTTGCTGCTCGAAGCGCTGGGGGCGCTAGACGGCTAGCTCGCGGCGCAGCTTCGCGACGTGACCGGTGGCCTTCACGTTGTACTGGGCGACCTCGATCTTGCCCTTCTCGTCGACGACGAACGTGGAGCGGATGACACCCTGAACGGTCTTGCCGTACATGGACTTCTCGCCAAAGGCGCCCCACGCGGTCAGCACCGTGCGGTCCGGATCGGACAGCAGGGGGAACGTCAGCCCTTCGGCGTCGCGGAACTTGGCGAGCTTGGCCGGCTTGTCGGGGGAGATGCCGACGACGTCGAGGCCGGCGCCGTTGAGCTCGGCCAGGCTGTCCCGGAAGTCGCAGGCCTGCTTGGTGCAGCCAGGCGTCGAGGCGGCGGGGTAGAAGTACACGACGACCTTGCGCCCGGCGAAGTCGGCGAGCGAGACGGTGTTGCCGTCGGCGTCGGGGAGGCTGAAGGCGGGCGCGTCGTCGCCCACCGCGAGGCGCGGGGTCGGTGGCATCGGTGGAGGTTCCCTTCGGTCGGGTGCGCGACTGCGGTGTCGGCCGCGTCGCGTGGCTGCTCTAGGGTAAATCCCCAAGACCGCACCGCGATTGAAGGGGCTGACGTGGCCGACCGGGATCCCGACAAGATCAAGCAGGACATCGACGTGGCGCGCGAGCAGCTTGCGCAGACCGTGGATGCCCTCGCCGAGCGGGCGAACCCGGCTCGGATCGCCGACGACGTCAAGACCGGTGTGGTGCAGTTCGTGAAGAAGCCCGCGGTGGCGATGACGCTCGCGGCGCTGGGCACGATCGTGGTGGTCCTGGCGATCCGCCGGGTCACCAACCGCTGAGAGACCTCAGCGACGGCGGAAGCGGCCGAACCGGAACAGATCGAGGAACGAGAATCCGGGTGGGTTCGCGACGAGCCCCAACCTGGTGCAGGTGTAGACCACGACGACTCGGTCCTCGCCGCCATCCGCCTCGGCGGGTGGCGCGACGACCGGTGGGGCCGCACCTGCGGTCGACATCAGCTAAGACCTCGTCACTTTCTCCGATATCGGGCTGATCGCCCGTGCCTGCTCGTGTAGCTAACCCGATCGTAGCAGCTGTAGCCCTCCATGCGCCGCTCGTCGTCGCTCTGTTTGTGCTGGTTGGAGCTTCCGGTACCGGGGGTTCCGGTTACCACCGATCCGGAATTTGGTCAACGGACGGCGTTTCCAGCACACGGCGACGCGGTATCGGTGAAATCGTTCGGTTAATGGCGTGATTGCGCGGTCGCTATTGGGTTGCAATCGCGGTCCGTCGAAAGCCGGCCGGCGAGACGTCACCTGTAGGGCCGGCCTTCACGGGTTGACCTGGCGATCGGCTGGGCCAGGCCGCCTGGTCGAGTGAATTGCATTCGACACCGACGACGCCGAATTGACCGTTCACAATGGCCGTCGCCTTTTCACGAGGCTCGGGTAGTCGGCGTCGGAATTGGCGTGACGACAATTCCCATTTCTGGGAATGCGTGCCGCTGGCCGGTTGGCTGTCCGAGGCCGGACCAGACGACGAACTGGCCCCTAAACCAAGGAATCGGGCCGTTGCCGACCCGATTCGCGTGGTGCGCCGTCAGGGTTTCGAACCCCGGACCCGCTGATTAAGAGTCAGCTGCTCTACCAACTGAGCTAACGGCGCGCGTGGAAGACGATAACAGCCTCTGCGCCCCGGGGTGAAATCCGGTCGCCCGGGGATGGGGGACCGGCCGCGAGCACCGCGCTGGTGTCGCCGGCCTCGCCTAGACTGCTGGCAGACGGGTGGGAGCAGCTCGTGAATCAGCTGGGAAGGTGTATGAGCATGTGGCAGGCCCAATCGGCGATCCGCACGCACCGGATGCGCACCTGGTGGGTGGCCCTGGTGATGGTCCCGGCCGTCGTCTTCGGGGTCGCCGCCTGTGATGCCACGCCCGCCGCGCCGCCGCAGCCGCAGACCATCGAGGACAAGGGCACACCGTTCGGTGATCTCCTGGTGCCCAAGCTGACCGCGTCGGTGACCGACGGGGCGGTCGGGGTCACCGTCGACGCGCCCGTGACCGTCAGCGCGGAGGACGGCGTCCTCGGCTCGGTGACGATGACCAACGAGGCGGGCTCGACGGTCGCAGGCCGGCTCACCCCCGACGGCCTGCGCTGGATGACCACCGAGCCGCTGGGCTACAACAAGAAGTACACGCTGAGCGCGCAGTCCCTGGGCCTCGGCGGCGTGACGAGTCGGTCGATGACCTTTCAGACGCATTCGCCGGAGAACCTGACCCGGCCCTACCTGCTGCCGTCCGACGGTGACGTCGTCGGCGTCGGGCAGCCAGTCGCCATCCGGTTCGACGAGAACGTGCCGAATCGTCTGGCCGCGGAGAAGGCCATCACGGTCACCACCAACCCTGCGGTCGAGGGCGCGTTCTACTGGCTGAGCAACCGCGAGGTCCGATGGCGGCCGCAGGCCTACTGGGCGCCGGGGACGACGGTCGAGGTGGCGGTGAACACCTACGGGGTGGATTTGGGCGACGGGCTGTTCGGGCAGGAGAACGTCTCGACCCGCTTCACGATCGGTGACGAGGTGATCGCGACCGCAGACGACGACACCAAGACGCTGACGGTCCGGCGCAACGGCGAGGTCGTCAAGACCATGCCCATCTCGATGGGCAAGAACAGCACGCCCACCAACAACGGCGTCTACATCATCGGCGACCGACTGTCGCACATGGTGATGGATTCCTCGACCTACGGGGTGCCGTCGAACTCACCGAACGGCTACCGCACCGAGGTGGACTACGCCACGCAGATGTCCTACAGCGGCATCTACGTGCACGCCGCGCCGTGGTCGGTCGGCAGCCAGGGGTACAGCAACGTCAGCCATGGGTGCCTCAACGTCAGCACCTCCAATGCCAAGTGGTTCTACGAGAACACCAAGCGCGGGGACCTCGTCCTGGTCACCAACACCGTGGGCAGCGTGCTGCCCGGGGTCGACGGGCTCGGGGACTGGAACGTGCCGTGGGACCAGTGGAAGGCGGGCAACGCCAACGTCTGACGCGCAGGCCTGAGAACCGCGGAGGCCCCAGAAAGCAGAAAGTCGGAGGGCGCGAACGCCCTCCGACCTGCTGGGTGGCTGACGGGACTCGAACCCGCGACAGCCAGGATCACAACCTGGTGCTCTACCAACTGAACTACAGCCACCATTGCCGCCGAGGCAGCCTGTCGATCTTAGCCGGTCGAGTGGCCCGTGGCCGAATCGCCGGTCCGCGCGTCGTCGGTGGGTGGCCCCAGCTCGGCCGCGACGGCCGCGATGTCGCTGGTCGAGGGCCCGGGGGCAGGTACGAACGCGGTGCTGCGGTAGTACTTCAGCTCGCGGATCGACTCGTGGATGTCGGCGAGCGCGCGATGGGCGAGCCCCTTCTCGGGCTGGCCGAAGTAGATCCGCGGATACCACCGGCGGCACAGCTCCTTGATGGAGCTGACGTCGATCATGCGGTAGTGCAGGAAGTCGTCGAGCGCCGGCATGTCGCGGGCGATGAACCCGCGGTCGGTGCCAATCGAATTGCCGGCCAGCGGGGCGGTGTTGGGCGCCTTGACGTGTCCGCGGATGTAGTCCAGGACCATCGCCTCGGCCTCCGCCACGTCGACGGTGGAGGTCCGCACCTCCTCGGTCAACCCGGACTTGCGGTGCATGGTCGCGACCACGTCCACCATGCCGTCGAGCGCCGCGTCGTCGGCGTGGATGACCACGTCGAGGCCGTCGCCGAGGAGGTTGAGTTCGCCGTCGGTCACCAGGACCGCGATTTCGATGAGGCGGTCGGACTTGAGGTCCAGGCCCGTCATCTCGCAGTCGATCCACACCAGTTCGTCACGCACAGCGGTCAACAGTATTCGCACAGCCCGACACCGGTTGCCCAGGCCTGCCCGCAACGGCTCCCACGCCGTGGCCGGACAGTAAGGTCGCCCGCATGAGCGAAGACGCGACCGTCACCCCCGCACGACGCATCGCCGCTGGTTACGCCGTCGACGGACTGGCTCTGGAGCTGGGGTCGGTCGTGGTGAGCGGCCCGTCCGGCATGGTGGCAGACCCCGGTGCGCAGGTCCGAATTCCGCTGGCCACGGTCAACCGGCACGGGTTGGTCGCCGGCGCGACCGGCACCGGCAAGACCAAGTCGCTGCAGCTCATGGCCGAGCAACTCTCTGCGGCCGGCGTCCCGGTGGTGATGGCCGACGTCAAGGGCGACCTGTCGGGTCTGTCGCGGCCGGGTGCACCGGGGGACAAGGTCACCCAGCGCTCGGCCGACACCGGCGACGACTGGGCCCCGACGGCCTACCCGGTCGAGTTCCTGTCGCTGGGGACCTCCGGCATCGGTGTCCCGGTGCGTGCGACCATCACCAGCTTCGGGCCGATCTTGCTGTCGAAGGTGTTGGGGCTCAACGCCACTCAGGAGTCGACGCTGGGCCTGATCTTCCACTGGGCCGACCAGAAGGGTCTGTCGCTGCTGGATCTGAAGGACCTGCGGTCGGTGATCCAGTTCCTCACCAGCGAGGACGGCAAGCCCGAACTCAAGGCGCTCGGCGCGGTGAGCACGACGACGGCGGGGGTCATCCTGCGCGCCCTGGTCAACCTCGAGGCCGAGGGCGCCGACACCTTCTTCGGCGAGCCCGAACTCGAGCCCGAGGACCTGATGCGGTTCGACGCGCAGGGCCGCGGCGTCATCACGCTGCTGGAACTGGGCGCGCAGGCGGCCCGGCCGGTGATGTTCTCGACGTTCCTGATGTGGGTGCTCGCCGACCTGTTCACCTCGCTGCCGGAGGTCGGTGACGTGGACAAGCCCAAGCTGGTGTTCTTCTTCGACGAGGCGCACCTGCTGTTCGACGACGCGTCCAAGGCGTTCCTCGAGCAGGTCGAGCAGACCGTCAAGCTCATCCGCTCCAAGGGCGTCGGGGTGTTCTTCTGCACCCAGTTGCCCACCGACGTGCCCAACGACGTGCTCTCCCAGCTCGGCGCGCGCGTGCAGCACGCATTGCGCGCGTTCACCCCCGACGACCAGAAGGCGCTGTCCAAGACGGTGCGCACCTACCCCAAGACCGACGTCTACGACCTGGAGGAGGCGTTGACGTCCCTCGGCACCGGCGAGGCGATCGTCACCGTGCTCTCGGAGAACGGTGCGCCGACCCCGGTGGCGTGGACCAGGATGCGCGCCCCGAGGTCGCTGATGGACACCATCGGCCCGGACGCCATCTCCGCGGCGGCGAAGGCGTCACCCCTGCACACCGAGTACGGGCAGACCGTCGACCGGGAGTCGGCCTACGAGCGACTCAACGCCAAACTGGCACCACCGCCACCACCAACACCGCCACCGCCGGCGCCGGATGCGCTCCCGCCGCCGCTGGACGGTGGCTTCGACGGTGGGGCCTACTACCCGGGCCCGGTCGCCGCACCCCCGCCGGAGGGGCCCAGCTTCGTCGACGAGGTGATCCACAGCTCGGCGTTCAAGAGCTTCATCCGATCGGCGGCCACCGTCGCCGGACGGGAGATCACCCGCAGCGTGTTCGGAACCGGCACGCGCCGGCGCCGACGTCGCTGAGCAACTACTCGCCGCCGAGTTTCTTGTAGACCGCGCCGACGATCGGCGTGACGACCGACCTCGGGGCGTAGCCGCTGGCCACCGACATCGCCTTGGACGTGACGCCGGGGACGACGCGCATCTTGTTGCGCTCGAGGCCGTCGAGCGACAGCTTCGCGGTGTGTTCGGTGGAGATCCAGAGGAAGTCGGGGATCAGCTTCTCGACCAGCGACTGCTCGTCGGGGTCGGGCAGTTCGGTGCGCACCGGGCCGGGTGCCAGCACGGTGACGTGGACGCCGAGCGGTTTGACCTCGCCGCGCAGCGACTCGCTGAAGGTGTTGACGAACGCCTTCGACGCCGCGTAGGTCGCGTTGTTGGGGATCGGCGAGTTACCCGCCGCCGATCCGGAGATGAGGATGCCGCCGGCCCGGCGCTCGACCATGCCGGGCAGGACGGCCAGCACCAGGTCGTGGACGCCGAGGACGTTGAGCTGCACCTGCGCCTTCTCGCCCGCGGCGTCGAGCTTGGCGACGGGCCCGAAGGTGGCGGTGCCGGCGTTGGCGCACAGGATCGACACGTTGCGCTGCGCCAATTCCGCGCACAGTTCGTCACGCGCGGCGGGGTCGGCCAGGTCGACGGCCCGCACCTCGACGGTCACGCCGTAGCGCTCGGTCAGCGTGGCGGCCAGCGATGTCAGCACGTCCTCGCGGCGGGCGGTGATGATCAGGTGGTGCCCTCGGGCGGCGAGCTCGGTGGCCAGCGCCTCGCCGATGTTCTGGGAGGCGCCGGTGACGACGGCGCGCGCGTCGGGACTGGGAGCGGGTACGGACATGGGCCCAATCGTAGGTACCAATAGAGTGCGGTCATGACCAACCCCGCGGGTACTCGGACCGCGGGGCGTTTCCCCGTCGTCGCGTGGGCGCTGTGGGACTGCGGCGCAACCGGAGTCAACGCGATCGTCGTCACGTTCGTCTTCTCGGTGTACCTCACCGGGCAGGTCGGCGCGGGTCTGCCCGGCAGCACGACGCCGACGGCCTGGCTGGGGTGGGCGCTGTTCGCCGCCGGGCTGGCGGTCGCGGCGCTGGCCCCGGTCACGGGCATCTGGGTGGACGCGGCGCACCGCAGGCGCACGGTGCTGGCCGCACTGACCGCGATCGTGATCGCGTTGACCGCGTCGATGAGCGCCATCCGTCCCGAGCATCGCTATCTCTGGGTGGGTCTGCTGCTGCTGTCGGTCACGGCGGCGTGCAGTGACTTGGCCACGGTGCCCTACAACGCGATGCTGCGTGAGTTGTCGACCCCGGACACATCGGGGAGGATCTCCGGATTCGGCGCTGCCTCAGGCTATTTGGGTAGTGTGCTCCTGCTACTGGTGGCGTACTTCGGCTTCATCGGCGGCGCCGACGGCGACACCAGCGGACTGTTCGGCGTGCCGGCCGGTGACGGGTGGCCGGTGCGGTTGGTCATGTTGGTCGCCGCGGCGTGGTTCGCGGTGTTCGCCGTGCCGTTGGTGGTGGGCGCCCGCACCCGCCTCGACCCGGTCGCACCCGAATCTCCGGTCGTCGCAGGCGGAGT
>Ga0102593_1003360_pt1 | contig 10517 bp, 10 predicted proteins | sample AraplaCol_mMS_r2_2_FD_76862 | JGI IMG/M metagenome (GOLD analysis project Ga0102593, IMG submission 76862) | Arabidopsis root microbial communities from North Carolina, USA - plate scrape MF_Col_mMS_r2 (SPADES assembly) (version 2) | ecosystem: Host-associated > Plants > Roots > Endosphere...
TGGTTGAGCCCCAGACGTTTCGAGGCGGCAAGGATCTGCCCGGTGCGGGCCACGGCCAGGAAAATGCGGACATCGTCCCAGTTCATGGCTTGCCACGCATCATGATCGGGTCGACGTCGATGAGCGTCAGGGACTTCACCATTCCCGCGGTTCTGTTCTTGTATTTGAGGAAATGCGGTGTCTGCAGGTGCGCTTCGTAGGCTGCCTGGTTCGCATAGACCTCGAGGATACGGATCTTTTGCGGACTGTCCTTGAGGGAAACGGCGTTCAGCGACAGAACGCCGGGCTCCAGTGCGACAGAGGCCTCGATCTCCTCGGTCAACAGAAGGCGATAGATTTCAAGCTGGTCGGGATCGATTTCGAGCTCGGCCATTCTGACAACCAGTTTCCTGCTCATCGAAGCACTATCTCCTCTTCAGTTTGCATCGACCGTGGTAGTCTAGCGGAGTCCTGCGTGGACCTTGAGAGAAGCATCAGCTCGATCAGCTGGGCTTCAATTTACGCACAACGGTTGCTTATCTCAGCGCATTGATTTGTGCAAATTGAAGTGTGATTGTTTCGGCATCCAAAAACAGGAGGAGGCACATCCATGCGTGAGATCGGTCATTTCATCGGCGGTAAGCACGTCGCCGGCACCAGCGGCCGCACCAGCAACGTCTTCAACCCGGCAACCGGCGAAGTCCAGGCCACTGTGGCGCTGGCAAATGTCGAGGAACTGCGCGCCGCAGTCGAGAACGCCAAGGCCGCTCAGCCAAAGTGGGCGGCGACGAACCCGCAGCGCCGCGCCCGCGTCTTCTTCAAGTTCGTCGAATTGCTGAACAAGCACATGGATGAACTCGCTGTCCTCCTCTCGACCGAGCACGGCAAGACAGTCGAAGACTCCAAGGGCGACATCGTTCGTGGTCTTGAGGTCTGCGAATTCGTCTGTGGTATTCCGCATCTGCAGAAGGGCGAATTCACGGAAGGCGCCGGCCCGGCAATCGACATGTACTCCATGCGCCAGGCGGTCGGCATCGGTGCGGGCATCACCCCGTTCAACTTCCCGGCCATGATCCCGATGTGGATGTTTGCGCCGGCAATAGCCTGCGGCAACGCCTTCATCCTGAAGCCGTCCGAGCGCGACCCGTCCGTGCCGCTGCGTCTCGCCGAACTCATGATCGAAGCAGGCCTCCCGGCAGGCATCCTCAACGTCGTCAATGGCGACAAGGCTGCCGTCGACGCTATCCTGACGGATCCGGATATTGGCGCGGTCTCCTTCGTCGGCTCCACGCCGATTGCCCGCTACGTCTACGGAACGGCCGCCATGAACGGCAAGCGCGCCCAGTGCTTCGGCGGCGCGAAGAACCACATGATCATCATGCCTGATGCAGACATGGACCAGGCCGTCAACGCACTGATGGGCGCAGGTTACGGCTCTGCCGGCGAACGCTGTATGGCGATCTCGGTCGCCGTCCCGGTCGGCGAGGAAACCGCTAATCGCCTCGTCGAGAAGCTGACGCCGAAGATCGAATCGCTGCGTATCGGCCCCTACACGGACGAGAAGGCCGATATGGGTCCGCTCGTTACCAAGGAAGCCTACGCCCGCGTCAACGGACTGATCGATCGTGGCGTCGAGCAGGGTGCAAAGCTCGTCGTCGATGGCCGCGGCTTCAAGCTGCAGGGTTATGAAGACGGATATTTCGTCGGCGGTACGCTGTTCGATCATGTCACGCCGGACATGGATATCTACAAGACGGAGATCTTCGGGCCCGTTCTCTCCGTCGTCCGTGCCAAGAACTACGAGGAAGCGCTCGACCTGCCGATGAAGCACGAATACGGCAACGGTGTCGCGATCTACACCCGCGACGGCGATGCCGCCCGTGACTTCGCCTCGCGCATCAACATCGGCATGATCGGCATCAACGTCCCGATCCCGGTTCCTCTGGCCTATCATTCCTTCGGCGGCTGGAAGGCCTCGAGCTTCGGTGACCTCAACCAGCATGGTTCGGACTCGATCAAGTTCTGGACCAAGACGAAGACGATTACCGCCCGCTGGCCCTCGGGCATCAAGGACGGCGCCGAATTCGTCATGCCGACGATGAAGTAAGACGAACGAACGATGTTATTGAGTTGGGGGCTTCGGCCCCCAATTTGCGTTGAACGTGGTTCTGGCCGTCACCGAAAGTCTCGCGTGACATGATCCCGGGTTCCGGACCAAATAACGTCGCGGCAATCCGTCTCACATAAGATGATTATGATTTTCATATTTTGGAATTGTTCAAAACTAGCAAAGCCACTATATAGACCACGTGTAACTGACGATTCTGGAGATCGGCATGCGTTTGACCAAGCAGACCAACTATGCGGTTCGCATGTTGATGTATTGTGCTGCCAATGAGGGGCAGCTGAGCCGGATTCCGGAGATTGCCAAGGCATACGGTGTTTCCGAACTCTTTCTGTTCAAGATCCTGCAGCCTCTGAACAAGGCAGGGTTGGTCGAGACGGTTCGCGGTCGCAACGGTGGCGTTCGGCTCGGCAAGCCTGCGAAAGACATCAGCCTCTTCGACGTGGTTCGCGTCACGGAAGACAGTTTTGCAATGGCAGAGTGTTTCGAGGATGACGGCATGGTCGAGTGCCCGCTTGTCGACAGCTGCGGTTTGAACTCCGCCTTGCGCAAGGCCCTCAACGCTTTCTTCGACGTGCTGGCGCAATATTCGATTGACGACCTCGTCAAGGCGCGGCCGCAGATCAACTTCCTGCTGGGCCTGACCGGCGAGCACGAACGCCGCAAATCCCCCGTCGTGGCACCCGCTGCCTGATCGGCGATGACGAAATTTTGATCCGGCCGCGGCAGCGTCAAATGCCGCGGCCGTTCCGTTCTAGGGGAGTTTTTTGTCGGGAGTTTCGCGTGACGCGTGTGTGAAAAGGTCGCAGCTGGCGCGAAATTATACCAAATGCGACAAGAATCACGTTTATTCAGTCCGTTTATTTCTAAGTGCGGCCCATTTTTGGCGGAAAATTACTAAAGTTGCCCATCTGGAAGAATTTTCCACTTCGGTCGTTGATTTCAGCAAACAAATGTCGTTCCATCTGCCGTCATTCCGGGTTCCCCGGGATCTCAAATAAAAGAACAAACCTGGGAAACGATATCATGAAAAAGATGTCTGTCTTGCTGGCCGCGACGGTCCTGGCTTCGGCCATGGCATCCGCAGCCTGGTCTAAAACGCTCGTTTACTGCTCTGAAGGGTCGCCGGAAGGCTTCGATCCGGGCATTTATACCGCAGGCACCACCTTCGATGCCTCCTCGCGTACGGTTTACAGCCGTCTCGTCGAGTTCCAACATGGCAAGACCGAAATTGAGCCGGGCCTGGCCGAAAGCTGGACGGTTTCCGACGACGGTACGGTCTACACCTTCAAGCTGCGTCCGGGCGTCAAGTTCCAGACGACCGAATTCTTCACGCCGAGCCGCGATCTGAACGCTGACGACGTCGTCTTCTCGTTCGAGCGCCAGCTGAAGGCTGACGGCCCCTGGGCCAAGTACGTTGCCGGCGTTTCATACGAATATGCCGCGGGCATGGGCTTCCCGGAACTCATCAAGTCCGTCGAGAAGGTCGACGACCTGACCGTCAAGTTCACCCTGAACCATCCGGAAGCACCGTTCCTCGCCGACCTGGCAATGGACTTCGCGTCCGTCCTGTCGAAGGAATATGCTGACAAGCTGCAGGCTGACGGCAAGATGGAACAGATGAACCAGATGCCGCTCGGCACCGGTCCGTACACCTTCGTTGCCTACCAGCCGGATGCTGTCATCCGTTACAAGGCCAACGAAACCTACTTCAAGGGCAAGGAAAAGATCGACGATCTCGTGTTCGCGATCACCCCGGACGCTTCCGTCCGCGCTCAGAAGCTGAAGGCCGGCGAATGCCACATCATGCCGTATCCGAACGCGGCTGACATCAAGGACCTGCAGACGGACTCGAACCTGAAGGTTCTGGAACAGCCAGGCCTGAACGTTTCCTATCTCGCGTACAACACGCTCCAGGCTCCGTTCGACAAGGCCGAAGTGCGCAAGGCGCTGAACATGGCGATCAACAAGCAGGCGATTGTGCAGGCCGTCTTCCAGGGTGCTGGCCAGGTTGCCAAGAACCCGATCCCGCCGACCATGTGGTCGTATAACGACGACATCAAGGATGACGTATACAACCCGGACGAAGCAAAGAAGATGCTCGAAAAGGCTGGCGTCAAGGATCTCAGCATGAAGATCTGGGCTATGCCGGTTTCGCGTCCGTACATGCTGAACGCACGTCGCGCCGCTGAACTGATGCAGGCTGACCTTGCCAAGGTCGGCGTCAAGGTCGACATCGTCACCCACGAATGGGCTGAATACCTCAAGCTCTCCAAGGACAAGGCCCGTGACGGCGCTGCGATCCTCGGCTGGACCGGCGATAACGGCGACCCGGACAACTTCCTTGACACCCTGCTCGGCTGCGAAGCCGTCGGCGGCAACAACCGTGCACAGTGGTGCAACAAGGAATTCGACGATCTCGTGAAGAAGGCCAAGAAGACCGCTGACGTCGCAGAGCGCACCAAGCTCTACGAACAGGCGCAGGTCGTCTTCAAGAAGGAAGCTCCGTGGGCGACGATCGATCACTCCACGGAATTCGTACCGATGAGCGCCAAGGTTTCCGGCTACGTGCAGGATCCGGTTGGTGTTCACCGTTTCGACGGCGTTGATATCGCCGAGTAATCAAAATTATGCAAAGATGCCCGGCAATCCCGGGCTTGGCCGGCGGTCAGGTTTGATACCTGACCGCCGGAACACTATGGACACTTGCCAATGTTGCGATTTCTCATCGGACGCCTCGCGATCCTGATCCCAACCTTCATCGGCGTTTCACTCATCGCCTTCTCGTTCATCCGCCTGCTGCCCGGTGACCCGGTCATGCTGATGTCGGGCGAGCGCGTGATGGCGCCGGAACGCCATGCCCAGGTCATGCATGATCTCGGCCTCGATCGACCCGTCTATGTTCAATACCTGGATTACCTCGGTAACGTGGTGCAGGGTGATCTGGGCTCGTCGATCGTTACCAAGCGCCCGGTTCTGCAGGAGTTCGGCTCGCTCTTTCCGGCGACGCTTGAGCTTTCGCTTTGTGCGATCATTTTTGCCATCGTGCTTGGCATTCCCGCCGGCGTCTTCGCCGCGGTCAAGCGAGGAACCTGGTTCGACCAGAGCGTGATGGGCGTTGCCCTCGTCGGCTACTCGATGCCGATCTTCTGGTGGGGCCTGCTGCTCATCGTTCTCTTCTCGAACACGCTGCATTGGACACCCGTGTCCGGCCGCATTTCGCTGATGTATTTCTTCAAGCCGGTCACCGGCTTCATGCTGATCGACAGCCTGCTCTCCGGCCAGGCCGGTGCATTCAAGTCGGCGTTCGTCTCGCTCATTCTGCCGACGATCGTTCTCGGCACCATTCCGCTTGCGGTCATCGCGCGACAGACGCGCTCGGCCATGCTGGAAGTGCTCGGCGAAGATTATGTTCGCACCGCGCGCTCCAAGGGTCTCGCCCCCATCCGCGTCGTTGGCCTGCACGCGCTTCGCAACGCGATGATCCCGGTCGTGACGTCGATTGGTCTGCAGGTCGGCGTGTTGCTCGGCGGCGCGATCCTGACAGAAACGATCTTCTCCTGGCCTGGTATCGGCAAGTGGATGGTCGATGCGGTCTTCAAGCGCGACTACACCGTCGTTCAAGGTGGCCTGCTGCTCATCGCCGGCATCATCATGATCGTCAATCTGATCGTCGACCTCATGTACGGTCTGATCAACCCACGTATTCGTCACTAGGAGCGGCTTATGAGTGCGATAACCACCAAGTCGACCCAGCCGTCAGCGCTCTCTGAGTTCTGGTACTATTTCTCTCGCAACAAGGGTGCCGTCATCGGCTTCGGCATCTTCCTGCTCGTGCTTTTGACAGCGATCTTCGCGCCGTTGATTGCCCCGCATGATCCGAACGTTCCTTTCGACGGCATGCAGCGCGTCCCGCCGGTTTGGTCGGACAAGGGCAATCCGATGTTCCTGCTCGGAACGGATGCCGTCGGTCGCGATATGCTGTCGCGCCTCATCTATGGCACGCGCTTCTCGCTGTTCATCGGCCTCGTCGTCGCCTCGCTGTCGGCTGTCGCCGGCGTGCTGCTCGGCCTCGTTGCAGGCTATTTCCGCGGCCGCGTCGACACCTTCATCATGCGCGTCATGGATATCATCCTGGCATTCCCTTCGCTGCTGCTGGCCCTCGTGCTGGTCGCCGTTCTGGGACCGGGCCTGCTCAATGCCATGATCGCCATCTCGATCGTCAACCAGCCGCATTTCGTGCGACTGACGCGCGCCGCCGTCATCAGCGAACGCGAAAAGGAATATGTCGTAGCGTCGCGCGTCGCGGGCGCCGGCACCTTCCGTCTGATGTTCAAGACGATCCTGCCGAACTGCCTGGCTCCGCTGATCGTTCAGGCAACGCTCGCATTCTCCGCCGCGATCCTTGATGCCGCAGCCCTCGGCTTCCTCGGCATGGGCGCCCAGCCTCCGACATCGGAGTGGGGCACGATGCTTGCCGATGCGCGCGAATTCTTCCAGAGCTCCCCGTGGCTCGTCACTTTCCCCGGTCTTTGCATCCTGATCACCGTTCTTGCCATCAATCTGATGGGCGACGGCCTGCGCGATGCGCTCGACCCCAAGCTGAAGAGGTCCTGATATGGCACTTCTTGAAATCGAAAATCTCGCCGTTGAGTTTCAGACGTCCACGGGCCCGTTTCGCGCAGTTGATGGCGTGTCGCTCAAGGTGGATGCGGGTGAAGTCCTGGCAATCGTCGGAGAATCCGGATCCGGCAAGTCGGTCTCCATGCTCGCGGCGATGGGCCTTCTGCCCTGGACGGCAAAGGTAACGGCCGACAAGATGGTCTTCGACGGCCGCAACCTGCTTGGCATGTCGGCGAGCGAGCGGCGCAAGATCATTGGCAAGGATATGTCGATGATCTTCCAGGAGCCGATCGCCAGCCTCAATCCCTGTTTTACCGTCGGCTTCCAGATCGAAGAAGTTCTGCGAATCCATCTGGGGCTGGACAAGGCTGCACGGCGCAAGCGCGCCATCGAGCTGTTCGAGGCCGTTGGTATTCCCAATCCTGCCGAGCGCCTCGGCCATTTCCCGCACCAGATGTCGGGTGGTCAGTGCCAGCGCGTCATGATCGCCATCGCAATCGCCTGCAATCCGAAGCTCTTGATTGCCGATGAGCCGACCACTGCGCTCGACGTCACCATTCAGAAGCAGATCCTCGATCTCCTGATGCGGCTGCAGACGGAGCACCGCATGGGCCTGATCATGATCACGCACAACATGGGCGTTGTCGCCGAGACAGCCGATCGCGTGATCGTGCAGTATAAGGGCCGCAAGATGGAAGAGGCCGACGTCCTGTCGCTCTTCGAGTCGCCCAAGAGCGATTACACGAGAGCGCTGCTTGCCGCCCTGCCGGAAAATGCCACCGGTGATCGACTGCCGACCATCGGCGAAATTTTCAAGGGAGCGGCCCAATGACGCCAGTCCTCGAAGCAAAGAACATTGTCCGCAACTATTATCTGCCGGGCGGTCTCTTCAAGAAGGAGAGAACCGTACACGCCGTCAAGGGTGTGAGCTTCAAGGTAGAGCAGGGCAAGACGCTGGCGATCGTCGGCGAAAGCGGTTGCGGCAAGTCGACGCTCGCCCGCATCGTCACGATGATCGATCCGGCGAGCGGTGGCGATCTCTTCATCGACGGCAAGAAGATCGATATCGCTGCAGGCGATCTGACACCGGAAATTCGCCGCAAGGTGCAGATTGTCTTCCAGAACCCCTACGGCTCGCTGAACCCGCGCAAGAAGATCGGCGACATCCTGATGGAGCCCCTGATCATCAACACCGATACGGCCGCCGCTGAGCGGCGCGAATTGGCGATGGCGATGCTCAAGAAGGTCGGCCTGCAGGAGATCCATTTCAATCGCTATCCGCACATGTTCTCCGGCGGCCAGCGCCAGCGTATCGCGATCGCCCGCGCTTTGATGCTGAAGCCGCGGCTTCTGGTTCTCGATGAGCCGGTGTCTGCACTCGACCTTTCGGTCCAGGCTCAGGTTCTCAATCTGCTCGCGGATTTGCAGGACGAGCTGAACCTCACATATGTCTTCATCAGCCACGATCTCTCGGTCGTCCGCTATATGGCCGACGACGTCATGGTGATGTATTTCGGTGAAGCTGTGGAGTATGGCGCGCGGGATCAGGTTTTCAACGATCCGCAGCACAGCTATACGAAGACCTTGTTTGCGGCCACGCCGCGCGCGGATGTTGACACCATCAAGGCTCGCCTTGCGCGCAAGAGTGCGACACTCGCTGCTTCATAAGGTCGTCGTTCTCCCGTCCCCGGGAGTGCCGGAACGCTGAGAGAGACAAGCAATGCCAGAGACCAACGGAACCCCTTACGCCATCATCGTCATGGGGGTCAGTGGTTGCGGCAAGTCCTCGATCGGCCTGAAGATTTCGGACGCCCTCGGCATGCAATTTGTCGAGGGCGACCAGCTGCATCCTGCATCGAATGTCGAGAAGATGTCGAAGGGCATTCCCTTGACGGATGACGACCGGATGCCTTGGCTCGACCTCATCGGTCAGACAATGAAAGCGTCGCTTGATCGTGGGCAGGGCGTCATCGTTTCCTGCTCGGCGTTGAAGCGCATCTATCGCGACCGGCTGCGCAAGGCGGTGAATGGAAAACTCTGTTTTGTCTATCTGTCAGGCTCGAAGGAGCTGCTCACGAAGCGGATGGGTGAGCGCAAGGGTCACTTCATGCCTGCATCCTTGCTGGAAAGCCAACTCGCGACACTCGAAGTGCCGACCGGCGAGCTCGGCGTCGTGACCGTCGATATCGACAATACAATCGAAGGGATGGCGGAAACGGCGCTCCGCGATCTCAAGTCTTTGGGCGTTGCTTAGCCGTCGGTCCGCAGCAGGACCTTCTTCTCGAAGAAGAAATAGGGCCGCAGGCGAACGCCGATGACATTGCCGGCAAATGCGGCCACGGCCCAGAGATAGCCATGCAGGCTGCCCGACGAGATGCCGGAGAAATAGGCGCCGATGTTACAACCGTAGGCGATGCGTGCGCCGTATCCGAGCAGCAGGCCGCCGATCACAGCAGCTAGAACCGAACGCAGCGGAATATCCCAGCTCGGTGCAAATCGACCGGCGAGCGACGAGGCGAGCATTGCACCTGCAATGATGCCGAAATCCATGACGGAGGTGATATCCGCAAAGACGCTGTCGGCCAGCGCCTTGGCATTGGCGGGCGTCTGCCAATAAGCCCAGGCGGTCGGGTCAATGCAAATGATCTGTGCGCCCTTGGCGCCCCAAAGTGCAAAAGCCGAGGTGATGCCCCAGGGGCGACCGGCGATCGACAGAGTCACGAAGTTCAGCAAGGCAAGGGCAACGGCGCCGAGGACAAGCGGCCACGGTCCGCGCAGGAAACGCGAAAAGCCGCGGCGCGGGGAGGGCGCTTCCTTTTCGAGCGAGCCGTGCCAGCGCTTCTCGACGACAACAGTCAGTGCGGCGATCGCTGCAAAGATGATCAGCGAGACCGCGATGCCGCCGATGGCGCCAAAGCTCTGTACCAGCGAGGTCGGTGGAAGTGACGGCAGGCTCACCCACCAGTCGAAATTCACGGTGCCGAGCACCGAGCCGACGATAAAGAAGAACAGGGTGATGAGCATCCGCGCATTTCCGCCGCCGGCGGTAAACAGCGTACCGGAAGCGCAGCCGCCGCCGAGCTGCATGCCGATCCCGAACATGAAGGCGCCGACGAGCACGCCGATGCCTGCGGGCGACACCGAACCCTTGACCTCATGGCCGAACAGCGTGCCGCTCGCCAGGAACGGAAAGAACAGCACGACGGCGATCGCCAGCAGGATCATCTGCACGCGCAGGCCGCGTCCGCGACCATCCATGATGAAGACGCGCCATGCGGAGGTGAAGCCGAAGGCGGCGTGATAGAGGGCAATGCCGAGGGCGCCGCCGACAAGGAACAGTGCGCCCTGAGCCGGGCCGTAATAGTAGCCGAGCAGTAGTGTGCCGAGGACAAAAACGACGAGCGCGCCGAGACCCGGCGTGCCGAGCGGGGGCTGCCGTGTCTCGAGGGCGGGGGAGGAGGCAATAGACATGTTGGATTTCCTGAGAGTTTCCCTCGTCTTATAGGCAACTCGGCGTAAACGTTGGAGGAATCAGGTCCTCCTTTCCGCCGGTCTGGCGGATTGTTGTCCTTCTATGAGCCTGTTTGGTATGCGCGCGTTGCTTATGGGTTGAAGCGCTGCGGCGAATAGGCCGAAATATCGATGAACGGTGCCTCGCCGGTGATCGCTTCCGCCAGGGCGCGGCCGGTGACAGGCCCGAGCGTCAACCCGTGATGAGCGTGGCCGAATGCGAACCACAGCCCGTCGTGCCGGGGCGCCTTACCGATGATAGGCATCATGTCGGGCGTGC
>Ga0102593_1003361_pt1 | contig 10506 bp, 10 predicted proteins | sample AraplaCol_mMS_r2_2_FD_76862 | JGI IMG/M metagenome (GOLD analysis project Ga0102593, IMG submission 76862) | Arabidopsis root microbial communities from North Carolina, USA - plate scrape MF_Col_mMS_r2 (SPADES assembly) (version 2) | ecosystem: Host-associated > Plants > Roots > Endosphere...
CAGTTCCATCCCGAGCGCTCGGCGGCGACGGGTCAGCGCCTGCTCGCGAACTTCCTCGCGATGGAGGTGGCATGAACGCGCTCGCATCCGTGACACCGCGTGCGCCGTTCGAGCTGTATCCCGCCATCGACGTGCGCGAGGGGCGCGTGGTTCGCCTGCACCAGGGCGACTACGAACGCGAAACGCGCTATGCACCTTTGCCCATCGACCTCGCAGCCCAGTACGCCGATGACGGCGCGAGCTGGCTGCACCTGGTCGATCTCGATGCCGCGCGCGAAGGCGGTTACACGCTGCGTTCGCTCGTTCGCGAGGTCGTCGCGCGCACGGGGCTGAGCGTGCAGACCGGTGGCGGTGTGCGCAGCGAGGACGATGTCGCGTCGATCCTCGATGCGGGCGCGCAGCGCGTGGTGGTCGGTTCGCTCGCGGTACGCGAGACCGACCGCGTGCTGCGATGGATCGAGCGTTTCGGTGCCGATCGCATCACCGTCGCGCTGGACGCGCGCCAGGACGCATCGGGCGCGTGGCGCCTGCCCACGGCGGGCTGGACACAGGACAGCGACGTCGAGTTCGACGCGCTCGTGCGCCGCTTCGCCGATGGCGGGCTGCGTCACCTGCTGTGCACCGATATCGCGCGGGACGGCATGCTTGCCGGACCGAATCTGTCGCTGTATCGCCATCTGACGAAACTCGCCCCGCAACTGAACTTGCAGGCATCCGGCGGAGTCCGCGACATCGACGACATCGAAGGTGCGCGCGAAGCAGGCTGCGCGGGCGCTGTGCTGGGCAAGGCGCTGATCGAAGGCCGCTTCGCGCTGGACGAAGCGCTGCGGAGGATGCGCGCATGCTGAGCCGACGCATCGTGCCGTGCCTGGACGTGCGCGACGGGCGCGTCGTGAAGGGCGTGCGATTCCGCGACCACGTCGACATGGGCGACATCGTCGAACTCGCCCTGCGTTACCGCGATGAAGGCGCGGACGAACTGGTGTTCTACGACATCACCGCCAGTCCCGAAGGCCGCAGCGTCGATCGGCAGTGGGTCGAACGCGTGGCGCGCGTGATCGATATTCCGTTCTGCGTGGCCGGCGGAATCCGCTCGGTCGATGATGCACGCGCTGTGTTGCATGCGGGCGCGGACAAGGTGTCGATCAACACGCCGGCGCTGGAACGTCCGGCGCTGATCGGCGAGATCGCCGCGGTGTTCGGCGTGCAATGCGTGGTGGTCGGCATCGACAGCCTGCGCGACGAGGATGGCCAGTGGCGCGTGCGCCAGTACACCGGCGATCCCTCGCGCACGCGGGCGCTCGCCAGACGCACGCTGGACTGGGTGGTCGAAGCGCAGGAGCTGGGCGCGGGTGAGATCGTGCTCAACTGCATGGGCAGCGATGGCGTGCGCCAGGGGTACGACCTCGAACAGCTGCAGGCGGTGCGCGAACGGTGCGCGGTGCCGCTGGTCGCCTCGGGCGGCGCGGGCACGATCGAACATTTCGCGGACGCGTTCCGCGAGGCCGATGTGGATGCGGCGCTGGCGGCGAGCGTGTTCCATTCCGGCGCGGTGCGGATTCCCGAACTCAAGAAGCACCTGCGCGGGCAGGGCATCGAGGTGCGCGATGTCGCTTGAACTCACGCCCGAAGCGATCGATGCGCTCGCATGGGAGAAGCAGTGCGGCCTGCTGCCCGCCGTGGTGCAGGACGCCGACACATTGCGCGTTCTGATGCTCGGTTACATGGACGCGGCGGCGTTGCGCACGACGCTTGATTCAGGCCACGTCACGTTCTTCAGCCGCAGCCGCAACACGCAATGGACCAAGGGCGAGACCTCGGGCCACTTCCTCGATGTGGTCGGCATCGATGTGGATTGCGACAGCGACACCTTGCTGGTGACCGCCCGTCCGCACGGGCCGACGTGCCATCTGGGCCGCGAAAGCTGCTTTCCGGATGCGCCCGTCGCAACCTCGTCGTTCGTGGGCGAACTCGACGCGCTGATCGCGAACCGCGAGCGCGAGCGGCCGGCCGGCAGCTACACCACGCAGCTGTTCGACGGCGGCATCCGCCGCATCGCGCAGAAGGTGGGCGAGGAGGGCGTGAAAATGGCACTGGCCGCCGTGGCGCAATCGGACGAAGACCTGCTCGGCGAGGCCGGCGACCTGCTGTACCACCTGCTCGTGCTGTTGCGCGCGCGCGGGCTGGGGCTGGCCGACGTCGAAGCGGTGCTGCGGGCGCGTCACGCCCGCTGAGGCAAGGCGGGCGACTTCCGGCGGACACGGGCGCGGACCATAATCGCGCGATCCCGCCGCGCCCGAGCCCGCCATGCCGCATGTCCTGCCCGCCGTCCTCATTGCCTTGCTCGCCGTTCCGACGGTTGCGTCTGCGCAATCCACCGTGGCAGGCATCGTGTTCGAGGACGCGAACGGCAACGGGCAACGCGATGCTCGCGAGCGCGGTATCGCCGATGTGAAGGTGTCGAACGGTCGCGAACTCGCGATCACCGATGCGCAGGGCCGCTACACGTTGCCGATGCGCGAGGGCAGCACGCTGTTCGTGGTGAAGCCGCCGAAGTACGCGACGGCGACCGGGCAGAACGGCCTTCCGCTGTTCTGGCATCACCTGTTTCCGCAGGGTTCTGCGAAAGTGCGGTTCGGCGGGATCGCCGCCACCACGCCGCAGGCGTCCTACGACTTCGCGCTGCATCGCGCGCCGCAACGCAAGGGCGATCTGCGGATGCTCGTGTTCGGCGATCCGCAACCCAAGAGCATCGTCGATGTCGGCTATTACGAACACGACATCGTCGATCCGCTCATCGGGAAGCACGATGCGCAGCTGGGCCTGAGCCTGGGCGATATCGTCAACGACGATCTGTCGCTGTACCCGGCGGTGAATCGCGTCACGGCGAAACTCGGCGTGCCGTGGCTGCACGTCGCCGGAAACCACGACCTGGATTCCGATGCCACGCGCGACGAGGATGCGCTGCTCGGCTTCCGGAACGTCTTCGGCCCGGACACGTATGCGTGGGAAGAGCCGCAGGCCAGTTTCATCGTGCTGGACGACGTGGTTTACATGCCCGGGAAGAAGCCGTCGTATGTCGGCGGATTGCGCGAGGACCAGCTTGCGTTCCTCGACGCGTACCTTGCGACGCTGCCGAAGGAACGTCGCGTGGTGATCTCGGTGCATATCCCGTTCTTCGAGCCGGTGCCGGGCGTCGAGACGTTCCGCCGCGCGGATCGTGAACGGTTGTTCGCGATGTTGAAGGATCATCCGAACGTGTTGCTGCTGAGCGCGCACACGCACAACCAACGCCACTACTTCCACGACGCTTCGACCGGATGGCGCGGCGCGAAGCCGCTGCACGAGTACAACGTGGGGGCGACCTGCGGCGCGTTCTGGTCGGGCGTGAAGGATGCGGAGGGGGTGCCCGACACGACGATGAGCGACGGTACGCCGAACGGTTACGCGTGGGCGACATTCAAGTCCGACGGATCGTACTCACTGCGCTATCAGGTGGCGCGCGGCGCGAACGATGAGGCGATCGACCTGCATGCGCCCAAAGTGCTGCGCCGTGGCGCTTATCCGGCGTTCGGCGTGTTCGCGAACGTGTACATGGGCGATGCCGGAACGCGTGTCGAGTTCCGCATCGACGAGGGCGAATGGAAGGCGATGAAGCGCGTCGAGCAGCCGGATCCGCGACTGGTCGTGGAGAACATCGCCGACGATCTGGCGACCGCGCTGCGCGGGTACGACCGCTCGCCGGAAGCCGATCCATCCACGCATCTATGGCGCGGCGCGCTGCCGACTGATCTTGCGGCGGGCGAGCATCGCATCGAAGTGCGCGCGTTCGATCGCTGGCAGGGCGAGCAGCATGCGAAGACGGTTTATCGCCTGGACGACGCCACGGAGTAAGCGCGATGACCACGTTGCCGACCGATCTGCCGATCAAGCTGTTCAGGACGGAAGCGGCGTGGGAGACGTGGCTGGCGGCGCATGGCGACGCGCCGGGCGTGTGGCTGAAGATCGCGAAGAAGGACACGGGTGCGACGTCGGTGAGCTACTCGCAGGCGCTCGACGTGGCGCTGTGCCATGGCTGGATCGATGGCCTGAAGCGTAGCTGCGACGAACAGTACTTCCTGCAGCGCTTCACGCCGCGCAAGGCGAAGAGTTTGTGGTCCAAGCTCAATATCGGGCGCGTGGAGAAGCTGGTCGCGGCTGGACGTATGCAGGCCGGCGGCACGCGTGAGGTGGACGCAGCGAAGGCGGACGGTCGCTGGGAGGCGGCTTACGACGCGGCGAGTGCGATGGAGGTCCCGGCGGAACTGGCGGCCGCGCTGAAGAAGAATGCGAAGGCGCGCAAGGCCTTCGAGGCATTGGATCGCACCAACCGGTATGCGTTCTGCTGGCGCGTGCATACGGCGAAGAAGCCGGAGACGAAGGCGGCGCGCGTGGAGAAGTTCGTGGAGATGCTGGAGCGGGGAGAGAAGATTCACGGGTGATGGACTAGCCGCGTCATCCTGGCGAAGGCCGGGACGCGGGCTGCCACGGCATCAGCTGTCTTCCGTCGTTCCAGCGAAAGCTGGAACCCATGTTGATTTCAGGGGCGTGCAGCGTTGTCGTAGCCCGGGTAAGCGAAGCGCACCCGGGAGCTGTCACGCCCGACCCCGGGTGCGCTTCGCTTACCCGGGCTACGAGGCGTCGCGTGTGCGCGGTCGCGCGTCAACCAACCGCAACGTCCGTGAACGTCTGCGTGCGCATATGCCCATGCGTCGCATCGCCCGTGCGAGGCGTCGGATAGTCTTCGAGGCGGTCGATCAGCACCGTCTGCAATCCGGCTTCGCGCGCGGCATCCAGTTCTTCGACGACGTCGGACAGGAACAGGATCTCCCCCGCCGGAATGCCGATGGATTCGACGATGTTGCGATAGCTCTGCGCGTCGCGCTTGCCGCCCATCTCGGTGTCGTACCAGCCGGAGAACAGCGTCGTGAGATCGCCCGCATCGCTGTGGCCGAAGAACAGGCGCTGCGCGGGGACGCTGCCGGAGGAATACACGTATAGCGGCAGGCCGGCGGCGTGCCAGTCGCGCAGGGAGTTCGCGGCATCGGGATAGATGTGCGCGGTGAAATCCACGCTGCGGTAGCCGTCGGCCCAGATCATGCCCTGCAGCGCCTTCAGCGCGGTGTGCTTGCGGTCTTCGTCGATCCAGCCCTGCAGCACTTCCACGATCATCTCGTCCTGGCACATGCCACCGTTCTCGGTCGCCACGGCGTCGAGCCACTTGCGCACCGCCGGTTCCTTGCCGCGCGTGGCGACGAAGCGGGGCAGGGCGCGTCGCGCGTACGGGAACAGCACGTCCTTCACGAACGAGATGCTGCTGGTGGTGCCTTCGATGTCGGTGAGGATCGCGCGGATGGTCATGGCGTGGCGGGTCGATGTCGGGCGCGCGGCGAGGCGGGCCAGGAATGCGGGATCGCCGCCATCCCCAGGTTCGCGGGGATGGCGGCTCGTGTTCGTAAGGCGCGTCGCGGGCGACGCGTGGCCGGGCTCAGCCCGCCTGGCCCTTCTCGTAGCGCGGGAAGCGTTGTGCGATGTCGGTGCCGGTGAAATGACCGACCCAGCCGTCCGGCTCGGTGAAGAAGCGGATCGCGATGAAGCTCGGCTCCGGGCCCATGTCGAACCAGTGCTTCGTGCTGTCGGGCACGGCGATCAGGTCGCCCTGTTCGCACGTTACCTCGTAGACCTCGTCGCCCGGATGCAGGGTGAACAGGCCCGAGCCGGCGACGAAGAAGCGCACTTCGTCTTCCTTGTGGAAGTGTTCGTCGAGGAACTTGGTCCGCATCGCTTCGCGCTGCGGGTTGTCCGGCGCGATGCTGACCACGTCGACGGTCTTGAAACCGTGCTGCGCGATGAGGCGGTCGATGTCGGCGCGATAGGCGTCCATGATCTTCTCGGGCGCATCGCCCGGCGCGACCGGCGCGTTCGCCTGCCACTGTTCGAAGGCCACGCCGATCTTGGCCAGCTCCGTCGCCATCACGGCGTGGTCGGACGTGGACAGGCGCGGGTTGGACGGATCGTTCTCGGAAAAAATGCGCAGGCGGCTCATCGCTGCAGTCTCCTCAGTTCAAGCTCGCAGCCGAGCAGGAATTCGAATGCTTCAAGGTGGCGTCGGGCTTCGGGCATGTCGCGGCCCCAGGCGTAGAGGCCGTGACCGTCGATCAGGTAGCCCCACATCGCCTGGCGATCGAGCAGGCAATCGACCTGCGCGGCCAGCGTGTGCATGTCCTGGCTGTTGGGCAGCACGGGCAGCTCGACGCTGATCTCGTGGGTGGTGTTGCCGGCGAAGGCCTTCAGGAGTTCATAGCCTTCCAGGTGGACGTGGCCGGGGCCGGCGTACAGCCTGGACGCGACGGTCTGCACCTTCGAATGCGTGTGCAGCACGCAGCCGATGTCCGGGTAGCGCTTGTACAGCTGCGTGTGCAGGAGCGTCTCGGCGGAGGACTTCTGCGTGGTCGCGACCGGCTGGCCTTCGAGGTCGACGACCATGATGTCGGCTTCGGTCAGCTTGCCCTTGTCGCGCCCGGAGACGGTGATGGCGATGTTGTTCTCGTCCATGCGCCGCGAGAAGTTGCTGCTCGTCGCCGGCGTCCAGCCCAGCGCCGAGAGCTCACGCACGTTCACGATGATTTCCCCGGCGCAATGCGCCAGGCGCTGGGGATCGTAGGGGAGGGGGGCGTTCATGCCGGCAAGTGTAGCGGACGGGGCGTAAGGGACTGTTCCCGTGGGGGAAATCCGGCGTGCTGCTGGCGGAAAGCCGCGCCGCGCCGCGAAGAGACGGTGATGCCCCGAAACGACGAAGGCGCCACGTGGGCGCCTTCGTGCGTGGAGCGGATGCGTCCGTCAGCCGCGACGCAGGCGGCTGTGCTTGTAGCCGTACAGGAAGTAGATCAGGAAGCCGACGCCGGTCCAGACCGCCATCAGGAACCAGTTGTGCGCCGTCATCGTCGACAGCAGCGCGAGGCAGCTGAGGATGCCGGCGGTGCAGATCAGCCACGCCGCCGGGATGCGGAACGGACGCGGCAGGTCCGGCTGGGTGCGGCGCAGGATCAGCACGCCGCCGCAGACCGCGGCGAAGGCGATGAGCGTGCCCATCGAGGTCAGCTCGCCCAGCACGTCCAGCGGGAACAGCGCCGCCAGCAGCGCGATGCCGATGCCGGTGATCACCGTGTTGATGTGCGGCGTGCGGTACTCGGGATGGATCTTGGTGAACACCGGCGGCAGCAGGCCATCCTTCGCGATGATCATGAAGATGCGCGGCTGGCCGATGATCATCACCAGCACCACCGACGACAGGCCGATCAGCGCGCCGATTTCCACCACCACGCGCAGCCAGCCCAGGTCCGGATGCGCGGCGACGGCGGTGACGACGGGTTCGTCCGTGCCCAGCTGGTAGAAGGGCACCAGGCCGGTCATCACCGCGGCCATCGCGATGTACAGCACGGTGCAGATGGCGAGCGAGGCGAGCATGCCGATGGGCAGGTCGCGCTGGGGCTTGTGCGACTCCTGCGCCGCGACGGAGACCGCCTCGAAGCCGATGTAGGCGAAGAAGACCATCGACGCGCCACGCAGCACGCCTTCCCAGCCGAACTTGCCGGGGCCTTCGTTGGCGGGGATGAAGGGGTGCCAGTTGTCGGGATTCACGTACTTCCAGCCGACGAAGATCACCAGCAGGATCAGGCCCGTCTTGAGCACGACCATCGCCATGTTCATCGCCGACGACTTGCGGATGCCGACGTAGCACAGCCACGTCAGCAACAGCACGATGGCGGCGGCGGGCAGGTTGGCGATCGAGCCGGTGGGGCGCAGCTGGCCGTCGAGCGGCGCGCTGACCAGTTCCCTTGGAAGGTTGATGTCGAAGTGTTGCAACAGGCTGAGGAAGTAACCCGTCCAGCTCACCGCGACCGCCGAGGCGGAGACGCCGTATTCCAGTACGAGCATCCACCCGATGAACCACGCCGCCAGCTCGCCCAGCGTCGCGTAGGTGTAGGTGTAGGCGCTGCCGGAGACCGGCACCATCGATGCGAATTCGGCGTAGGCCAGCGCGCAGAAGGTGCAGCAGATCGCCGCGAGGACGAAGGACAGCATGATCGCCGGGCCGGCGTGGTTCGCCGCGGCCTGGCCGGTGATGACGAAGATGCCGCCGCCGATGACGGCGCCGATGCCCAGCGCGGTCAGGCCCCAGGGCCCGAGCGTGCGATGCAGGCTCAGCCCTTCGGCGTCGGAGTGTGCGGCGTGGGGATGCTTGGTCGCCCAGAGTTGTCGGAACATCGTGATTCCCGAGGCCGGCACACGTGTTGGCCGGCGAAATGTGGAGCCGAAAGGAACGAGGCCGGCGGAAATGCCGCCGGCCTCGTAGTCGCATCAGGGGTCAGCGTGCCGCTGCTGCCTTGCGCACCTTGCTGTTGCGGTAGCCGTAGAAGAAGTAGATCAGCAGGCCGATGGCGGTCCAGCCGGTCATCAGCGGCCAATGCTCGGAGAACGGCTTCCAGAACAGGTACAGACACGCGGCGGCGCCGAGCGGGCAGATGATGGCGGCGGCGGGCACGCGGAACGGACGCGGCAGGTCCGGGCGGCTCTTGCGCAGCACCAGCACGCCGATGGAGACCGTGGCGAACGCCAGCAGCGTACCCATCGACACCAGCTCGCCGAGCAGGCCGATCGGCAGGAAGCCGGCCAGCAGGCAGGCGAACACGCCGACGTAGATCGTGCCCATGTACGGCGTCTGGAACTTCGGATGGACCTTCGCGAACACCTTCGGCAGCAGGCCGTCCTGCGCCATCGAGTAGAAGATGCGCGGCTGGCCCATCAGCATGACCAGGATCACCGAGCTCAGGCCGGCGATGGCGCCGACTTCGACGATGAGCTTCAGCCAGGTCAGCGACGGATAGGCTTCCAGCGCCGTGGCGACCGGCTTGGGCGTGCTCAGCTGCGGGTAGGGCAGCAGGCCCGTCAGCACCAGGGCGACGATGATGTAGATGATGGTGCAGATCACCAGCGAGCCGAGGATGCCGATGGGCATGTCGCGCTGCGGGTTCTTGGCTTCACCGGCCGCCGTGGAGACCGCATCGAAGCCGATGTAGGCGAAGAACACCACCGACGCGCCACGGATGATGCCGTCGATGCCGTAGCGGCCCGGTCCCTGGTTCTCGGGGATGAAGGGCACCCAGTTGTCCGGGTTCACGTACTTCGCGGCGAAGGCCACGAACAGCACGATCACGACCACCTTGATGGCGACGATGACCGAATTGACGATCGCCGACTGCGTGATGCCCACGTAGCACAGGCCGCTGAGCGCCGCGACGATGAACACCGCTGGCAGGTTGATCAGGCCGCCGGTGTAGACGATCGAGCCTTCGACGACGTTGAGCGGCGCGGCTGCGAGCGACGCCGGCAATGCCATGTTGAAGTAGCCGAGGAAGCTGTTGAGGTAGCCCGACCAGCCCACCGCGACGGTGGACGCGGCGAACATGTACTCCAGCACCAGGTTCCAGCCGATGAACCAGGCGACGAACTCGCCCAGCGTGGCATAGGAATAGGAGTAGGCACTGCCCGAGACCGGCAGCATCGCTGCGAACTCCGCGTAGCACAGGCCCGCGAGGGCGCAGGCGAAGCCGGCGATGATGAAGCTGATGACGATGGCCGGGCCGGCATGTTCCGCGGCGGCATGGCCGGAGAGGACGAAGATGCCCGCGCCGATGACGGCGCCGATGCCCAGCATCACCAGTTGCGTGGCGGTGAGCGATCGCTTGAGGGTGGCCTCGCCTTGGAGGCTGCCTTCTACGGGCTCACCGGCGTCGACATGCCCTGCGGGCTCGACCGGCTTGGTGAGGAAGAGGTTTTTGAACATCGAATTCCCCTGGAGATGTGAGATCTGCGCCCGTTCAGGCGGGCGGTGAAGCGTATGGCCGTGGGGGGCGGGCCACCATAACCCACGCGGGAAAGCAGCGGCAAGCACACATGGTCACGGTGGGAAATCGCGTCGCGGCGCCCTTCCACCACGGTGGCGGGAGGGCGCCGGACGCGTCAGAACGCCATGTTCAACGCCACCTGCGGCGCGAAGAACGCGGACGAGTTACGGCCGTCGAAGGACACCTGCGCGCCTGCGATCAGGCCCACGCTGTCGGTGAAGTTGTACTCCACCGCCGGGGCCACCGACAGCCGCCACGAGAACGGAAGTTCCTGGTCGTAGGCGATGCGGGTGCCGTCCAGCCCGGGCACGCTGCCGCGCACATGGGCGCCGCGGTCCTGTTCGTAGACGAGGTCCGCCGCGGCGACCCACTGCGGATTGAAGCTGTATTCGAACGACACCGACGTCTGCGAAGCGGCGTGCAGGTCGGCGCGGCCGCGAAAGCCCGCCGGCGTGCCATAGACGCTCTCGCCGTCGAGCGAGGCGTCCGCCCCGGGAAGGCGCCAGCCGACGTTGAATCGCGCGCGCAGGTTGCGGCCCTCAAGTAGGTACATCTGGCC
>Ga0102593_1003362_pt1 | contig 10498 bp, 11 predicted proteins | sample AraplaCol_mMS_r2_2_FD_76862 | JGI IMG/M metagenome (GOLD analysis project Ga0102593, IMG submission 76862) | Arabidopsis root microbial communities from North Carolina, USA - plate scrape MF_Col_mMS_r2 (SPADES assembly) (version 2) | ecosystem: Host-associated > Plants > Roots > Endosphere...
GTCACCGCGGTCTCGCCTCAGAGAGATGACCGGCAAATCCCGCAAGCAGCACGCCGAGCGGAAGACGTCGAACCAGTCTAGCCGCAATGAAGGTTGCGCCGATCGCCGCGGCAAGTTTCAGCCAGGGATAGTCGCCGAGCTGGACATGGGCGCTTGCATCGACCGATGTGGCCTTGGCTTTCAGCGCCGCTTCCGCATCCTCGCGCAGCATGCCTATGCGGGCATTCAGCAGCCTGACCTCATGCTGCAGAGCGTTCAGGCTCTCGTCGGCCTTTTCACGCGCGGTTTGCTCAGCGGCATCGGCAAAGGGCGGATCGCCTTCCGCGATCAGTTCGTCGGGATCTGGCGGAAGGCCGTGGCGGTTGATGGATGATTGCATGGACGTATCCTCGAATAGGTGAGCGAGAGGCAATAAGGCCCGGCATTGCGGCCGGGCCTCATAATATCAGTGGTCGCGCCGGAAACCCTGGCTCTGGTGAGATCCGCCTTGCGATTGGGTCTGCGATTGGCGATTGGTTTCGTCCGATGACGGGGTGTCGGGGTCGGGCAAGGTATAGGCACGCACCTTGGCGCTTCCATGCGTGGTGTCGCGCATTGCAACCGGGCGCGCATCGTCGAACGCGCTCTCGGACACAGCGAGATCTTCCGACGATTTGCCGCCGGAGGGTTGGCCGGCAAAGCCGGTATTGGATGCGCCTTGCTGTCTGTCCTCCAAAGACCAGAGATCTGCCCGCTCATCCATGTCGATGCTGCCCTCGTCGTCCAGAATATCGTGGACGGTCTCATAAAGCGCGTCATCGATATCATTGACCTGGACGAGGAAGCCGCCGCGCCGCAGCCCTTCTGCGTAGACCGCACGATCCTCGTCGGGGAAAAAGAAGTCTGCCAGCGCGTCGAAGAAGCCGCTGCGGTCGTCGCTCATCGCGCCGGCATTTTTTCCATCCGCTTCATATCCAGGCATCAGCCTTATTCTCGCAACCGGCACGCCCGCATCTTCAAGACGGGAGACGGCGGATTCGGCCTCCGATCGGCTGTCGAAGAATGCAGTAAGGCTGCTGCCGCCTGTTGGTCCTGAAAAAGCCGGGTTGGTATCGTTGTAAATGCTGCCCATGGGACTCTCCTCTCGATGTCTGGCCCAGCCGCCAATCCGAAGTTTGGCGAAGTCTGGTGTCCTGACTTGAAGAACCGGCGGCTGAGTTGAATGTTCCAAGGGAATGGCATGGGAATGACTCCGCATGTCGCGCGCGTTCCATAACGTTGCTGCCTGCCATCAGATTCGCAAAGTCGCAAATTGCGCCGCTCGCGAAATCCCTCAGCGGTTGACGTCAAACCGTCGAGACGCTAGCACGGCTTTGACGCATTGGGGATAATTCATATGGACATGTTTACGGCAGCCGGTCTGACGGCTTTGCTGCAGGTCATCGCTATCGACCTCGTTCTCGCCGGCGACAACGCCGTGGTTATCGGTCTTGCCGCTGCCGGCCTCGAGGCCACGCAACGCCGCAAGGCGATCATCGTCGGCATTCTGGCCGCGACCGTTCTGCGTATTCTCTTTGCCAGTGTCGCAGTCTATCTGCTGGCAATCGTCGGCCTGCTGCTGGCCGGCGGCTTGCTGCTGCTCTGGGTCTGCTGGAAGATGTGGCGCGAGCTTCGCGCCGGTCATGGCGAGAACCATGAAGCCGCAGGTGCCGTAGGCGCGCCGAAAAAGACCTTCTTCCAGGCGGCGACCCAGATCGTCATCGCCGACGTTTCGATGTCGCTCGACAACGTTCTGGCTGTTGCCGGTGCGGCGCGCGAACATCCGAGCGTGCTGGTCATCGGTCTCGGTCTGTCAATCGCGCTGATGGGTATTGCCGCAAACCTGATCGCCCGGTTGCTCACCAACCATCGCTGGATCGCCTATGTCGGTCTGCTGATCATCCTCTATGTCTCGCTCGACATGATCCACCGCGGCGCCGTCGAGGTTCTGCCCTACATGCAGTGACCCTGCATGCAGGGACCGGGCATGCAGTAACGGGGCTCAGGTCTCGATCCTGACCTCGGTCTCGAAGCTCATCTGGTCATACGCCGGCACCACATGGTCCGGCGTCTCAGCCATCACCACGTCGTAGTCGAGCGGCGTATGCATATGCGTGAGGATCGCCTGTTTCGGCTTCAGGCGGCCGATCCAGTCGAGCGATTGTTCCAGCGACAGATGGCTCGGATGATAGGTATATTGCAGCGCGTCGATGATCAGCATGTCGAGATTTTGTAGCTTCTCGACTGTCTGCGGCGGGAAGTCGCTGATATCGCTGCAATAAGCGACATCGCCGATGCGGAAGCCGAGCGAATGGATGTCGCCGTGCTGCTGGAGATGCGGATGGAAGGCGATCGTGCCTCCGGGGCCGCGGATTTCCAGAGGTTCGTCGAGGTTTTCGATGACAATCGGCAGCACGATCGGCGGATAATTGCTGCCCGGCGGCGTTTCCAGGCAATAGCCGAAGGCTTCCCGCAACCTGTCCATCGTAAATTGGTCGGCAAAGATCGGCACCCGGCGACGGGTATTGTGAAAATAGCCGCGCAGATCGTCGATGCCGTGAATATGATCGGCATGCGGATGGCTGTAGAGTACGGCGTCGACATGGTCGGCCCCTGCCCTGATCATCTGCTCGCGGAAATCCGGCCCGGTGTCGATGACGACGGTGGTCACCCCACCATCCGGTGCGAATTGCTGCACCATGAAGGCTGCGCGCGTGCGCCGGTTCTTCGGATTGTCGGGATTGCAGGCGCCCCAGTCGCCAGTGATGCGCGGCACGCCCGGTGACGACGAACAGCCGAGAATGGTGAAACGCCGCCGGTAGAGCACGCCGCTAGATCCTCGGCATCTTCGAGAACAGCCGGAAAGCGTTCTCCGTCGTGATCCGCGCGACCTCTTCGTAGGACAGGCCGATCGTATCGGCGAGCACCTCTGCCGTGTTGACGACGTAGGACGGCTCGTTGCGCTTACCGCGCCAGCGCTTCGGCGCGAGATAGGGCGCGTCTGTTTCCACAAGCAGCCGCTCATGCGGGATTGTCCTGGCGATCTCGCGCAGCTCTTCCGACTTCGGGAAGGTCAGGATGCCCGAGAAGGAGATATAGCCGCCGAGCGCGACACCGGTCTTGGCAAGCTCCGGGCCTGCCGAGAAGCAATGGAGAATAAAGGGGAAGGCCCCCTTCCCGCTTTCCTCTGTCAGTATGTCAGCCATGTCCTCGTCGGCGCTGCGGCTGTGGATGACGAGCGGCAGCCGGGTCTCGCGCGCCGCCGCAATATGCCGACGAAAGCCGGTCTGCTGATCCTCAGGCTTCTGCGTGTCGTAGAAATAATCGAGACCGGCCTCGCCGATCGCCACCACCTTCTGATGCGCATTGGCGAGACGCACCAGCTCTTCCGTCTGGATATCCAGCTCTTCGTCGGCATTGTTCGGATGCGTGCCGACCGAGCAGAACACCGAGGGATATTTCTCGGTGATGGCAAGCAGCGCCTCGAGCTTGCGCACCCGCGTCGAGATCGTCACCATCTGCGTAACACCGGCCGAATGGGCGCGCGCGACGATCTCGTCCCGCTCCGCCTCGAAGTCGGCGAAATCAAGATGGCAATGCGTATCGATCAACACGGCCTCAAGCCTCCGGAGCCACGTAGCGCGGGAAGACCGGCGTCGGCGCTTCGAGCGCCGTTCCGGCAACCAGACGGCCGGCTTCGCCGAGGGCAGCAAAATCGCGCTTGTCTGCAGGTGCTGCGACAAGATCGAGCAGCTTGCCGGATGATTCCGGCATGAAGGGCTGCAGCAGGATGGCAATCTGGCGCACGACTTCGGCGGTCACGTAGAGCACCGTGCCCATCCGCTCCGGATCGGTCTTCTTCAGCGCCCACGGCGCCTGGCCGGCGAAATAACGGTCGGTCTCGGAGACGACCGAAATGATCGAGGCGAGCGCCCGATGGATCTGCTGCTTGCCCATATCTTCGCGGGTCGAGGCATGCAGTGCGTCGACTTGTGCCAGCATCGCCTTGTCTTCGTCGCTGAGCGCCCCGCAATCCGGGATCTTGCCGTCGCAATTCTTGACGATCATCGACAGCGAGCGGCTGGCGAGATTGCCGATGCCGTTGGCGAGGTCGGAGTTGATGCGGGCTCCGATCGCCTCTTCGCTATAGCTGCCGTCCTGGCCGAAGGACACTTCGCGCAGGAAGAAGTAGCGCACCTGGTCGAGGCCGAAATGGTTCACCAGATTGACCGGATCGACGACGTTGCCGAGCGACTTCGACATCTTCTCGCCTTTGTTGAGCAGAAAGCCGTGGGCAAAGACCCGCTTCGGCAGCGGCAGCTTCGCCGACATCAGGAAGGCTGGCCAGTAGACGGCGTGGAAGCGAATGATGTCCTTGCCGATGATGTGCACGTCGGCCGGCCAGTATTTCGCCCGCGGGCCGTTCCTGTCCTCGATATAGCCGGTCGCGGTGATGTAGTTGGTCAGTGCGTCGACCCAGACATACATGACGTGGGCCGGATCGTTCGGCACCTTGATGCCCCAGTCGAAGGTGGTGCGCGAGACCGAGAGGTCCTTGAGGCCCGACTTGACGAAGGAGATCACCTCGTTGCGGCGCTCGGCCGGACCGATGAAGTCGGGGTTCGCCTCATAATGCGCAAGCAGCTTTTCCTGGTATTCGGAGAGCTTGAAGAAATAGCTTGCCTCTTCCACCCACTCGACAGGCGTGCCCTGCGGCCCGTAGCGCACGCCGTCAGCGCGCAGCTCCGTCTCGTTTTCCTGGTAATAGGCCTCGTCGCGCACCGAATACCAGCCGGCATAGCTGTCCTTGTAGATGTCGCCATTGTCGGCAATCAGCTTCCAGATGTTCCGCGAAGTCTCGTGATGACGCTCCTGCGTGGTGCGGATGAAATCATCATTCGAGGCGTTGAGCAGCGTCGCCATCGCCTGGAATTCGCCGGAGTTGCGGTCGGCGAGCGCCTGTGCGGTGATGCCCTCGGCGCGCGCCGTCTGCTGCATCTTCTGGCCGTGTTCGTCGGTGCCGGTCAGGAAGAAGACATCCTTGCCATCCAGGCGCTGATAACGCGCCATTGCATCGGTCGCGATCAGCTCATAGGCATGGCCGATATGCGGCTTACCGTTAGGGTAGGAAATCGCGGTGGTGATGTAGAAGGGTGTCTTGTCTGTCATGGCGGCCAATGTCCGGCTAACTCTATAAAAATGGTCAGCCGCTCTTAGCGCATGTCACCGCCGAGCGAAACCTCAACTTTCCAGCTGTCGATGATTTCCCAGACGCTGGCGTGGTAAACTTGACTCGGCTTCTCGCCCAATCTACCCGTCTTGGGAAAGAGGGCGGGACAAGAACGAAGTGCCAGTTTTCATCTACCGGATTTGTCGTGGCCCCGCGCAGCCAGGGGCGCTTGTTTGACATTCGAGCCGCTCTATTCGCTTTCCGGTCTGTGTGTCGGCGCCCTCGTCGGTATCACCGGCGTTGGCGGCGGTTCGCTGATGACGCCCCTGCTGGTGTTGCTCTTCGGCGTTCATCCGGCCACTGCCGTCGGCACCGATCTTCTCTATGCGGCGATCACCAAGACGGCGGGCACAGCCGTTCACGGCATGCATGGGCGGGTCAACTGGAAGATCGTCGGCAGTCTCGCAGCCGGCAGCCTGCCTGCCGCCCTGCTGATGCTGTGGCTGCTGGCAGGCGTCGACCGCAAAAGCATCGGCGTGACCAATACCATCACCACCGCGCTCGGCTGGCTTCTCGTCATGACCGCGATCATGCTGGTCTTCCGTGGCCCGATCCTCGAATTGGCGCGCCGCGCCATCGGTGATCGAACGCCGCCAAAGCCGACGACCATCCTCGCCCTCACCGTCATTCTCGGGTTCGTTCTCGGCGTCCTCGTCACCTTGACCTCGGTCGGGGCCGGCGCGCTGGGTGTGACGATCCTGCTGGTCCTCTATCCCCGGCTCGATGTGCGCGAGATCGTCGGTTCCGATATCGTCCATGCGGTACCGCTGACCTTGATCGGCGGCACGGGCTATTGGCTGATCGGCGAGATCGACTGGCCGATGCTGCTTGCCCTGCTGATCGGCTCTATCCCCGGCATTGTCATTGGAAGCCTTCTGGCGCCGAAGCTGCACGAACGCACCATCCGCATCGTCCTTGCCGCCACGCTTGCTGTCGTCGCATTGAAGCTGTTGACCGGCTGATCAGAGCATGGTGCCGAAAAGTGTCAGCGGTGACGCGCTTTAGAGGCCTGGCTGCTTGATATCGGCGAGAATGCTGATGATCGTCTGCTTGCGGTCGAGGTTGTAGGCATCGGAAACGGTGAGCCGTTCGGTGATCTCGGAATAGAGCCGCGCCAGCCGCTCCGCAGCAGTGATCTGCCCTTCGCCCGCTGCCACGCGAGCCCGGTTCATGATGTCGTCGCCGACGTGGCTGACGAAGAAATCGAAAATCGTGTCGCTTTCCCTCCCCGAAAGCGCGTCGGCCAGCCGATGCATTGCCTTGCGTGCTGTCGGTCCCTCGGCGGATAGCATCTCGTCATAGGCGGCGATGATCTCGCCGCCGCCATAGTTCAAGAGTTTCAACGCCTCGCCGACGCTGCCCTTGGCGGCCGAAAGCACCGCCCCGCCTTCGCCTGATATGCCGAGATGGGCAAGGGCCGCGACGAGTTCATCGTCGGTAAGCGGCGCCAGCTTCAGCGGCAGGCAGCGCGAGCGGATCGTCGGTAGCAGCCGTCCCGGCGCATGCGAGAGCACCAGGAAAAGCGCCCGCTTCGGCGGTTCTTCCAGGATCTTCAGGATGGCGTTGGCCGCATTGCGGTTCATGTCGTCGGCCGGATCGATAATGACGATCCGCCAGTTGCCGGTACCGGAGGTCTGCGAGAAGAATTTGCCGGCGCGGCGCACCTCGTCGACTGTTATCGCCGATTTCACCTTGCCGGTCTTTTCGTCCACCGGCCGGGCAAGGTGCAGGAGATTGTGCGAGGCGCCGGAGCCGATCTGCCGGCTGACGGAAGAGGCAGGATCCGGATCGCCGATCGTCTCCGGCGCTGTCTCGGGATCGGGATGCGAGAGCACGTGATTGGCAAAGCGGAAGGCGAGCGTGGCCTTGCCGATGCCTTCCGGCCCCTCGATCAGGATGGCGTGATGGCCCTTGCCGGACCGGTAGGACTGCGCAAGGAAGGCTTCCGCATCCTTATGGCCGATCAGCCTGGTATTTTCTCCCGGCCAGATGGCGCCGTCGAGCAGTCCGGGCCTTTCCTCACTCATACTGGGCCTCACTCATGATGTGCGGCTTCCGGCATTCGGGCACGGCCTGCGGGCGATAGCAGCTGTTTGACGATCGCCAGAATCTCCGCGCCGATCGTCTCTTCCGCCTGCATGGCGTTGACCACGTGGCAGCGCTCCGGCTCGCGGGCGGCGATATCGAGAAAGGCCTCGCGCCGTTTCTCGTGCGTTTCCAGCCGCTCCTTCTCGAAGCGATCGGGAGCATCGGCCGCAGCACGCTTTTGCGCCCGCTCCAGCCCGACCTTGGCGGGGATGTCGAGAATCACGGTGCAATCCGGCATGACGCCATTGATGGCGATGCGCTGCAGCGTCTCGATGAAATCGGGCTCGAGATTGCCGGTGACGCCCTGGTAGACCCGGGAGGAATCCATGAAGCGGTCGCAGAGCACGACCTTGCCTGATGCAAGGGCCGGCCGGATCACCTCTTCGACATGGTCGTTGCGGGCCGCGGCAAAGAGGATCGCCTCCATTCGCGTGCCGAAGGCTTCGGCAGCCCCCGACAACAGCACATGGCGCACCGCTTCGGCGCCCGGCGATCCGCCTGGTTCGCGCGTCACCAGCACGTCGTGACCTTCGCCCTTCAGCGCCTCGGCGAGGCGGCGGATCTGCGTGGATTTCCCAGCGCCTTCCCCGCCTTCAAACGTAACGAACAATCCCGTACCGGATGACAATGACAACTTCCCGCATTCCAGGCGCCGCACGCGCCCTGCTCCTTCTATCTATCCGAAGATATCAGGTAGGAAAACCTTTTGCCGCGGCGACATATTCACCTTTCCCGGCAAATTGCATGAAAGGACCGGGCTTTTAGCCGGGCGCGGACTTATCCCAGAGCCAGGAGAAGAACAGCGATTCGCCGAGTTCCAACACGGCGTCGACCGCCCGGCTGCTGAGCGAGCCTTCGCCGACCGCCTGCACGGTATAGAGCGGCACTTCCCTGAGCAGCCGGGTGCCGGCAAAAATCCTCAGCGTGCCTGCCTGGGTATCCGGCTTGACCGGCGCCGTCAGCGGCCAGCGATAGATGATGCGCGCCGACAGCCGGTCGGGATTGCTGATCGGAATATAGACGCTGACCGGCGCCTTGGCGACGAGATCGACGGTGCGTGCCGTGCCGCCATAGACGCTGGCGGCACCGATCACTTCCTTCTCGGCGAAGATCTGCCGGTTTTCGAAGGCCGTCAGCCCCCATTCGAGCACCCGCTTGGCCTCCTCCGTCCGCTCCTTGTCGGAATCGATGCCGGCAAGCGCCAGAAACAGCCGCCGGCCGTCGCGCTCAACCGACGCGACGATCGAATACCCCTCGCCCTCGGTAAAGCCGGTCGCCAGCCCATCGGCGCCGAGATCGAGCCCGAGCAGCGGGTTGCGGTTGCGCTGGAAAATCTTGTTCCACTCGAAATCCGGCTGGGCGAAATAGGGATAGAGGTTCGGATAGGTCTGCTGCAGGGTCGCGGCAAGCGTGACCATTTCGCGCGCCGTCACCTTGCTCTTGCCGTCGGGAAGGCCGGTGGAATTGCCGAACTCAGCTTTCTCCATGCCGAGCTCGTGGGCCCGGCGCGTCATCGACACGGCAAATTGCTGCTCGCTACCGGCCATGCCTTCGGCGAGGATGATGCAGCTGTCATTGGCGCCCTGGATGGCGACGCCCTTGATTAGGTCCTCGACGCGCACGTGCGATTTGAGGCTGGCAAACATCGTTGCCGTCCGCGACGGCGCGCCGCCCGTCCGCCAGGCATATTCGGAAACGGGATATTCGGTATCGAGCGTGATCTGGCCCTTCGTCACCGCCTCGAAGACGAGATCCATCGTCATCAGCTTGGCGAGCGAAGCCGGCGAAAAGCCCTGGTCCTCGTTCTTGGCGAGAAGCACAGTGCCGGTGGCAGCCTCGATCATATAGGCCTGCGCCGCCTTGGTAGCGAAACCGGCGGCACCGCCATCGGCTGCAAACGCGCCGGTGGCAAACGGCATCAGGCATGCAAGCAGGCGAAGCGCAGGCTTCAGCATCGCAATTTCCATTTATGGAGCGGCGTATGTCGAGAGGTTAGAGCCAGGGAGAATCCGATGCAATGCCATGCTCACCGCGCGGCGGATTTGGCCTGATGACGCTTGGCCGCGGCAAGGATCGAATCCTGCGTCAGCCCGTCATTGCGCACCATCACCGCATCGAAGGCGAGATCGACGGTCACCGTCTTCACCTCTTCGTTCTGGTAGCCGAGCGCCAGCGAATTCTGAGGCCGCTCATAAGGCATCGGACCGATCTCGGGCAGTACGACCATCTGATCCATGGCCTGCGCGCCATTGTTGAAGGACGGCGCCGATGGCGCGACCAGAACATGGGCAGCCGGTGCCAGAGCGGGTGCTGCGTTGTAGCGTGCGCTCGGCGTCGAGCCGGCATAGGAGGTCGCCGACATCGGCACCGGCACGTTGGCCGGCGTCTCGTAATCTTCCGAACTCTGCAGCTGGTCGCGGGTGATCTTGCGACTGTTGGAGGCGACCATCACGCCGGTTGCGATCTGGCCTTCCGGATTGACGCCGGGAATACGGCTGCCCTTCGGCACGTAAGAAGCCATCAGATAGGGCATGTCGTGGCCGTCCATACGGGCGCGGCCAACATATTGCACGCGCACCTTGCCGGTGCCGCTGTGCTGCAGATCGAGCATATCGGCCGTCTTGTTGGAAAGGTCGATGATGCGGCCTTCGTGATAGGGGCCGCGATCGTTGACGCGCACGATGACGGAGGAACCACTTTCGAGATTGGTGACGCGCGCATAGCTCGGCAGCGGGAAGGTCGGATGCGCGGCGGAAAGATGCATCTGGTCGTAGACTTCGCCGTTCGCCGTTAGGCGCCCGTGAAAGGCCGAACCATACCAGGAGGCGACGCCGACCTTGTTATAGGCGAAGTCTTCCTTGGGGTAATACCACCTGCCCTTCACCTCGTAGGGATTGCCGACGATGTAGCGGCCGCCGCCCTTGGGGATATTGTTGCCGGTGGCGACCCGCGGGCTCGCCTTCACGCCATATTCGGATTCGGAGAAATATTCTTTGCCGTGGGATTTTTTCTTCGGCACTGCCTGCGTCGTGCCACACGCCGCAACCGTCGCACACATCGCCGAGATCGCCAGCCACCGTGCTGTCGTTGCGAAAGACGCCGCCCCGTATTCCAGTTTCATATGTCCCACGCCGCTCAAAGATCGTTATGGTTAAGGAACCT
>Ga0102593_1003363_pt1 | contig 10496 bp, 9 predicted proteins | sample AraplaCol_mMS_r2_2_FD_76862 | JGI IMG/M metagenome (GOLD analysis project Ga0102593, IMG submission 76862) | Arabidopsis root microbial communities from North Carolina, USA - plate scrape MF_Col_mMS_r2 (SPADES assembly) (version 2) | ecosystem: Host-associated > Plants > Roots > Endosphere...
CGCATCGCCCTGGTAACCGACGCGACCCACATCCAGCGCGCCACCGAAGCCTTCCGGGCGGCCGGCATCCAGGTGCTCCCCGCCCCCCCCAATTTCCCCATGCAGGCCGAGAGCCCCTGGCTGGAATGGATCCCCTCCATCCACGGCGCCGACGTCAACCGGCAGTTCCTGCGGGAATGGCTGGCGCGCCAGGTGGCAGGCAGCTGAAGCCCTTGGCATGGCGACCAAGGATGGGTTGCCTTGACGCGCCGCGGCTGGCCCAGCTACATTACTAACCGGTCAGTCATTAACATCCTCCGGGCGACCGCCGGATGGCCGCAAGAATCCATGTCTTCCCCCCGACCCGCCGAGCGCGACGAACCCCAGGGGCGGCGCGAACGCCGCAAGGAAGCGCGTCCCGGTGAACTGCTGGATGCCGCCCTCGACCTCTTCGTGGAGAAGGGCTTCGCCGCGACCCGGTCCGAGGAGGTCGCCGCGCGCGCCGGCGTGTCCAAGGGCACGCTGTTCCTCTATTTCCCGAGCAAGGAAGAACTGTTCAAGGCGGTCGTGCGGGAGAACCTGTCCGGCCGCTTCGCGGAGTGGCAGGAGGAGTTCGTGAACTTCGAGGGCACCACCGCCGAGATGGTGCGCTACTGCATGAAGATCTGGTGGGAGCGGATCGGCGCCACCCGCGCCTCCGGCATCACCAAGCTGATGATCAGCGAGGCGCGCAACTTCCCCGAACTGGCGGCCTTCTACCAGCAGGAGGTGATCCGCCCCGGCACCGACCTGCTGCGGCGCATCCTGCAGCGCGGCGTGGACCGCGGCGAGTTCCGCGCCATCGACGTGGACTATGCGGTGTTCGGCGTCGTTGCGCCGATGATCTTCCTGATCATGATGAAGCACTCGCTGGGCGCCTGCTCGCCCCAGGACTACCAGCTCGATCCGGAGCACTACGTGCAGACGCAGGTGGACCTGCTGCTGCAGGGCCTGTGCGTGCGTCCCGGCGAGGCGGGAGCGAAGGCATGAAGCGCTGGCGCATGTGGCTTGGCCTCGTGGTCGTGGCCCTCGTCCTCGTCGTCGGCCTGCGCGGCCTCTCCGCGCGGCGCGCGCAACAAGCCGCCGGCGACGCGCAAGCGGCCGCGCAACGTGCGCAGCCCGTGGTCGAACTCGCGGCGACCGACGTCGTCAGGGCCGAAGTTCGCGAGCTGCAGCGCGGGTTGCCCGTGTCGGGCTCGATCCGCGCCGTCAATTCGGCCTTCGTCAAGGCCAAGGTTCCCGGCGAGCTGCTGGAGCTGACGTTGCGCGAGGGCGATCCCGTGCGCGCCGGCCAGGTCATCGCGCGCATCGACCGCATCGAGGGTCAGGCCCGCGTGCAACAGGCGCAGGAACAGGCGGACGCCGCCAAGGCACAGATCGACATCGCCGAGCGCCAGTTCAACAACAACAAGGCGCTGGTGGACCAGGGCTTCATCTCCAGGTCCGCGCTGGACACGTCGCAGAACAACCTGGTCGCGGCGCAGGCCACGCACAAGGCGGCGCTCGCGGCGGTGGACCTGGCCCGCAAGGGCCTGGAGGACACCGTGCTGCGCGCGCCGATCTCCGGCGTGGTGGCGCAGCGCCTCGCCCAGCCCGGCGAACGGGTGGCGATCGACGGCAAGATCCTGGAGATCGTCGACCTGTCGCGCCTCGAGCTCGAGGCCGCCCTGAGCGCCGCCGACTCGGTGGCGCTGCGCGTCGGCCAGGAAGCGACGCTGCAGGTGGAAGGCAGCCCGCGCCCGGTGGTGGCGCGCGTGGTCCGCATCAACCCGAGCGCGCAGGCGGGCAGCCGCAGCGTGCTCGCCTACCTGGCGATCGCCGACACGGCGGGGCTGCGCCAGGGCCTGTTCGCGCAGGGGACCGTGCGCATCGGCCAGGCCTCGGGCCTGGCGGTGCCGCTGGTGGCCGTGCGCACCGACCGGCCCGCGCCCTACGTGCAGGTGGTCGAGGACGGCAAGGTGGCGCACAAGGCGGTGCAGACCGGCGAGCGCGGCGACGCCGGCAAGGAACCGTGGGTCGCCGTGCAGGGCGTCGCGCCGGGCGCGACGGTGCTCCTGGGGCACGTGGGGCCGCTGCGGGAAGGCACGCTGGTGAAGTTCACGGCCCCGCCCTCACCCCAACCCTCTCCCGCCAGCGGGAGAGGGAGCAAGACCCCCAGCCCCTAGGCCCTCGTCCCCATGTGGTTCACCCGCGTCAGCCTGAAGAACCCGGTGTTCGCCACGATGGTGATGGCCGCCATCGTGGTGCTGGGCCTGTTCTCCTACCAGCGCCTCAACATCGACCAGTTCCCCAACATCGAATTCCCGGTGGTGGTGGTGCAGACGGAGTACCCGGGCGCCTCGCCCGAGATCGTCGAGAGCGAAGTGAGCAAGCCGATCGAGGAGGCGGTGAACTCCATCGCCGGCATCAACGCCCTCACCTCGCGCAGCTACGAAGGCCAGTCGGTCGTCATCATCGAGTTCCAGCTGCAGGTGGACGGCCGCAAGGCCGCCGACGACGTGCGCGAGAAGGTGGCTTCGGTGCGGCCGACCTTCCGCACCGAGGTGAAGGAACCGCGGGTGCTGCGCTTCGACCCGGCCAGCCGGCCGATCTGGTCGCTGGCGGTGCTGCCCGACACGCGCGACGGCGCCCGCCCCATGGACCCGGTGGAGCTGACCAACTGGGCCGACCAGGTGCTGAAGAAGCGGCTGGAAAACGTCCGCGGGGTCGGCTCCGTGACGCTGGTGGGCGGCACCAAGCGCGAGATCAACATCTACCTGAATCCGCCGGCCATGGAGGCGCTGGGCATCACCGCCGACCAGGTGGTGAACGCCGTGCGCAGCGAGAACCAGGACCTGCCGGTGGGCGCCATCAAGTCGCTGGCGCAGGAGCGGGTCGTGCAGATCGACGCGCGCATCCAGCGGCCGGAGGACTTCGGCCAGATCATCGTCATGCGCCGCAACGGCAACCCGGTGCGCATCAACCAGGTCGCCCGGGTGTCCGACGGCGGCCAGGAGGTCGAGAGCCTGGCGCTCTACAACGGCCAGCGCACGCTGCTGCTGCAGGTGCTGAAGGCGCAGGACGAGAACACCATCGAGGTGATCGACGGCCTGAAGCGGACGCTGGCCGAGATGCAGCCGCAGCTGCCCGGGGGCGTGCGGCTGGAGCAGGTGGCGGACTCCTCGCGACCGATCCGCGTGGCGGTGGAGAACGTGCGCCACACCTTGCTGGAAGGCGCAGCGCTCACCGTGCTGATCGTGTTCCTGTTCCTGAACTCGTGGCGCTCCACGGTGATCACCGGGCTCACGCTGCCGATCGCGCTGATCGGCACCTTCCTGTTCATGTACGCCTTCGGCTTCTCCATCAACATGGTCACGCTGATGGCGCTGTCGCTGTGCGTGGGCCTGCTGATCGACGACGCGATCGTCGTGCGCGAGAACATCGTGCGGCACGTGCAGATGGGCAAGCCGCCCTACCAGGCATCCCTGGACGGCACGCAGGAGATCGGCCTGGCGGTGCTGGCCACCACCTTCTCCATCGTCGCGGTGTTCCTGCCCATCGGCTTCATGGGCGGCATCATCGGCAAGTTCTTCCACGAGTTCGGCGTGACCATCGTGGCGGCCGTGCTGATCTCCATGTTCGTCAGCTTCACGCTGGACCCGATGCTGTCCTCCGTCTGGCACGACCCGCAGGCGGAAGGCCACGGCAAAGCCAAGGCGCGGCTCACCACGTACGACCGAACCATCGGCCGTGTGACGGGCTGGTTCGACCGCAGCACCGAGCGGCTGGCGGAGGCCTACCAGTCCATCCTGCGCTGGTCGCTCGCCCACCGGCTGGCGACGGTGCTCGGCTCGATCGCGATCTTCCTCGCCAGCGTCTTCATGGTGCCGCTGCTGGGGACCGAGTTCGTGCCCAAGGCGGACTTCTCGGAGACCAACCTCAGCTTCTACACGCCCGTGGGTTCCTCGCTGGAACTCACCGAGGCCAAGGCGAAGCAGGTCGAAGCCATCATCCGCGAGTTCCCGGGCGTGCGCTACACGGTGACCACCATCAACACCGGGGCGGCGGCGGGCAAGATCTACGCGAGCGTCTACGTGCGCATGCTGGACCGGAAGGATCGCCAGTTCAGCGTGGACGAGATCGCCGGCCAGTTGCGCGAGCGCCTGAAGCAGGTGCCCGGCATCACCGTGACGCACGTCGGCCTGCTGGACTCGGTGGGCGGCAACAAGCAGATCGAATTCTCGCTGCTGGGTCCCGACCTGAAGGAGCTGGAACGCCTGTCGCAACTGGTGCAGGAACGGTTGCGCGACGTCCCTGGCCTGGTGGACCTCGATTCCAGCATCAAGCCCGACAAGCCGACGGTTGCCATCCAGGTGAAGCGCGACGCCGCGTCCGACCTGGGCTTGTCCGTCGCGCAGATCGCCAGCTCGCTGCGCACCCTGGTCGCCGGCCAGACGGTGGGCAACTGGCGCGCGCCCGACGACGAAACCTACGACGTCAACGTGCGCCTCGCCCCCGACGCGCGCAACGCGCCGCAGGACCTGGAGCGCCTGCCCTTCGCCATGGGCACCAACGCCGACGGCAGCGTGCGCATCGTGCGCATGAACCAGGTGGCCTCGCTGCGCGAATCCACCGGCCCCAACCAGGTCAATCGCCGCGACCTCACGCGCGAGGTGGCGTTGAACGCCAACGCCTATGGGCGCTCCGCCGGCCAGGTGTCCGACGCCATCCGCCAGCGCGTCGACACCATCCAGCTGCCTCCCGGCTACCGCTACCAGTTCAGCGGCTCCACCAAGAACATGAAGGAGTCCTTCGGCTACGCGGTGTCCGCGCTGGCGATGGCGGTGATCTTCATCTACATGATCCTGGCGAGCCAGTTCAAGAGCTTCCTGCAGCCACTGGCGCTGATGACGTCGCTGCCGCTCACGCTGATCGGCGTGGTGCTGGCCCTGCTGGCCTTCCGCTCGACGCTGTCCATCTTCTCGATCATCGGCATCGTGATGCTGATGGGCCTGGTGACCAAGAACGCCATCCTGCTGGTGGACTTCGCGATCCGCATGCGCGAACAGGGCATGGACCGCTCGCAGGCCCTGCTGCACGCAGCGCGGGTGCGCCTGCGCCCGATCCTCATGACGACCCTGGCCATGGTGTTCGGCATGGTGCCGCTTGCCTTCGCCCTGTCCGAAGGCTCCGAGCAGCGCGCCCCCATGGGCCAGGCCGTGATCGGCGGCGTGATCACCTCGTCCCTGCTGACGCTGGTGGTCGTGCCGGTCGTGTACTGCTACCTCGACGACTTCGTCCAGTGGGCGCGCCGCGGCCGCCGGGGCGCCGCGGGCGGGGCCGGAACCGCCGCCGTGCCGGCTTCTAAAATGGATGGTTTGTCCTGAACGCCACGAGAGAACCCATGACCGCCGCCACCGATACCGAACGCGCCCGCTTCAACATGATCGAGCAGCAGATCCGTCCCTGGGACGTGCTGGACCTCGACGTGCTGGCCCTGCTGCAGCAGGTCAGGCGCGAGGACTTCGTGCCGGCCGCCCACAAGGCCCTGGCCTTCATGGACATGATGATCCCGCTGTCCAGCCCCACCGAGGAAGCGGTCCGCAACGGCCTGTGCATGCTGGAGCCGAAGCAGGAAGCCCGCATCCTGCAGGACGTCGCGCCCAAGGCACACGAGAAGGTGCTGGAAGTCGGCGCCGGCAGCGGCTACATGGCCGCCCTGCTCGCCAGCCGCGCCCAGCGCGTGATCAGCCTGGAGATCCGTCCCGAACTCGCCCGCATGGCGCGCGAGAACCTGCAGCGCGCCGGCATCCGCAACGCGGAGGTGCGCGAGGCCGACGGAGCCAAGGGCCTCGCGGCCGAGGGGCCCTTCGACGTGATCGTGCTCTCCGGTTCGGTTGCCGAGGTGCCGCAGGCCCTGCTCGCCCAGCTGAAGGTGGGGGGCCGGCTGGCCGCGATCGTCGGCGACGAGCCGATCATGCGCGCCACCTTCGTCACCCGGACGGGCGAGGCTTCGTACACCACCGTGCAGCCGTGGGACACTGCGGCGCCGCGCCTGGCGCACTTCCCCGAGCCCTCGCGCTTCCAGTTCTGAGGCCCGCATGATTCCCCAGGTCCGTCCCGCCGATTTCGACGACTGGCTGCAGGCGCAGGCCGCGCGGCCGCTGCTGCTGGACGTGCGCGAGCCCTGGGAGGTGCAGACCGCCCGCGTCGCGGCCCAGTCGTTCGACGTGGTCACGATTCCCATGAACGAGATTCCGGCGCGGCTCGCGGAACTGCCGCAGGACCGGCCGATCGCCTGCCTGTGCCACCACGGCGCGCGCAGCCAGCGCGTGGCCATGTTCCTCGCGCAGCAGGGCTACGGCGACGTGGCGAACGTCGCGGGCGGCATCGATGCGTGGTCCCGGGAGCGCGATCCCGGGATCCCCCAGTACTGAGGCGCCGCAGCGGGCGCGACGAGCAGAAAAGCAAGACGGAAGGACGGGACCATGATGATGTTGCGGCTTCTCCCCCTGGCGGCGGCGCTGGGCCTGGCCTTTGCCGGCCCGGCCCGCGCGGAAAGCCTGCTGGAGATGTACGAGGACGCCCGCGCCTACGACGCCACCTGGCAGTCGGCGAAGGCGCAGTACGACGCGAACCTGTACCGCGCGGAGCAGGCCCGCGCCGGCATCCTGCCGCAGGCCAGCCTCACCGCGGGCGTGAGCCGCTCCAAGGTCGACGCCAACAGCCCGCCCCTGCCGAACGACCACTATTTCGGCACGCAGAGCACCGCGGTGAGCGCCTCCCAGCCGCTGTACCGCCCGGCCAACCTCGCCACCTGGCGCCAGGCGCAGCGCCAGGCGCAGCAGGCGGAGTTCCAGCTCACGGCGGCGAGCCAGGACCTGATCATCCGCGTCAGCCAGGCGTACTTCGACGTGCTGGCGGCGCAGGACACACTGGGCTATGTGCGCGCGCTGAAGGAAGCCACGGCGGAACAGCTCGCGGCCGCCAAGCGCAACTTCGAGGTGGGCACCACCACGATCACCGACACACGCGAGGCGCAGGCCCGCTACGACCTCGTGCTGTCGCAGGAGATCGCGGCGGAGAACGACCTGCGGATCAAGCGCCTGGCGCTCGACACGCTGGTGGGCAAGCCCGCGGCGCAGCCCAATCCCGTGGGCGTGCTGGACAAGGTGCCGCCGCCGCAGCCGGCCGACCCCGAGGCGTGGGTCAACGCTTCCGAGACGGCGAGCCCCGCGATCCAGCAGGCGAAGGCCAACGTGGAGATCGCCGAACTGGAGACCGAGAAGGCGCGCGCCGGCCACAAGCCGACGGTGGACCTCACGGCCAGCTACGCGTACGGCAGGAACATCAACGGCACGGCCGGCTCGCTGCTGGAGAACCAGCCCCGGCAGGGCACCGCCGGCATCCAGATGACGCTGCCGCTGTTCGCCGGCTTCGCCGTGCAGAACCGCATCCGCGAAACGCTGTCCCTGGAGGACAAGGCCCGCACCGACCTGGAGGCCACGCGCCGCCAGGTCGCGCAGGCCGTGCGCACCGCCTACTTCGGCGTCGTCTCCGGCCAGGGCCAGGTGCGCGCACTGGAAGCAGCCGAGGCCTCCAGCCAGAGCTCGCTCGACGCCAACCGCCTGGGCTACCAGGTGGGCGTGCGCATCAACATCGACGTGCTCAACGCGCAGACGCAGCTGTTCCAGACCAAGCGCGACCTCTCGCAGGCCCGCTACAACGTGCTGATGGGGCACCTGAAGCTGCGCCAGGCCAACGGCACCCTGGCGCCGGAAGACCTGGAGCGGCTCAACACGCTGCTCGCGCGCTAGGAGCCTGCGCGGCAGAGAAACGGGCCTGCGTTGGGCCGAGAAGGGGCTGGATGCTAGGCGCGGAAACGGGTCAAGCCCGGGTGGCTTGACCCGTTTTCGCAACGACGCAGACGGCCCCTTATCGGCCCAACCCTTCGGGCCGGGGTCTGGAAGACCGTCAGGCGTCGTTGCGGCCTCCTTATGTGCGGAAGCACACCGCGTCCGCCGCGCCTAGCCTGACGGTCTTCCAGACCCCGGCGCAGGCCCGTTTCTCTGCCGCGCGCGCTTCGCGCACGAGGCGGCGGCCGCCCGCCTGCAGCACCACCCGGCGCGTGCCGCCCGGGCCCTCTTCGCGCGCGACCAGCCCGGTCTTCTCCAGCGGCAGCAGCTGCAGCAGGAGCTCGGACGGTCGCAATCCCAGCCGCGCGGCCAGCGGCTTCAGCGCCCATTTGCCGTCCGCAGCGAGCGCGTCCAGCAGGACGTAGTCGTTCCAGGACAGCCCGTGCCAGTTCCCGAGCTCCTCGTCGAGGCGCAGGCGCAGGGCCGCATGCGCGAAGTGCCGCGCCAGGCAGGCGTCCAGGCTCATGGCTGCACTCCCAGCTCGGCGCGGTACAGCGCCTCGAGCTCGGCCAGTTCGCCGGCGTAGTCGAAACCGGGCTCGCTGCGCTCCTTCACCAGCGCGAGCACCTCGAAGGAAAAACGCTCGGGCCCGTCGCGGTCCCAGGCCGCCTGCAGCGCCTTGTCCTTGTGCGAGCGGTGGCGCAGCTCGAACCGGGCGCGGTTGATCGCGCCAGGCACGTTGCCGCTGGTGGCGACGCGCACGGTGCCCGTCGCGTGATCGCGGATCGCGTAGACGCCCATGGGCGGGAAGGCATCGCGGGCCTGGCGCGCCAGCGCCCGGCGGAAGGTGGAAGACGAAGACATGCCGGAATTTTACCCGGGCTAAATCTTCTTCGTCAATATCACCCGGGTAAATCTAAGCCAGCGACCGGACCAGGGCCAGCACCGCCTCCGCCGTCCGCCGCGCCGCGCCGCGGTGGGCTGCCGCGAAGCGCTCGCCGGCTTCCGAAGCCGCGGCGCGCGCGGCCGGATCACCCACCAGCTCGACGGCCATGCGCACGCCGTCCTCCATGTCCCTCGCGCGCAGAGCGGCGCCGCCCTGCAGGGCCAGTTCCGCCGCCTCGCTGAAGTTGAACGTGTGCGGGCCCATCACGACGGGACAGCCGCAGGCCGCCGCCTCGATCAGGTTCTGCCCGCCCAGGCGGGCGAAGCTGCCACCGAGCAGCGCCGCGTCCGCCAGCCCGTAATAGAGGGACATCTCACCCAGCGAGTCGCCGATCCACACGTCGGCGGGCGCGGGGGCCTCCTCGTTCCAGGCGCTGCGGCGCGACACCGAGAAGCCGGCCTGCACCACCATGCCCGCGACCTCGTCGAAGCGCTGCGGATGGCGCGGCACCAGCAGCCACTGCACGTCGCGGTGCGCCGCGATCGCACGCAGGAAGTCCGCCTCCTCGCCTTCGCGCGAGCTCGCGAACATGACCACCGGGCGCGGCGAGGTGCTGCGCCAGTCGCGGCCCAGGCGCAGTTGCGCCGGGTCGGGATTCGCGTCGAACTTCAGGTTGCCGTAGACGCCTTCCACGTGCGCCCCGACCTCGCGCAGGCGCCGCGCATCGTCCTGCGTCTGCGCCCAGGCAGCATGCAGCGCGCCGTACGCGGGGCGCGAGAGGCGCGACAGCCGGCGCGCCTGCGCCATCGACTTCGACGACAGGCGCGCGTTGGCCAGGGCCAGGGGAATGCCGCGCGCCTGGCACAGCGCCGCCATGTTGGGCCACACCTCGGTTTCCATGAGGATGCCGGCGGCGGGCCGGAAGTGGTCCAGGAAGCGGCGCACCGCCTGCGGCGTGTCCCAGGGCAGCCAGGCCTGGGCATCGCCCTCGCGCAGCGGGCGGCGGCCCTCGTCGCGGCCGGTCGCCGTGCCGTGCGTGAGGAGCACGCGCAGCCCGGGCCGGGCGGCGCGCAGCGACTCCAGCAGGATCGCGGCCGCGCGGGTCTCGCCCAGGGAGACGGCATGGATCCACAGGCGACCGGGCTCCGTCGCGCCGTGGTAGCGGCCGAAGCGCTCCTCCACGTGCTCCAGGTAGCCGGGCTCGGCCTCCCCACGGCGGCGCAGCTTCCGGCGCAGCAGCGGCTGGGCGCCGATCAGCACCAGGGAGTAGAGCGGCCGGATCATCCCGCGATTGTGACCGCCTGCCAGGCGGCCCAGACGCTGTCCACGGGCGGTGTCGGCTGGGCGTAGACGGCGCGCTGGCGCGGATGGTCGACCGGCCCGGTGCGCCAGGCCGTGTCGAAGTTGTAGATCTGCACGTGCGGCAGGTCCAGGGCGACGGCGATGTGGCTCAGGCCGCTGTCCACGCCGATGGCGCCGGCGCAAGCGGCCATGCGGTCGGTCAGCGCGTCGAGCGACAGGCGCGGCCACACTTCGGCCCGCGGCCCCAGGGCCTGGGCGATGCGCAGGCTGCGCGCTTCCTCCTCGTCGCTGCCGTGCGGCAGGCCGATCGTGTGTCCCTGCGCCAGCAGCCGCCGGCCCAACGCGATCCAGTGCTCCTCGGGCCAGCATTTGTCGGCCCGCGAGGTGCCGTGGATCAGGACGACGGTGTCGTTGCGCGCGCCGCCCGCGCCGGCGAGGCCGAAGCGGGGCGGACC
>Ga0102593_1003364_pt1 | contig 10494 bp, 12 predicted proteins | sample AraplaCol_mMS_r2_2_FD_76862 | JGI IMG/M metagenome (GOLD analysis project Ga0102593, IMG submission 76862) | Arabidopsis root microbial communities from North Carolina, USA - plate scrape MF_Col_mMS_r2 (SPADES assembly) (version 2) | ecosystem: Host-associated > Plants > Roots > Endosphere...
GTGCCGTTCGCGGCGGTGCGCACCATCTCCGACCGCGCCGACGACGCGGCGCACGGCGACTTCCTCAGCTTCATCGACCAGGTGGCAAGCCGGCATTCGGCCGCCATCGTGCAGGCCTTCCTGGGCGGCGCTTGATCAGTGCCCGTCGGAGTGGTAGTTGAGGCCGAAGGTCCAGGTGGACACCCCGGGGCCGGCCAGCCGCTTCCCGTAACTCAGGTCCCAGGACCAGTGGGGGGAAGGGGACCAGCGGCCGCCCGCACGGAAGAAGTGCGCGCCGGTCTGGAGATAGCGCTCGCCGATCAGGGTCCAGCGTTCCACTGGCGCCCACTCCAGGGCGATGCCGCCGGTGGCGAAGTCGCGGTCGCGCACGTACCAGTCGCGCCCGGCGTTCACGTGCAGGAGCAGGTCCTCCTCGAACTTCCAGCTCGCGATGCCATAGAAGTGGGTCACGGCATACCGCGTGACCGGCTGCGCCGTCCACGCGGGCTGCACGTCCAGGCCGACGCTCAGGCGGTCGCTGACCGGGCGGGCCCACTTCACTTCCAGGTTCCAGGTCGTGGCCGTCGGGTCGCCGCCGCCGCGGGCGTGCTCCGCGGCGCCATTGATCTCCACGGGGCCTGCGCGGGCGTTCACGCCGGCATGGACCAACTGCGAGCCGCCGGGAGAGCGGCTGTACCAGGTCTCCTGCTCCCATTCACCGGGGTCGACCAGCGTTGCATCGTCCACGACGAAATGCCCGCCCATCGCCCGCGCCGAAGCGCAGGCGCACACGACTGCCATCGCGAGCAGCGCTCGCGCGCCGGCACTGGATCCCATGGCATCCCCGCTGCCCGCGGAGCGCGGCAGCCCTTTCCTCGGGCGCAATGATGCCCTAGGAGTGCGCCTGCTGGATGACGGGGGCCGGCGACCGCTTGAGGTAAGGCGTCAGGACGGCGACGAACGCCAGCGTGCAGACCACGGTGGGCCCCGACGGCAGGTCGAACACCGCCGACAGCGCCAGGCCGATCGCGTAGCCCAGCCCGCCGACGGCGTAGCCCACCCACAACCGGGCGCGTCCCCGCCAGCGCAGGGTGGCGAGCGCCGGCACGATCAGGCTGGTGAACACCAGGTAGATGCCCACCAGCTGCACCGAGGCGGTGACGGCCAGCGCGAAGGCGGCATAGAAGCCGAAGCGGACGCGCCGCACCCAGCCGAACGCGAGCGCCAGCAGCAGGACGGCCGTCACGGCGGCCAGCGCCAGCAGCTGCGGCGTGCCCACCCACAGGATCTGGCCCACCAGCAGGTCCTTCAGGTGTTCGCCGCCATGCGGGTTGCCGGCCAGCAGCAGGAGCCCCGCCGAGGCCGCCAGCACGAACAGCACGCCGATCAGGGCCTCCTGCTGCGCCGGCGCGCGCCGCTCGGTCCACGTGAGCAGCGCGGCACCGAGCAGCGCGGCGACCAGCGCCGCCCCTTGCACCGCCAGCCCATGCTCCGGCAATCCGAGCGAATCGGCCGCGATGACGCCCAGGCCCGCGATCTGCGCGATGGCGAGGTCGATGAACACGATGCCGCGGTCCAGCACCTGCATGCCCAGGGGCACGTGGCTGGCCAGCACCAGCAGGCCGGCGACCAGCGCCGGCCCCAGGATGGTGAAGTCGATCGCGTCCCAGTTCATATGGCCGCCGTCTTCGCCGCGGCCACGAGGCGCGTCACCGTGTCGTCGTACAGGCCCACCAGGTCCTTGGCCGCGTCGGTGCCGCCCACGGTGAAGGGCAGCTTCACGGCCGGAATGCCGGCATTGCCGGAGAGCCATTCGGACGGCTTGGGATCCAGGTAGGCGGAATAGACCACCATGCGCGCCGGCGTCGCCTTCAGCGTCGCCAGCACGGACTGCAGGTGCGCCGCGCTGGGTTCCACGCCCGGCTTGGGTTCCAGGACGGCGACCTCCTTCAGCCCCAGCCAGTCGTACAGGTAGGCGAAGGCCTTGTGCTGCGAGACCACGGGCAGGCCGCGCAAGGGCGCGGCTTCGGTGTTCCAGCGGGCCATGGCCTGTTGCCACTTCTGCTGGAAGGCCGCGGCCTGCTGGGCGTACTGCGCCGCATGCGCGCCGTCCACCTGCTGCAGCCGCGCGGCGAGCTGCTGCGCGACGACGGCGATGTTGCGCGGGTCCGTCTGGATGTGCGGGTTGCCGGCCGCGTGCACGTCGCCCTGCGAGCGGTCCACGCTGGTGGGCACCTCCAGCTTGCGCACGTAGTCGGCGGCCGCGAAGTTGCCCGGCTGCCCGGGTTGCACCTTCGCATTGCCGGACTGCTGCAGCAGCACGGGCAGCCAGCCGATCTCGAGTTCGGCGCCGGTGCACACCACCAGGTCGGCGGCGCGCATGCGCGCGATCAGGCTGGGACGGGCCTGGATCTGGTGCGGGTCCTGCAGGGCGTTGGTCGCGGAACTCACTTCGACCAGGCTGCCGCCCAGTTCCTGGGTGAGCGCGGCCCATTCGGGCTCGCAGGCGAACACGCGCAGGGCGGCGTGGGCGGGCGCAGCGAGCGTGGCGAGCGCCAGCGCGGCGGCCGCGAACAAGGGACGGGAGAAGTTCATGGCGAAGTCCTTCATCAATAGCTGTGGGCGCCGTGGGCGCCGAGGCTCATCTGGTACTGCAGCAGCCACTGGGTGTCGGCCGGGCCGGGGCGGGCGCGGTCCTGCGCGACCTGGAAGCGCCAGCGCGAGAACTCGCTGGGGCTCCAGTCCACCATCAGCGAGTTCTTCGTCGGGTTGCCGTTGTCCTGGCCGACGAGGGTGGTGTTGATGCCGTAGTTGGGCGTGCCCGGCGTCAGGCGCTCGGTGCGCAGGCCCACGCGCCAGCGCGGCATGAACTGGTACACGCCCTGCAGGTACCAGCCGGATTGCGTCGCGCGGTAGTCGCCGGGGGACGCGGCGGCGAGCGTGTCCACCACCATGCTGCCGTCGCGGCGGCTCTGCAGGTATTCGCCCTGCAGCTTGAAGTTGGTGCGCGTCGCGTTGCCGTTGGGCGCCCATTTCCAGACGCCGTCGGCGATCCAGACGCCGGTGTTGCCGGTGAAGCTGTTGCGGATCTCGCTGCCGGCCGGATCGAACGCGAGCAGCTCCTGGTCCTGCGCGCGCGCGTGCAGGTACGAGATGCCGGCGCGCCAGCTGTGGCTCTCGCCGATGTCGCCGCCCGTGTGCGCCGCGAAGGTGTACGCGCCCGCGCCGTTGCGCGAGCTGTCGCTGCCGGGGAAGCTGCGGCCGCGGCCGGCCTCGGCGCTCAGCTCGATGAAGCGTTCGGTCGGTGCCAGCCAGGTGAGCCGCGCGCCGTCGTCGCCGAACTGCGTGCCCAGCATCGCCTGGTAGGCGAGCGGCGCGTCGGCGAAGTCCCAGACGTGCGAATGCTGCGAGTTGAGGTAGCCGATGTTGGAGAAGAAGCGGCCGCCGCGCAGCGTGAAGCCGTTGCCGAGCGAGGTGGTCTCGACGTAGGCCTCTTCCACCGACACGGTGTTGTCCGGCGCGAAGGAGATGTTGGCGGCGCCGCGGAACCACGGGTCGATGTTGGCGGCGAGGCCCAGCTCCGACTCGGCGAGGCTGAAGCCGCGCACGCCGGGACCGATCTCGGCGTCCGGTGGCAGCGAGAAGCCGCGGATGCGGTAGGTCGCGGGATCCTTCGAGCTGTTGAAGTAGCCGCCGGAGAGGATCAGCGACAGGGCCGGCTGGAACCCGCCGCCAGCTGCAGCGGGTGCGGCCACCGCGACGGGCGCAGCGGGGGCGGGTGCCGCTGCCGCGGGTGCGGCGGGCGCCGGCGCGACCGCTGTCGCCTCCGCGGCCTTCAGCCGCTGCTCCAGCGCCTGCAGCCGCGCCTCGTATTCGGCGCGCATGGCGTCGATCTCGCGGCGCAGCGCCTGCGTATCGGAGGTGGAACTTGAATTGGGGGATGCGGGTTGCGCGACGGCGCTGCCCGCGGCCAGGCACAGGACCCATCCTGCCCGGCGGAAACCATTGTCCATCGTGGACTCCTTGCACAAAACGATGAGGGCCACGTCCGTGAAGAACGTGGCGGTTCACTGCTTACGCGTGCAAGGAGGGCGGGGCGCGGCTGCGGTAGGAGGGGGGCGGCGCGCCGCGGGGGACGGCGGGCGCGATGAAGGGAGAGGGCGTGGCCGACGGCAGGTCGGCCACCGCCACGGGATGGTCCGCCAGCGGCGCGGCGCCGCCGATGGCCGCCGCGACGACGCAGATGTCGCAGAAGGCCGCTGCCGGGGTGGCCGGATCGCGCTGCTCGCTGGCCGTCGACGACAGGTGCTGCAGCGCGTGCGTGGCCGAGGCCCACTGCGCCACCGGCAGCAGCAGCGCCCAGGCGAGCACCCACGCCACGCGGCGCGTGTGCATCAGTCGGCGGAAGGCGGTGAGCACCATCGGTGGCGCATCTTATGCCAATGCGCGGACGGGCCTATTGCAGCCAGCCCCGCCGGCGGAAGTACCACATGGGCAGCAGCGCGCTCGCCGCCATGAGCACCAGGACGTAGGGATAGCCACCGCCGCCCAGGAGGCGCAGTTCGGGGAACTGCACGTTCATGCCGTAGATGCTCGCCACCAGCGTCGGCGGCAGCAGCGCGACGCTCGCCACCGAGAAGATCTTGATCGTCCGGTTCTGGTTGATGTTGATGAAGCCGACGGTGGCGTCCATCAGGAAGTTGATCTTGTCGAACAGGAAGGCCGTGTGGTTGTCCAGCGACTCGATGTCGCGCAGGATCTGCCGCGCTTCCTCGAACTGGCTCGCGTTGAGCATGCGGCTGCGCATCATGAAGCTCACCGCGCGGCGCGTGTCCATCACGTTGCGGCGGATGCGGCCGTTCAGGTCTTCCTGGCGGGCGATCGCGGCCAGCACTTCGCCGGCCAGCGTGTCGGTCACCTCGCCGGACAGCACGTCCTTGCTGACCTTCTCGAGCTCGTCGTAGATGCCTTCCAGCGTGTCGGCGGAGTATTCGGCGTCGGCGTCGAAGAGCTTCAGCAGCACTTCCTTCGCATCTTCGATCAGGCCCGGCGCGCGCCGCGCGCGCAGTCGCAACAGCCGGAACACGGGCACGTCGTCGTCGTGGATGGAGAACAGCACGCCATGGCTCTTGAGGCTGGCGTTCATCATGTTGAGGATGAACGCCACGCGTACCGTGCGCGGCTCGTCGGCCCCACCCGCCACCAGGAAGTCGCTGCGGATGTGCAGGTCGCCGTTGTCTTCCTCGTAGAAGCGGGCGGACTCCTCGATGTCCTCATCCATCGCGTCTTCCGGGATGGACAGGCCGTAGTACTCCCGCACCCAGCGCTTCTCTTCGGGGGTCGGCGCTTCCAGGTCGACCCAGATCGGCTGGAAGCGCGAAAGCTCCTCCAGCGACTCGATCTCTTCCTGGAAGAGCCGGCCGTTGGCGAGCGTGAAGATGTTGAGCATGGCTCCGTCCCGTGCGTTGCGGATTGGTCTGGCGGTGGCAGGGTGCTTCCAACGCACCGCGACACGGGCGTTGAAAGCTACCGACTAGGGTAGGTTTCCAAGGAGCGGCTCCTGAAGAATGAAGCGGCGATTATGCCGCGCCGGCCCCGAAGAAGGACAGCAGCCGGTCCTTCTGCGCGTACGCGTCGCGCTCGCCCAGGGCCACCAGTGCATTGACGAACGCGGGCTCGAACAGGAGATAGCTCGCGAGGTCCGTGCCCTCGACCAGCCCGCCCAGGCCATTGAGCGCGCGCTGGATGCCGGCGGGCAGCAGCTTCACGTGCGCGCGGGCCAGGGCGTCCAGCGGTTCGCTGGGCTGCAGCGCCAGCACGTCGATCGCGCGGTAGGGCAGCACGGCGGCGATCTCGCGCGGCAGCTCCCGCAGCGTGCGGGCGAGGCGCTGGGTCTGTTCCACGTCGGCCTGCAGCGTGTCGTGGAAGACGCTGGCCATGGCATGGCCAGCGATCGCGCCCAGGCCGGGCGCGCCCGCCACCCGGCCGGCGAGGCCCGCGCGTTCCGGCTGGCCGACGCCGATCACCAGCACCTGGCGGGCGCCCAGGTGGATGGCTGGCGACAGCGGCGAGATCTGGCGCATGGAGCCGTCACCGAAGTACTCGCGCCGGCCGTCCACCCACAGCGGCGTCGCCGGGAACAGGAAGGGGATGGCGCTGGAGGCCATCAGGTGCTCGATCGTGATCGGCTGGAATTCGGCGCGGCGGCCCGGGCGCGACCAGGCGACCCGGTGCGGGTCGTCGGCGGTGTGGCAGAAGGTCCAGTGGGTGCCGGTCGTGTAGCTGGAGGCGGTGATGGCGACGGCTTCCAGGGCGCCGGCCTGCAGCGCGTCGTCGATGCCAGCCAGCGAGATCCGGCGATGCAGGGTGTCCACGAGCGGCATCGTGTCCAGCACGGCGCCGCGCGTGCGCACGTGGCGCCAGAGCTGGGCGGCGGCCAGGATGCGGCTGTAGCGCATCCACGCCGGCGCTTCCAGCCGGTACACGGCCTCCGAGTGCAGCCCGGCCCAGAAGCCGCGCAGTTCGTCGAAGGCCGTCACGCCGCGCGCGGCCGCGCTGGCCAGGTACACGGCGTTGAGCGCGCCGGCCGACGTGCCCACCAGCACCTGGAACGGAAAGTCGTTGGGCAGGTCGCGGTGCAGCCGCACCATGGTGCCGACCGCGCCCAGCACGCCCACCTGGTAGGCGCTGCGGGCGCCGCCGCCCATGAGGACCAGCGCCCGCCGGGGCCGCCCGGGGTCGAGCAGGCCTTCCTGGATGACGGTGTCCAGGCTCACCGTGGCAACCGGGCGACCAGCGCGTGCCAGGCGTCGGCCACCTCGGGCACCGGGAGGTCGACCACGTCGAGGCCCTCCGGCGAGACCATCACGTGGGGGACGCCCCAGGGGCTCCAGTGCTTCTTCTTGTCCGGCAGGTTCTCGAACAGCGCGACGATCGGCAGGCCCGCTCCGGCGGCGATGTGCATCGCGCCGCCATCCGGTCCGATGAAGGAGTGGCACACGGACAGCACCGCGATCAGGTCGGCCAGGCTCTCGGTGCGGGCCGGCAGCAAGGTGACGTCCGGCGGCATGGCGGCCACGATCTGCGCGGCGCGCTCGTCGTCGCCCGGGTGGCGGGCATCGTTCGCGGGACCGGGGGAATACAGCAGCGCGATGCCGACCGCGGGATCGCGGCTGAGGTCGCGGGCCAGCTCCACGAACCGTTCGACTGGCCAATGCCTGCGGGCCTGGCGGGCACTGATATGAAGCGCCACCCAATGCTTCGGACCGGCCGGCAGGCGCGCGCGCCAGGACGCCACTCGCGCCGGGTCCGGGTAAACACGCACCGGGCCGGGGCTGCCGGTGATGCCCAGCGGCGCCCCGAGCTGGAGGACGGCCTCCGTCTCGTGCAGCGTGTGGTTGGCGGGCGCCGGCAAAGCCGTGCCCAGCGACTTCTCCACCCGGCCGTCCCGGGGCGCGAAGCCGATGATGTTGCGCGGGCGCATGTGCCGGGCCAGTTCCAGGCCGCGGGGATCGAAGTCCGACTTCGCGAGCACGACGTGGTCGAACGCCGGCTGGCGCAGGCCGGCGAGCAGGCGGTGGCTGCGCAGCATGGTCCCGAGCCAGGATTCGCCCGGCTGGCGGTGCTTGGCCTTGGTGTAGACGTGGACCGCGTCGACGTGCGGGTTGCGTTCGAGCACGCCCGCGTTGTAGCTGTTCACCAGCGCGGCGATGTGGGCATCCGGGTGGCGTGCGCGCAGCGCAGCGATGAGGGGTGTGGCACACACCAGGTCGCCGATGTTGTCCCGGCGGATGATCAAGACGCGCATTCTTCCTCCTGCACCGGGTCCCGGGGCCCCGGGCCGCCATTGTTGAGTCATGGCCGCAGGACAAATCCTACACGGCTGGGCCAGAACGTCCGACACCACGGCTCAGGAGGGCACCCTACATTGACTGCATCCCCCGGGCCACGGTCCGGCAGTCCCCCGAAGGAGCGCAGATGATCCAGCTAGCGACCGACCCGAACGCCAGCCGCCCGAACTGGCGTCCCGCCCCGGCCGAAGCCAGGGACAACCCCGTGGCCGGCCACCGCCCGCGCAGTGGCCACGCCTGGCCCTTCATCAGCCGCTACGCCGACCTGACGCCGTCCTCGCAGGACACCAAGCGCACCCCCAACCGCGACGGCGGCAGCTGAGCCGCATCGCACGGAGCCGATCATGTACAAGGAACCCAAGTCCACCCACCGGTACAACGACACGCCGCGCGACAAGCCGCAAGCCGAGCGCGTCGAGCACGCCAACCTGGAACGCCCGGGCGCCCAGGCGCACCCCAAGGCAACCGGCACCTGGAATCGCCTCGACGCGGCCGCCCTGTGGCGCCTGCGTTGATACGCACCTCCTGAGCCATCGCGACAGCGGCCCGCCGGCCGCTGTTCGCGCTTGTGCGAGCGGCCCTGGCAGGGCCGCTTTTCTTTTGCAAGCCCGCCCATCGCGCGCGGGGACTCGACACGTGAAATACATGGCACGGCGCGCACTTGCGAACGCGCATCCGACGTTGCCAATTCGCGCCTCGGCATTGAGGGAAATCAATGGACTTTTGCAGGTCCCGCGGGCATAGTGAATCGCAAGTCATCGAACTGTCACGAGCGATTCCTTCACCCGCGCTGCGACGGCGCCCGCGTCATTTTTCTCCCGAGCAACAAAGGAGTCTCCATGAACTTGACGATCAGCGGTCACCACCTCGAAGTCACCCCCTCCCTCCGGAACTACGTGACCACCAAGCTCGATCGCATCACCCGTCACTTCGAACAAGTCGTGGACATCAAGGTACTTCTCACGGTCGAAAAGCAGAAGGAAAAGGAACGAAGGCAGAGGGCCGAGTGCCGCATCCACGTGAAGGGCAACGACATGTTCGCCGAGAGCACGCACGAGGACCTCTATGCGGCGCTCGACGAACTGGTCGACAAGCTCGACCGCCAGGTCGGCCGGCACAAGACCCGGATGCAGGACCATCACTGCGACGCACCGAAACGCGTGATGTAAGAGAGGTGCGCTGACAAGGCCCGGAAACGGGCCTTGTTCACGTCCGGCAGGTCGTCCGTGCGGCCTGGTCAGCCGTTTTGGTGCGGTGCACTGTCGCAAGTGCATAATCCGCCCACTTAACCATGAACCGCCTCGCGTCCATCCTGCCGCCCGCCCAGGTCCTGGTCGGCGTCGACGCCACGAGCAAGAAGCGCGCGTTCGAGGAAGCCGGCCTCCTGTTCGAGAACCTGCACGGCCTCTCGCGCGCCCTCATCACCGACAGCCTGTTCGCCCGCGAGCGCCTGGGCTCCACCGGCCTTGGCCACGGCGTCGCCATCCCGCACGGCCGCATCAAGGGCCTGAAATCGCCCATGGCGGCCCTGTTCCAGCTGGGCAGCCCGATCGGCTTCGATGCGCCGGACGAGCAGCCGGTCAACCTCCTGATCTTCCTCCTGGTGCCGGAAGCCGCCACCCAGAAGCACCTGGAAATCCTGTCCGAGATCGCCGAACTGCTAAGCGACGCCCCCCTGCGGGAGAAGATCCGCCACAGCACCGACGCCCGGCAGCTCCACCAGCTGATCGCCGACTGGCAGTCCGCCCAGCCGCAATAAGGGCCACGCGCGCGTGAAGCCCACCGTCGTCAGCGCCGACGTCCTCTTCGAAGACCACCGGGCCCAGCTCAAGTGGGAATGGGTCGCGGGCCTCGGCGCGTCCGAGCGCCGCTTCGACGAAGTGGCCGTGCGCAAGGCGCGCTCGGGCGCCGACCTGGTCGGCTACCTCAACTACATCCATCCCTACCGGGTGCAGATCCTGGGCGAGCGCGAGGTGGCCTACCTCACCAACGCGACCCAGGAGGACTGCGCCCGCCGGATCTCCCGCATCGTGACGCTGGAGCCGCCGGTGCTGGTGCTGACCGACGGCCAGGCGGCGCCCGAGGCACTGCTGTCCATGTGCGAGCGGGCGCAGATCCCGATGTTCTCGACCGCGGAGCCTTCGGCCTTCGTGATCGACGTGCTGCGCGCCTACCTGTCCAAGCACTTCGCCGAGCGCACGTCCATGCACGGCGTGTTCATGGACATCCTGGGCCTGGGCGTCCTGATCACGGGTGAGTCGGGCCTGGGCAAGAGCGAGCTGGGGCTGGAACTGATCACGCGCGGCAACGGCCTGGTGGCCGACGACGCGGTCGATCTTTACCGTGTCAACCAGACCACCATCGAGGGCCGCTGCCCCGAGCTGCTGCAGAACCTGCTGGAAGTGCGCGGCATCGGCCTGCTGGACATCCGCGCCATCTTCGGCGAGACGGCGGTGCGCCGGAAGATGCGCCTGCGCCTGATCGTCCACCTGGTGCGCCGCGAGACCATGGAGCGCGAATACGAGCGCCTGCCCTACGAGCCGCTCACGCAGGACGTGCTGGGCGTGCCGGTGCGCAAGGCCGTGATCCCGGTGGTCGCCGGCCGCAACATGGCCGTCCTGGTGGAAGCCGCCGTGCGCAACACCATCCTGCAACTGCGCGGGGT
>Ga0102593_1003369_pt1 | contig 10480 bp, 10 predicted proteins | sample AraplaCol_mMS_r2_2_FD_76862 | JGI IMG/M metagenome (GOLD analysis project Ga0102593, IMG submission 76862) | Arabidopsis root microbial communities from North Carolina, USA - plate scrape MF_Col_mMS_r2 (SPADES assembly) (version 2) | ecosystem: Host-associated > Plants > Roots > Endosphere...
TATAATTGCCGCCGGACGAGCTACGGCCGAGCGCAACGAAGGGTATTTTTGCCTTGGCCAGGAAGTCGATACGCTTGTCGACGCGTTGCGTGGCGGAAATGATCAGTGCATCGACCACACGACGCGCCACCATGCGCTTCAGATACTCCTGCGGGTCCTCGTCACTCGGGCAGGGCAGCATGATGAGATCGAGCTTGTGGCGTGAAAACACGCTTTGCAGACCGCCGGTCAGGCCGAGGAAAAAGTTGTCGGCGTTTTCGACCGTTTCCTTGCTGGACTCGATCATCAGGCCGATGACGTTTGTGGTTCCCTGCCGCAGGCTTCGGCCCGACTGGTTCGCCACATAGCCTAGCTCTTCGGCCGCCGCCAGCACTCGCTTGCGAGTCTCCTCATTCACATCAGGTTTGCCATTGAGCGCCCGCGACACGGTCCCGATCGAGATATCGAGATGCTTGGCCAGTTGGCGAATTCCCCTCATTCCGACAATCGTCCTCCCAGTGGCGATGGCTAGCCGACCTTATGTGACACACCAAAACCGATCCGGAAAGGACCAAGGGCAACGATATGTGGTGGAGCCAAAGACGGCGGGCCGACGATCGCCAACTTTCGCGCCTCGTCTGAGCTCTGCCTACTACCGATGTGGCGATGGTCGCGAAACACCGTTACGGAAAAAGATCCGCATCTCTCATCAGCGGCGCCTGCGCGTCCTTGGATGAAAGGATAGGTGTTGTCGCGATCGGCCAGGCGATGTTGACCGTCGGGTCGTTCCAGATGATGGCACGCTCGTGTTGCGGCGAGTAGAAGTCTGTCGTCTTGTAGAGAAACTGCGCGGTTTCAGACAGAACCACGAAGCCATGCGCAAAGCCCGGCGGGATGTAGAGCTGGCGTCTGTTGTTCGCCGACAGGATTTCGCCAACCCACTGCCCGAAGGTTGGAGAGGACCGCCGCAGGTCCACGGACACATCGAAGACCTCGCCTTCGACCACCCGAACCAGTTTTCCCTGAGCTTGGCTGATCTGGTAGTGCAGCCCGCGTAGCACGCCCTTGGCCGACTTGGAGTGATTGTCCTGAACGAATGAAACCTCAGCTCCGACCGCTTCGTTGAAGCGGGCCTGATTGAAGCTTTCGAAAAAGAAGCCGCGTTCATCACCGTAGACGGTGGGCTCGATCAGCAGGACCTCGGGAATTGCCAGTGAAGAGACTTTCATCGGTCAACCTGCCTCCGTCAGCAGTCGCATCAGGTATTTCCCGTATCCGTTCTTGCAGAGCGGCGCCGCCAGTTGCTCCAGCTGTCGGCCGGTGATCCAGCCGTTGCGAAACGCGATCTCCTCCGGACACGACACTTTCAGCCCTTGACGTCGCTCCAGCGTCGAGATGAATTGCCCGGCGTCAAGCAATGAATCATGCGTTCCTGTATCGAGCCAGGCGTAGCCGCGGCCCATGATTTCGACGGTCAGGCTGCCGTCTTCCAGATAACGCCGGTTCAAGTCCGTGATCTCGAGCTCGCCGCGCGGCGAAGGACGCAGCGACTTGGCGAATTCAACGGCGCGTTCGTCGTAGAAATAGAGTCCCGTCACCGCGTAGTTCGATTTCGGCTCCGCCGGTTTCTCCTCGATCGAGACCGCCCTGAAGCGCTTGTCGAACTCCACGACGCCATATCGCTCCGGATCGAGCACGTGATAGGCGAACACCGTTGCGCCTCGATCGACCGACATGCCGCTTGCCAAAAGGATCGGCAGGTCATGGCCGTAGAAGATGTTGTCGCCGAGCACGAGCGCCGACGGCGCTCCATCGAGAAACGTCTCACCGATGATGAAGGCCTGCGCCAGACCATCGGGCGATGGCTGTTCGGCGTAGGAGAACTTGACGCCCCAAGCGCTGCCATCGCCCAGCAGCTGCTCGAAGCGAGGAATATCGAACGACGTGGAGATGATCAGGATGTCGCGGATGCCGGCCAGCATCAGCGTGCTGAGTGGATAATAGATCATCGGCTTGTCGAAGACAGGCAGCAACTGCTTGCTCATGGCAAGTGTCGCCGGATGAAGACGAGTGCCGGATCCACCGGCGAGAATGATGCCTTTTCGGGTCACAGCGCCCACCCCCGTTCCTTCAATTGATCAAGTACGCGATCGACATGCACCGTCCATTCAGGCAAGGTGAACCCGAGGGCGGAACTCAAAGCATTCGTGTTGAGCGACGAATTTCGCGGCCGTGCGGCCGGCCGTGGAAACTCTTCGGTCGTAATCGCCTCGATATTGGCCGGATCGACAGCCGAGACGAAGCCGTGCTCGATCGCCTTTTGGACAATATGCTGGGCAAGTCCGTGCCAGCTTGTTCGTCCGGACGCAGTCAGATGATAGGTTCCGTCGGCAATGCCGCCGCGCCGATGCGCTGCAATTGCAAGCACGGTGACATCAGCGAGCACCTCGACGGCCGTCGGCGCGCCAAACTGGTCCGCGACGATTCGCAGGTTCGGACGCTCCCGCGCCAGGCGCAGAATGGTTTTCACGAAGTTCGTGCCATCAGCAGAGACAACCCAACTCGTGCGAAACAGCAGATGCCGACAGCCGGACTCGACAATCGCCAACTCGCCGGCACGTTTCGACTGGCCGTAGATATTCAACGGATGCATCTCGTCGCTCTCGCAATAAGGCGTTTCCTGGCGACCATCGAAAACGTAGTCCGTCGAATAATGCACCAGCAGCGCGTCGCTCCGGCGGGCGTAATCCGCCAATTCCTTCACGGCCTTGTGGTTGACGCGAAATGCCGCATCGGCATTCGTCTCGGCAAGATCGACCTGCGTATAAGCCGCCGCGTTAACGATGATATCAGGGCGAACCGCATTAAGACGCTCGGCGATGACTTCCGGCTTATCGAGATCGAGTTCGTCGCGCGCGAAGGCGACGAGATTACCGAATGGGAGCAGCGCGCGCTGAAGCCCGCGTCCAAGTTGACCATTCTTTCCGAGAAGAAGCACGGTCATGCGTATTGCTTCTCCACCCAGTTGCGGTAGCTGCCTGAGGTTACGTTCTCGACCCAGTCGGCATTGTCGAGATACCACTGGACAGTCTTGCGAATTCCGCTCTCGAAGGTCTCAGTCGGACGCCAGCCGAGTTCGGCCTCGATCTTGCGCGCATCGATCGCGTAGCGCCGGTCGTGCCCGGGGCGATCGGTGACGAAGGCGATCTGCTCACTATACTTTTTGCCATCGGCTCGCGGCTGCAACTCGTCAAGTACCGCACAGAGAGTTGTGACGACATGAAGGTTGGCGCGCTCGTTCCAGCCGCCGATATTATAGGTTTCGCCAAGACGTCCGGCTTCCAGCACACGCCGGATCGCGCTGCAATGATCCTTCACGTAGAGCCAATCACGGATCTGCAAACCATCGCCATAGATCGGCAGAGAACGGCCTTGGAGCGCGTTGTGGATCACTAACGGAATGAGCTTTTCCGGGAAGTGCAGCGGGCCATAATTGTTGGAGCAGTTGGTGGTGACGACAGGAAGCCCATAAGTATGGAAGTAGGCGCGAACCAGATGGTCGCTTGCCGCCTTGCTAGCGGAGTAAGGGCTGTTGGGCCGGTAACTCGTTTCTTCGTTGAAAGCAGGATCGTCAGCATCGAGCGTCCCAAAGACCTCGTCGGTCGAAACGTGCAGAAAGCGGAAATCGGATTTGGTCTCAAGGCCAGTCCAATAGGCGCGCGCGGCTTCCAGCAGACGAAACGTGCCCAGAATGTTTGTCTGAATAAAATCTTCCGGGCCGTGGATCGAGCGATCCACATGGCTTTCCGCGGCGAAGTTTACAACCGCGCTTGGCTTGTATCGCGTGAAGAGATCGCTCAGAAGCGCTGCGTCGCCGATGTTGCCATGCACGAAGATATGGCGCGGATCCTTCTCCACAGACCGCAAGTTATTCAAATTTCCGGCATATGTCAGCGCATCGAGATTGACGATCGGCTCGTCGTGTTGCACCAGCCAATCCAATACGAAGTTCGAGCCAATGAATCCGGCTCCCCCAGTGACAAGTATCATCGCCTACGCACCTCTCAACCAACGCAAACACCAGGATTGACGACGAAATCTCAGTAGACGTTGCTCCGATCCCGCAAGCCGATCGCCGTCATCACGACGATCCTGAGATCAAGCCACAACGACCAGTTGTTGATGTACCAAATATCATGCCGCACGCGGTCAGCCATCCTGTCGACGGTCGGCGTCTCGCCCCTGTGCCCATTGATCTGCGCCCAGCCCGTCAGGCCCGGCTTCACATGCCGGCGAGAAGCGTATTGGGCGATCAGTGTTCCATAGAGATCGTCATGGGCCAACGCATGTGGACGCGGGCCGACCACGGACATCTCGCCGCGCAAAACGTTCCAGAACTGCGGTAGCTCGTCGATGCTAGTCGAGCGTATGAAGGCACCGACACGGGTTACGCGCGCATCGTTGCGTGTCGCCTGGCGGATAACGCCGGAATCTTCCATCACGCTCATGCTGCGGAACTTCAGAATCCGGAACGGCTTACCGTTGTGTCCTTTGCGGCACTGCATGAAGAAGACAGGGCCACGACTATCTAACTTGATCGCCATCGCCACCAGCAAGCACAGCGGAAGGGTAACGATCATCGCGCCCATGGAAAAGGCAATATCGAACAGTCGCTTCACGATACGCTCGACCAAGCCAAGCGGAGGCCGGTGGATCTGAAATGCGCGGCTCTCGCCGATATCCTGAGCGAAACCCTGGGCGATATCGCCGACCAGGCCCGAAAACATGACGCTGACAGGAACGCAGAACTCACGCAATGCCGACAGGCACTCTTCTAGAACGGCGGCATTGGCATAATCGCCCCAGACGATCAGGACCTCATCGACCTCGGCTATGCCATTCTTCTGAAGTCGCTCTTGTAGCAGGCTTGGAGCCTCGTCGGCAGCGCGAAGGTGCATAGTATGCTTGATGGATAGCCCGCCCAGCGCAGCCTTGTGGATGAAAGGATCAACCGGCGTCGAGTCTGGGCATATTAGTAAGACGCGCCGGGTCGGGAAAGATGCATGGGCAACCGCGCGGTTCAGGTAGGAATACCAAGCGAGCCTCAGGGTCGTCAGCGTGCCAAAAGATAGAACGGCGGCCGATAGGATGGCGCCGCGCGACACCGTTGTTCCAATCTTGAGGAAGAAAACAATCGCAAGAAGAAACGCAACGACCGCTGGTAAGAACGTGCAGATAATAGCCATCTGCCGGCGAAACGACAACAGCCCGGCAGGACGGTAAGCATGAGCGCCGCCCATAGCCAAGACGAAAACCGTGGCGACAAGCAGGCCGATGCCCGCAAATCGCGACAAGTCGCCATCCATCCCCAAGAATACTTGCTCGTACAACATGTACCCACCGGCGCTTGCAAAGAATAGCGCCGCGAAATCAAGAACAGCCGCGACATAGGTCGTCGCGACGGCATTGAAGCTGAACCACAGTCGATCATTTCTGGCTGAAAGCCGCGCGTTCCAGCTGTGTTCCACTGGCATGGTCATAACGTTTATCCTCAACCCGCCAGTCTAGTTAACACAAGATTAATACGCCCAACAATTCGCCCAGCAATACTCCTTATTTAGTATTTCGCAGCCAGAGTATGTTTTTCTCCGATGTTTCGTCGAACATACTACTTAGCGTGGGAGTAACTCTCGAAAACACAAACCAAGAGTAGGCGATTTATACGCCAACAAATTTCGACCGTACTGGTAGTATATGTCTGATGTGGCATGGCCCCTGAGCGGGAGGACGCGTAATCGAGCCAACGATTGGCTAGCGACAAGCCACGCCACGAACGGCCTTACAACCTCGGGCCAGACAGCGATGCTTACAATGAAAGGCAGGCCGTTCATGCGCTGTAAGCGCGCCCAGTGTCGGGACCGACCTGCATTGCTCATTTAGTATTAATACTTCAAACTTATACTTCAGATTTATTCGAAACTAAGGTTGAGACGGCCCATTCCACTGCGCCATCACTCTTCGAACTGATCGTCGTCATCGCCATCAGAACCAAATGACCGGGCCTGCATTTCGGCAGAACTATGCTGATAGGCACGTGACTTTATCTCGTTGCTGATCAGAACGATCCAGTTATGCGCACGGCCGCTGCCGGATCCATTTTCGGGCATGACAAGAGCCATGCAGGTCATCACGCGCGGTCCGGTCTCCCGATAGGGCTGCATGCTCCAAGCGAAGGGCTCATCCCGCTGTTGGCGCTTGCGAAATGTAACGCTGCGCTTGCGTGCGCTCTTCCACGCCATCGTCATCGACCTCGGTTATCGATGCCACAAACGCAGAACTGCCGCCTTCCCCCATCGGGCGTCTGATGGATCGATCGACAAGCAACCGGCGCTGTAGGCAGCAGCCGGTATGCGATCGTGGCTTTCCGACCCGGGATTGCGTGTCTCGCGCCAACGCGCATGATCTCCCTAAGTTCATCTGTCATCAGCGTGCGCCTCAAATGTCATCTCACTCATGTCGCGATGAAGAGCGGCTTGCGCGCTCGGATATCGTCCCGCCGCGTGGCGGCAGCACCGCGCGAAGAAGCACGCGATCGGTGAGATTTTCTCAGAATGGAATGTCGCCGACGAGCAACTCCATCCGCCGATCCGCTGCTGAGTAGCGGCAGCGCGAGCTCAACTGCAACGTGAGCGGAGGCAGATGCGATGACGAAGGGGCTATCGGAGCGTGAGCGATAACGTTTCTCGACTGATCCCCCATCGAGAGAGGTGGCGATTCTCATTGTCTTTCGCATATCTCCCCCCCGGAAAGCACGCAAACAACACCTCCGAAAAAGATTTTTCCGGACACAATACTTAGACTCTAAGGAAGCCGCACTCGACGATATTGCTCTCGTTCACTTTATTATTAACTTGGTACGATGCTAAGCGCAAAATTTCACTGATGCAATAGTCAAAATTCATTACGGAAACAGTGAAGACTGACGCAAGCGGCAACGGCAATAGCGCTAGCACAAACGCAAATCTCAGGGGTCGGTATATTTGTATTATCGCATCATCATTTTTGATATACAGGCAAATACAATGAAATTACTTTGAATAAAGAATGCCGTAAGCATGTCAACCGGAAGTGTTCTTGAAGCTGTTCTATCGGCTCGCATAGGGCGACGGGTGGTGACGGTTCTCTGTGAGAACTGATCAGGCAATTAGACGCCGACCAGCAAACCGCACAGCGCTTCCGCCACAAGCGTAAACTGGGGTAACCAGTAACGACCGCGCCGATAACGAGGTTGACCGTCGAGATCTTAGACCAGATGAATAGCAAGTCGAGGCGTCCAGACGAGGCCGCTGCATTGACACTGCAAACGATGACGAGAAGGAAGCCGGTCGCCATCATCTGATCGTAGGCGCTATTGGCGCGACTGACGGACGAACAAGCACTGTGCTTCACGCCCTGCATAAGCCAGCAACACCATGATGACTGTCGACACAAGGTTAGGCGAGTTGTTAGGATCGGTGGCGATAATGACACCGGCAAAGCCCGTGAAGCTGCACGGGGAACAAAGACCGGTATTCTCTTCGGCAAACGCTCAAGGTACGGGCGCGCTCCACGCGACCTGTGCACGCGAGGTTGCCTAGACGCGCGATATTGCATAGGAGGCACAGTCGTAGTGTATCAATGAACAGCATTGAACTTTGGCGGAGAGAACACGTGACCGACAAGAGCACATCAATTCCCTATGCTCTGCTTTCATGGATACTGTGGCCAGCGCTGTTTTCAGCGGGACTGGTCGGAGCCGGGTTCGCCTTTCGGAGCACAGCGCCGCTGCTGTGGTTCAACGCGGTCTATCTGGCGATCGTCTGCTTGATCGCCCTCTTCGAGCGCGTGATTCCTTTCGAAAAGGAATGGTTGCAGCGGGACGGCCAGACATTTAATGACGTCGCGCACACGCTGCTGAGCAAGGGCGGCGTTCAGCTGGCCGCCGCGCTGGGTGCGACCGCGCCGATGGCTGTCGCGACCGTCGCCCATCCTTTGTTCATGAGCTTACCCGATGTGTGGCCCGGCAGCTTGCCGCTGGCTCTTCAGGTGGTTCTTGGATTGGCGATCGCCGAACTCGGACTATACGTGGCCCACCGCGCAGCGCACGAGATCCTGTCGCTATGGCGCTTTCATGCCCTTCATCACAGTGTCGAGCGACTGTGGGTCGTGAATACCGGCCGGTTTCATTTCATGGACTCGCTGTTCAAGATCGCACTCAGCCAGCTTCCGCTCTATCTCCTGGGCGCGCCGCTGCCGGTGTTTTTATGGATTGGCGCCGTGACGGCCTTCATCGGCCTTCTCACCCACTGCAATATCGACGTGCGGACAGGCCCGCTCGACCTGGTCTTCAGTACGCCGGGCCTGCATCGCTGGCATCACTCGCGCGTATTGGCAGAGGGCAATACGAACTACGGCGAGAACCTGGTTTTGTGGGATCAACTGTTCGGCACCTATTTCAATCCCGACCGTCGCCCGCCAACGGATATCGGCATCAGCGGTCGTGTCGCCGACAACTTTATTGGCCAGCTGTTCCAGCCCTTTTCGAAGAAGGGCTACCGACAAATTCTTGGCCGCCGGGTACACCCCGACGGCCAAGAGATAAGAACAGGTGATGAAGGATCGCGGAACCCGTCAGGCGCCATCAGCGAGAACGATCCGCTCAGCACGGATGGCACCGCCTAGCCTGGCTTAGTCCGCCGATGCGTTCCAGCGCGAGTCGGACTGGAACAGATCGTTCAGCTTGTAGGCGACCTCAGTACGGTTGGTTGCCTTCAGCTTCTTCATGATGTTGCGAATGTGAACTTTGACGGTGCTTTCGCGCAGATTTAGTTCATAGGCGATGATCTTGTTCGCCTTGCCCTTGCGCAACGCCTGGACGACTTCGGCCTGGCGCAGCGTGAACATGCGTGACAGCTCTTTCTGGCGCGGCGCGTTGTCGACAGGAGCCGACGACGTGAAGGTCTTGCCCGCGACGATGAAGGTGCCGCCGGCGACGGCGAGCCCAATGGCTTCCACACAGACTTCGATACCCACAGAGGTGGGAATGAAGCCACGAGCACCGTGCTCGATCGCCCGGAGCGTCTGGTTGAGATCGTCGCCATCCGCAAGGATGACCAACGGCGCCGGTGCGAGTTCGGTTGCGATGCTGGCGATCTCTTCATAAAGAGCGCCATCGCTCGACGCACGGCCGGTGATGTTCAGCAGGACCGCCTTGACGCGCTGCGTTGCATCTTTCTTTCGCCGCCATTCCGCCACCGAGCCCACCGCGCAGGCCTTCATGCCAAGACCGTTCTGCGTCAACGTCGTCGCGAGGCATTCGCGCTCGAGTGTTCTGCCGTCGATAATCAGCAAGCACCGGTCCTCGCCGATAACCTTTACTTCGCCCAGTTCGCTGAGAGCTCTGGGTGCCACGGCAACGGCCTGAAGTCTGTTGACAGGCGTGCGTCCGCTTTCAAATTCCGAAGGTACGTAATTCATACTAGCCTCATACTCAATAGTGTTAGAGGTGACCATTCGCAACGAAATGCAATACTCGGGGGACATCGGCGTGTATTAAGTCAGTAAAGTAGTTTATCCGTTTTGGATCACTTATCGCGTGTGGTTTCTACTTTATTAAGAACCTACATACATCAGTAGTGACAATCAATACAAAATATTTCGTCAGAGTTAGATTAAAAATGCGCAGTATATAAATTTGTACCGCCAAAAGATGAAAACAGGAATTATTTTTTACTCCGAAGCAAAAACATCAACCAAGAAGCGTACGGCATTTATTCTTTAGAAATACCATTTCTTAACGATAATAATCGTTTGTGTTTTCGCCTCACGGTATAGTGCCAAAGTCCGTACTGTTCTGACATAGACGAAGCAACATCATCTCTAGTAAATACTGTAGCAACGCCTCTGTAACGGGATCACGAAACCAAGCTAATCCAATTGGTTAATCCCTCGTTTACCCTTGAGGCGCGGATGTCAGGGCGATCTTCGACGATATTGGGCGCTGTGGATAACATTACGCCTCGCCGCGCGCCGATCATCGGACGCGCAGACACACGGCCGGGCAATTGCGCGGCTCGAACGCCTAAGTCTCGCGGTTTTTTTACTGTCGGCCTCTGAAGCGACGCTGATAGGTCGCATCATAAAGAGAGCTTTCGCGAAAATCGGTCGATGACAAGGATGGGCCGACAAAGATGATCGCCGTCCGCTCGATCGCCTGCGCGGCCACCTTGGCCTCGATATCGCCGAGCGTCCCGCGCACGATCCGCTCATCCTGCCAGCTCGCCTTTACGACGATGGCGACGGGGCATTCGGCCCCGTAGAGCGGCGAAAGATCGCTGACAACCCGGTCCAAAGCATGAATGGCGAGGTGGATGGCAAGCGTAGCGCCCGTAGCGCCAAACCGCGTCAGGGTCTCGCCATCAGGCATCGGCGACGCCCTCCCCGATACGCGTGTCAGAACCAG
>Ga0102593_1003379_pt1 | contig 10446 bp, 11 predicted proteins | sample AraplaCol_mMS_r2_2_FD_76862 | JGI IMG/M metagenome (GOLD analysis project Ga0102593, IMG submission 76862) | Arabidopsis root microbial communities from North Carolina, USA - plate scrape MF_Col_mMS_r2 (SPADES assembly) (version 2) | ecosystem: Host-associated > Plants > Roots > Endosphere...
GCAGCGCCGAGGCGAACTGGTTGAACGCGGCGGCCGGCGCAATGGCGCGGTCGGTGACGAGGTTCATCGTGCCCTTGACGCGCGGGTCCACCACCACGTCGCGGCCAGTGACCACGGCCATGGTGCGGGCCACGGCCTCGATGTCGGCGTTGGAAAAGTTGAGCGTGATGGGCTCGCCCCGACGCGGCGCATCGGGACTGACGGCTTGTGCGAACGCGGGCGGCACGGCCTGCATGAAGGTGGCGGCAATCAGCATCTGCGCTGCGAGTGCAACGATGCCGAGGCGGCTGCCGTGCTGCGAAGTCAGTGGCTTCTTCATGATCAACCCAGGGTGATGATCGAACGCGCGTTCTCGCGCCGTCCGATGATGTTCAACAAATTGGAAAGCGCGTCCTCTCGGCCCGCTGCGGCGCTGGCTTCGCCGTTGAAGCGAAAGGCGGTGCCGTTCCAGCTGCCGCTGCCGTTCAGCAGCAGGCTGCCTTCGCGCGTGCTCAGCAGCAGGCTGGGCCGGCTGCCGCCTTCGAGCGTGAGGCGGTAGCTGCCCATCGGCTTGAGGGTCGAGAGGCTCGAAGACACGTCGGTGGCGTCCAGCGTGGCCTGGCCTGCGATGTGCAGCACGGGACCGTCCCACTGCATCGACAAGGCCTTGGTGGAAAGATCGAGCGTGCCCTCTAGCTTGAGCGTGTTCCAGGGCGCGCCCAGTCCCGTCAGCAGGGTGGCGGGCCAACGCGAGCTGCCGTCGCCCCACTGCAGCTGCATGCCCGCCGCGCGCGGGCTGGCCTTGAGTTCGAGCGGCCGGGCCGTGCAGCAGGGCAGGTCGAGCACGGCGAACATGCCGCCCCAGGTGGGACGCATGCGCCAGTTGAGCGACCCCGGCAGCGACACCGCTTCGGTGCCGCCGGCGCCGCTTGCCAGCACCACCGCCGCCGCGCCGTTCCACACCGTGCCGCGTGGGTTGACGAGCAGCAGCCGGCCCTGGCTCCAGCTCGACAGCGCCGCAGCCAGCCACCGGGCCGGCGCGAACAGCACGAGCGAGACCAGCGCGCCGATCACGATGCCGAGCACGGCCCAGCGCCAGCCGCGGCGCGATGTGGGCTCGGAAAGAGTGGAGCGCGTCACCATGGCAGGCGTGCTCAACGGGCTGCGGGCAGCGCCATCACCAGCGTGCCGTCCCAGCGCACCTTGGCAGGTTCCTGGGGATCCTTGTTTCCTGCCGCCGGCGGCGCGGCGGCCGAGCGGGTCAGGTGGGCTTCTCGCGGTACGGCATGGGCATTGCCGCGCGCCTGCGAGAGCCACTGGGCCAGGGCATCGGCAGGCACGGCGCGCAGCGTGACTGTGGCGGCGCCGTCGCCGCTGGCGGTCATGAGCTGGGCGTTGCTGCCCAGGCTTTGGCGTACGGACGTTTCGAGGCCGCGCAGCGCGTCGTCGCGGTTGAGGCGCGGCTGGGCCTGCAGGGTCTTGGCGCGGTTCTGCAGAGTGGCCATCTGCTGCAGCTGTGCATCCAGCCGCGCGTGTTCAGCCCGTGCTGCGGCCAGAGTGCGCAGAGCCGGTGCGAGCGCAATCCACCACAGCAGCGCGAGCGCAACCAGCGCAGCCGCGATAGCGACCATGCGCCGCTCGCGCAGATCGAGGGAAGCCCAGCGGGCGCGGAGTTGTTCGCCCAAGTTCATCGCGAGGCCTCGGCTTGCACCAGCAGCAGATCGCCTTCGGCGCGCACGCTGTAGCCTCGCGGGCCCATCGCACTCGACAGCCGCGTGAGCTCGGAAGGCTGCAGGGCCAGGCCGCGCAGGCGCAGCTGGCCGGCGCTGTAGTCGATGGCGCTGGGCGTGCGGCCCGGCGGAAGGTTGGCAGCGAGCGCGCCGATCATCGGTTCGAAGTCGCTGCCCGCGACGTCACCCACCGCTTGCTGCAGCGCGGCGACCTCGCGCGCCATTTGTACCGGCGCATCGACCACGAGTTTCACGGAAGGGAAGGTCTGGGTCAGCATGGTCTTGACGGCCTGGCGCTTGGACTCGAGTGCGTTGCGCTCCTTCCAGGCCCAGGCGTTGAGGCCGATCAGCTGCGTGAGCAGCAGGGCGACGACGCCCCAGCGTGCGGCGCGCCACTCGGGTGCGTAGCGCAGCGTCTGGAATACGGATGCGAATTTCTTGCCGGCGCGGGCGCGGCCCGTCACCGCAAGGTCGAACTGTGCAAGCTCCCAGGGCGAGCGCGCAGCCTGGAGCCAACGCTGCGGCGCCTGCACGATGGGCACGCGGCGTTCGAGCAGATGCTCGGCGGCTTGGGCGACGGCGGGTTCGGCGGCAATCACGGCGGTGTCGAGCGGCAGGCTGCCGGCGAGCGCCAGACCGGCGCCGGCGAGAGGCAGCGAGACCACGCCGTCGGCATCGCACACGGTGAGCTGCGGCGCCTCGGCAACGCCCGTGACCTGCAGCAGCGGCGGGCTGTCGGCGGGCTGCGGCGCGAATTCGGGAACGATGCGCACCACGCGCCGCCCTGTCGATTCGAGGCCCTGCACGAGGCTGCGCAGCCAGATGCGGTTGCAGGCCGCCACCCAGACCGGCACGCCGGCCTTGGCCTCGGGTTCGAGCGCAAAGTGCAAGGCTTCGGGTTCGTCGAGCAGTTGCTCTTCGAGCAAGCCGTCGAGCACGGCGCGAAGCTTGGATGTGCTGCCCATGCTGCCCTTGGGCAGCGTGACGCGGTGCCAGGAAAGCGCCGCGGCGGGAATGCCGAGCATGGCTTCCGTGCTGGCCGGCAGCAGCGTGAGCAGCGCGCGGCCGTGGCTGCGCAATGCGATGCCGTCATCGCCTGCCTGGGCCCAGTCGTACTCGCCGGCGGTGTCGGCCGGAGGGAGGGGGGCAATGAGCAGCAGCGGTGTCATTTCTATTTGGGAAGGGCGGGTGATTGTAGGGTTGTGCCTGCTGGACGGATGCTACTTTATTTGTAGCATGTGACGTAGATGCGACGCGGGCCAGGCGATTTTTTGGTGCAAGAAATTGACGGAGGATGCCCCGACTCAGGGTTTAGCCGGAGGGGCGCTCATGCCGGCGCCGCGGTTGCGCCAGATCGTCTTCACGGTAATGCCGTCGCGCTGCAGCAGCGAGCGTTCTTCGACCCAGGTGCGGTCGAGCCGCAGCCGGCCGTAGACCTCGAAGAACTGGGTGCTCACGCTGTGCTGGTTGGCATTGAACTGGGTGCCGCCGTTCGGAAGGGCGGTGTTGGCGTCGGCAATCTGCTTGAAGAACGATCGGGTCCGCTTTTCCACCACCTGGCGCGCATCGCTGATGCTCAGCGACGGCAGGCTGGCGCTGATGGCCTCGGCGCTCGCGGTGTTGATGTTGAGCGGCGTGCGCACCGGAAGAATCGTCACGTAGGGTTCGAGGGCGGCCGCGGTCGGGGGCGACAAGCCGAGCCACACCAGCTGCGAAACCTCCTGCGGCATCAGCGGCGCCGCGCCGGCATCGCCCCCGCCCGCGGCGTCGGTGCCGGTGGCGAGCGCGCGCACCAGCGAGGCGGTCATTGCGCTGAGTTCCGAAGCCGGCAGGCCCAGGATGTTGAACAGCTTGGTGAAGGTGGCGACGCTCGCGGGCACCGGCTTGTTGGCGTCGACCAGGGACAGCACGTTGAGCTTGGATTGCGCATCGACGATGCGGCCCGACAGAAAGGCGTCGGGCAGCCCTTCGAGGTTGTCGCTGGCCACGTTTTTCTCGGCCGAGAGAAAGCTGGCGAGCCTTGCTTCGGCGAGTGGCACGGCCCAGGGTTCGGCGAGGTGGTCGGGCCCGCCGGTGAGGGCGTCTTCGCGCAGGATCAGCCGCGACCAGTCGAGCGCGCCGACCAGCACCCATGCCGCCTGCACGCGACCGCGCTCGGCAGCCTCGACCTCGGACGCGCGCCATTGCTGCCACAACGCGGCGGCGGAAAAAGTGGCGACCAGCATCACCGTCAGCATGGCCGCGAGCAGCGCGGCGCCGGACTGGCGGCCGGCGCGTGCGCGCCGGTGGCTAGATGAGGCCTTCACGATCGCGGTGCTCCCACGGTCGGCTTGACCCAGTCGCGCGTGATGGCGCCCGCCAGCCCGTCGCCGGGGGACAGGTTCAGCACCAGGCGAACGCCGTCGGGCATGTTCACGATGGCGCCCATGGGGTTGATTGGGTTGGCGGGATTGGGCGTGCCGCTCGGCAACTCGCCCGCCGGGCTCCAGGTGTTCTCGCGGAAATAGAAGAGTTGCCAGCCGTCGACCGGCATCAGCGCGGTTTCTCCGCCGCCGCCTTCCTGCGCCCAGGAGGCGGCCATGTTCCAGGCCTGCTGCCATTCGCCGCGTGTGGTGAAGGGCTGCGACTGCCAGCGCCGCCAGCGGGTGCCGTCGACGCCCGAGCGCAGCGTCCAAGCTACCACCAGCATGGCCGGTGCGGTCGCATCGCTGCTGCGGCGCGTGAGCCGCAGCACGCGGCCGTTCCAGTCGATGGGGCGGGTTTGCGCGAGCGCGGTCACGGCGTCGAGGTCGGCGCTCCATTGCGCGAGCGTGGTCTGCAGCGTCAGCACCGCGTCGGCGCGCTGCTGGTTCTGCGCGGTGGCGCGCGACATGCCGTCCAGCCCCCGCCAGCTCATGATTGCCAGCAGCGCCATGACGGCAATGGCCACCAGCAGCTCGATCAGGGTGAAGCCCTGGCGGGTTTGTCGGTTCGCGAAGCAGCGCATCAGAAGCGGCCCACCACGGTCGAGATGCGCAGCACCGGCGCATTGGCCTCGTCGCGCACCTGCACGTCGACGCGGCGGAAGTTCGGGTTGAGCGTGGCGATGGTGGAGGTGGTGACGTTGAAGGAAACGCCGGCCTGCACACAGATGGAGCCCGAATCGCCGACGGCTGGCATTTGCCTGGCGAGCCGCGCCTTGGCGAGTTCGTTTTCCGCGCACAGGTCGGCCAGCAGCAGGTCGGATTGGCGCTGTGCATTGCGCGTCAGCGACAGCGTGGCCTGCGACCCGGCCGCGAGCGCCAGCGCGACGATGCCGAGCGCGATCAGCACTTCGATCAGCGTGAATCCGCGGCATGCCGAACGGCGCCGGTCTGTCGTCATGGCGTGCTCACGGTGAAGGGCCGCAAGCCGTCGGTGGCAACGCGCAGCGAACGCGCGGGCGGGCCTTCGGAATAAAGGACGATCTGCTGCGCGGCAATGATCGGGTCAGGGCCCAGCAGCACGGCGGCAATCGGCGCGCCGTTAGCCAGCGTGGCCTGGGCGCTGATGCCGCTGGTGGCCCAGCCGTTGGGCAGGGCGTCGGGCGGGAGGCCGTCGAAAACGAAGCTGCCGCCTTCCACCAGGCGCCATCGCACCGCGACGCCGCTGGCGCGCGACTGGGCGCGCGCCGATTCGAGCAGCGCCGCCAGCCGGTCGGCCTCGCGATCGAGCCGGGCCGCGCTGCTGTCGCGCATGGCGAAGGTCACGCTGGCCGTGGCCATCGCGATGATCGCGATCACCACGATCAGCTCGAGCAGCGTGAAGCCGCCGCGGCGCCTATTGCCAGCTGCCGATGTCGGCATTCTTGCCCTCGCCGCCGGCCTGTCCGTCGGCGCCGAGCGAGAGCACGTCGATCTCGCCCTTGATGCCCGGGTTCATGTATTGATAGGGGTGGCCCCACGGATCGTTGGGCAGCTTTTCGACGTAGGGCTTCCAGTTGGGCGCGGCCGGGCCGGCGGTGGGGCGCACGAGCAGTGCCTGCAGGCCTTGCTCGGCGGTGGGGTAGCGCTGGTTGTCCAGGCGATAGAGCTTGAGCGCCTGCATCAGGTTGTTGATGTCGGTCCTGGCGGCGGTCACGCGGGCGTCGTCCGCGCGCTCGATCACGTTCGGCACGATCAACGCGGCAAGCACGCCGATGATGACCAGAACCACCATCAACTCGATCAGCGTGAAGCCGCGCTGGGCGGTGGATTTGGCGGCGCGTAGGATTTTTTTCATGGCTTGGATGACGTGATGCGGAAGGCGCGCTGCATGATAATCCGCGGCCATGACAAGTCCCTATTCCGCTGCGCACTGGCATGCCCCCGTTTCAACCACGGGGCTCTGGGCGCTGGCCGCCGGCGCCGCGGTGTTCTGGGGGCTGCGGCTCGCGAGCCCGGCCGAGCCCGTCGCGGCCGCAGCCACGATGCCCAAGGCGTCGGTTTCCGCCGATGCGGATGCGGTGGCGCGGCTGCTCGGCGCGGTTTCGGCGTCGGAAGCCGCGCCCGCTGCGCCCGAAGCCGCCAGCCGCTTTGCGCTCTCGGGCGTGGTGGCCGATCCGTTCAACCAGGGGGCGGCGCTCATCTCCATCGACGGCAAGCCGCCGAGGCCGTTCCGCGTTGGTTCGCGCGTTGGCGACGGCTATGTGCTGCAGTCGGTGGGGCTGCGCTCTGCGACGCTCGGCGCCAGCGCCGCGGGGCCGGCGGCATTCACGCTGCAACTTCCGGTGCGGGCGCCGATCAGCGTTGGCAGCCCGGTTTCGCTGGGGATGACGCCGTCGCCGCGTCCCAGCGGGCTGTTCCCCGCCACCGCGCCCGCCGTGGTGGCGCCGCCTGCCGAGGCGGCTGCGCAGCAGCAGATGCCGGCGCCCGCGCCAACTCAACAGCCCCCCGCGCAACTCGCGCAGTAGGTGGCGTGGGGTCGTTGGCGGACGACCCCGTCAGGCCTGCAAAAACAGCCGGTACGCCGGGTTCGCGGTTTCTTCGACGTAGGGGTAACCCAGGGTTTCCAGGAAGGCATCGAAGGCCGCCGCGTCGCTGGCAGGAACCTGCAAACCCACCAGGATGCGGCCGTAGTCGGCGCCCTGGTTGCGGTAGTGAAAGAGGCTGATGTTCCAGTTGGGCCGCATCAGGCTCAAGAACTTGAGCAGCGCGCCCGGCCGCTCCGGAAAGACGAAGCGCAGCAGCCGCTCGTCATGGGCAAGGCCCGTTCGGCCGCCGACCAGATGCCGCAGGTGCTCCTTGGCGAGTTCGTCGTGCGTGAGATCCAGCGCGTCGAAGCCGTGGGCAATGAAGTTTTGAGCGATGGTGGTCGATTCGCCACGCGTGGACGTGGTCAGGCCCACGAACACGTGGGCCTTGGCCGCGTCGCTGATGCGGTAGTTGAACTCCGTCACGTTGCGCGGCGCGCCGCCGACGGAGCCGGTTTCCTTCGATTCGCTCGCCGGCATCTCGCCGACCAGTTCGCAAAAGCGCCTGAAGCTGCCGCGCTCTTCGGGGATCGTCACCGCGAACAGCGCCTCGCGCTCCTCGCCGACCTCCGCGCGCTCGGCCACGAAGCGCAGCCGGTCGAAGTTCATGTTGGCGCCGCACAGGATGGCCGCGTAGGTTTCGCCGTGGCGGCCGTGCCCCGCCACATATTGCTTGATGGCGGCGACTGCGAGTGCGCCGGCCGGCTCGACGATGCTGCGGGTGTCGACGAAGACGTCCTTGATCGCCGCGCAAACAGCATCGGTGTCGACAGCGATGTATTCGTCGACCAGGTTGCTGGCGATGCGGAAGGTCTCTTCGCCGACGAGCTTGACCGCCGTGCCGTCTGAGAACAGCCCCACGTCGGGGAGGCTCACGCGCTGGCGCGCGGCCACCGATTGCATCATCGCGTCGGAGTCGTTCATCTGCACGCCGATCACCTTGATCTCCGGTCGCACTGCCTTGATGTAGTTGGCCACGCCCGAGATGAGCCCGCCGCCGCCGATCGCAACGAAGACCGCGTCGAGCGGGCCCTGGTGCTGGCGCAGGATTTCCATGGCAATGGTGCCCTGGCCCGCGATCACGTCGGGATCGTCGAACGGATGCACGAAGGTCAGCCCCTGCTGAGCCTGCAGTTCCAGCGCATGCAGATAGGCATCCGAATAGCTGTCGCCATGCAGCACCACCTCGCCGCCGAAGCCGCGCACCGCGTCGATCTTCAGGCGGGGCGTGGTCACTGGCATGACCACCACCGCGCGCGTACCCAGCTTGCGTGCGCCCAGCGCCACGCCTTGCGCGTGATTGCCGGCCGATGCGCAGATGACCCCACTTGCGAGCTGCTCGGGCGTGAGGTGCGCCATCTTGTTGTAGGCGCCGCGCAGCTTGAAGCTGAACACCGGTTGCTGATCTTCGCGCTTGAGCAGCACGGTGCTGCCGAGCCTCTCGCTGAGTGCGTTGGCTTTTTCGAGCGCAGATTCGACCGCCACGTCGTAAACGCGGGCGTTCAGAATTTTTCTGAGATAGTCGGCGGGCGTCAGTGCCGGAACAGGTACGTCGCGCACGGTTTTTTCCAAGGGGAGTTTCAATTGATAAATGACGATGATAAGAGGCATCGGGATTGCATACGGGCCATGACATGGACACAAATGTCATAAACCTCATCCTGAGAGCCCCAGCGGCGAACGATTCCGGTTTTTTTGAGCGCAGCTATCCCGCGATCCATCCGTCCGCCAGTCAGTTAACAAATGAGCAAAATTTGTTATCCGTTTCTGTCAGCGACCTTTCCAAAGGATTGATGCAGGCAGAAGCGGCGCGCGTACAGCGCGGCGAAATTGGACGACCCACCTGGCAAGTGATGGGCAACAGATTGCGGGCTCACGTCATCCCGTTGCTGGGTGCCGTTCAAGCACAGGCGTTTGCCACCGCCGATGCGCAACGCCTGATCGACCATCTTGGAGAGCAGGGCTTCACCAGCACGACGATTGCGCAATACCTCGTATTGCTGCGAAAGGTGGTGACGCACGGTGTGAACATCGGTGTGCTTCGCGATGCGCCGGCATTTCCGAAGGTCAAGGTGCGCAGCCAGCCGCGCGGCAGCTTCAGCGTTGCGGAGTACCGTGCCGTCGTGGCCGCTGCGCGCAGATTGCGCGGACAGTCGCACCCGGTGCTCGACCAGCTGACGTCCGGCGAGCGCTTCTGGATTGCGCGCGAGTTGCTCGTCATGCCGGAGGAACTGCCGTGGCTGATTCGCTGGATGGTGAACACCTTTGTTCGCCCGAGCGATATCAAACTGATGAAGCACAAGCACATAGAAATCGTGCGCGGCAAGCACGTCTATCTGCGAATGAATTTGCCCGAGACCAAGCGGCACAGCCAGCCCATCGTGAGCTTGCGTCCTGCCGTGCGGGTCTATGAATGCTTGCTCGATCGTCGTCGCGAGCAAGGCTCTGGTGGGGCGGAAGACTACATCTTCATGCCGCAATTGAAGAACCGTGAACACGCGCTGGCGGTGCTCAACTTTCTTTTCCATTGGGCGCTCGAGGTGACTTCGCTCGAGAAAGGTCCGCTCGGCCAATCGCGAACGCTCTATTGCCTGCGCCACACCGCAATCACTTTGCGGCTGTTGTACGGCCAGGGCATCGACATGCTGACGTTGGCGCGCAATGCGCGCACGAGTGTGAACATGGTCGAGCGGTTCTACGCGTCTGTTTTGAACGGTGAAATGAATGTGGGCCTGCTGCAAAGCAGGCGAGGCCGTGCAACTTGAGCAAAGCCAAAAAGCCGCCCGGCTTGCGCTGGGCGGCTTGACACTGAATCGACTCGAACTGGCTGGAGCCAGCATCGGATCAGACCCGTAATCGATCAGAAGGCGTGGCGGATGCCGAAGTCGTAGCCAGTCGAGGTCTTCGGGGTGAACACGCCGCCAGCGAAGGCCGGGCCGCCCACCGTCAGACCAGCAAGGTTCTTGTTGCTGATGCGAGCAATCGTGGTGTACAGCGCCGTGCGCTTCGACAGGTTGTGCACATATCCGAGCGCCAGCTTGTTCGCCTTCGGGTCGTCGAGCAACGCATCGGTGTCGTACCTCACCCCCGAATAGGCTGCGCGGATCAAGCCGGCGCCGACGGGAACGGTTACACCCAGCAACCAGCCATTGAGCTTGGTTGATGTCGTGGAAGCCGATCCAGCAATGAACTCGCTGTCGAAGTCGGTCTTCTGCTTGGCTTGGGACAGTTCACCGAAGAGCTTCACAGGACCGAAGTCATACGAAGCGCCGAGGTTCAGCGTGTTGACCTTGGTGGTCGTGCCGGCGAAGTAGTTGTCGCCAACGGTGCTGCTGCCGTAAGCCAGTGCAACGTCCAGTCCGGCGTTGGCATACCCGAAGCGGCCACCAATGTAACGGCCTTGACGCTGGGTGTTGGCCGCAGGCGGCGTGAAGACGCCCGAGTCGTACTTGGTCTTCTCAGCCAAGGCGTACTGCAACTGGCCGTAGAAACCACCCAGGTTCTGCGGCAGGAAGTAGCCAATGCTGTTGCTAGCGCGCACGTAGTTGCTGTTGGCAACATTGGAGAACACACCGGTCGAAGCGGCCGGGGTCAGGAAGTTACCGAAGCCGGAGTTGGCAGTGTTGATCAGGTTGGTACCCACGCCGTTGGTGCCGAACGGATCGAACACGGTGTCGTTCCAGAAGGTCGGGGTGTAGTCACGGCCGAGGCGGACTTCACCGAAACCACCCGACAGGCTCACGGTCGAACGACGAGCGAACGTCGCGA
>Ga0102593_1001872_pt1 | contig 10445 bp, 10 predicted proteins | sample AraplaCol_mMS_r2_2_FD_76862 | JGI IMG/M metagenome (GOLD analysis project Ga0102593, IMG submission 76862) | Arabidopsis root microbial communities from North Carolina, USA - plate scrape MF_Col_mMS_r2 (SPADES assembly) (version 2) | ecosystem: Host-associated > Plants > Roots > Endosphere...
AGGCGCAGATCCAGATGGAGGCGGCTAAGAGCCAAGGCATTGCCAGCCTGAAACTACCTGAACTGCGCGAAGGCGAGGCGAGGGTCGCGGCCGCCCTCCAGCGCCTGCAGATCGCCCGCAGCCAGCTCGAGGAAGATGCCAACCGCATCCTGCGCCGTCGCGATGAACTCACCCGTCGTCTGACGCAGCTTGCCGAAGATATCAGGCGTGAGGAACGGCTTGTCGCCGACAATGCCGTCATCCTGGCAAGGCTCGATGCCGAAGAGGCCGATATCGCCGAAACCCTCGCCGATTCCGGCCGTTATGCCGAGGAGACGCGGCAGGTATTCGAAGAGGCTGCCACCAAGCTGGCAGATAGTGAGCGTATCTTCACCACCCTGACCGCGGAGCGCGCTGAAGCCGCGGCCGGACGCAACCAGCTGGAACGCGCCATCCGCGATCTCGCCGATCGCAAGCTCAGGCTCGAACGCCAGATGGACGAGGCCAACCGCGAGCTTGCCGGTGTCGGCGAGAGGATCGCAACGCTGCCGGACCCGGAAGAAAAGCGCGCCGTGGTGGAAGCCGGCGAGATCGCCGTCGCCGATGCCGAAGCGGCGATCCAGTCCGTCGAACTGGCACTCGCCGAGGCGCGCGAGATGGAAGCGCTCTCCCGCGCTCCGGTTGATCAGGCACGCAGCAAGCTCAACGCGCTTGAGACGGAAGCACGCACAATCCAGCGCATGCTGGCAGGCGCCGCCACAGGCGAATTCCCGCCGGTTGCCGAAGAGCTGAAAGTCGATCGCGGTTTCGAAACCGCGCTCGGTGCCGCCCTCGGAGACGACCTCGAATCCCCGCTCGACCTGAATGCGCCCGCCCATTGGTCGGAAAACGGCGATGGTGCCGGCGATCCGGGATTGCCTGCTGGTGCTGTGCCGCTGCTGAACCACGTTCGTGCACCCGCCGCGCTGATCCGTCGCTTGCGGCAGATAGGCTTGGTGGCCGCTACCGACGCGCCGCGTCTGGTGAAGGAACTCAAGGCCGGCCAGCGGCTGGTCACCAGGGAAGGCGCCGTTTATCGCTGGGACGGCCATGTCGCCGGCGCGGACGCACCGAGCGCGGCCGCTCTTCGTCTCGCCCAGAAAAACCGCCTCGCCGAGCTCGAAGGTGAGGCCGAACTCGCTCGCGATGTTCTGACCGAAGCAGAGGAGCGCCTTGCCGCTGCGGCCGATGCGATCCGTGAAGAGGAGCGCAGGCTCACTGACGCCCGCGACATGAACCGCCTGTCCGCCCGTCATCTTGCCGAGGCACGCGAGGCTCTGGCCGCTGCTGAGCGCGCCTCGGGCGATCTCATTCGCCGCCGCGATGTCGTCGCCGAAGCCGTCAGTCAGTTGCAGTCGCAGCTCGAAGATGTTGCCGTTCAGGAAGAAAATGCTCGCATCGAACTCGAAGATGCGCCAGATCTGACTGCGCTCGATGACCGTCTGCGCTTCCAGCAGGCCGAAGTCGCGACCGATCGCGGTGCGCTTGCTGAAGCGCGCGCTCGCCATGAGAGCCTGAACCGCGAGAACGATGCGCGCCAACGCCGCATCGTCGCCATCGGCCAGGAGCGCGAGACATGGCGACAGCGCGCCGCAAGTGCGGAAGATCACATCGCAACGCTCCGCGATCGTGAGGAGGAGGCCCGCGAAGAAGCCGCCGAGCTTGAAATGGCGCCCGATGAATTCGATGACAAGCGCCGCGCTTTGCTGACGGAATTGCAGAAGGCCGAGGAGGCCCGCCGTCATGCCGCTGATCTGCTGGCTGAAGCCGAGCTGCTGCAGCGCGACGCCGACCACAAGGCGGCGACAGCGCTTTCGGAGCTTGCTGAAAGCCGCGAGCGCCGCGGCCGCGCCGAGGAGCGCCTCGTCTCCGCACGCGAGAAGCGGCAGGAGAGCGAACAGCGCATTCGTGAGACACTCAATGTACAGCCCCATGAGGCGTTGCGCCTCGCCGGCCGGCCGGGACTGCAGACGCTGCCGGATCCGCGCGAGGTCGAGCGCGAAGTGGAGCGGCTAAGGATCGAACGCGAGCGTCTGGGCGCCGTCAACCTGCGGGCCGACGAGGAGCAGAAGGAGCTCAGCGAGAAGCTGGAAGCGCTCATCAAGGAACGAGACGACGTCATCGATGCCATCAGAAAACTGCGCGGCGCGATCCAGAGCCTGAATCGCGAAGGCCGCGAACGACTGATCGCCGCCTTCGACGTCGTCAACGCCCAGTTCCAGCGGCTCTTCACCCACCTTTTCGGCGGTGGCACGGCGGAACTGCAGCTCATTGAATCAGACGATCCGCTGGAAGCCGGCCTCGAAATCCTCGCCCGCCCGCCCGGCAAGAAGCCGCAGACCATGACGCTGCTTTCCGGCGGCGAGCAGGCGCTGACGGCGATGGCGCTGATCTTTGCCGTCTTCCTCACCAATCCCGCGCCGATCTGCGTGCTGGACGAGGTGGATGCCCCGCTCGACGACCACAATGTCGAGCGCTATTGCAACCTGATGGACGAGATGGCGGCCTCCACCGAGACACGATTCGTCATCATCACCCACAACCCGATCACCATGGCGCGCATGAATCGCCTCTTCGGTGTGACGATGGCCGAGCAGGGTGTTTCTCAGCTGGTCTCGGTTGATCTGCAGACTGCAGAGCGTCTCCGTGAGACGGCCTGAGGCGGCATTTTAATTAAAGACCAAAAAAGGTCACCCTGACATCGGGTGCGTACCCCATTTGGGTGATGCTCTTTTGCGCGCATTGCATTAGAAGTTGTTTTATCGCAACCGCGCCGGTACGGATAAGTAGCAATCGGTCGTTGCGTACCGTGGAATTTGCAATGCTGTCTTCGGGTTGGGGGCGAACGGTCGAAGATCACATGGCATAGATGGACCCCCCGTCCGGTTTTCCTGGCCGGACGGAAACAAGGCTTTGCGGGACCGTTGTTGCAGTCCCGCAAAGCTTTTTTTATGCGCTTGCACCGCGCCTCCTCCGTTTCAACCGCTTGATCTTGCCTCCTGTTGCGGATTTATTGTGCGACGCAACATTTCGCCGCATTTGTCGATTTTCATTTCAACACCAAGGGATTAAGCTGGTCCCCGAAATGGTGTTGGGGGGAAGATGACCAAGTGGGTCTATACGTTCGGCAATGGGCAGGCTGAAGGCCGGGCGCGAGACAAGGAGATCCTTGGCGGCAAGGGCGCCAATCTCGCCGAAATGTGCAGCCTCGGCCTCCCGGTCCCTCCTGGCCTCACCATCGTCAGCGAAGCCTGCACCACCTATTACAAGAACGGCCGCAAGATCGATCCCGCATTGAAGGAACAGGTGCTCGCAGGTATTGCGGATATCGAGCAGATCACCGGCCGCCGTTTCGGCGCGGGCAAACAGCCTCTTCTGCTCTCCGTTCGCTCAGGCGCTCGTGTTTCCATGCCTGGCATGATGGATACGGTGCTCAATCTCGGCCTGAATGACGAGACGGTGCAGGCGCTCGGCCATGATGCCGGCGATGCGCGCTTTGCCTGGGACAGCTATCGTCGCTTCATCCAGATGTATGCCGATGTCGTCATGGGGCTCGGCAACGATCTCTTCGAGGAAATTCTCGAGGATGAGAAGGCGCGCCTTGGCCACGAATTCGATACCGAGCTCAGCGCTTCCGAATGGCAGCATGTCGTTTCGCTCTACAAGGCGCTGATCGAAGAAGAGCTGGACGAGGCCTTCCCGCAGGATCCGGCGGTACAACTCTGGGGCGCTGTCGGCGCGGTGTTTGCGAGTTGGATGAACGCGCGCGCTGTCACCTATCGCCAACTTCACAATATTCCGGAAGCCTGGGGCACTGCCGTCAATATCCAGGCCATGGTCTTCGGCAATCTCGGCAACGCGTCGGCGACGGGCGTTGCCTTCACCCGCAACCCCTCGACGGGCGAGAAGATCCTCTACGGCGAATTCCTGGTGAATGCGCAGGGTGAAGACGTGGTTGCCGGCATTCGCACGCCGCAAAGCATCACCGAGGAGGGGCGCATAGCCTCAGGTTCCGAAAAGCCCTCGATGGAAAAGCTGATGCCCGAGGCCTTTGCCGAGTTCGGCAGCATCTGCGCCGAGCTGGAGTCGCATTACCGCGACATGCAGGACATCGAATTCACCATCGAGCGCGGCAAGCTCTGGATGCTGCAGACGCGCTCCGGCAAGCGCTCGACCAGGGCAGCCATGAAGATCGCCGTCGACATGGTGGACGAAGGTGTCATCACCGAGGATGAAGCCGTCCTGCGCATCGAGCCATCGACGCTCGACCAGCTCCTGCATCCGACCATCGATCCGCGTGTCAGCCGCCAGGTGATCGGCTCCGGCCTGCCGGCGTCGCCCGGTGCAGCGACCGGCGAGATCGTCTTCACGGCGGAAGAGGCGGTTGAGGCAGAATCGGAAGGTCGCAAGGTCATCCTGCTGCGCGTCGAGACCAGCCCCGAAGACATTCACGGCATGCATGCTGCCGAAGGCATCTTGACCACACGCGGCGGCATGACCAGCCATGCGGCTGTCGTCGCCCGCGGAATGGGGATCCCTTGTGTCGTCGGCGCCGGCACTATGCGCATCGACGCCCGCAATGAGCGGTTGATGGGCATCGGCGTGACGCTGAAAAAGGGAGATGTCATCACCATCGACGGTTCCGCCGGTCAGGTCCTCAAGGGCGAGGTGCCGATGATCCAGCCGGAACTGTCAGGCGATTTCGGCCGCATCATGGGCTGGGCGGATCGTGCCCGCCGCATGACGGTGCGCACCAATGCCGACACGCCGGCCGATGCCCGCGCGGCCCGTTCTTTCGGCGCCGAAGGTATCGGCCTTTGTCGTACCGAGCATATGTTCTTCGAGGGCGAGCGCATCCATGTCATGCGTGAGATGATCCTGGCTGAGGACGAGAAGGGCAGGCTGCGCGCTCTCGACAAGCTCCTTCCGATGCAGCGGGGCGATTTCACCGGCCTGTTCTCCGTCATGCACGGACTGCCGGTGACGATCCGTCTCCTCGATCCGCCGTTGCATGAATTCCTGCCGAAGAGTGACGAGGAGATCGCCGAGGTCGCCTATGCCATGGGCATGGAGCCTTCGGCACTGCGCCAGCGTGTCGACGCGCTGCACGAATTCAATCCGATGCTCGGCCATCGCGGCTGCCGCCTTGCCATCTCCTATCCCGAGATCGTCGAGATGCAGGCCCGCGCGATTTTCGAGGCGGCGGTCGCGGCTGCAAAGGAAACGGGTGCCGCCGTCGTTCCCGAAATCATGGTGCCGCTCGTTGGCCTTCGCTCCGAACTCGATTACGTCAAGGCGAAGATCGATGCCGTGGCACAGGATGTCATGTCGGAAGCCAAGATGCGCATCGATTACCTCGTCGGCACGATGATCGAGCTGCCGCGTGCCGCACTGCGTGCCCACGTCATCGCCGAGGCGGCCGAATTTTTCTCCTTCGGCACCAACGACCTGACGCAGACCACTTTCGGCATTTCGCGCGACGATGCCTCGGCTTTCATCCCGACCTACCAGCGCAAGGGCATCATCGAGCATGATCCCTTCATATCCCTGGATTTCGATGGCGTCGGCGAACTGATCCGCATTGCCGCCGAGCGCGGGCGGCGCACCCGCAACGACATGAAGCTCGGCATCTGCGGCGAACACGGCGGCGATCCCGCCTCGATCCATTTCTGCGAGACGATCGGCCTCGATTACGTTTCCTGCTCGCCCTTCCGCGTGCCGATCGCCCGGCTCGCGGCCGCCCAGGCGGTCATTGCCGCCGCTCAGTGACGGTAGCGGTAATAGCGCGGGTAGTAATAGGGACCGTTCAGATTATAGGCCATGTCGGCCATCACCCAGTCGCTGTCGTAGCGGGCCTGGGCACGGCGGTCGAGCTCGATCCGCTGCAGGCAGGTCGCAAAACCATCCGTTCCGCGCTTGAAGCCGTAGCCGGTGCAGGTCTGCTCGTCACGTGCCCGCCGCTCCTCGGGCGTCAGCGTCTGGCAGGCGGCAAGCCCGGCGGCCAGAACGGCAAGAAGGGGCAGGATATATGGGCGCATCGGTATCTTCCTCGAGCATGAACGCCAGGCCAGGAGAATCGATCCGTCTGACGTCGTCAACCCGACTATATTATCAGGCTGCGCCCGCGGGGTCACCGATCGGCAGAAGGGCCGGATTGAGCGGCGGATCCTCTGGGTTTTTCGTATCGCTCGGATCCTGGGCCGGGGTCAACGGCGGCTTTTCCTGGATGCGATCGGGAATACCCGGTGTCGGCTGCGGGCCAAGCGGCGACTCTGCGCCGGGTGCCGGAATGGGGTCTCTGTTGGGCATGATTTACCTCCTTCACTGAAGAAGGAACGACAGGGTGCAGGCTTGGTTCCACTTTCACCGCCATGCATTCCTATGTAAGAGCAAAGGCAACTCACAGGAAAGAGCACCATGGCGATCCGCGATCGATTCTCGAAGAAACTCACCTGTCCGCAATGCGGCAATAGCGGCTTTGCGGAGGCCTCCGAGATTGATGATGCCAAGCGCAAGACCCCCGATTTCAAAGTCGATCAGCTGCCGCGCGGCTTCTTTGTGCAGCGCCCCTCGGTGCATCAGGAAACATTCATGCTGAAATGCGAATGCGGCCGCAAATTTCCTTTCCGCTCGCTCGCGGAAGCTGCGGCCGGCCGCGATTGAAGCATGGCCCGCAAAAATCTGCAGCGGGTTTGCGCTAGCGGCACGCTTGGGATTCAGATGCGCTCGAGGACCTCGATGAAGGCATCGGCGAAACGCACCAGGTGTTCGGTGTCCTCGTCGGGCGCCTGCATGCGGATTTCCGTACCGTTCTGGTCGAGCAAGGCCAGAACCACCCGCATCGTCTTGTCCGACGTCGGGATGCGCAGCACGGCGATTCGCCTGCAATCTTCGACGAGCCCCGCCGCCGGCAGGTCGAAGAGAAATTCGCCTCGGGTTTCGGCAGCAGCTCTGCGCACCGCTTCGCAGAATCCGGCCTCGCCATCGGCATAGCCTTCCAGCGAGAGTTCGAGTTCGAGAAGTTCCAGCGGCAAGAGCGGCTCGCCACGCTCGATGCCGCCAAGCGAAGATGCCTGCGGCCTTTCCCTCATTTCGGACGAGATCATCTGTCTCTCCTGTTTCGTGGGACATGTATCAGACCCCGGTAGAATGGCCTTTTTACGGCATATCAGCAATAGCTTACAGAGGGAGCGCCCTCAGACTTGAACCTTTGACGTGGATTGCTTCGTCAATGCTCAGACAAGAGTTTCAATTTAGACGAATCTTGCACTAGAAAAGTCGATGGCTGCAGCTTCATTCGATTGCTCGCCGCCGACCAACCGGTAGTTTTGATGGCCATCCGTTTCGATCGTCCCGTTTCCAGCGCTGCCCGCTTATCGCGGCATTTCGGGGCGTTTGCGCTCGTGCTCTCGGTAGCGGTGCTGATTGCCCATCGCTTCGGCGGTCTGGCGACACCCTATCTCATCCTCGTGCTGCTCGTTTCTGTCGGCTGCGCGGTCCTCGCGACCCTCTTGGCTGCCATCGGCCTGCGCAGCCTCTGGATGACCGGTGCCGAGGGCGGGACGAATGCGCTGGCGGCGCTCATCTATGCAGCCTTTCCGCTCGGCATCGGCGCCTTTGCGGCGGAGCGCTATTTCACCCTGCCGGCAATCTACGACGTGACCACGGATACCGCCTCCGCGCCCGACTGGCTCTCGACGCCGCAGGCCGACCAGATCTGGCTGCCTCGTGAACCGGTCGTGACATCAGGCGACCGCGAGAAGCAGCTTTCCGCCTATCCGGAGCTCACGGGCCGCCGTTACGACGGAGCGCTCGACCGTGTTCTGGAGGCCGTGAAGAAGGTCGCCAAGCAGAACGGCGTCACCATCACCAAAAGCGAAGGCGATACGACGCCCGGCCGCGAGCTTGAGGACAAGCCGGTTCCGGCCCAGCCGGAAAGCGGTGTGGCTGATTCCCCCGATGTCATCCCCGTGCCGACGCCGCGCCCCTATGAGGATGATGTGGCGAAGATGATCCGCGGCGCCAATGGCGTGATCCTGCAAGGCACGACCCGCACCCTCATCCTCGGTCTGCGTTTCGATTTCATCATCCGCCTGCGCGAAGAGGCCGAAACCACCTTCGTCGACGTGCGCGTTGCCTCCCGCTATGGCCAGCACGACCTTGGCTTCAGCGCCGAAGAGGCCGAGCAATATCTTGGTGCCCTCGATTCAGAGCTTCTCGGGATTGCGGGTGGGTGAGCCCCGGTGCCGCAAAGCGGCAGTAATCGATCCAGTGGATCGATTACAGGGGCGAACGCCCTGAGCCATGCGAAGGGCCGGATACGGTGAGGCACACGAAAACGCCCTTACCAGGAACTTGTCCGCTATCATGCACCGAGGCTTAGGGAGACTATCCCAAAAACCGTTCCCGCACGTCAGCCGTCGGCACCATGCAACTCTCCCGCCGCCCTGCAATCCTCAACCGGTTCCGCGCAACCACCCCATAGACGACATCCGCAATCCGCCGCGGCACGATCCGCAACACACCGGCCAGAGCCCAGGGCAAACCAAGCCCTTCCAGCATCCGGATCGTCGCATCGGATTTGTAATAGGCACGGCCCTTGTCGATCAGCAGATTGGTCTCGTAATCCCGCGTCTCCAGCCCGTAGTGCCGGTAGAGTGCCTCGCCGAGCGGCGTCTGGGCGACGATGAAGCGGTAGCGCTTTTCCTTGTCCCGCTTCAACAGGAACTGCACCCAGCCGGAGCAGAAGACACATTCGCCATCGAAGAGGATCAGCGGCTTGTCATCAGCAAAGGCTGGCACGGAAGGATCGTCGCGATAGCTGTAATCCGTGGACCTTGCCATTCTCAGCCTCCGGCCAACCGATAATGCGCAACAAGCGAAGGCGGCCCATCGGCGGTGACTTCGCCACGCTCCATCAGTTCTTCGATATGCGCCAGTACCGAAAGTGCCGCCGCCCCATGTAGTCGCTTATCGGTATCGCGGTAGATCATCTCGACCATCCTGGGGATGGTGCTTTCCCCCGTCCGGATACGTTCGATGATCGAGCGCTCCCGCAGGCGCCGATGCGTCTTCAGCCCGCGCAGGAAGGGCGCAGGCGAAGTCACCGGCCCGCCATGGCCGGGCAGCAACAGGCCGTCATCGCGGGCAAGCAGCTTGTCGAGCGAGGCCATATAGTCCGCCATGGATCCATCCGGCGGTGCGACGATCGTCGTTGCCCAGGCCATCACATGGTCGCCGGAAAAAAGGATGCCGCTTCCCTCGAGCGCGAAGGCTGCGTGATTGGCCGTGTGGCCGGGCGTCAGCACCCCCGTCAGTGCCCAGCCGTCGCCGGAAATCGTCTGTCCGTCACGGATAGCGATATCCGGCACAAAATCCGTATCGGAGCTTTCGGCAAAGGGGTTGACTTCGCCCTCGCGCAGCGGCCGCGAGGGGCGGTGCGGTCCTTCGCCGACCGTCAGCGCGCCGGTTTCCGCCTTCAGCCGTTTTGCAAGCGGCGAGTGGTCCCGATGAGTATGGCTGATAAAAATATGCGTCACCTGCCGGCCGGCAAGCGCTGTCATCAGCGCTTCGAAATGCGCCGCATTCGCCGGTCCCGGATCGATAACGGCGACCGATGAACCGCCGACGATATAGCTGTTCGTGCCGTGAAAGGTGAAAGGGCTCGGATTATTCGCCGTCAGGCGCTGGATGCCCTCTGCGACCGGAACCGCCCGCCCATAGGCCGGATCGAAGAAAAGATCGAAGTTCGCGCCGGACATGTCTATTTATATTCGATCTCGATGAAGGACATGGGCTGCTCGCCGGCATTGACGACATTGTGCTCGGTACCGGCCTCGCGGCGATAGGCAGCCCCTTTGGCCACATCCACCCGCCGGCTACCCTCGGCATCCTCGATCAGGAACTGGCAATCGGTCATCGGCACGACCACATAGCCGAAGCCATGCGTATGGACGCCGGTATCGGCACCCGGCTCGAAATCCCACTGGGTGATGCGCACGATGGCATCATCGAGGATCAGCGTCGCAAGCGCTGGTGGACGGGCGCGATATTGGCTCAACGGTGTCTCCATTGGCTGTTCGATGCTTGAAGTCCTACCATGCCGGCATGGCCGCGGATACAAATATGACGTCGCAGTGAACTTAGTGATTGTGGGGCAGTCCGACCTTTGCTAATCAGGCCACGTTTTGGCGAAGCGACATCCGCTTCAGCTCTGGTGGGGCGTAGCCAAGCGGTAAGGCAGCGGTTTTTGGTACCGCCATCCCCTGGTTCGAATCCAGGCGCCCCAGCCACAACGTTCAAGTAGCTTGTAAACGCCTTGTCGCCGCACCCGCGGCAATCGTCACCACAAGCTCATCTACTTCCCGCGCAAGGCGCTCGGCCGGCAGACCGACGAAGCGGCCTTCGAGACTGATGCTGACGACGCC
>Ga0102593_1002794_pt1 | contig 10445 bp, 10 predicted proteins | sample AraplaCol_mMS_r2_2_FD_76862 | JGI IMG/M metagenome (GOLD analysis project Ga0102593, IMG submission 76862) | Arabidopsis root microbial communities from North Carolina, USA - plate scrape MF_Col_mMS_r2 (SPADES assembly) (version 2) | ecosystem: Host-associated > Plants > Roots > Endosphere...
CAGATGGAGAGGCCGACGCCGACGCCGTCCTGTTTCGTGGTGTAGAAGCAGTCGAATATCCGCCCGAGATCGACGGCTGATATGCCGTCGCCGCTGTCGCGGACGGAGAATTGTATCCTCTGGCCCGACGCGCTTGTGGCGATCTCGATGCGGCGCGGCCGCTTGCCGCTGCTGACGACGGCCTCGATGGCATTGAGGAGCAGGTTGACGACAACCTGCTGCATCTGGATGCGGTCGCCGAGGAAGGCGGACAGGCCGGGAGTGCAGGCGACCGAAATGCGGATCGCGTGCATATCGGTTTCGTGGCGGACGAAGGACAGCGCATCCCCAATGATCTCATTGAGGTCGAGCGGCTTTCGTATCGTCGCCTGGCCGCTTGCCATGCCGCGGACGTGTTTGACGATTTCGCTCGCCCTATGGGCGCTCGCCGCCATGCGCGCGGCAATCTCCTTGAGCTTGGTGATGTTCGGCTCGTCGCGTGACAGATGCAGCCTTGCGGTTTCGCAGTCGGTGACGATCGCGGCAAGCGGCTGGTTGACCTCATGGGCAATCGAAGTCGCGAGCCTGCCGAGCATGGAGAGCCGCGCCGTATGCAGCGGGTCGGCCTCGCGCTCGCCGGGTTGTCTCCGATCGGTGATATCCGTGAGCACGATGAGCAGCGGTTCGGGACTTTCGGCCGAAGGGAAGGTGACCGAGAGTTTGACATCCAGCATGGCGCCCTTGAAGCTGCGCATCTTCATCACCTCCGAGAAGAGCTTCGTCCCCTCGAACCATGCGCGCATCAGCCTCCTGCCGGTCTGGGGCGATAGGGCAAACAGATAGCTTGCCGGCCCCTGCAGGTCGTCGCACGAGGATGCCTGCAAAAGGGAAACGGCCATCTCGTTGGCGTCGCTGACGAAAAGACCTGCCTGCGAAATGCCCGCCGTGAGAAAGTGCTCGGCATCGCCCCTGACCTTCGATCCGGAAAGCAGTGCCCAGAGGCTCGTGGGATCGAGCTGCAGGACCGGGACCGGAAGATGATGGATCAGGGCTGTAGCGTGCGTCTCGCTGCGCGCACGCCTTGCCGGCAGATCGCCGTTAGCGCCGCCTTGGATGACGACGATCGGCGGCTGCGCGACAGAGCGCTCGCCATGTCTGGCGTCATCCCATCGAGCAGCGATGTTCCGCGCTATCGGCGTGTCGGCCATTTGCCCTTCCTATACGCTCAGCCACTATGTTTCAGGCCGGATGTTCCGGCGGGTGCAATAGTTTGTCCGAGACAATGCCTCTTCGTTGCGGGCGCGCGCATTCTGCGGGCGCGCATCCACCTGCGGCCGCCATTGGCGGCACCATATCGGTCATGATAGTAGCCATCAGGCTGAATAGAGTCGAAGCCAAGGTAAAGCGGGGCAAAGGGTGGCACAATGCCCGCTTCCGGCAACAGGGTGTTGCGCTCAGTGGAACATAGATGATCGACCTGGATGATATCAGAAGCTTCGTGGCGGTGGTCGAAAGCGGCGGCTTCAATCGCGCCGCCCAGAGCCTCGGCGTGTCCAAGTCGATCGTCAGCCGGCGCATCGCGCGCATGGAGACTGATCTTGGGGCGCGGCTGATTAACCGCAGCACGCGCGGCATCAGCGCCACGGAGGCCGGGCTCGAATTCAAGGCGCGCTGCGGGCGCATTCTTGCCGAACTCGAGGAGGCGCGGGATGCGGTCGCCACCTATGCCGGCGGCGATGTTACCGGGCGTCTGAGGCTCGCCGCACCGCTTGCCTTCGGGCAGCGCTATCTCGGTCCCATCCTGACCGAGCTTGCCGGCCGCCATCCGCGCCTCGAGATCGATGTCTCCTTCTCCGAGCGCGCCGTCGACCTCATCAGCGAACATTATGATGCGGCGATCCGGCTCTTCGAGCTGCGCGATCCCTCGCTGATCGCGCGCCGCATCGCGCCGGTTAGGCCCTTCATCGTCGCCAGCCCCGATTATCTTGCCCGCAACGGCCGCCCCGAGAAGCCCGAAGACCTGCTTTCGCATGACTGCATCATCTATTCCGGGCGCCATATTCCGGAATGGAAGTTCCGTGCCGGCAAGCGCATCGTGTCGATCCGCCCGAATGGACGGCTTCTGACCGATAATGCCGAGGTGCACCTGGGCTGGACGATTGCCGGGCTCGGCGTGGCGGAGCTGCCGTCCTTCATCGTCTCCGACGAGATCCGCAAGGGCACGCTCGTGCCGCTGCTGGTCGAATACTATCTGGACGAGGGCGCGATCTACGTGGTGCGTCCGCCAGGGCCGCATGTGCCGGCCAAGGTGCGGGCGCTGATCGAAATCATGCTGGAGCGGCTCGGCGGGGAGGGCAGTGCCGCCTATCCCCCGGTTCTGCAGGCGGGAGAATAGGCGGCCCTGCCGTCCCGGGCGCTGCAGTTTCGGGAATTTCGTTACCGTTATAACACAAGGCGCCGACACAGGTTTTCGGCCAGTTTCATGCAAGCTCCGCTTTCCAGTTTGCGCGCATCGACACGCCAAACAGAAGGATGAGACACCGTGATCGTCGGTTCCGATAATTCAGTCCGCAGCGTTTTCAATGCCATGCCCAGGGTCGCAGTTTCCGTTTTCGGCGAGGAGAAATACGAGAAGACATCAGGCGAAGCGGCGAACGCGCTTCCTGCAAAATCGGACGACCAGTTGCTCGCCGACCTCTACGATCGTACCGCCCAGCAAACGCTCGACGACGCCGACATCGATGGTGACGGGATGATGAGCAAGGACGAATACATGGCCGCGCAAAAGCGGCTTGCCAATGCCGACAACAGGATCTTCGATATCGATGCCGCCGAAGACCGCTGGTCGACCTTCGATCCCACCGGCAAGGGGGCAATCGACAAGGATGAGATCATCGAGGGGCTGAAAATCCTTTTGCCGCTCAAGGTCGGCCATCTCGATGCCGACATGGTCGAGCGCATCCAGGCGCAGGCCCTGGAGGCTTCCAAGGAGGCGCTGCAGAATTTCCAGGATGCCATCGACGCGGAAAGCAGGAAGCCGGCAATGGCGGAAACGATCAAGACGACGATCGCCGCGCAGGCCTCGCTGCTTTCGCTCTATGATGAGTTCAAATAACCGGGCTGCCGGGTAAGGGTGACAAAAGGGCGAGCGGTCGCTGAACCGCTCCTCCCTTCGCAACAGAAAGGCCCTTCCTGCCGTGGTCGACGCCCGTCAGGCGAACAGGAAGTCGCCGGACTGGAGGACATAGGCTCCGTTCAGCATGGCAATGCCGACGGCGCCGTCTCCTCCGGTGCCGTCATCGTCCCAATAGAGCGTGCGGTCGGACGTGTTGAAGTAGAACTGTCCGTCCGTGCCGATCGCGGTCTTGCCGACATGGTAATCCAGGGTGGATGCCGTCATGCCCTGGAAGTCGCTGGACGTGAACGACAGGAAGTCGTCCGCGCCGAAATCGCCGATGAAAACGAAGTTCGATGGGCTCGGTGCGGCAAGGACGAAAGTATCGCCGCCGCCGCCGCCGGCCAGGCCGTCATTGCCGCCGCCGCTGACAATCGTGTTGGCCGCGGCATTGCCTGTTATCTGGTTGTTGCCGGCATCGCCGATCCCGGTCACGGCGCCCGCCTGGAGGATCAGGCTCTCGGCTCCCGTTCCGGCGAGCGAATAGGTCTCGGCGGTGGAATAGATGATATCGGTGAAATACGAGGGGCCGTCACCGGTGTCGTGGACGACGTCGCCGGCGCTGTCGACCTTGTACTTGTCGTTTCCAGCTCCGCCATCCATCGTGTCGTCGCCGGTGCCGCCAGCGAGTATGTCATCGCCGGAGCCGCCGTAGAGCGTGTCATTGCCGGCGCCGCCATCGAGATAGTCGTTGCCGTCGAGACCGGAAAGCGTGTCGTTTCCCGCTGCGCCGCCGAGACTATTGTTGCCGCTGTTGCCCGTCATGACGTTGTCGAGCGCGTTGCCGCTTCCATAGAGATTGCCTTCCGCGACGAAGGCGAGGTTCTCGACATTGGCCCCAAGCGAGTAACTGACCTGGGCAAGGATCGTGTCTGTACCTTGGCCCGCCAGCTCGATCACCCTGTCGGCAGCGGTGTCGACAACGTAGGTGTCGTCGCCGAGGCCGCCCGTCATCCGGTCGTGGCCGTATCCTCCGTCCAGATGATCGTTGCCGGCAAGGCCTGTCAGCGTGTCATTGCCGGAGCTTGCGTAGATGGCGTCGTCTGCGGGCGTGCCGACCAGGTTCTTGTCGGGATAGGTGCCGTAGATGCGACTGCCGGGAATCTCCACCGCATGGGCGTCGGTATCGAAGCGGACCTGGAAGATGCCGTCATTATATCCGTTGACGTCGTTGTAATCACTGTCGGACGCCCAGCTGACGACCCAACCGCCGTCATCGAGTGCTGCCACCTGGGGCATATCCTTGTAGGTATGGGTCAGCGTGTTGAGGAGCGTCTCGTCGCCGTTTTTCGTCCCGTCGGCATTAAACGCCTGCTGATAGACGTGATAGAAGGTCTCCGAACTGCCGATCACCGTCCAGGTCACCACCCAGCCGCCATCGGAAAGAGCCGTCACCTTCTGGTTCGAGGCATACATGCCGTCGGTATCGACCTGGGTCTCGACGCCTTGTGGCGTCCCGTTCGCATTGTAGGCCTGCTGCATCATGTGGGCGTCGCCCGAGAGCCAGATCACCACCCAGCCGCCGCCGTCCAATGCGGCGGAGGTATGGTAGCCCTGGTTGCCGTCGGTTGTGGTATTGACGCGTGTCTCGGTGCCGAACCGTGTTCCATCGGCATTGTAGGCCTGCTGATAGATCCCGCCGCTCGAACCGTCCTGGCCATTGGATCCCCAGATGACGACCCAGCCGCCGTCACGTGTCACCACCGTCGGGCTGCCCTGATAGGAATCGGTGTAGGTATTGACGGGCGTTTGCCCGCCGTGCGGCGTGCCGTCGGCATTGTAGATCTGCTGGAATATGCCGGTTTGCGAACCGTCCTGCAGGGTCCCGGTGACGACCCAGCCGCCGCCATCGAGCGGCGCCATCGAACTGGCGTTTGTAAGGGTCTCTCCACCGACCTTGGAGCCGTCGGCGGCGAAGGCCTGCTGATAGGTCCCGCCCTGGCCTACCGACAGCCAGCTGACGACCCAGCCTCCGTCAGAAAGCCCCATGACCGACCGTAGCCCCTGTCCGCCGCCTTCATAGGTGTTGACCTGGGTCTCGTTGCCGCGCGGCGTACCATCAGCGTTGAATGCCTGCTGATAGACCCCAGGCGTGGAGATGCCCTGGTCTCCCCAGGTAATTACCCAACCGCCATCGGTAAGGGCGGCGATGGCCGGCATCTCCTGATTGCCCTCGACGATGGTGTTGACTCGGGTTTCAGGACCGGAGGGGGAGCCTGTGGCGTCGAAGACCTGCTGGTAGACGCCGGTACCGCTGCCATCCTCCAGGGTGGAGGCCCATGTGATCACCCATCCGCCGCCCGGCAGCTGGGTGGTCACAGTACTGTACTGAGAATTGACCGTGAATGTGTTGACCTGAGATTCCGCAAACGGCATTTACCTTCCTCCTCAGACAGATAGTAACCGAATGAATGAATGGGGTGCTGCAGATCCGATCCGTATTGCTACCATACCGTTCTTTTTTGAAGATTACCCGACAGTCCGGATAATTTTCAAAAGAGAACGGCGGCAGCCGGGCGGCGAGCCCATCACCTCGCAACGGCACAGCGGTCTCTTCGGCGGTCTCTTCGGGAAGGCTGTCCGCGCCTAGGCGGAGGCGGGCTGAACGCTCCTCACCACGCCCGTGCGGTCGATGACGCAGGCGAACTTGCGGCCGGAGGCATCGAGGTCAACGCTGAAGCCGCCGGCTTCGACCGGGCGCGAGCCCGTCGGCAGGATTTTCGCCCTGTCGAGACCGGCCTGCTTGGCGGCGGCATCGGCGCAGAGGAGCTGCAGGTCGGCGGGGGCGGTCTCGACCGCCGTGCGCGACATCTGGTCGGGCGGCGGGGCCGATTGGCAGGCCGCCAATGCCGAGAGCGAGCAAAGGAGCAGGGCCGGAAGCGGCCGGCTCTTCAGGAAAATGCGCATGTTGATCCCCCGTTTGAAACACTCACGCTCTGATGCCATCCACCGTCAGACGCCCTTGTAGAGGGCTGCGCCCTGCATCAGGACGATGACCTTGGCGCCGACCTTGATCCGTGAGTGCAGGTCGATGATGTCGTCATTGTTCATGCGAATGCAGCCCGAGGACACGTCGAGGCCGATCGACCAGGATTCCGGCGTTCCGTGGATGCGGTAGATCGTGTCGGCGTCGCCGGCATAGAGATAGAGGGCGCGGGCGCCGAGCGGGTTGTCCGGGCCGCCGGGCTGGCCGGCCGCCCATTTGGCGGCGTTCGGATCGCGGGCCACCATTTCGGCGGGCGGGGTCCAGGTCGGCCATTCGGCTGTGCGCCCGACGCGCACGATGCCGGCCCAGCCGAAGCCTTCGCGCCCGACCCCGATGCCGTAGCGTATCGCCTGGCCGCCGGGCTGCACGAGATAGAGAAAATGCTGGTTGCCGTCGATGATGATCGTGCCCGGCTCCTCCGCCGTGCGGAAGGTCACGACCTGACGGCGGAAGGCATCCGGAACCTGCTTGTTGCGGGCGAAATATTTGCGGGCCGTGTTCTTGTCGTAATCGACCCATTGCCGCGTCTTGGGATCGTAGATCTGCGTGCCGGCAGCAAGGGCGACACAGGCGGCGAAACCAAGCGCGAGCGCGGCGAGGGCGGCTTTTTGCAATGTCCGGCTCATGGCTTTGCCCATCCCTGGATGCGGGCGGCATTGTCGGCCACCCATTTTTCCGCATAGGCGGCAGGCGGTGTGCGCTCCACCTGCAGCGCGTAGGTCATCATGGTCACTTCCTGCGGCGTCAGGTCGACCTTCTGCAGGAAGGCGGCGACATCGGCATGTTTCTGACCGAAGGTTGCCGACCAGGCGATGTGGAATTCCGATGGCGGCCAGGCGACATCGGCCTTCGAATGCTCGATCCAGAGAGGATCGCTGCCGGGCGCGATCTTCCATTCTGCGGGATCATAGGCCGGTTCCTGCAGCCGTATCACCTTGTGCAGCTCGAAGACGTTGTGCGGCGCGTAGCAGGCAAAGACCATCGGCCTGCCGGTGGCGACGGCGGCATCGACGGCGGCCATGCCGACATCCTCTTCCGCTTCCACCAGCGCCAGATTTTTAGCGTAGCCGTAGCTCAGGGCGCGTACCCGCTCGATGCTTGCCGAGGTCCAGGTTGGTGCACCAATCCAAAGCTCGCCGCGGCCATCACCGTCAGTGTCGAGCAGGGCGCCCTTTTCAGGGTCCGAGAGGTCCTTGACGCTCTTGATGCCGGCCTTTTCGGCGTCCTCGGTGGCGCAGAGGCCCTGCCAGGCGGCAACGGCGCGTTTTGCCAGAATTACCGCCTTCTTGTCATCGACATATTTTTCGATCGCCGCATCGAGGTTCGGCCGCCAGACCTCCGGGTGGATGTCGAGCTCGCCGCTCTCGAGACCGGCAAAGGCATTGAGCTCGCCCATCTCGCGCAGGTCGGCCTCGAGGCCGAATGTCTTGCCGATCGCAACCTTGAGAATATTGGCGGTCGCCTGGCCGGACGGCCAGTTGGGCACGGCGATGACGAGATCGGCGGCCTGGACGGCGTGCGCCGAGCCGGAAGCGATGAAGATCGATGCCGTCACGGCAAGCATGGCTCTCGCCCGAAAGCGCTGCCGTTGCGGATTTTCCCTCTGACGATGTCTCAAAGAAACCCTCCGTTTCCGCTCCCCAGCTGGCCCGAGTCCTAAGCACATTGTGCACATGCCGGGGAAGTACGTTACGGTAAACTCCGGCGTAAATTCAGGAGTTGAACCGCGAAGCGGGGAAGGTCTCGGGTCGCCGCTGCGCTCTGCAGAGACTTTCCTCAATCACTGCGGCCTCACACGAAAAACCGGACTTGCCCCGAATCCGCGAATAAGGTTTCGTGGCCGCGTTTCAGCAGGACCCCAGCACGCCCATGTTTGTTTTCGCCAAGATTTTCTGGATCGTTTCCCAGCCGGTGACGATCTTCTTCCTCCTGATGGCGCTCAGCGTGCTTCTGATGTTCTTTTCCTTCCGGCGCTCCGCCATCGCGGCCGGGCTCCTGTCGCTGGTCCTCATCTTCGTGAGCTTTTACACCACATCAGGTGCGCTGATCGTGCAGGAGCTGGAGGATCGTTTTCCGCGGCCGGCCGCACCTGCCGATGTCGCCTGCATTGTCCTGCTTGGCGGCGGGATCGCGACAAAGGTCGACGGCGTGCGCGGCGGCTACAACCTGGATGACGCAGCCGATCGCTATGTCGAAACGGTGCGGCTGGCCGGTGTCTATCCCAATGCCAAGGTCATCATGTCGGGCGGCGATGGCAGTCTTCTCGGCGGCTACGTCAAGGAAGCGGACGTCATCCGCAGGATGTTCGACGATTTCCATATCGATCCGGCTCGCGTCGAATATGACACGCAGTCGCGCGATACCTATGAGAACGCCATCAATACAAGGGTGATCCTGCAGCGGCTGAACCTCAACCACTGCCTGCTCGTGACATCGGGTTTCCACATGCCACGGGCAGTGGCAATCTTCCGCAATCTCGGCATGGATGTCACACCCTGGTCCGCAGATTACCGCACGACCGGTGAAGAGGGCCTGACGCTGTCGGTCGGCCATCCGATTGACAATGTCGACCTGTTGACGACGGGCATCCGGGAATGGATCGGCATCGTCGCCTATTATTTCGCCGGGCGCGTCTCGACGCTCTATCCGCAGTGAAGGTACGCGGTCTTCGACGGCAAGACTTCCGCCGGATAGAAACCTGGTACGATCGATCAGCGACGAGCTTCCTTGCAGCCGTCTGTGGCGCCGCCACTGTCACCGGCTGGTCATGACTCGGGGTATGGATTCACGGCAAGCAGCCGGACGAGAGCAGCGTTTCCTTCGCTCTCACTTGGCGGCGCCAAGTAGGTAGCCCCCGTCCCAGTGATAGATCTGCTTGTCGTCGACCGTGACCTTGACGACCGCCTGGAACCCGGCAAGCGTTCCGCTGCCGGCATGGAACGCACAGGTTCCCTGCATCGGGCTGGCAGTGTCGTAGGTGACGCAGTACCCGACCGCCGTGTCTCCGTTTCCGACGGCAATAACAGCCGTGCTGCTGCCGAAAAGGGGACTGCCGGTCACCGGCCCATAGTACAAGATCTTGGTGCCTGCCGGGATCGCCGCGAGGTTCGATTCCGTAATGGTGCAGAAGCTCGGGGTCTCGCCGGTGTACTGGCTGCATTCCTTGGAAATCTTTAGCGGTTGCATAGCCGGCGCAGCGGACGCCACGGACGTTAGTGCCAGGATGGCACTGGCTGACAGGATTAACAGTCTGCTCATTGGCCCACTCCCTATGGTCGAATTAACCTCCCGGATTCTACTCGCTATGTCTTCTCCCAGCAATTCGCCCCTTTGGATCTTCCGGGCGATGGGTTGCGGTCTGCCTCACCGCCGGCCTGCCATGAGTGCGGACCCTGGCGAATTCCGCACTTTTGCTCGCATCGGAACATGGCTATATGTTTGCGCGGGGCAGTATCGGGCGCCAGGGAGCTCTCTTGAGAATATTGATCATCAGCAGGAAGGCGGAGGAGGTTCGGCGGAGCTTCCAGATCCGGCAGATGGCCGCACTTGGCCTTTCCTACGAGTTTCTCGATGCATTCGAGGCGGCGGACCTGTCGGACGAGGATTGCCAGACGGCCGCCAGCAACTGGCCGAGCCCGACGCGGCGGCAGGACATCGCCTGCTTCCACTCCCACCGCAAGGCCTGGCAAACAGTGGTCGAGCATGGTGCGAAGACACTCATCCTCGAAGACGATGCGGTGCTGTCAGACGATATCGCGGCCGTTCTTGCCAATATCGAAGCGCGCAACGAGGCATGGAACACCGTCTACGACCTCGAATTCGCCCCGCGGCGTCATATCCTCAACCGCAAGCGCGCGTGGCAGGATGAGGCCGGCGGTTTTGGCGCCACCCGCGTCTATCAGAACCGGGTGGGGCTGGCAGGCTATGTCATCGGCCCCGAGGCGGCAAAACGCATGCTCTCCGAAACCACCAGCTATTCGCTGATCGACGCGCATTTCTGGCACTGCTCCTGGCTCGCCGCCTACCAGATCGAGCCGGCGCCGGTGATTCAACAGCGGTTTCTGGAAACCGAGGCCGAAAGCGCCGATTTCGTGCGCCCGGAAAAGGACCTGGTCTTCCTGCCGCTCAGCAAGATACGCAGGTTCGCGCGCCGGATGGAACTCGAAGGCATCAAGGCGAGAAACCTCATTGCCGGCCTGTTGTGGGGGAAGAAGCGGGATGTTCTCGTCGATCGCTCACGGTTCAACGAGGCCGTGGTGAAATCGGCCCAGCTGGGGCTGCTGCTGGTGCCGGTGGTCGGGTAGG
>Ga0102593_1000962_pt3 | contig 10431 bp, 12 predicted proteins | sample AraplaCol_mMS_r2_2_FD_76862 | JGI IMG/M metagenome (GOLD analysis project Ga0102593, IMG submission 76862) | Arabidopsis root microbial communities from North Carolina, USA - plate scrape MF_Col_mMS_r2 (SPADES assembly) (version 2) | ecosystem: Host-associated > Plants > Roots > Endosphere...
GTCCGCCCGTTCTGGTCACCATCCACCCTTCCTATCTGTTGCGCATCCGCGACGAGGCGGACCAGCGCCGGCAGCACCTGGATTTCGTGTCAGATCTGCACAAGGCGGTGGAGTTTCAGTCCTCGTGAAGGCCGATTCTCAACCCTAATATGCTGCAACGCGAAATATTCCAGCGTGCAGAGCGATTTCGCTTGAAAGAGTTCCCCTCCTCTGGAACCATCCCAGCAGTATCGCGTTCGAACGACGGCATCATGTGACTGGAGATCAGCGATGGCACAAACTCGAGAAGAGTGGATCAAGAAACGTGCATATGCCCTCTGGGAAGAAGAGGGTTATCCGACAGGGCGAGATTCCATCCATTGGGAACAGGCACGCTACGAGCGCGAAGCGCTCGAGGGTTCTGCGGCGTCTTCCGACGGCAAGGAAGTCAAGCCCAAAGCGAAGCGCACGGTGGCGGGCAGCAAGACGAACGGCGTCGTGACACCGGCACCAAAGCGGACTGCGAGCCGCAAGACGGCGTCCTGACCACTGGAATACCGAACATGTCGATTAGAAAAGGGCGTCGTCACGACGCCCTTCGACCCCTTTTGTCATATGCCTGAATTAGTTGTGCTTTATCGAATTTAAAAGGTGGCTTCCATGCGGGGGTGAACAGAGGCCGGATGACGCTGCAAGCTTTGAGGCTTTCAAGAAAATTGAGCGCTGGCCCCGATAATCGGGAACAACAACATAGAATGGCTGTTTATGGCGGGACTGGGGAAGTTGCCATGAATAACGGCCATATCGAAATCCTTTCCGTCCCGCTCTTGGCGGCCGCCACCCGCGCTTTTACCGCGACCGTGTGAGGGATGGAGATGTCGCTCCTCGTCATCGCCGCGCTGCTCTATCTCGGTGTCGCGCTGGGTTTCATCCTCGTCGTCGACAATCTCGTCGGACTGGTTTTCCGTGATCCGCGCGCGCCGGTGCAACTGGTCTCCGTCTATATCGGCCGCGCCTTCGCTGCATCGCAAAAACTCTACCGAAAATAACCGCTTGCAGGCCATGTCCGCAGACCGCTTCCACTGTTGAACGCCCTGGCGTATCGCCCTTTGCGCGTCCGAAAGGACGCACGAAGCTCTGGGTTAAGGATATTTCGACCGCGCCCTTTCCCTCCTATCGCAAGCCTCTATGTTGAGGGTTTGGCAGGCTGAACCCCGAGGTGGCCAATCACTCCGGCGCAGCGGATGACAAGGAAACGATTTTGAATGGGAAGCGTCGGGAACGGCTGGCCGAGAGGCGGCGGCGAAATCGGCGAATTGTTGCGGCATCCAACCTTCCACGCCGTCGGTCTCGGTTCGGTCGAAAGCTGGCCTGCTTCTCTCAAACATATCGCCGAAATGGTGCTGAATTCCCGCCAGCCCAAATTCGTCGCCTGGGGTCCGGACCTCGCCTTTCTCTACAATGACGCCTATGTGCCGGTTTTCCCGGAGCGGCATCCCGATGCACTTGGGAGGCCCTTCCGCGAAGTCTGGGCGGATATCTGGGAACAATTCGCCCCGATCGTCGCCAGCACGCTGGAAGGCGGTTCGCAGCTCTTCAAGGAGTTGCTCATCCCGATGCGCCGGGACGGACGCACCGAGGACACCTGGTTCACCTTCTCCTACACGCCGCTGCGCGACGATGACGGCACGGTCGCCGGCATCCTCTGTGCGGCGCTTGATGTCACCGACCAGGTGGCGGCCAAGCGCGGCGAAGAGATGGCGCTGGAAGAGCTGCGTGCCAAGTCGGAGGCGCTTGCGGTCGTCAACCAGGCGGGTGCAGCGATTACCGCCGAGCCCAGTGTCGAACGCCTCACCCAGATCGTCGTCGATGCCGGCGTGACGCTGACCGGCGCGGAATTCGGCGCTTTCTTCTACAATGTCGACGATGGCGAGGGCGGCAGCTACATGCTCTATGCCCTCTCCGGTGTCGACCGGAAGAACTTCGAGAAATTCCCGATGCCGCGCAATACCAAGGTCTTCGCGCCGACCTTCGAAGGCGAAGGCATCGTGCGCTCCGACAACATCCTGCTCGACCCGCGCTACGGGCAGAATGCGCCGCATGCGGGCATGCCGAAGGGACATCTGCCGGTCAGGAGCTATCTCGCCGTGCCGGTGAAATCACGGGACGGCAGCGTCATCGGCGGCTTGTTCTTCGGCCACGGCCAGCCCGGCCGTTTTTCCCAGGCGGCCGAGGCAAGCCTCGTCAGCCTGGCCGGCCAATCAGCCGTCGCGATCGACAATATCCGGCTCTTCCGTGCCGCCAAAGTCGAAATCGACCAGCGCCGCGACATGGAAGATCAGCTGCGCAAACTCAATGAAATGCTCGAGGTCCGCGTCGCCGCCGAGATCGCCGAGCGCCAGCAGGCCGAAGCCGCACTCCAGCAGTCGCAGAAGATGGAATCGATCGGCAAGCTCACCGGCGGCGTTGCCCATGACTTCAACAATCTGCTGCAGGTGATCTCCGGCAATCTGCAGCTTCTCGGCAAGGACGTGGCCGAGAACGGCCGGGCCAAGGAGCGCATTTCCAACGCGCTCGCCGCCGTCGAACGCGGCTCGCGGCTGGCAAGCCAGTTGCTCGCCTTCGGCCGCCGCCAACCGCTGGAACCGAAGGTCGTCAATATCGGCCGCCTCGTCACCGGCATGGACGACATGTTGCGCCGCGCGCTCGGCGAGGAGATCGAAGTCGAGACCATGGTCTCCGGCGGCCTCTGGAACACCTTCGCCGATCCGATCCAGATCGAGAACGCATTGCTCAACCTTGCGATCAACTCCCGGGACGCGATGGACGGCGCCGGTAAGCTGACGATCGAGGTCGGCAACGCCTTCCTCGACGATTCCTACAGCCGCATCCATCCCGAAGTCACCGCCGGCCAATATGTCGTGCTCGCCGTCACCGATACCGGCTCCGGCATGACGCAAGAGATCATGCAGCAGGCCTTCGAGCCCTTCTTCTCGACGAAACCGGAAGGCAAAGGCACCGGTCTCGGCCTGTCGATGGTCTATGGCTTCGCCAAGCAATCCGGCGGCCACGTGAAGATCTACAGCGAGATCGGCGAAGGCACGACCCTCAAGCTCTACCTACCCCGCTCGCTCCAGAGCGAAGATCGCGTCACCACCACCGACGCCGTGCCGGCAACCGGAGGCACGGAAACCATCCTCGTCGCCGAGGATGACGAGGGCGTTCGCGCCACCGTCATCGAAATGCTGTCGGATCTCGGCTATCACGTGCTGAAGGCCAAGGATGCACAAAGCGCGCTCACCGTTATCGAAAGCGGCGCCCATATCGACCTGCTCTTTACCGATGTCGTCATGCCCGGCCCATTGAGGAGCCCGGAGCTGGCGCGTATGGCGCGCGAGCGTCTGCCTGATATCGCCGTGCTCTATACATCGGGCTACACCGAAAATTCGATCGTCCATGGCGGCAGGCTTGATCCCGGTCTCGAACTGCTCTCCAAGCCCTATACGCGCGAGGAACTCGCCCGCAAGATCCGCCAAGTGCTTGCCAACCGGCCGCAACGCCGCCAGGGGGCGGCAGATGCCGCGGTGCCTGTTGCCAAACATTCCGAGATCGCAGCTGAAAAGCTGAAGTTGCTGCTCGTGGAGGACGACGCCTTCATCCGCATGGACACGGCCGAGATCCTGCAGGATCTCGGCTATGAGGTCATCGAGGCCGATAGTGGCGAACGGGGCATGGAAATCCTCGGACACACCATTGTCGACATCATCGTCGCCGATATCGGCCTGCCCGGCATGTCGGGCCTGGTCTTCGCCGCCAGGGCGCGCGAGGCCTTTCCGTCGATCGGCCTGGTCTTTGCCACCGGCAATAGCAGCTTGCCGATTGCCAACCGCTTCTCCGGCTCGGTGCTGCTGGCGAAACCTTTCAGCAGCACCGCGCTCGAGCGGGCGGTCAAGACCGCCGTCCAGCAGCGGCCCGTCGGCTAGCCCGCGACGCCCTTTGCTGATTATTTACCCGGCGCCGTTGAACTCGGGATATTTGCGCATCAAATCCACCTCGCTGGTGCAGCTGTCGTCGCGCGCCGTCAGTTCGATCGAGATCGTGTCGGCAAGGTCGAGACGGCCGTTGCCGTGATGATTGCCATTGTCATGACGATTACCATCGTCATGACGGCTGGCGCCATCGTGATAAATGGGAATGCGCGCGCCGCTCTGGCTGACCAGCACGGCATCCCGCTCGAAACCTCGCTGCACCAGCCAGTCACGCGGCGCCATCAAGCGGATGTCGACCTAGTAGGAATGCCCCTTCCCTTGCTTGAGACTGACGGTATAGGTGACCGGCGATACCTGGCCGTTCACGTCGCGCCGTTTCCATCGGCTTTGACGATGTGTTTTTCCATGTTCTCGGCTCCTTCTTTGTGCGGGCCTGTGTCCAGGCTTTTCCCATCGGAAACCTGATAAAATCGGCTTTTGTTCCCGAAACCGGCCGTTGCAGACCATGGCGGGCGCCGGAACTTTTGGGCTCCGTACCGGTTCAATTCCTTTGAAAACCAGCAGGGCAAAACCAGAGGAGGTTGAGATGCCGAGAGGTGATAAATCCGACTATACCGACAAGCAGAAGCGCAAGGCCGAGCATATCGAGGAGAGCTACGAGGAGCGCGGCGTCTCCGATAAGGAGGCCGAACGGCGTGCCTGGGCAACCGTCAACAAGGAAAGCGGCGGCGGCAACAAATCCGGTTCCGGCCGCGGCAAGAAGGATACGCATGAATCTTCCGAAAAGGGCGGCCGCATCGGCGGCGCGGCATCCGCCGCACGCTCGAAGGAGGAGCGGTCCGCTTCTGCGAAGAAGGCCGCTGCGACACGCAAGCGCAATGAACATCACAGCCCCCACTAATGAGGGACAGGATGAGCGGTGGCTTGCCGCTGCCTGCATCCTGCACCCGCACCTGGTAAAGGATTTTCGCTATGGCCAAAGTGCAGAAGAAATGGTTGCAGGACGTCACCGAACACAGCGATGCGATGGACCTGAAGGAAGGCGTGTTCAAATCGGACGATCCGAAGAAGATTGCCCGCTCCGTCAAGCGCTCCGCCGAGAAGAGCGATCGCCGCAAGGCTAGCCCCTTCCGCGCGGCCATGTCGATGCTGACCTTCTACATCAACCGTGCCGGCGACCACCTGACGAAAAAGCGGCGCGGCACCCTTGAAAAAGCCAAGGACGAATTGCGAAAAGACTTCGGTCGCCAACCGAAGGATTGAGCAGTCATGGCATACGAGCTTTATTACTGGGACGGCATTCAAGGCCGCGGCGAATTTGTGCGGTTGGCGTTGGAGGAAGCCGGCGCCGACTATATCGACATCACCCGCCAATCCGGCCGCGGGCGCGGGACCGGCGCCATGTTCGAGATCATGGAGAGCCAAAGCGAAGCGCATATTCCCTTCGCGCCGCCCTTCCTGAAGGATGGCGACCTCATCATCCCGCATGTCGCCAACATCCTGTTTTACCTCGGCCCGAAGCTCGGCCTCGCGCCCGAGGACGAAGGCCTTCGCCATGTCGTCAACGGCCTGCAGCTAACCGTCACCGATTTCGTCGCCGAAGTGCACGATACGCATCACCCGATCGACACGTCGCTCTACTACGAGGACCAGAAGCCGGAAGCCAAAGCCCGCTCAGCCGCCTTCATCCGCGAGCGCATTCCGAAATTCCTCGGCTATTTCGAGCGTGTGCTGCGGCAGAACCCAAAAGGCTCGGGCCATATGGTCGGCGATACGCTGACCTATGTCGACCTCTCGCTCTTCCAGGTGATCGAGGGCCTCTCCTATGCCTTCCCGAAAGCCATGGCGAGCCGCAAGGCTGATTACCCCGGCCTGCTGGCGCTGCACGACGCGGTGGCGAAGCGTCCGAATATCGCCCGCTATCTCGCCTCTCCCCGTCGCCTCGCCTTCAACGAGGAAGGGATTTTTCGGCACTATCCCGAGCTCGACAGCGCGGGATGAGGCAAGAGCCGTTTAGGCGAGCGGCACGGCCGCAGCGAAGAAATTTTCCCAAGGATCCTTCGGCCGGGTCTCCAGTTGCTGCGGTACGTTGCCGAGCGTGAAAGCGGCCGGATCTCTCACCACGTTCAAATCCGGCCAATCGATCGGCATCGAAACCGGCGCGCCTACTCGTGCTCGCGTCGAATAGGCCGCGACCGCCGTATTGCCGCGGCCGTTGCGGAGATAGTCGATGTAGATATGCCCGCCGCGTTTCGCCTTCGTCGCGGTTGCCAGATACTTCTCCGGCGCGTCGGCCGACATGCTTTCGGCAAGCGAATGGGCGAAATCCTTCACCTCGGCCCAGCCGGCCTTCGGCGCAAGCGGCGTCACCACATGCAGCCCCTTGCCACCCGATGTCTTGACGAAGGCGGCTAGGCCACGCGCCTCCAGCCGCGTCTTCAATTCTAGCGCTGCTGTGATGACCGCGCACCAGGCCACGTCCTCGCCGGGGTCGAGGTCCATGGTGATCATGTCGGGTTTTTCCCAATTGTCGGTGGTGACGCCCCAGGGATGAATTTCGAGCACGGCCGATTGCACCAGCGCCACGAGACCGTTGAAATCGCCGATGCGCAGCAGCTTTTCGCCGTCCGGATCCTCCGGGTCGGCGATCTCCTCGATATGCGGATTCATGCCTTTCCAGGCATGTTTCTGGAAAAATCGTTGGTGGCTTTTTATCCCATCCGGCAAACGCAGCAGCGCCAGTGGCCGGTTGACGACATAGGGCGCCATGAACGGCCAGACCGCCGCGTAATAATCCGCGAGCGCCTGCTTCGTCACGCCCTCATCCGGCCAGTAGAGCCGGTCGGGATGGGTCAGCGAGACGTCAGATGCTGGCGGATGTCTGGGGTTCATTCTTCGATCTCGCGTGTGAGGAAATCAAGTAGCCTGTTTTCCTCGGCCCGCAAGCCCCGCAGCGGCTCGTTACCGCTCTCGACCAGAGGATGGTCGTTGCCGGCGAGTGCGATGATCGCCGGATGGATATAACTGGAACGCGAGATCGCCGGCGTGTTGTGCAGTGCCTCGGCCGCGGCTTCCGACATCTGCTTGACCGTCGGCCGGCCGCCTCCGGTAATCGCCTCGCGCGCCGCGCCGAAAGCCGCCAGCGAGCCGGCCCAGGTGCGAAAGGTTTTCGCCGAGATGGGAATGCCCGATATCTCGGCGAGATAGGCGTTCAACCGGCCGGAATCGATCGGCTTCAGCGCCCCGCTTTCATCCTTCCAGACGAAGAGCTGGCGCCCGGGCAGGTCGGCTATTTCCTCCAGGATCTTCTGCAGCCTGGGATGTTTGAGACTGCGCTGGACGCGCTTGCCGCCCTTGGCGCGGAATTTCAATTCGATCCGCCCGTCGACGATCTTCAGGTGGCGCTTCAGCAGCGTCGTTGCGCCATAGGTGCCGTTCTCCCTGACATAGGCCTGGTTGCCGACGCGCAAATGCGCCTCGTCGAGCAGGGTCGTCAAAGCCGCAAGCACACCGTTGACGTCCTCCGCGCCGGTGTCGAGATGGCGCAGCACGGTGCGGCGTATCTTCGGCAGCGCCCGGCCGAATTCGATCAGCTGATGGAATTTTCCCGCACTGCGGAAGGATTGCCATTCCTTGTGGTAACGGTATTGCTTGCGCCCGCGCGCATCGATGCCAGTCGCCTGCAGATGGCCGTTATCATAGAGGCAGATCCACACATTCTCATAGGCCGGCGGCAGACCGAGCGCACCGATGCGTGCCCGCTGTAATTCGTCAGCGAGCGTCGTGCCGTCGGGCATCACATAGCTGAAGCCCTTGCCTTTCCTGCGTCTTCGGATGCCTGGTTCGGTATCGCTGACATAGACGAGACCAAGTTCGGTGATGGCTTCGGCATTCATCTTCGCTGCGACCTGTTACCTGCTCCTGCGGCCGAACTGGAACCACCGCCGACGCTCGGCTTTTGTCGCATCCTTCGGCGGCTCGGTCTGGCCCTTCGGCGCGAAGACCGCCACGCTCTGGGCATAGACGATGACCGGATTCTGCGGCTCGTGCACCTTGAAGGCGTCCGTCTCCGCGCCCGTGTCGAGAACCCTCGACCACTGTTTCAGCCCATTCACGACAGGCAGGTGAACCTCGCAATCGCCACCGGCATTGAAGATGAGGAAGAGGTCGTCCATCGTCTCGGTGTCTGGCGCATTCACGCTCCTCGAGACATAGACCCCGAACACCTGCAATCCGTCGTCGTTCCAAGCCCCATCGTCCATGAAGTTGCCGTCCGGCTTGTACCAGGCGATCTCGATGCGGCCATCCTCGGCGGTCTCGCCGGTCAGGAACCGCTCCTGCCGCAAGACGGGATGGGCCTTGCGGAAGGCGACGGCCTGCCGGCAGAAATCGAGGAAAGGGTCGTCGAGCCCCGCCCAATCCGTCCAGCCGATCTCGTTGTCCTGGCAATAGGCGTTGTTATTGCCGCCCTGGCTGTTGCCCACCTCATCGCCGGCAAGGATCATCGGAACGCCCTGGGAGAGCATCAGCGTCGCCATCATGTTGCGGCGCCGCCGCGTCCGAAGGCTGTTGATGTCGTCGTTATCCGTCACTCCTTCGGCACCCATATTGTCCGAATGATTGTCCGAATGTCCGTCCCTGTTATCCTCGCCGTTCGCGTCATTGTGCTTGTCGTTGAAGGAAACAGTATCCATCAGCGTGAAGCCGTCATGGGCTGACAGCAGATTGATCGATGATGTCGCACCGCGATCCGAGTGGTTGAACTGTACCGCCGAGCCGGTGATGCGCTGCGAGATCTCCGACACCATGCCGCCGTCGCCCTTCCAAAAGCGGCGCACGTCGTCACGAAACTTGTCGTTCCACTCACGGAAGGGGTGCGGGAAGCCGCCGACCTGATAGCCGCCGTCGCCCACGTCCCAGGGCTCGGCGATCAGCTTGACACCGGCGAGGATCGGATCCTGGCGGATGGCTCCGAAAAACAGGCCCTGCCTGTCGAATTCCATATCCTGGCGGCCGAGCGTGCTGGCAAGGTCGAAGCGGAACCCGTCGATATGCATGACGCCGACCCAATAGCGCAGACTGTCGAGCACCATGCGCATCACCATAGGATTGGCGGCATTCAGGGTGTTGCCGGTCCCTGTTGTATCGAAGGTGTGGCGAGGATCGTCGGGTGAGAGGGTATAATAGCTGGCATTATCGAGCCCGCGGAAGGAGAGCGTCGGGCCTTTCTCGCTGCCTTCAGCAGTGTGATTGTAGACGACGTCCATGATGACTTCGATGCCGGCGGCATGGAACTTCTTCACCATGGTCTTGATCTCGGTGATCTTGTCGCCGGACATGTAGCGCGATTGCGGCGCGAAGAAGCCGAGCGTCTGGTAGCCCCAATAATTGCGCAGGTTGTTTTCCAGGAGATAACGATCGTCGAGGAAATACTGGATCGGCAAGAGCTCGATCGCCGAGATGCCGAGCTTGACGAGATGGTCGATGATCGGATCGCTGCACATGCCGAGAAAGGTGCCGCGCAGCCTGTCGGGCACCTTCGGATGGGTCATCGTCAGGCCGCGCACATGCGCCTCGTAAATGATCGTATCAGGCCAGGGACGGCGGATCGCCTCTTCACCCGCCCAGTCGAAATCCGGATCCTGCACCACGCCCTTGACCATGAAGGGGGCGCTATCACGTTCGTCGAAGGAAAGATCGTCCTTGCCGATCTGGTAGCCAAACAGCGCGTCGTCCCATTTCAACTCGCCCGTCACCTGCTTCGCATAGGGGTCGAGCAGGAGCTTGTTAGGATTGAAGCGATGACCAGCTTTCGGATCGTATGGACCATGGGCGCGATAACCGTAGACGGTTCCCGGTCCGACGCCGGCGATATAGCCCGACCAGATATCGCCTTCACGCTTGGGCAGCGGCAATCGCGCGACCTCCTTCTTGCCGTCCGGCGAAAAGAGGCAGAGCTCAACCTGTTCTGCATGCGCTGAGAATACCGCGAAATGGGTGCCCGAACCCGTATATTCCGCCCCGAGCTCCGGCTTGAGGAAGTCGAGTTCTGAAAATGAATAGCTCATAATGCCCCGCTCGATAAAAAGACCATGCGGGAAACGTAACGGCGGCTCGAAAGTTCCCTTGGCTTGCAAGGGAAGATCTCTCGAGGAGGCGGAGACTAAGGCATCAACTGTCCGCCGTTGACCTCGATAATCTGTCCGGTGATGTAGCCGGACAGCGTCGGCGACGCGAGGAAGAGATAGGCTCCAACGCAATCCTCGGAGGTGCCGACGAAGCCCATCGGGATCGACTTGCGCTGCAGTTCCATCTGCTCGTCATTGGTATAACGTTCGTGGAAGGGCGTGGCGATGACACCCGGCGCCACCGCATTGACGCGGATCCTGTCGGCGACGAATTCCTTGGCATGGCCGCGGGTGATCGTCGAGACGAAACCTTTGGACGCCGCATAGAGGATCGC
>Ga0102593_1003389_pt1 | contig 10415 bp, 8 predicted proteins | sample AraplaCol_mMS_r2_2_FD_76862 | JGI IMG/M metagenome (GOLD analysis project Ga0102593, IMG submission 76862) | Arabidopsis root microbial communities from North Carolina, USA - plate scrape MF_Col_mMS_r2 (SPADES assembly) (version 2) | ecosystem: Host-associated > Plants > Roots > Endosphere...
CGCCCTTGATCGCGTCGGCGCCGAGTTCGACCGCAGCCTGACAAGGAAGTACCTCGAGGAGCTTGAGGGCTTCTATATCGGTGACGGCTGGTATCGCGATGGCAATGTGCGCCGCATCGACCACTACATCCCCTTCGCCATGCATTTCTATGGGCTGATCTATTCCAAGCTCGTCAATGACGACTACGCCAAGCGCTACCGCGAGCGCGCTGTTCTGTTTGCCAGGGATTTCCGCAACTGGTTTGCGCCCGATGGCGCGACTATCCCCTTCGGCCGCAGTTTGACCTATCGCTTCGCCTGCGCCGGCTTCTGGTCGGCACTCGCCTTTGCCGATCTGGAGGCGCTTCCCTGGGGCGAGATCAAGCATCTCTGCCTGCAGCACCTGCGCTGGTGGAAGGACAAGCCGATGACCAATCGCGACGGCATCCTGTCGATCGGCTTCGGCTATCCGAACCTGTTGATGTCGGAAAGCTACAACTCGGCGGGATCGCCCTATTGGGCGTTCAAGGCCTTTCTGCCATTGGCGATCGCGGATGACCACCCGTTCTGGACTGCGGAAGAGAAGGCTCCGACTCCGAGCCAAAGCGTCTCGCAGCAGCGCCATCCCGGCATGGTCCTGATGCGGGCAGGTGGCGATGTGGTGGCCCTGTCATCGGGACAAGAAAATCTCCAGATGCGCTTCGGCACGGAGAAATACGCGAAGTTCGCCTATTCGGCGCGCTATGGCTTCAGCGTCGAAGCCGATGAACGGAGCTTCGCCGGCGGTGCGTTCGATTCCGCGCTTGCCTTCAGCGACGATGGACTGCACTACCGCGTGCGTGAGACCAATGTTAAAGCGAAAGTCGCAGGCGACGTGCTCTATTCAAGATGGTCGCCATTCAAGGATGTTTCCGTCGAAACTTGGCTGGCTCCAGCAGCGCCCTGGCACATTCGCGTCCACCGGATCAATTCGCCGCGCCAGCTGCAGACGGCCGAAGGTGGCTTTGCGATTGCCAAGCGCGACTTCGATCTCGATGTGCTTGGGGCAGCGCCGGGGAGTGCTCACGTTATCGGGGAAGCTGACTTCTCCGGCATTCTTGACCTGGGCTCGACGGTGAAGCGAACCGGGCTGGCGCAGAAGGCTCTCCCTAACACCAACGTGATCGTCGCCAAGACACTTATCCCTCAATTGCGCGGCGAAATCCCGGCCGGTGAGACTATTTTCGTCACGGCCGTGCTAGCGCTCGATGACCCGGCCGCGGTTTCCAGCGCATGGATTAGCCCCCCGTTGGCACCGGACATTTCGGCGCTTAAAGCCCGGATTGCCGAGGATAGCGTCACTGTCAGCGCCATCGAAGCGCCGGGGCAAATGTCATGAACCGACCGGGTATTGCACTTGCCATGCACCCGCGTCGAACGGAGCATGTCCTCCCCGATCGCCTTCTTGACCGGCTGGAAAGTTTGGGCCGATTGCTCGACCGGGAACCGCTTCAGACCTTCGCTGACGAAAGAGCCAGGCGAATATTGCCCGACACGGAAATCCTCATAACCGGATGGGGCGCCCCGTATGTCGGCCGCGATGCGCTTTCACTGGCCGGAGGGCTGAAGATTATCGTCCATGCCGCAGGAACAGTTAAGGGGCTCATCGACGAGGAAGTGTTTCGCGCAGGCATTTCCGTTAGCCATGCGGCTGAGGCCAATTCGATCCCGGTAGCCGAGTACACGCTTGCCGCTATCCTTTTCGCCGGCAAGCAGGTCTTCCGCTTCCGCGACACTTACGTCGCGGACCGCAACCGCGATCGTACCCATGCGATGCAGAGGCTTGCGATTGGAAACTACGGCCGCACGGTTGGCATAATCGGCGCGTCGCGCATCGGCCGGCGCGTGATCGAGCTGCTGAAGCCCTTCAGTTTCAAAATTATCCTTTTCGACCCCACATTGTGCGCATCGGAGTGCACGGCAATCGGTGCTGAGAAAGCTGACCTTGAAACCCTGATGCGCACCGCCGACATCGTCTCGCTGCATGCGCCTTCCCTGCCGTCGACGCGGCACATGATCGATGCTGAAATTCTAGCGCTTATGAAGAATGGTGCCACGCTCATCAATACTGCACGTGGTGTTCTCATCGACGAAACAGCACTTCTGGCGACGCTTTCGACAGGCCGAATCGATGCAATCATAGACGTGACCGACCCTGAGATACCAGGGGCTGCGTCCCTGTTCTACGACCTGCCGAACGTGTTCCTCACACCTCACGTTGCCGGCGCCATCGGTCTAGAGCGGGTGCGACTGGGTGAGATGGCCGTCGACGAGATAGAGCGACACCTTGGTGGTATGCCACTGGCTTACGGGATCACCTGGGCCGACCTTGCTAGAATTGCTTAGGGACGGCGTTCTTGTTGATAGTCATTCCATTGCACTAAGGAGACGTTCGAAGAGGTCGCGACCGAGTGCAACGTTCTTGCTGGTCCCGATTTCGATCGGCGAGTTCCTTTGTGAGTTGCCTATCGACGCCCATCTCCACGTTGCGCTCCATGAATACGAAGGCTTCATGCGCATCAGAAGAATCGAATCCACGGATCGCGGCAATCGGCTCCTGCATTGGAACCAGAATTGCTCGTGCTGCCTTGCCTGCCGGTGCTGACATCCGGTTCAGAGACCAGTTTCACGCGGATTCACCAAGCCGTCGACAAAAGAGTGCAACGGCGCCAACCGAACGTCCGCCGGGCACGTCGCGTGAGCGACGTATAATTGCGCCCTTGGATCCGCTTCTTCAAAGCGGCGGGATGAGTCGCCAATGCTCACGCCTTGGCGAGATTCTAATTTGCACTTCCCCACGGTAAGAATTGACGGATCGCAGAAGCTCGCCGTCGCTTGACAACCATCGAAGATCAGCTCCGTGAACACACCTACACCAGAGTTCTGCGACCAAATGCACCAGCTGTATCTAGGTCAAGAAAAGTTCACGCAATTCGGCTCTCGGGGAGAACGGTAGCCCGATAATCGATCTCGTCGGCATCGACAAGCCGACCGGGCAGAGCGTGTCCCCTTCCCGCGATTAAAAGGGCAGGACTTCTGCAATGACCATGGGTAGGGTACGGTCGGTGGTGCCGGAGTGCGGATTGCGATGATCTAACGCACTTCGCCAAATAGCAAACTGGTTGGTATCTTTCGGCCGATCGAGACCGCCGTGGTGCACGTCGTGTCGATTTGGCCCTACGGCAGCCAGTCAACTGCTTTCGTCGTATCCGCAGTAATGGAACGTTCGCCAGGAGGGCGCAGGCATATGCCGTTCCGACTTGGGTGTGTCGCGGGCACATTTGGAGCCAATGAGTGCTCGATCTCGATGTCGGTTTTGTTCGTTCATAGAAGCGCTTAGTTTAGCGTCGGGCTGTGCCCCGAGCGTTTGGACGCGTGGCCACCGATCCCAACTCATCCCGACGCAACCTTGCGGCGCGTAGTCTGGATGTCGTTCTCCTCGAACAGGAGCAATCTCTGGCTATGCTAAGTAAGAAATCCCAGGAGTGAGCACGGCGTCCATTTCTTGCGCCGCCCCTGGGCTTTGCGCGCCCGACCGGTCGACACATACGCATGTGTGGTTCATGAAAACCGGAGAAGGCCGTGAGTTGTGACGCGTATCGTAGCTGCACCTTGAAGGGCGAAAGCTATGGATCGCAAGACATCTCCGCCGGCTTGGCTGCTTTGAGAGGCGGATCCATGGGGCTGTTCGGAATTCTGCTGGGACTTGGTTTGCTGATGTGGTTCGCCTATCGCGGCTGGAGCGTTTTGCTTCTGGCGCCTGCGGCTGCCCTCATCGTCGCCGCGGCTTCAGGCCAGCCGCTGTTGCCGCACTGGACCTCAACGTTCATGGGAGGCACGGCGCGGTTTGTCACGCAGTGGTTCCCGATGTTCCTGCTCGGCGGCATCTTCGGCAAGATGATGGATGACAGCGGCTCCATTACCTCGATCGCGCGTTTCCTGACCGAGCGGCTGGGCGTGAAGCGAACCATGCTATCGGTGGTGCTTGCATCCGCGGTCGTCACCTATGGCGGCGTCAGCGTGTTCGTCGCCTTCTTCGTACTCGTACCCATGGCGCGCGAAATGTTCCGCGCGGCCAATATTCCGGCCAGACTGATGCCGGCGGCGATCGGCCTCGGCGCGTTCACCTTCACCATGTCGGCGATGCCCGGCACGCCCTCGACGAACAACGCCATCCCGATGCCCTACTTCGGCACGACGACCTTCGCGGCGCCCGGCCTCGGCATCATCGCCTCGATCATCACCTTCGCCTTCGGGATGTGGTGGCTGGCCCATATCGAGGCCAGGGCACGGGCCGCCAATGAGGGGTATACGGAGGACGAAACGCCTGTCGTCATAAGCGAAAAGGTGCGCGAACAGGCAACGACCTCGGGCGACTTCGACCCGAGCGAACTCACCCATGGCAAGAAGAGCGATCAGGGACCGTCCTTCCTCTTCGCCGTTTTGCCGCTGATCGTCGTCATCGGTGTCAATTTCCTGATGGCGCTGGTGGTATTGCCCCAGATCGATTTCTCCAGCGCCGAAGCAGCACTCGGCATCAATATCACGTCGACGGTTGGTGTCTGGGCCGTGCTGATTGCGCTGGCTGCGGCGATCGTCACGGTGATCGGACTGAATTATGGACGGCTGGGTGCATTGCGCGAAAGCCTCGACGCAGGCGCCAATTCGGCAGTGCTGCCGATCATGACTGTTGCGAGCCTCGTCGGCTTCGGCGCGGTGGTCGCGGCCATGCCAGCTTTCAACGTCGTGCGCGATGCCGTCCTGCAGATGCCGGGCGGCCCGCTCGTATCGCTGGTCGTGGCGATGAACGCGCTGGCGGCGCTGACGGGCACGGCTTCCGGCCTGGCCATCGCGCTCCACGCGCTGGGCGCCGAATACATGAAGCTTGCAGCCGAACACGGTATCGATCCCGCGCTGATGCATCGCCTGACGACGATCAGCGCCGGTACGCTCGATGCTTTGCCGCACAACGGCACGGTGCTTCTGCTGTTGCAGATCAGCAAGCAGACGCACTCAGGAAGCTATCTCGACATGGTGATGACCGTGATCGTCGGCGTCATTATCTCGCTTGTCGCGGTCTTCGTGCTTGGGTCGATGTTCGGCTCGTTCTGAAGTGGCCAGATCGTAGTGCCAGCATGAGTTCGATGGAGTGCCTGAAAGACTGGATGTCAATCGTTCCTATTCGACCAACCTTAGGGAGATTCGTGCCATGAAGAAGATGCATCTCTTGATCGTCGCGCCTTTGCTGATGGCAAGTACGCCGGCATTCGCGCATGTTGGCCCCGGTGACCATGGGTCCTTCGTCTCCGGGTTCCTGCATCCTCTCACGGGGCCGGATCATGTTCTCGCCATGGTCGCAGTCGGCCTGGCAGCGGTGATGCTTGGGAGCCGCGCGCGGCTCGCCATCCCCGTCGCTTTCGTCAGTGTCATGATCGTCGGCTTTGTCGCCGCCCTTGCGGGTATGCACCTGCCTTTTGTCGAGCCGGTTATTCTTGCCTCGGCCGTCGTCATCGGACTGTTGGTCGCGGTTGCGCGGCCGGCATCGCCCACGCTAGTCGCGGCCATTGTCGGCTGCTTCGCATTCTTTCACGGGCATGCGCATGGCGCCGAGATGGCAGGTGCGAACGCCTTTTCCTTCGGCGTGGGCTTTGTGCTGGCGACGGCATTCCTGCACGCGGTGGGGATGGGAATCGGCAGCGCCGCCGGTCGCCTGACGCGCGGCACGACAGCCCTGCGGATAGCCGGTGGAGCCACCGCGCTTGGCGGCGTGCTGCTGCTGGCGAGCTGAGGCGCATGGGCATTTGAACCGCGAGGGTCGGTGTTCGGCCCAGCCACGGGCGATTGTTTCGGGAGATTTATGTGACGTTTCAACCAACATTGGGCCAACCAATATCGGGCGGCTTGCCGCTTCAGCTGCTGCGGCTGGTCAGTCCAAGCCAGCCGGTCGGCGCGTTCGCCTATTCCCGTGGCCTCGAATGGGCGGTCCACGATCGGACCGTTCGCGACGAGGCGACTGCACGAGACTGGATCTTCAGGCTGATCGAACACAGCTACGCCGTCTGTGATGCGGCGCTGTTCCTGCGCATGATGCATGCGCTCGAAGCTGATGATCGCGCGGCGTTCCTGAAAGCCGATGCTTGGCTGTCTGCCGCGCGAGAAAGCAAGGAAGTGGAGCTGGAGGACAAGCAGATGGGCGCATCGATGCTGACGGTCCTCTGCGATCTCGGCGTCTCCTCCGCCAAGACTTTCAGCGGCAGGAAGCTGACCTACCCGGCGGTCTTTGCCCTCGCGGCCACATATTGGAAGATCGCGCCGGCAGATGCGCTGCGCGGGCTGCTGTGGAGTGCGGTGGAAGGGCAGGTATCGGCTGCCATTCGGCTGGTGCCGCTGGGGCATACCGCCGGCCAGCGCCTTCTTATCGCCGCGGCCGAGATCATCGAGCGTGCCGCGCGCACGGCGGAGACGACTGGTGACGATGAGATCGGCAATGCGGCGCCGGCAATGGCAATGGCAAGCGCATGGCATGAAACGCAATACAGCCGGCTGTTTCGCTCCTAGGCGCTGACTGGGCAAAGAGAGCCGCGCGGATGCAACCGAATTGATCCAGGGGGATGAGTGCATTGATTTCGTTGTTCCGCGGCCTCCGGTCCATTCTGATACTTGCTGCCGCGGGTGTGCTTTTCGGTGCCTTCCTGATGTTCTGGGAAGCGATCTTGATGCTCGTGGAAACCTTCCGGATGACCCGGCTCAATCCGGATATGTCGGTCATCGTATCGGTCCTGCGTGCGACCGACAAGATCCTCCTGGGCATCGTGTTGATGGTGGTCGGCTGCGGCATCGCGCTTGGCTTTGCCCTCGATATCCCGCCGGAACAGCGATCGAGATTACCGCAGTGGATGATCATCGATACCGTCGCGGAACTGAAGAACCTCTTCTTCCAGATGATCATTCTCTACCTCGTCGTGCACTTTGCGGCCCAGGTAGGTGAAACGCAAACGCCTCCGCAATGGGAGGCACTGGTGTTGCCGGTGTCGGCGCTGCTTCTCGCAGGCGCGATGAAATTGACCGCCAGTTCGCACCATCTTTCGGAAGAGAAACGACACGACAGAAGCGAGAAGCAGAAGCCAGGCGATCAAGCGTGAAGCGCTTTCAGCGATCGCGGTCGACTTCGAACGGGACGTAACACGCCGAGATAACAGAGGGACAGCAAGGGCCGTCAGGCCGGATTGAGAAAGGTTTTTCGCTAATGGTCAATGGTTGGCATGCCGAGCTCGATTTGTGGTTCGCGAATTCCCACGGGAAGACGCGTCTGATGCGCCGGCGGCATGTCGGGCCGCTGGCTGTGCAGCGCGCTTTTCACCCGGAAGACGATGGGTCGGCGCATGTCTACATCCTGCATCCGCCAGGCGGCGTGGCCGGTGGCGATGTTCTCAACATCACCTGCGGCCTTGCGCCCGAGGCGCGCTGCGTTCTGACGACGCCTGGTGCGACCAAGTTCTACCGCAGCGAAATCGGCACGAGTACGCAGCGCATACGGATCGATGTCGGCGCCGGTGCGGTCTGCGAGAATCTCCCGCAGGAGACGATCCTTTTCGAAGGCGCGGATGCCTCGATCAGCACAAGCGTGACGCTCGGCGAGGATGCAGCCTACGTCGGTTGGGATTTCGTCAGCCTAGGCCGCCCCGCCGCGGGCGAGGGCTTCGCAACCGGACGACTTGCCCAGCGCGTCGAGATTTTTCGCGGCGACAAGCTGATCTGGTTCGAACGAATGGCGTTTTCGCGCGCACCTGACGTTCTGGACGCGCCGGTTTTCTTTGCCGGAAAGCCCATCGTCGGGACGATGGTCTATGCGGGGCCGGCGCTGGAAAACACCGTTCAGCATATCCGCGACGAACTCGGCGAGCAGGCGCGCGGCGTCTTCTCGGCCAGCCAGCTAGAGCGCGTGATCGTCTGCCGCTATCTCGGAAGCCGCATGTCCGAGGGCAAGGCACTTTTTCTGCAAGCGTGGAGCATTCTTCGCGAACGCGGCCTGATGAAGAAGGCCGTCGCTCCCCGCATCTGGGCAACGTGAACAGCAAAACAAGGAGGCAAGCTCATGGAACTGCTACCGCGTGAAAGAGACAAGCTCCTGATCTTTACGGCCGGATTGGTCGCGGAGCGGCGCAAGGCGAAGGGTCTGAAACTGAATTACCCCGAAGTCATAGCCTATATCTCGGCAGCCCTCCTGGAAGGCGCCCGCGAGGGGCGGACGGTGGCGGACCTCATGTCCTACGGCGCGACGCTGCTGACCCGCGAGGAGGTCATGGAGGGCGTGCCAGAGATGATCCACGACATCCAGGTGGAAGCAACCTTTCCCGACGGCACGAAGCTCGTGACCGTCCACAACCCGATTCCCTGAGGAGGCTATCATGATCCCTGGCGAATATTTCATCGAGAGTGGCTCGATCGACATCAATGCGGGCCGGCAGACCCTGAAGGTCGATGTCGCCAATTCCGGCGACCGACCGATTCAGGTCGGTTCTCACTACCATTTTTACGAGACCAACGAGGCTCTGCTATTCGATCGCGGGCCCACGCGGGGATTTCGGCTCAACATTCCGGCCGGCACGGCGGTCCGCTTCGAACCGGGCCAGGAACGAACGGTGGAGCTTGTGGGCCTCGACGGCAAGCGTGAGGTTTATGGGTTCAACGCCAAGATCATGGGCAAGCTGTAGGAGGCTATGATGGCAACGATCACAAGGCAGACCTATGCCGATCTCTACGGCCCGACCAAGGGCGACAGGCTTCGGCTGGCCGATACCGAGCTCGTCATCGAGATCGAGGAAGACCGCACGGTTTACGGCGAAGAGGTGACCTTCGGCGGCGGCAAGGTGATCCGCGACGGCATGGGGCAGGGGCAACGCCCCTATGCCGAAGTCGCCGACGTCGTCATCACCAATGTCATCATCATCGATCACTGGGGCATCATCAAAGCCGATGTCGGCATCAAGAACGGACGCATTTCCGGGATCGGTAAGTCGGGTAATCCCGATATCCAGCCGGGCGTTAACATCGTCGTCGGCGGCGCGACGGATGTGATCGCGGGAGAGGGCAAGATACTCACCGCGGGCGGGATCGACACGCATATTCACTTCATCGCGCCGCAGCAGGCGGAAGAGGCGCTGGCGAGCGGCACGACGACGCTTGTCGGCGGCGGTGCCGGCCCGACGGTCGGCACGCTCGCGACCACCGTGACAGCCGGCCCATGGGCGATCCACCGCATGCTTGAGGCGGCGGAAGCGCTACCGATCAATGTCGGGCTGCTCGGAAAGGGCAATATCAGCCTGCCCGATCCGCTGCGCGAACAGGTGCGTGCCGGTGTTGTCGGGTTGAAGCTTCACGAGGACTGGGGCACGACACCGGCGGCGATCGACAATTGCCTGACGGTTGCCGACGAGATGGACGTTCAGGTGGCACTGCACAGCGATACGCTGAACGAAAGCGGCTTCGTACGCGACACCTTCGCGGCCATGAAGGGACGCACGATCCACAGCTTCCACACTGAGGGCGCCGGTGGCGGCCATGCGCCGGATATCATCACGGCAGCGGGCGAGGACAATGTGCTGCCATCGTCCACCAATCCGACAAGACCCTATACGATCAACACGGTGGACGAGCATCTCGACATGCTGATGGTCTGCCACCATCTGAGCCCGCAAATCCCCGAGGACGTCGCATTCGCGGAATCCCGCATCCGGCGCGAGACGATCGCGGCCGAAGACATTCTCCATGATCTCGGCGTGTTCTCGATGATGTCGTCGGATTCGCAGGCTATGGGCCGTATCGGCGAAACGACGCTGCGGTGCTGGCAGACGGCGCACAAGATGAAGGTGCAGCGCGGTCCGCTGCCCGAGGATAGCGGGCGCAACGACAATTTCCGCGTCAAGCGCTACATCGCCAAATACACGATCAACCCGGCGCTGACACATGGGTTTGCCGATCATATCGGCTCGATCCAGGTCGGCAAGCGCGCAGATCTCGTGCTCTGGAAACCGGCTTTCTTCGGGATCAAGCCGCAGCTGGTGCTGATCGGCGGCATGATCGCGATCGCGCCGATGGGTGATCCCAACGCCTCGATCTCGACGCCGCAGCCGGTGCACTATCGTCCGATGTACGGCGTGCTCGGAAGGGCTCTCGGCTCGACGGGCGTTACCTTCGTCTCGCAGGCCGCACTCGACGACGGAATTGGCGAAAAGCTGAAGCTCTCCAAGCAGCTCGCAGCCGTGAAGGGCACGCGGACGGTGCGCAAGAAGGACATGGTGCACAACAATCTGACGCCGAAGCTGGAGGTCGATCCGCAGAACTATAATGTCCGCGTCGATGGCCAGCTCATCACCTGCGAGCCGGCGGATGTATTG
>Ga0102593_1000885_pt1 | contig 10406 bp, 8 predicted proteins | sample AraplaCol_mMS_r2_2_FD_76862 | JGI IMG/M metagenome (GOLD analysis project Ga0102593, IMG submission 76862) | Arabidopsis root microbial communities from North Carolina, USA - plate scrape MF_Col_mMS_r2 (SPADES assembly) (version 2) | ecosystem: Host-associated > Plants > Roots > Endosphere...
TTCCGGTCGAAGATATCCAGGTGCTGCGCTCGATCCTCGACAAGATACCGGCTCTCCTGCAGGGACCAGCAAGGCGTGTCGTCAATTTCATCTCTACGCCGACCCCCGAACGTGGGGAGAAGAAGCCCGATAACGAAGAGTTCTCGCGCGAGCCGGCCGAAGGTGCCGGCCGTGCCGCTGCCCTTCCTGTCGTGTTCGACGGGACGATCGGTCTCTTCATGCCGGAAAAGGCTGATGTTGAAAAACGCTCGGCTGCCGTTCTTTTCGTGAGCCCCTGGGGCTTCGAAGAAATGTGCACGCGGAAATTCTATCGAGTCGCGGCGGAGCATTTCTCTGACATTGGCGTGCCGAGCCTGCGTTTTGACTATACCGGGACGGGTGACGCGCTCGATTTCGGCGATCAGGCACCCAGTCTGGAAATCTGGAAGAATTCCATCCGCGCGGCAGCTTCAAAATTGAAGACGCTCAGCGGTTGCTCGCAGATCATTCTTGTCGGCCAGGGTCTCGGCGGCACGCTTGCTCATCTGACCGGCCACACGATCGAGGGCGTCGACAGTATCGTGCTGCTTGCGCCTGTCCTCAGCGGCAGGGGGCATCTGCGCGAAATCAACATGTGGTCGAGGATCATCCATGCCGACCTCGGTCTCGGCAAGGAGCATGCGCAAAGCGCCCAGGTTCAGATCGCCGGCCTGACCCTGCCGGACACGATTGCTGCAGAAATCGGCAAACTCAATATCGGTTCGCCGCAGGAGCTTGCGGCGCCGAATTACCTTATCCTCGAACGCCCGGCTCGGGTTGATGACACGAGTTTCGCTGACGCCCTGAAGGCACTCGGCGGCAATGTCGAGCAGCGCGTTTTCGACGGTTATGACGAACTGGTCACGAACCCGCTGTTTGCCAAGACGCCGATGGCAGTCATCGAACTGCTTGCCGAATGGCTTGTCGAGACAACCGCGCCCGCCCCATCCGTCGGTCACTCATCGCAGGAGGTCGAAAACCGGCCGCTCGCAGGTGACGGTTTTGAGGAGATTCCGGTTCGTTTCGGCGCCTTCCAGCATCTGATCGGCGTCGTCAGCCGGCCGCAGGGCGAGATCAAGGGTAACGCCGTGCTCTTCATGTCGACGGCCTATGACCGCCATGCCGGCTGGGGGCGGACGACTGTCGATATGGCGCGCGAGCTCGCTCGCCAGGGCGTCGTTTCGTTGCGCTTCGATTCTGCCAATGTCGGCGATAGCGTTCCGCGTCCGGATGCCCCGGAACAGGTTCTCTATTCAGCGACACAGACGGACGATGCACTGGCCTCCATCGATTTGCTGGAAAGCTTCGTCGCCGGCCCGATCATGGTCGCGGGTCGCTGCAGCGGCGGTTATGTGGCATTTCGCGCGGGTATCGAGGACGAGCGCCTGAAGGCGATCGTTTCCATCAATCCCTTCGTTTACTACTGGGATCCGGAAATGCCGGTGCGGCGCGAGCATGTCGTCTCGGTTCCTCGCAGCGTCGATGATTACGGCCAGCGGATGATGCGGCTCGACACGGTCAGGCGGCTGTTCCGTGGTGAGGTCGATGTCTTCGCGGCTCTGCAGAATATCTTTATCGCGGTCGGCCGCCGGCTTTCGCCGCGCATCGCGCCGCTCGTGGAACTCATTCCGGGCCGTCGTCATATCGCACGCCAGGTGCGTCAGTCCTTTGCGGCGCTTGGCAAACGCAAGGTGCCGCTGACGCTGATCTACAGCGAAGGCGATGTCGGTCTCGACCACATGTATTTCCACTTCGGTCCGCGTGGCCACAAGTTCGCCCGGCATCCGAACGTGCGTCTGGTGATGCTGCAGGATGCAGACCACAATCTGACGCCGCCGGAATCGCGCAAGCTGGTACTGGACGAGATCGTCCGGCTGGCGAAAGCTTAGGAATTTCCGGATCTTTTAAGTGGCAATGCCGATTGAGCGGTAGAGGTCGATATAACGTTCCGCAACGGCATCCCACGAATAGGCGTGGGCGGCCTGCATGAGGCTCTCCCGCAAGGACGAACCCTCGACGGTGACGTCGCGATAGGCTTTCTCGATCGCATCCGCCGCGAGTTCCGGCTTCGTGAAGTCGGCGAGGATGATTTCCTCATGCCGTCCTGCGAGCGCGCGATAGGCCTCGTTGGTGTTGAGGACCGGCTGCAGGCCAGCGCTCATCGCTTCCAGCGCAACGATGCCGAAGCCTTCATATTCCGATGCCGAAGCCATAAGTGTTGCCTTGGCAATGATGCCGCGGATCGCGTGATTGTCCGGTGAAATGGTCAGGGTTACGGATGTTTCCAACGATCTTGCGGCAATCTCCCGCCTGACGTCAGCAGCATCAAGATCGGATTCGGCGCCGATAACGTCCAGATGCCAATCGGGATTGCGTTTTACGAGTGCTGCCATCGCATCCAGCAGAAGATCGAGCCGTTTGTTTACCGAGAAGCGCCCGATCGTGATGATGCGTCGCTCGGGCGTGCGCGAGGCGGCGTCGGCGAATTTGCCGATATCGGCGCCATTCTCGATCGTTATGCCATTGGGGACGATCTGGATGAACTGGCTGAGGTCCGACGCGCTGCAGCAGATGACGCGGCGATAGGCGATCGCCGAGAAGCGTGTCAACGTTCGGAACCATATCTTCTTGATAACAAGGAATTTCTTCGTGTGAAAGAAACCGCCATGGGTCGTGACGACCATGGGCTTGCGGTGCAGGAACCTGCCCCAAGCGAGCGCGTCGAAGAAGAAGTCGATCGCATGGACATGGATAAGATCGACGTCGCCGATATGGCGGAAGACCTGTGGTGCTACCGGATAGCGGCTGCTGCCGGACCAGGGGATACGGACAACCTCGATGCCGTCGATGGTTTCGCGCGCGGGAAGCTTGTCGTCGGGAGCGGTGAAGAGGGAATCAAGCGTGACAACACGGACTCGGTATCCGCGTTTCAACGTTTGCCGGGCAAGATTGGCGACCACATCCTCAAGGCCGCCACGGTTGGGCAGAAACTGCCGTACGACGTGCACGATGAGGGGCGCAGCTTTCGGCTGCGGGCTGTTCTCGACGGTCTCTACCACGGAGAGGGACATTCCCACCTGTTCTCTATGGGAATGACCAGCCATACCGAGCCTTAAGGTGCGGTATATGAGGAAGTGACCCTTCCGGCTTTATTGGTGCGATGGTTAACCGCTTTAGAATGCCTTGAAGGTCAATGTCGTCAGCGAGCGAACGATGCCGGGGATATTGGCGATGTTGTCGTTGATGAACTTGCCGATATCCTGGCCTTCCTCGATGTAGACCTTGAGCAGCAGGTCGTAGTTGCCTGATGTCGAATAGAGCTCCGAGACCAGCTCGGTCTTGTAGATGGCGTCGGCGACCTCGTAGGTCTTGCCGGGGGCGCACTGGAGCTGGACGAAAATCGGCTTCATAGGAATTTCCTGCATCGAATTCTGATGGCGCGCATAATGGTCGAAAGCGCGTCCGCGATGCAAGCTTTCCTTACGCCTCGGAACCCGAATGGGCTTCGGAGACGATCCAGTCGCGGAAAGCGGCAAGCGGGGCGTAATCGGCACGCTCCGGCGGAAAGGCGAGATAATAACGCTCGCGGCTCTCCATCTCGCGGTCGACGGCAGCAACGAGATCGCCGCGCTCCAGCTCATCCTGGATGAGGAAAGTTGGCAGAAGGGCGACGCCTAGGCCGGCGATGGCCGCCTGTGCTGCGGTGGCAAACTGGTCGAACAGCATGCCATGCACGCTTTCGAAGGCAACGCCGTTATCGGCAAACCAGCGCTCCCAGGCGTCGGAACGGGTCGTCAGATGCAGGAGCGGCACCGAGAGCAGATCTTCCGGCCGGGTGATCTCATTGCGCTTGAAGAAATCCGGACTGCAGGCGGGCAGCGTGCGCTCCGACATCAGGAAGGCGAGTTCGGCGCCCGGCCAGTGCGGATGGCCGAAGTGGATGGCTGCATCGATGGAATCGAGACGGAAATCGAAGGAGGAGAGCCGGGTGACGAGGTTGATCGTGACACCGGGGTTGGCACCGAGAAAACGGCCCAGGCGTGGCGCCAGCCAGCGTGTGCCGAAGGTTGGCAGGATCGCAAGGTTCAGCGTACCGCCGTGCGGGTTGGCGCGCAGGTTCAGCGAGGCGCTGGAGATGCGTCGCAGCGCTTCCCGGATTTCGCGGGCATAGGCATCGCCGGCAAGGGTAAGGCGCACGGTCTGGCGCTCTCGCAGGAACAGTTCGACCCCAAGATGTTCCTCAAGCGCCTTGATCTGGCGGCTGACGGCGCTCTGTGTCAGGTCAAGCTCGCGGGCGGCAGATGTTACGCTGCCGGTGCGGGCGACCGCTTCGAAGGCGGCAAGATGAGCAATCGATGGCAGAAAGCGCCTTGGTGCAAGCATGATCATTCCATTTTAGAATGAGCTGTTTCCGAAACGTCGATATTCACGGCCTAAGAGCCCTTGTAAAGAACTTCATCCTGCAAAATCGGAATGAACGCGGAGTTTTCTTCAATGCCCGGCGCTTTCGTCTCCACGGATCGCATCCGTTCGCTTTTCACCGAAGCCATGTCACAGATGTACCGGACGGAGGTGCCGCAATACGGGACGCTGATCGAGCTTGTGGGGGAGGTCAACGCCGAAGTCCTCGCGAAAGACCAGGAACTTAGCGAGCGGCTTCGGCGTGCAGGTGAGCTCGAGCGCATCGATGTCGAGCGCCACGGTGCGATCCGGCTCGGAACGGCTGAGGAGCTCTTCACCATCCGACGGCTCTTTGCCGTCATGGGCATGCAGTCGGTCGGTTATTACGATCTCTCGGTCGCCGGTGTTCCCGTGCATTCTACCTGCTTCAGGCCTGTCGAAGAAAAGGCGCTGAACGTCAATCCGTTCCGTGTCTTTACCTCGCTGTTGCGGCTAGAATTGATCGAGGACACGGAATTGCGCTTCGAAGCCGCTGATATCCTGGCCAAGCGGCAGATCTATACGCCGCGCGCCATCAAGCTCATCGAGCAGCATGAGAAGGCTGGTGGACTGACGGAAGCGGAAGCTGCAGAATTTGTCGCCGAGGCGCTGGAAACCTTCCGCTGGCATGGCGAGGCAACCGTCAGTGCCGAGACCTACAAGCGCCTGCATGACGCACACCGCCTCATTGCCGATGTCGTCAGCTTCAAGGGCCCACATATCAACCATCTCACTCCGCGCACGCTCGATATTGATGAAGTGCAGCGGCGTATGCCGGAGCGCGGCATCACGCCGAAGGCCGTCATCGAAGGACCGCCGCGGCGCAATTGCGATATCCTGCTGCGGCAGACGAGTTTCAAGGCGCTGGAAGAGCCGATTGCCTTCACGGATGCTGCCGGCACGAAGGCAGGCACGCATACGGCTCGATTTGGCGAGATAGAACAGCGTGGCGTTGCGCTGACGGCCAAGGGCCGGGCGCTCTACGATCGCTTGCTCGCCTCGGTGCGCGGCGAAGTGCAGGTCGGCGCATCCGGGGCCAAGGCCGGCGACTATGGTGTCGAGCTCGCGGGACGATTCAAGGCATTGCCGGACGGTTGGGACGAGTTGCGGCGCGAAGGACTGGCCTTCTTCCACTATTCGGCGACGCCTGAAGGTCTTGCTGCGAAGGGCCAATTGCCGTCCGATACGGAGGCCCTGATCGCCAAAGGTTATCTGCGTTTCGATCCTGTCATCTACGAGGATTTCCTGCCCGTCAGCGCGGCAGGTATCTTCCAGTCGAATCTCGGCACGGACCAGCAGCAGAATTATGCGACACGTTCGAACAGGGCAGCTTTCGAGCAGGCGCTTGGCGCCGACGTGCAGGACGAGCTCGCGCTTTATGCCGAGCGGCAGGCCGCATCGCTTGATATGGCCATGGAAGAGCTCGGCCTTTCGGGCCTGAAGCTGAAGACGGTCGCCTGACAACAGGCCGCTTCCGCAGGGGCGGGAGCGGCGCTAGAGTACCGATTTCGATCCAGACTGGACTGTCCGATGCTCAATGATCCGCGCTCCCACGGCCTGTGGGAAAAGACTGCTCCCCAGCCACCCTTCGCGTCTGCACTGTCAGGTGCCGTCGATGCCGATGTTGTCATTGTCGGCGGCGGCTATACCGGCCTTTCTTCCGGCCTGCATCTGGCCGAGGCCGGATCGCGGGTTGTGCTCCTGGAGGCGAAGGAGATCGGCTTCGGCGGCGCAGGCCGCAATGTCGGGCTCATCAATGCCGGCATGTGGGTCATGCCTGATGATCTGCCCGGGGTGCTCGGCCCCGTCTATGGCGAGCGGCTGCTCGACCTGCTCGGTAATGCACCGCGGCTGGTGATGGAGCTGATCGAAAAGCACGGGATCGCCTGCGAGCTCGAAAAGCAGGGTACGCTGCATTGCGCCGTTGGCGTCGACGGTCTGAAGGAAGTCGAGGAGCGCTACAAGCAGTGGTCGGCGCGGGGTGCGCCTGTCGCACTGCTCGATGCCGATGAGACTGCAAAACGCATTGGCACGAATGCCTATGCCGGCTCGCTGCTCGACATGCGGGCCGGCACGCTGCAGCCGCTTGCCTATGCGCGCGGGCTGGCACATGCCGCCCAAAAGGTGGGCGTTGCGCTGCACACGGCAAGCTCCGTCATTGCGACCGAGCGGCAAGGCAGCCGGTGGATGGTGAAGACGGGGCATGGGCAGGTAACGGCTGATTGGATCATCGTGGCGACGGATGCCTACAGCACCGGTCCCTGGGAACAGGTGCGCAACGAACAGGTATTTCTGCCCTATTTCAATTTTGCCACCGTGCCGCTCGGCCATAACCTGCGTCAGTCGATCCTGCCCAATCGCGAGGGCGTATGGGATACGAAGGAAATTCTCTCGTCCTTCCGGATGGATCAGGCTGGCCGCCTGGTCTTCGGAAGTGTCGGGGCGCTGCGCAATACCGGCCTGTCCGTGCACAAGGGCTGGGCCAAGCGCGCGCTGAAGCGGCTCTTCCCCGAGATCGGCGACGCCGAATTCGAGTGCGAATGGTACGGGCAGATCGGCATGACTGACAACGCCCTGCCGCGTTTCCACAAATTCGCCCCCAATGTCATCGGCTTTTCGGGCTATAACGGCCGCGGGATTGCGCCCGGCACGGTGTTCGGCCGCACCCTGGCGGAGCATATTCTTGGCCGGATTGGTGAAGCGGATCTGCCTTTGCCGCTGACCGACCCTCGTGAGCAGAGCTTCCGCGCGCTTAGGGAACTATGGTACGAAGCCGGCGCTCAGGTCGCCCATTTCGCCGATGCCCGTTTCTGAGAACAACAAGACTGGAACCACGACAATGAACATCGCCGTCCTCGATCTCGCCACCGAAACTGCCAAGTTGCTCGCCGATCTCGGCGTCGATGCCAGGAGCTATACGGGCGGCACGCTGTCCGTCACCTCGCCGATCACCGGCAAGGAAATCGGCAAGCTGAAGGAGCATTCCGTCGCCGACGCCAAGGCGGCGATCGATGCGGCACACAAGGCTTTCCTCGAGTGGCGGGCCGTTCCGGCTCCGAAGCGCGGCGAGCTGGTCCGCCTGCTCGGCGAGGAACTGCGCGCCTCCAAGGTCGCGCTCGGCCGCCTGGTTTCGATCGAAGTCGGAAAGATCACCTCCGAAGGTCTCGGCGAAGTACAGGAAATGATCGATATCTGCGATTTCGCCGTCGGTCTTTCCCGCCAGCTTTACGGGCTGACGATTGCTACCGAGCGGGCCGAGCACCGCATGATGGAAAGCTGGCATCCGCTTGGCGCCATCGGTATCATTTCGGCCTTCAACTTCCCGGTTGCCGTCTGGTCGTGGAATGCGGCTCTCGCCCTCGTCTGCGGCAATTCCACCGTCTGGAAGCCTTCCGAAAAGACGCCGCTGACGGCTCTTGCCGTGCAGGCCCTGTTTGAGAAGGCGTTGAAGCGTTTCGTCGCCGAAGGCGGCAAGGCACCGGCAAATCTCTCTACTCTGTTGATCGGTGGCCGCGAGATCGGCGAAGTGCTGGTCGACCATCCGAAGATCCCGCTGGTTTCGGCGACCGGCTCCACCGCCATGGGCCGCGCCGTCGGCCCGCGCCTGTCCCAGCGCTTTGCCCGCGCGATCCTGGAACTTGGCGGCAACAATGCCGCGATCGTCTGCCCAACGGCCGATCTCGACCTGACGCTGCGCGGTGTTGCCTTCGCGGCCATGGGCACGGCCGGCCAGCGCTGCACGACGCTACGCCGTCTCTTCGTGCATGAGAGCGTCTACGACCAGCTCGTTCCGCGGCTGAAGAAGGCCTATGGCTCGGTGACGATCGGCAATCCGCTGGAAACCGGTACACTGGTCGGCCCGTTGATCGATGGTCTGGCCTTCGAGAAGATGCAGACGGCCCTCGGCCAGGCAAGGGCTGCCGGTGGCGCCGTCGTCGGTGGTGAGCGTGTCGACAATGGTTCGGCAGAAGCCTTCTATGTTCGCCCCGCGCTCGTCGAAATGCGGGAGCAGACCGGCCCGGTGGAGCACGAAACCTTCGCGCCGATCCTGTACGTCATCAAGTACAGCGATTTCGATGCCGTGCTGGAACTGCACAACGCTGTCCCACAGGGCCTGTCGTCCTCGATCTTCACCAACAATATGCGCGAAGCGGAAACCTTCCTCTCCTCGCGTGGCTCGGATTGCGGAATCGCCAACGTCAATATCGGTCCATCCGGTGCTGAAATCGGCGGAGCCTTTGGCGGGGAGAAAGAGACGGGCGGCGGCCGTGAATCGGGTTCGGACGCCTGGAAGGCTTACATGCGCCGTTCCACCAACACCGTCAATTACGGCAAGACCTTGCCGCTGGCGCAGGGCGTCAAGTTCGACGTCGAATAAGCTGACGCATTGGAACCACAAAAGCGACGCCTCACCGGCGTCGCTTTTTTTTGACGAAATCCGGATTTATTCCCTGCGAAGATGAAAAATTGAGTCAAGATAATGTGATGATTTTTTTGACTTCGAAACTTGAACTAAGCAGTCAACAAAAATATACGCCTGCCATCACCCTTGGGAGCTCGGGTGACATCGCCACGGAGGCCATCATGAAAATTGCTCTTAACCGTCTTTCCGGCGCGTTCGCGCTTGCCGCTTCACTTCTCGCCGCCACCGCGCTCGCAGGCAGCGCCTATGCGCAGGAGTCCGAAGGTATCGTCGTTTACAATGCCCAGCACGAAAGCCTGGGCCGTGAATGGATCGACGCCTTCACCAAGGAGACCGGAATCAAGGTCACCATGCGCCAGGGCAGCGACATGCAATTCGCAAACCAGATCATCCAGGAAGGCGATGCTTCACCTGCCGATGTATTCCTGACGGAAAACTCGCCGGCGATGACGCTGGTCGACGGTGCCGGCTTGTTTGCGCCGATCGAGAAGGACACGCTGGATCAGGTTCCCGAGCAGTATCGACCGGCTGACGGCATGTGGACCGGCATTGCTGCCCGCACCACCGTTTTCGCCTATGACAAGACGAAGCTGACGGAAGACAAGCTGCCGAAGTCGATGCTCGACCTGCAGGATCCGGCCTGGAAAGGCCGTTGGGGCGCGGCTCCCGCCGGCGCCGACTTCCAGGCCATCGTTGCCGCTCTGCTGCAGCTGAAGGGCGAAGACGCCACCAAGGCCTGGCTAAAGGGCCTCAAGGACAATGCCACGCCTTACAAGGGCAACAGCGTCGCCATGAAGGCCGTCAATGCCGGCGAAGTCGAAGGCGCGATCATCTATCACTACTACTGGTTCGGCGATCAGGCCAAGACCGGCGAAAACAGCAAGAATGTCGGCCTGCATTATTTCAAGAACCAGGATCCGGGCGCTTTTGTTTCCGTTTCCGGCGGCGGTGTCCTGAAGTCCACGCAGCACATGAAGGAAGCTCAGGCTTTCATCAAGTATCTGACCAGCAAGGCCGGTCAGGCGGTTCTCAAGGATGGCGATTCCTATGAATATGCCGTCGGCAAGGACGCCGCTTCCAACGACAAGCTCACTCCGCTTGCCGACCTTGACGCGCCGAAGGTCGAAGCCTCGACGCTGGACAGCAAGAAGGTCGTGGAGTTGATGACGGCCGCCGGCCTCATCTAACCTTTCTGCCGCAGGCTTCTTCCGGCCAAAACTATTGCTTTTGGCTCAAGAAAACCTTAGGGCATGACGAAATCCGGCAACCGCTCTTCAAAAGCGGTTGCCTTCCTTTTTCAGCGTGTGAAGGCATCGGCCTTGCTGCAGGACAATAGATTGCTTGCATCCGGCAAGAAGGCGCCGGTGACGCCAGGGGCCGCGCGAATGAGTTTGCCGCGCGGACGCATGCCGCACGCTTCCGTCGTTCTGCTTGCCTCCATCGTCGCGGTCTTCAGCCTTGTGCCGCTCGGCTTCATTGCCTGGGTGACCTATGATGTCGGCTGGGAAACGGTGAAGACGCTGGT
>Ga0102593_1003393_pt1 | contig 10406 bp, 10 predicted proteins | sample AraplaCol_mMS_r2_2_FD_76862 | JGI IMG/M metagenome (GOLD analysis project Ga0102593, IMG submission 76862) | Arabidopsis root microbial communities from North Carolina, USA - plate scrape MF_Col_mMS_r2 (SPADES assembly) (version 2) | ecosystem: Host-associated > Plants > Roots > Endosphere...
ACTGCCGATATCAGAATTGGTTGTTGATGCCAAACTTGAAGTTCTGCGTCTTGTCGAAGTCTTCCTTGAGAACCGGGATCGCGTAATCCAGGCGTAATGAACCGAAGGGAGACTGCCAGACGACACCGACGCCGACGGAAGCGCGCAGAGAGGCGTCTTCACCATCAATACCGTCGCCCCTCAGGTCAACGTCATTGCCGAACAGCGTGCCGGCATCGGCGAAGACCGCGCCGCGCAGGTTGAAGTCACGCGGGAAGCCCGGCATCGGGAAGGTCGCTTCGGCCGATGCGGTGAAATACGTCGTACCACCCAGAGGATCATCGTTGGTGCCGGAAACGCGCGGGCCGATGCCCTTGTTTTCAAAGCCACGAATATCGCCGTTGGTCAGGGTGAACTGATCGAAGACATTCAGATGGTCGCCGAGGCCGATGACATAACCCGCCGAAGCAGAAACCGAGCCGATGATATCGGCATCGTCAGCGAGCAGACGGTAATAACGGGCCTTGCCGTAGATCTTATAGAACTGCGAGTCGCCGCCGAGGCCAGCCAGTTCCTGCGTCGCCGTCGCATAGATGCCTTCACGCGGCAGGACGGTGTCATCAAGCGTGTTATAGGTCAGCGTCTGCGAGATCGAAGAGCGCGTCCACGGGCTGTCTTCAACGAGGTGCTGATACGGAGCTGACAGATCGGAAAGATCGCTGCTGTCCGCGTCATACTTCATCTGCTTGTAGTTATAGCGGAAAGTCGTCGCCAGGTCTTCGGTGATCGGCGCGGTGACGCGCAGAACGACGCTGGTTTCCTCATAGTCGTAGTTGTCGTTGCTCGACGTCTCGCTGTGGTTGACGTCGAAGCCTGCGGCCAGACGATAACCGAGGAAATAGGGCTCGGTGAAGCTGACGCCGTAGGCGCGCGAACCTTCCTGACCGCCGCCGGCCGAGATGCGGATATACTGACCGCGGCCGAGGAAGTTCTTTTCTTCGATGGACGCTTCAAGCAGCAGGCCGTCACCGCCGGCGGCATAACCGGCGCCGACACCGAACGAACCTGTCGACTGATCCTGCACGTCGACGACCACCACGACACGATCCGGCGAGCTGCCCGGCTGGGTTGAAATGTTGACGGACGAGAAGTAACCGAGCGCTTCGAGGCGGCGCTTGGCCTTGGTGATCATCTGCTGGTTGAAGGCGTCGCCTTCGCTCATATCGAATTCGCGGCGGATGACGTAGTCGCGCGTGCGGCTGTTGCCGCGGATTTCGATACGCTCGACATAGGCGCGCTCGCCCTGGTCGACCAGATATTCGACACCGATCGTATTGTTGTTGAGGTCGCGGTTACCGCGCGGCGTGACGCGCGCAAAAGGATAACCGGCAGACGCGACCTGATCGGAGATCGCCTCGATCGACTTCTGCACTTCCTTGGCGTTGTAGACATGACCTTCATGGGTGCGCACGAGCGGCTGCAACTGCTCGGAACCGACGCCTTCGACGGTCGACTGGACTGTCACCGGCCCGAAGTCGTAACGCTGGCCTTCCTCGATGTTGAAGGTGAGCGTGTATTTGTTGGTCGCATCGTCGAAGGTGGCATCGGAAGAGACGATGCGCATGTCGGCATAGCCGCGATTGTAATAGAACTGGCGCAGCGCTTCTTCGTCGGCGTGCAGCTTGTCTTCGTTATAGACGTCCTTGCGGGTCAGGAACGACAGGAAGTTCGAACGCTTGGTGTTGATGACAGCAGCCAGGCGGCCGGCGCTGTAGGCATTGTTGCCGACGAAATTGATCGAATCGATCTTGGTGCGATCGCCTTCGTTGATGACGAAGGCAAGGTTCACGCGGCCTTCGCCGAGCGGCACCACCTGCGTCGTGACTTCGACTTCGCTGCGGCCGGTGGCGGCGTAAGCTTCCTTGATCGACTGGATGTCGGACTGGATCTGGGTGTCGCTGTAGGGGCCTGCGGCATGCGTCTGGACGATGGTCGCGAGCTTGTCATCCTTGATCTTGCGATTGCCGTTGAAGACGACCTGGTTGACGAGCTGGGCTTCCTGGACGTTGACGACAAGCGTGCTTCCGGAGACCGAGATCTTCACGTCGGAGAAGTAACCCGTCCCGTAGAGCTGCTTGACCGATTCATCGATATCGGTGTTCGAAAAGCTCTTTCCGGGAGCGATGGTGAGGTTCGACCGGACCGCTTCCGCGCCGACGCGGCTTGCGCCGCGCACATCAATGCGCTGGATGACCGCAGCCTCGGCGGCGGTAGCGGAAACGAACGTCAAAGCACCTGCGCCCGAAGCAACAACACTAGCAGACAGCGCAACCGCCGATACTGCGTTCAAAAACTTTGAACCAGCCTTCATTTCACCTATTACCTTTTTTTCCCTCGTCCCCGGCCTCAGGAAAACCCGATTCCGGTCACGTGTGTCGTTTTACCCGCTTTTGACATACAAGCAAGGGAGGTCGTTAATTTCTGTTTACTTCATTTCGAAGCGTGACCCATTCGCCACTACAGCCTTGAAACATCGTAAATAAATAGTAATTCCCCTGCTTCGCGCGTTTACCCTTAGCTCGCGCCAATGTCGTTCCAGGTCGTGAAAACCATCAATGTTAGTATCATGGCCAAGCCAATGCGAAATGCGATTTCCTGGGTCTTGGCGCCCAGCGGTTTTCCTCTGACCGCTTCCACCGCATAGAACATCAGGTGGCCGCCATCAAGTACCGGAACCGGCATCAGGTTAAGCAATCCTATCGAAACTGAAAGCATGGCGGCAAGCTGCAACACTGCCCCTATTCCAAGCTTCGCCATCTGGCCCGAAGCTTGCGCCACGCGGATCGGGCCGCCTAGTTGATCGGCCCGCATCGTTCCGCGGAAAATATTGCCGATATATTTGAAGGTGCCGGTGACGATATCCCGGGTCTCGATCACACTTTCGCGCAGCGCCTGGAGCGGTGTGTAGGTCTGCAGGCGGAAATTGCCGACCTCCTTGCTGGTCACGATGCCGATCTGGCCGACCTCGATCTTGTTGCCGAACTGGTCGGTCATGTCGACGCGCTGCGGCACCATCGGCAAATCCAGCTTCTGGCCGCCGCGCTCGATGGTGACGACGATCTCCTGACTCGGGCGGATGGCGACATAGCGGCGCACATCGTCGAAGGTCTCGACCTTGCCGCCGTCGATGGCGACCAGCAGATCGCCGGGGAGGATGCCGGCGGCAGCCGCCACGCCCGCCGGCTTAACTTCGGAAACGACGGGATCGGCGACCGAGCGGCCGTAGACCGAGAAAAGAAGGGTGAAAATAGCGATGGCCAGCAGGAAATTGGCGATCGGGCCAGCTGCGACCGTTGCTGCACGTTTCCACAATTTTGCTCCGGCAAAGGAGCGCGCCCTGTCCTCTTCGGACATGGCGGCGATCTTGTCGCTGTCAGGCTTGCTCGAGGCGTCCTCGTCTCCGAAGAAACGGACGTAACCGCCAAGGGGGATCACCGAGATCTTCCAGCGCGTTCCATGGCGGTCGGTGAAGCCGAATATCTCCGGACCGAAACCGACAGAGAAGGCGAGGATGCGGATGCCGCTCCAGCGTCCGACGAGGTAGTGGCCCATCTCGTGCACGAAGACGAGCAGCGAGAGCACGAGGATGAAGGTGACGATATTCCCCATCAGGAATGCGTATATATCGGCCATCACTTCTATCAGTTCCTTCCGTCAGGCTGCCGCGTCATCAAAGGCCGAACAAGGCCGCGCCGAGCGACGTCATCGCAGTCCCCTTTATCAGGGAAAATAATCCAGCTAGCAAGAACGCCGAAAAACAGGCGAAAATCAGTCCGTCGACACGGTCCATGACGCCGCCATGACCAGGAATGAGACGGCTTGAATCCTTGACGCCGAATTTCCGCTTGATGAACGATTCGAACAGATCTCCCGACTGGCTGCAAACCGAGAGAACGAGGGCTGCGACGGCAGCGATGATTTCCGTGCCTGGAAGGAGAAAGTGGATAAGAACGACGCCGGCTACGACCGCCGAAACGGCGCCGCCGATTGCCCCCGACCATGTCTTCCCCGGCGAGATCGAAGGGGCAAGCTTCGGTCCGCCAAGCGCCCTGCCGACGAAATAAGCAAGGATGTCGGTTGCCCAGACGACGGCAAAGACGAAGAGCATGGCATAAAGGCCGGGCCGGTCATCGCTTCTGATCGCGGCGAGCGCGAGGCCCGTGGCACCGGCATAAAACAGGCCCACGGGCAACCATCGGCTGGTGCCGTGCAGGATGATCAGCGCTATGCCGACGGCGGTGACGCCGGCCAGCATACCGGCGGCGAATTCGAAATTGCCGACAAGCACGAGGAAAGCAATCGCCGCCTGGCCGATCCAGCCGACGGCATTCGCGACCCAATCACGCGCGACGCCGGTTATTGTCGACCATTCATAATAGATCAGCAGGCCGATCACGGCCGCCAGGATGCGGAAGGCAAACCCGCCATACCATGTGGCGGCAAGAACGATCACCGCAAGAATCAGGCCTGAAACGATGCGAAGCTTCAATTCCTGCTGCATCAGGTGCCGACCGCGGCTGCCTGCGACGACAGGCCGCCGAAGCGCCGGTCGCGGGAGGCGAATTTCTCCAGCGCCGAGCGGAAGATCTCGGGGCTGAAATCCGGCCAATACTCCGGAACGAAGATGAATTCCGAATAGGCGGCCTGCCAGAGGAGGAAGTTGGAAAGCCGCTCCTCGCCGCTGGTGCGGATGATGAGGTCCGGATCGGGGATACCGGCCGTATCGAGACGGGCGTTGATCAGCGATGGCGTGATATCCTGCGCCCTCAGGCGGCCGGCCTCGACGTCTCTCGCCAGGCTGACCACAGCCCGCGAGATCTCGTCGCGCGAGCCGTAATTGAAAGCGATGACCAGCGTCAGCGCCGTATTGTCCTTGGTCGTTTCCTCCGCCTCGAGCAGCAGGCCGAGAATGTCATTGCGCAGGCTGTGGCGGTCGCCAATCACCTTGATCCGCACATTCTGGCGATGAAGCTCGGCAAGGTCACGGCGGATGAAAGCCTTGAGCAGACCAAGCAGGTCGGAGACCTCGGCCTCCGGCCTGCGCCAGTTCTCCGAGGAGAAGGCAAAGAGGGTCAGATATTTTATGCCGGCCGCGCCGGCGGCGCGCACTGTCTCGCGGACCGCCTCGACGCCCTTGCGATGGCCCATCGTACGCGGCAGGCCGCGCTGCTTGGCCCAACGGCCATTGCCGTCCATGATGATGGCAACATGCTCTGGCACAGTCACAAATACAGATTCCGACATTTCCCGTCCGGTCTTTCCAGGCAAAGGCACAGATCCACTAGACCTGCATGATTTCCTTTTCCTTCTCGCCAAGCAAGCGGTCGATTTCGGAAATCGTCTCGTCGGTCATCTTCTGTACACGTTCCGACTGCGCCCTGCCCTCGTCCTGGCCGATTACGCCATCCTTTTCGGCCTTCTTAAGGCCGTCCATGCCGTCACGGCGTACATGGCGAATCGCGACCTTGCTCTTTTCGGCGTAATCATGAGCCACCTTGACGAGCGACTTGCGGCGCTCCTCGTTCAGTTCGGGCAGCGGAATGCGCAGGTTCTGGCCGTCGACGATCGGGTTGAGGCCGAGATTGGATTCGCGAATGCCGCGCTCGACGGCGCTGACCATCGACTTGTCCCAGACGGAAACCGACAGCATGCGCGGCTCGGGCACGGTGATGTTGGCGACCTGGTTCAGCGGCATGCGCGAACCATAGGCCTCGATCGTGACCGGATCGAGGATGTTGGCCGAAGCGCGGCCGGTGCGCAGCGATGCGATGTCGCTCTTGAATGCGGAAACCGCGCCGTCCATGCGGCGCTTCAGTTCCTTGATGTCGATACCTTCACTCATGTCGATGCTCCCGTATAAAGCGCGTCGCGATGGCTGCGCCTGACAAAGGCGGCGCAGTCTATATCAGTTGTCGGAGACGATGGTCTTGAGGCCACCGCCCGTCAGGATTTCAGCAAAACCGCCTTTCTCGTGGATCGAGAAGACGATGATCGGAATGGAATTCTCCCGGGCGAGCGCCACGGCGGCAACGTCCATCACCGCAAGCCCCCTGTCCAGCACTTCCTGGTGCGTCAGGCGGTCAAGCCGGGTCGCATCGGGATATTTCTTCGGGTCGGCGGTATAGATGCCGTCGACCTGCGTGCCCTTGAAGATCGCTTGCGCGCCCATTTCGGCGGCGCGCAGCGCTGCGGCCGAATCGGTGGTGAAGAAGGGGTTGCCGGTGCCGCCGGCAAAGATCACCACACGTCCCATCGACAGGTGATAGAGGGTCGCGCGCTGCGAAAAGCTCTCGCAGATCTCAGGCATGGAGATGGCCGAAAGCACCACGGTATCGATGTTGAGCTTGCGCAGCGAGGTCGCCAGCGCCAGCGCATTGATGATGGTGCCGAGCATGCCCATGTGGTCGCCGGTGACCCGGTCACCGCCCTTGGACGCGACCGCGACACCGCGGAAAATATTGCCGCCACCGACGACGACGCCGACTTCCACGCCCATATGCCTTGCTTCGGCGATATCGGATGCAATGCGGTCCGCCACCGCAACATCGATCCCGAAACCCTGGCTACCCATGAGCGCTTCGCCGGAAGCCTTGAGTAGAACGCGTTTATAGACAGGCTCTAAAGACATCTTGGCTCCTCGTAAATTGCCGTGAATGCCCGATACACGAAGGGCACCGCGTTGTCACGCGATGCCCCTGTTGTTTTCCCAATTATGGCTGGAAGATCAACCCTTGACGGCAGCCGCAACTTCGGCTGCGAAATCGGTTTCTTCCTTCTCGACGCCTTCGCCGAGCAGAAGGCGGGCCATGCCGGCAACTTCGATCGGCGCGCCGACGGCCTTTTCAGCTTCCTTGACGGCGGCTGCGACGGTCAGATCCGGATTGATGACGAAAGCCTGCGAGAGAAGGGCGACTTCCTCGAAGAATTTGCGCATGCGGCCATCGACCATCTTCTCGATGATGTTGTCCGGCTTGCCGGAAGCGCGCGACTGCTCGATGAAGACGTTACGCTCGCGCTCGGCGACGGCGGCATCGACTTCCTCGGGGCGGATCGCCAGCGGTGCGGTCGCAGCGATATGCATGGCGACCTGGCGGCCGATTGCGTTCAGGGCTTCCTTGTCGCCGGTGGACTTCAGCGCGACGAGAACGCCGAGCTTGCCGAGGCCGTCGGAAACAGCATTGTGGATATAGGTGGCGACGACACCGTCCTCGACGGAGAGCGCGACCGAGCGGCGCAGGTTCATGTTCTCGCCGATCGTTGCGATCGCGTCCTTGATCGTGTCGGAAACGGACTTGCCGGATGCCGGGTAGGTCGCAGCCGCAACGGCCTCGACGGTGCCGTTTGTGGAGACGGCAACCTTGGCGATGCCGCGGACCAGATCCTGGAAGGCATCGTTACGGGCGACGAAGTCGGTTTCGGAATTGACTTCGACCACAACGGCCTTGGTGCCCTGGCTCGAAACACCGATGAGGCCTTCGGCAGCGGTGCGGCCCGACTTCTTGTCGGCCTTGGCGATGCCCTTGGCGCGCAGCCAGTCGATCGCCGCTTCCATGTCGCCGCCGGTTTCAGCAAGAGCCTTCTTGCAGTCCATCATGCCTGCGCCGGTCTTTTCGCGCAGTTCCTTCACCATTGCAGCCGTAATCTCGCTCATTAGCTTCCTCTTGTCGGTTCATACGGTGGGCCGCAAAGCGCGGCGCGGCACCGGATTGAGGCACGAAATGTACCTGTATGTATGACAGCGTGATGAAGACGCGTCATAACGAAACTTATCTGGCAAAGAGCCTGATGCCCTCGCCCTGAAACAGGCAAGGCCGCCGAACTTCGATGAGTCGCGAGCGGCCTTTCCCAGTCATGCAAGCTTTGGCGGACCTTTCGATCCGCCAGCTTTCATCAGCCTTCGGCTGCTTCTTCGAGAGCCGGCTCGACCGGAACTTCGGAGGATGCGCCGAGATCGCGGCCGGAAGAGCTCTGCTGACGCGCAATGCCGTCGATGGCCGCGCGGGAGATCAGCTCGCAGTAAAGAGCGATGGCGCGCGATGCGTCGTCGTTGCCCGGGATCGGATAGTCGATCAGGTCCGGGTCGCAGTTCGAGTCGATGATGGCAACGACCGGGATGCCGAGGCGCTTGGCTTCGTCGATCGCGATCTTTTCCTTGTTGGTGTCGATGATGAACATCAGGTCCGGAGTGCCGCCCATATCGCGGATACCGCCGAGAGCCTTGTCGAGCTTTTCACGCTCGCGCTCGAGGTTCAGGCGTTCCTTCTTGGTGAAGCCCTGGGCTTCGCCGTTGAGGATCTCATCGAGCTTGCGCAGGCGCTGGATCGAGTTGGAAATCGTCTTCCAGTTCGTCATCATGCCGCCGAGCCAGCGCGAGTTGACGTAGTACTGGGCCGAACGCTTGGCGCTGTCGGCGATGATCTCGGACGCCTGGCGCTTGGTGCCGACGAAGAGAACGCGGCCGCCGCGGGCAACGGTATCGCTGACGACCTGCAGGGCGCGCGACAGCATCGGAACGGTCTGAGCCAGGTCGATGATGTGGATGTTGTTACGATCGCCGAAGATGTACGGCTTCATCTTCGGGTTCCAGCGGTGCGTCTGGTGACCGAAGTGGACGCCTGCTTCGAGAAGCTGGCGCATAGAGAAATCGGGCAATGCCATGCCTTTGTATCCTTTTCCGGTTGAACCTCCGCAAGGCGAACAGCATCCTCTTCGAGAATGCCACCGGGCGGAACGATCCGGATTTCTCCCGGACAATCCCATGCCTTACGTGTGGAATGCCGCTGCCCATACATTCCGTCCGGCATAAAAGCAAGGAAAACATTCCAATCGGCAGACAAACAAGGTTTATGCCGAGAAATTCAGCCGCTGCCCCGCCCTTCGCATGCGTCCGCTCAGCTTGCCAGCATCGTCAGCAGCGACAGCATCAGCTCGGCGTCCGGCATCGGCAGGACGGCATCGACCTCGGCCGGCAGCAGGCTGCCGATTGCGCTGTCGGCGGTGCCGGCGGCGGCTCCTGGCGGACCGCGGAAGCCGTGCCTCGTCCAGGCCAGTTCCTGCAGCTTCGGGCTCACCAGCGCCTCGATCAGCCGATCGGCGTTCTCGTCGACGACGATCAGCGAGGCGGGCTTTCCAGGCTTGCGACAGGTAATCGCCTGGAGACCCATCTTCGCAATAAGCAGGCCTTGTCACGATGGACTGGCCGCTAGGATCACACCGACCCGAAAAGCAGGACGACGGAAGACGCTGGTCGCCGCACAATAATGAACTTTATGATACAGTTTTATGACAGTTGGAAAAGCTTTGCAGGCTTACTTGCAAACCTCGGCCTTGCGGTCGAGCAGCTCGAGCTTTGCGAGCTTGCCGGTCAGAACGAAATCGCCGTAATCCATGGTCAGGTCGCGCGTGATGCCGTTCTCATAGAGCTTGAACGACATACGGTAGACCGGCAGAGCGTCGGATTTTGCATTCTCGTTGAAATAGGCGATCGTCACCGGCCAGAAGGCCGTCTTGGAGAAAGCGCCGGCATTTCCGGAATCTGCCTCCTCGGCAACCGGCGTCTCCTGTTTGCCAACGATCGTCGTCGTCACCAGCGACTTGTCGCCGTCATCCGAGCCGTCGAAGACGCGGGCCTCGAAGAAGCGCTTGCCGTCCTTTGCGTTCTGGATCACGTCGAGCATATGTTCGGTCGGGAACCGGCTTTCGGCAAGCTGCAGTTCGCGGCTCGACGGTTGCTTGAGATCGACCTTGACCCCGTCCGGCTGATCCTGAGCCGCACCGTTGACCTCTTTGTCGAGCTGTTGGTCGGTGAAGGATTTGGTGTCGAAGGTGAACTTGCCGTCCTTGAGATTCTCGAAGGTCTTCGTCTGCTGGTCGCTGACGCGGACGCTGTCGCCGGTGTCGATCTGCGTCACGAAGCGGAAGTTGGTGGTGAAGCCCTGGCAATAGCTGCCGTCGAACTCATAGACCATGCGACCGTACATGCCGGCAATGCCGGAGCGGTCAGAGGCGTCCTTCAGTTCCAGATCGTAGACCGCGCGATGTGCGACGAGGCCGGTCGCGATCGCAGCGCTTACCGCGGGCGCGGCCGCCCATGCATTGGCGGAAACGCTGGCGAAAAGCAGAGCGACAAGACCTGATCGGAACATTCATTAACTCCTGTTGGACTCGGTCGCGATGTTATAAGAACGCTTTCGGCCAAATCGAGGCTCGAACCTGTCATATTAAAGATTCTAGTCTTGATGCATAATTTTTGAAGAATTGACAACAAAAGCGGAGACGAAAATGTCCGATGAAATTGCTGCACGCCTGACTGAGATGGGGATAACCCTGCCCGAAGCCGCAGCACCTGCTGCAAATTACGTTCCCTA
>Ga0102593_1003398_pt1 | contig 10388 bp, 9 predicted proteins | sample AraplaCol_mMS_r2_2_FD_76862 | JGI IMG/M metagenome (GOLD analysis project Ga0102593, IMG submission 76862) | Arabidopsis root microbial communities from North Carolina, USA - plate scrape MF_Col_mMS_r2 (SPADES assembly) (version 2) | ecosystem: Host-associated > Plants > Roots > Endosphere...
GCTCCCACGACGGAGACCGGCACCGAGACGGAGCCCGGCACCACGACGGAGGCCGGCACCACGACGGAGGCCGGCACCAAGGAGGCGACGGGCACCAAGGAGGCGACCGGCACGACCACGCAGGCGAGTGGCACGACCGACCCGGCACCGGCCGCAGGCCCGAAACATGCCAAGCCCGACGACGATTCGTCGCCCACGACCGGCACCCAGACGCCCACGGGTGCGACCGCCGGACCCAAGCACGCCAAGCCGACGGTCAACGAGACCCGGGACACTGCCAACGACTTCTCGCCGAATCGGGGCCCCGCGGGGACGGCCAAGCCGACGGGCACCGGTACCAAGCCGGTCGAATCCGCGGCGGCGAGCAGCGCTGCCCCCTCGGGCGGGAAGACCGACGACGGCCCGTCGCAGAGCGCGCCGTCGGACAAGGCGGCCTAGAGGTTAGTTGAAGGCAAGCCAGCTGGGCAGGGCGCGCTCGCGGGAGTCGCACAGCACGGCCATCGTGTCGCAGGAGCCCTTTGGGACCCCGGCGCCTGCCCACATGCCACCGGTGTCGCGGCGCAGCACGATGGCCGACGACCCGCCGCCGTCGAGCAAGATGGCGGTGTCGCTGCCCAGTGCGCGGAACAGATCCTGAACCTGGTCGGGGGTGTAACTGCCGCCCTGGAAGACGTACATCTCGTCGCGGTCCCTGGCGTAGGCGATGGCCGTGCGGGCGGCACTGGGTCCGCCGTCGTTCATCTGGCCGGTCGCGCCGGGCGCCAACAACCCCAGTCCGGCGACCGCGACGAAGCGAGTGCCCTTGTCCGCCAACCCCTTGACGACCGGCGTCGCCGCGTCGTAGTCGTCGGGCGTGCGCGGTGACACGACGAACGGGACGCCGCCGACGGGCAGGATCATCGTCGTCAGCGCGGTCCAGACCTCGTCACCGCCGGAGAGCGCCTGCTTGCCCGCGTAGGCGAGGGTGCCGGTGACGGCGGCGTTGGCTGGGCCGCCGCCGCGGGTGTTGTCGAAGTACGCCCCCAGGGGTGAGCTGCATCCGGTCGACTTCCAGGAGCCGCCCCGCTGACCCCGCACGTCGAAGAAGTTGGCGTTGACGGCGATCGTGGGTTTGCCGAGGGCCTGCCAGGCCTGGATGGGGGTGAACGTCTCCGAGGCCTGAAGCAAGCCCTCGCTGGTGCGGGCGCCTGGCGTCGACTCGCAGCGGGCCTGATAGCCGCGATGGGAGTCGACCAGCAGCCTCGGCGTCAGCCGCGCCGAGGCTGCCTTGAGGATCATCAGGCGCCCGCCGTTGCCCATCTCGTACCGACGGCCACCGGCGTCCAGCATCGGAGCGGGATTGTTGCCACCGAAGTTGTAGACCAGGTAGGAACCGCGGGTGTTCGCGATAGCCGCGGCGAGCAGTTCACGACCGTCGGCGGCCCTGGCAGCGGGCGCCACCGCCATCGTGGCCAACACGGCGCCGAGTGCCAGCGTGGTCGCCGAGGCGACCAGACATCGGAGGTTCCCTGCGGTTACCGGCACGAAGGGCCCCCATCGGATGATTGCCACGGACTGCCCGAGAGCACGTACCTGCAATCACAGCCGACGCACAGTCGGCTTTGGTCACGTCACCGACACGATTCGGCCACGACCGCTGCCGGAGCCCGCGTCGAGGGCTTTGCCGGGGTCGTGGCGAGCAACGCCCTCGACGCCTGTGACGGCCGTCAGCGGCCCGGAGGCGCCACCCGGTAGATGGCGTCGGCGGCGTCGTCGGTGACGTAGAGGGCGCCGTCGGGTCCGACGACCGCGGCGACGGGTCGGCCCCACCGTGACCCGTCCGCGGCTTGGAAGCCGCCGACCAGGGTCTGCTGGTTTCCGAGAGTCCCGTTCTGCCAGGGGAAGAAGGACACCTCCGGCGCGCGGGGAGATTGCCGGTTCCACGAGCCGTGGATGCCGACCAACGCGCCCTCGGTGTAGGGGGCGGGCAGCGCACCGTCGACGAAGGTCAAGCCCAGCGGGGCGGAGTGTGCGCCCATGCTCTGCTCGACGGGCGGCAGCGACGCGCAGTCGAGCTTGGAGCCGTCGGCGTTGGTCTGAACGTCGCGGATCAGTGGCAGATTCGCCGGTCCACCGTCGGGATTGCAGTAGGGCCAACCCAATTCGCGCCCGGGAGTGAGCTTCGCCAGCGACTCCGGGGGGTGGTCGTCGACGTAACTGGGGACGACCTGGCCCTGGGAGGGGCCCTGATCGGGCACCTGCACGTTGTCGCGGTTGTTGACCGCGGTCCACACCGAGCCGTCCGGTGCGACGGCGAGTCCGGTGCCGTTGCGTACACCGGTCGCGAACGGCGCGTACGGCCCGCCCCCGGGCGGGACCCTCATGATGGTGGCGCGCTGCGGGGTGGCGGTGCGGTCCTGGGCGGAGATGTTGCCGGTCGAGCCGATCGAGAAGTACACGGCGCCATCGGGTCCCACGGCGACGCTCTTCAGGGCGTGGCTGTAGGCGCCGCCGAGATCGGGGCTGCGGGCGTCGGGAAGGCCCGCGGCGACGGTGCGCTCGGGGGTGGCCTTGCCGTCGGCATAGGTGAAGGCGTCGACCTGATCGCTCTCGGCGATGAGGAGTGTCGAGCCCTGGAATGCCAGGCCGTGCGGCTGATTCATGCCGTTGACCAGCAGTTGCATCTGTGGTCCCAGGCCGGACGGCTCGATGCGGATGACCTGTCCGGCACTGGGCAGCGACACGAGCAACGAGCCGTCCGGTGCCCACACCGCCAACCGCGGTTTCGGCACCCTGGCCCACACCGACATCGTCCATCCCTTGGGCACCAACGCCGTTCGGGGCTCGTCGAAGGGTTCCGCGGCGAGGTCGCCGGGCACCGCGACGGTCACCTGGTCGAGCCCGGCCGCGCTGGGCGTCGTGCTGGTCGTCGAGGTGCCGTCCGCCGCGGGCGGGTTGCTCGACGAGCAGCCCGCCAGCAGCAGGACGCCGGCGACGGCGAGGGTCTTACGCGGCCAAGCTCGCATGCATCTCCCAGACGAGGATCTCCGACGGCTCGGTCGCGGTGACCCGCTGACCGCCCGAAGCCGTGAAGCGCACGGCGTCGCCTTCGTACAGAGGCCCGGCGCCTTCGAGGACGACCTCGCCCCGGGGGACGAACAGATGCAGGAACGGTGCCTGGGGCAACTCGACGACGTCGCCGGGTTCCAGGCGGGCGCCGCGCAGTGCGGCGTACTTGTTGCCGATGGTGATCGCGGCGTCGTCGGCGTGCTCGGGCATGCCGGAGGCGATGGTCGCCCACGTGCCGCGCAGTGCCGCGTCGTCGATCTCGAGCTGCTGGTAGCCGGGCGTGATGCCGGCCTCGTCGGGGACCACCCACATCTGCACGAAGTGGACGGGCTCGGCGTGCGTGGCGTCGCCGGTCAGCGTCCACGAATCGTTCTTCTCGGAGTGCAGGATGCCGCGCCCAGCCGACATCCGTTGCGCCAGCCCGGGATAGATGACTCCGGAGTGGCCCGTCGAGTCTTGGTGGACCAGCGATCCGCGGAGCACCCAGGTGACGATCTCCATGTCGCGGTGCGGGTGGGTCTCAAAACCTGCTCCAGCCCTTACCACGTCGTCGTTGTTGACCAGCAGCAGGCCGTGGTGGGTGTTGGCCGGGTCGTAGTTGCCGCCGAACGAGAAGGAGTGCTTGGAGTCCAACCAGGAGATCTTGGTGGCGGACCGGTCCTGTGCGCGTCGGACGTCGACGATGTCGGTCGTGGTCATGGGTGCTCCTCGGGCGTCGTCGCCAGCCTAGGTGGCCGGCACTGGACACGACAACTTAGATGATGTGTCATATATTCCATGTGGCTTACCGAGGAGCAGCAGCGGGTGTGGCGCCAGTATTTGGTGGTGACGGCCGAACTGCAGGTCCAGATGAACCGGCAGCTGCAGCGCGATCGAGGGTTGTCGCTGGCCGATTACGACGTGCTGGTGGCCGTCGACGAGCTCGACGCGTGTCGCGTCAACGAGCTGGGGGAACGGCTGGGCTGGGAGCAGAGCCGGCTGTCACACCAGCTTCGACGCATGCGGGGGCGCGGTCTGGTGAGCCGCCGTGGGGCCGAGGACGATCGGCGGGGCGCCACCGTCGAGCTGACCGCCGCAGGCCGGGAAGCGCTCGAGGCCGCCGCGCCGGGGCACGTCGCCTTCGTGCGGGACGTGGTGTTCGACGGTGTCGGCGCCACGGAGCTGAGAGCACTCGATCGCTGGACCTCGGGAGTCTTGTCACGGTTGGGGCGAGGGTCTGCCTAATCTGTCGGGGTGGACATCAACGGAGCTAGTGCAATCGTCACCGGTGGCGCGTCGGGTATCGGCGCGGCCTCGGCCCGCCAACTGGCCGCCAAGGGAGCCCGGGTCGTCGTCGCCGACCTGAACGCCGAACGCGGTCAGGAACTCGCGCACGAGATCGGCGGCGTCTTCGTCAGCGTCGACGTGACCGACACTGCGCAGATCGTCGACGCCGTCAACACCGCGGCCGACCTGGGACCGCTGCGGGCCCTGGTGAACTCGGCCGGCATCGGCTGGGCTCAGCGCACCATCGGCAAGGACGGCGAATTCGACTCGGCGCACAACCTCGACGCCTACAAGAAGGTGCTCGCGATCAACCTGGTCGGCACCTTCGACTGCATCCGGTTGGCCGCCACCGCGATGGGGCGCAACGAGCCCACCGAGACCGGTGAGCGTGGCGCGATCGTCAACATGACCAGCGTCGCGGCGTTCGACGGTCAGATCGGCCAGGCCGCCTACTCGTCGTCCAAGGGTGGCGTCGTCGGCCTGACCCTGCCGGTGGCCCGCGACCTCTCGGCCGTCGGCATCCGCGTCAACACCGTCGCGCCCGGCCTCATCGACACCCCGATCTACGGCGAAGGCCCCGACTCGGAGGCGTTCAAGGCCAAGCTCGGCCAGTCCGTGCTGTTCCCGCATCGCCTGGGCAAGCCCGACGAGCTGGCGTCGATGGTGGTCGAGCTGATCACCAACTCCTACATGAACGCCGAGGTGGTTCGCGTCGACGGCGGTATCAGGATGCCCCCGAAGTAGGCCCCACATTCGGCAGGTGGTCCCAGGTTTCGGGGCTACCGTGGCGGCGTGCCCTCCGTCGCGGTCCGACTGGCCGCCGCCGCCACGGCCGTGACCCTGGTCCTCGGCGGGTGCGCGCACGACCCCACCCCAGCCGCCAGCCCGTTCCCGGCCGACCCCGGACGTGGCTCGTGCGCGGTCACCAAGCAGCCCGACGTGCCCGCGACGATGCGGGACGGCACGGTCTTGCGGGCCGACGTCTACCGGCCCACGACCGCCGACGCGGTACCGGTCATCCTCATGCGCACGCAGTACGGCAAGGACGGTGCGCAGGCCGGCACCCGGTACCAGTCACCGGACTGGTTCGCCTCGCACTGCTACCTCGTCGTCGTGCAGGACATCCGCGGCCAGGGTGCCTCCGGTGGCATCTTCAGCGAGTTCACCCACGACCAGGACGACGGGTACGACTCGGTCGAGTGGGCGGCGGCGCTACCCGGTTCGAACGGCAAGGTCGGCATGTACGGCTCGTCCTACGTCGGTGCGACTCAGTGGCTGGCCGCGGTCACCGCGCCGCCGCACCTCGTCACGATCGTGCCCGCCAACACCGCGTCGGACTACTACGACGGCTGGACCTACGAAGGCGGTGAATTTCGCCTCGCGTTCGTGTTGCCATGGGCCATGGAGGCGATCGCCACGACGGCGGCGAAGAATCGGGGCGACGAGGCGACCGTTCACGAACTCGCCTCCGCGGTAAGGGATCCCACCCGCTGGCTGGACTTCCGGCCGTTCAAGGACCTGCCGCCGATGCAGCCGGCCAACCCGGCGGTCGCGCCCTGGTACTTCGACTGGATCCGGCATTCGGTGCGCGACGACTTCTGGAAGGCCGTCAGCATCCGCGACCGCTACCCGAAGGTGACCGTGCCGGTCATGCACTTCGAGGGGTGGTACGACGCGTTCCTGGCGGGCGGGGTGGAGAACTTCGCGGGCATGGTCGCCCACGGCGGGACGGCGCAGGCCCGCGCCAATCAGCGGCTGGTGATCGGGCCGTGGGACCACGTCGACTGGGGGCGGCCGGATTCGGAGCCGGCCCCGATGCTCAAGGCGATCGGCGCCGTGGCGAACAGTCCGATCAACGAGCTGATGCTGCAGTGGTACGACCACTTCCTCAAGGGGAAGAGCAACGACGTCGCAGGCGCACCGCGGGTGGACTACTTCCTGATGGGGGCCAACGTGTGGAAGACCGCGTCGGGTTGGCCACTGCCCCAGACGAAGCCGACGACCTACTACCTGTCCGGCGCGGGCGGAATCGAGGACAGGCACGGAAAGCTGGCGGACGCGGCGCCGTCGGCCGACGCGCCCGACGTCTACACCTACGACCCCCGCTACCCGGCGCCCAGCCTGGGCGGGCACTCCTGCTGCGGCGCGCGCTCCGGTCCGCAGGGGCCGTATGACCAGACGCCGGTCGAGCAGCGGTCCGACGTGCTGGTCTACACCGGCGAGCCGCTGACGCAGGACACCGAGGTGACGGGCGCGGCGACGGTGGATCTGTGGGCGGCGTCCTCGGCGGTCGACACCGACTTCACCGCGAAGCTGACGGTGCTCAAACCCGACGGCGAGGTGGTCAACCTCAACGACGGCATCCTGCGGACGGCGTTTCGGGATTCGCTGAGCGACCCCAGTCCGGTGCCGGCCAACCAGCCGACGCGCTACCGCATCCAGATCTGGCCCACCAGCTACCTCTACCGCGCCGGCGACCGCATCAGGGTGGAGATCTCCAGCAGCGACTACCCGCAGTTCGCGCCCAACCCCAACACCGGCGAACCGTTTGGGCAGACCGCCGACACCGTGGTGGCCACGCAGACGATCCTGCATGACGCCGCCCACCCGTCGAGCATCACGCTGCCGGTCATCCCGGCGAGTTGACCGACCGCTCCGACCGCTCCGACCGAGGGGAACGAGTGCCCGCCCAGAGACCGGCGGCGACGAGTGCCACCAAGACCAGACCGGTGCCGAGGACCGAGGCGTCGAACGGGCCGGCGCCCGACCCTCCGGCCTGAGCACGGGCTGAACCACGCAGGAACCCAACGATGGTCAACACCACCGCACCGAGCACTGCCTCACCCGCCACGACGAGCGGAAAGTGCTCGACGGCAAGGCGAATCACCGATCGCTCGTCACCGGCGCGCCGGGCAGCGGCGATCCTGGGCATCAGCACCCGGGTGTTGTAGGCACCCGCGGCAAGCATCAGAGCCACGACGACGAGCTTGACGGCCAGAAAACGCCCGTAGGTCGTGGTGACCAATTGGGTCACGGTGCCGACGTGGGTCCACGCCAGCCAGGCACCGCTGACGATCAGCGCGCCGACGGAGACGAGCGCCACCACCGTGAACCGCTGCCACACCCGGCTCCAGTCCTCACCGGCATCGGCGGAACGATGCTGCAGGCTGCGTCGCCCGATGAGCCCGGCGCCGGCGAGCACCACCAGTCCGCCCACCCAGAACAGGGCGCCGAGGACGTGCACCGCGGTCAACGCGGCGCGCATCGCCGCGTCGACGGTCATGGTCTGGGCGGTCAGGGGGAGGACGGGCAGCACGGCCGTGACGACCGCGACGACGGCGACGCCACCGGCCAGGCGTCGGGACCGCTGCCAATGCACGAGCAACAGACCCACGGCGACCAGGGCGTACCCGGCGGTCTCGGTAACGGGCGTCGGCTGCTTCGCTGAGCTCGCGAGCACGTTCACCACCGCGCTGAGGGCGACGAGAGCTGCGGCGGGAAGGGCCAGCCGGCGCGTGGACCGAGCCACCACGCCGCCGCGTTCCTCCGGCATCGCGAGAAGGGCGACCGTCACACCGACGCCGACGGCCACCGACAAGCTGAGGTGGCCGAGAAGTCCGGCGACGACCTCGAGTGGGGCAGGGGGTGGAGGCGTGGCCATGGCAGCCGACGGTAGGCGGAGAGGCTAGGCGGCCGCTGAGAACGGGCTGTGCCCCGATGTGAAGCGGCGGCGGGCTACGCCAGCGTGGGGGCCAGGCCAAACGTCTCGAACAGTGCGCCGTCCTGGGCGTGGAACGCCACCACGTGGGACACCTTGCCGGACTGCACGCTCAGCACGTGCAGTTGAAACGCCTCGTGGACGCCCGTCTCGGGGTTGCGCATGTACAGCGCGGCCGCGGGCTGGCCGTTGGCGGTGGTGGACACGAAGCGCATGTCGCCCGGACCCTGCGCGGGGCAGTGCACCGACGAGAGCGTGACGATGTCCGCCGGACCCTGGTACCAGCCGTCGAAGGGCGGCATCTCGAAGATGGCGTCCTCGGTGAACAATCGGACGAGGGCGTCCATGTCATAGGTCTCGAAGGCGTCGACGTACTTGGCCAGCATCTCCCTGGCCTCCGGTGACTCCGGCGGGGCGATGTCGTCGTCCTGGCTGGGCTGGATCTCGTCGAGCTGTGCGCGGGCGCGCTGCAGCAGGCTGTTGACCGCCGCGGTCGAGGCGCCGATCGCCTCCCCGACCTCGGCGGCCTTCCACTGCAGGACCTCGCGCAGCAGCAGTACCGCCCGCTGCCGGGGCGAGAGGTGTTGCAGCGCCGCGACGAACGCCAACCGCACCGAATCGCGGGAGGCCACGATGACCGACGGATCCGACGGATGCTCGTCGGGCGCATCCGGCAGTGGCTGCAGCCAGGTGACTTCGTGGTGTTCGGCGATGTCGGCCGTCGGGTCGGCGCTGGGGGCGCCCAGGCCGCTGGGCAGTGGGCGACGCTGACGGCCGTCGAGGGCGGTCAGGCTGGTGTTGGTGGCGATCCGGTAGAGCCAGGTGCGGATCGAAGACCGGCCCTCGAACCCCTCGTAGGACTTCCATGCGCGCAGGTAGGTCTCCTGCACCAGGTCCTCGGCGTCGTGAAGCGACCCCGTCATGCGGTAGCAGTGTGCCAAGAGCTCCCGCCGGTACCGCTGGGCGTCGGCGAGGAAGGCGTCCTTGGAATCGAATGTTTCGGCGAGCACACTCACGAAACGAGAGCCTACCGAGGGGGTGTGACGAGCGACACCGTCGTCGTCTGGATCGTTCAGCGAGGCCCGCTAGTCTCCCCTGATGGCCACTTCTCGCAGCGAACTCGGCTTCGACGGTGTCGGCGGGGTGCGCATCGTGTACGACGTGTGGACGCCCACCACCACCGAGCCGCGTGGCGTGGTGGTCCTCTGCCACGGCTTCGGTGAGCACGCCCGGCGCTACGACCACGTCGCCCAGCGCTTCGGTGAAGCCGGGTTGATCACCTACGCCATCGATCTGCGCGGGCACGGCCGATCCGGCGGCAAGCGGGTCTTCCTCAAGGACATCTCCGAGTACACCGACGACTTTCACCACCTGGTCGGCATCGCCACCGCGGCGCACCCCGAGCTCAAGCGCGTCGTCCTCGGGCACAGCATGGGCGGTGGCGTGGTCTTCACCTACGGCGTCGAGCATCCCGACGACTACGCCGCAATGGTGCTGTCCGGCCCGGCGGTGTACGCGCAGGACGGGGTGTCGCCGGTGATGGTCGTCGTGGCCAAGGTGGTCGGCAGCGTGCTGCCGGGACTGCCGGTGGAGGACCTGCCCGCCGACGCGGTGTCGCGCGACCCGGACGTCGTCGCCGCCTACGAGGCCGACCCGCTGGTGCACCACGGCAAGCTGCCGGCGGGCATCGCCAAGGCCTTGATCGGCGTCGGCGAGACCATGCCGCGACGCGCGGCGGCGTTGACGGCTCCGCTGCTGGTGGTGCACGGCGACGAGGATTCGCTGGTGTCGGCCGACGGCAGCCGTCGTCTGGTCGAGTGCGTCGGCTCGACCGACGTCAACCTCAAGGTCTACCCCGGGCTGTACCACGAAGTGTTCAACGAGCCGGAGCGCGCGGTGGTGCTCGACGACGTGGTGTCGTGGATCGAGGTTCACCTGTGAGGGCACTGCTCGGCCTGCTCGCCGTGCTGTTCCTGCTCGTCGGGTGTTCCTCGGGTGACGGCGGTGGTGCTGCCGCGCCCCCGCGCCAGGGTTGGGTCGAGGACGAGGTCAGCTTCACCGCCGACGGGCTGACCATCTACGGCACCTACCGCCATCTGGCCGACGCCAAGCCCGGGCCCGCGGCGCTGCTGATCTCCGAGAGCGGCAACACCGACCGCAACGGCGACAACGCGGTGGCCGGACCGGTCGGCAACATGCGGCAGCTCGCGGAGTACCTGTCCGGCAAGGGAATCAGCACGCTGCGCTACGACAAGGTGGGTACCGGCAAGACCGGGCTCGGACCCTACGCGCTGCGACCCGCCGAGGTCGGCAGCGCCGTCTACGACCTCGGTGCCAAGGCCGCGGTCCGCTACCT